>Ga0255338_1002956_pt1 | contig 22225 bp, 14 predicted proteins | sample MeOH1_35cm_T4_19_FD_203715 | JGI IMG/M metagenome (GOLD analysis project Ga0255338, IMG submission 203715) | Sandy soil microbial communities from University of British Columbia, Vancouver, Canada - MeOH1_35cm_T4_195 | ecosystem: Engineered > Artificial ecosystem > Sand microcosm > Unclassified ...
CCTGATCACGCTGATGAAGGGCCAGCCCCTGGCCTACAACAAGGACAACCAGGAAGACAAGGAGCCGCTGTTCGACACCGTCGACACGCTCAAGGACACGCTGCGCATCTTCGCCGAGATGATCGGCGGCATCACGGTGCAGCCGCAGGCGATGGAGCAGGCGGCGCTCAAGGGCTATGCCACCGCCACCGATCTGGCCGACTACCTGGTGAAGAAGGGCCTGCCCTTCCGCGACGCGCACGAGACGGTGGCGCACGCGGTGAAGGCGGCGGTGGCGCACAGCTGCGACCTCTCGGAGCTGCCGCTGAACGTGCTGCAGCAGTTCCACCCGCAGATCGGCAAGGACGTGTACGACGCGCTGTCGCTGCGCGGCTCGCTGAACGCGCGCAACACGCTGGGCGGGACGGCGCCGGCGCAGGTGCGGGCGCAGATCGAAAGGCACCGGGGGCGGCTGGGGGGTTGAGCCGGGGCGCCCGGCCTCAGTTCGACAGCGTCCAGTTGAAGGTCACCTCGCCGGCGCCGCCCGGCGGCACCGCGCCCGTGATGTTCCACTGGATCGCGCCCGTGAGCGCGCCGACGGCGGGACTGGTGCTCACCGTGCAGGCGAGGCCCGCGGGCATGGTGCCGCAGGCGGCCCCCTGGAACACGGCATAGGCCGGCAGGTAGTCGTTGACCTGCACGTTGGTGATCGGGGTGCCGGTGTCGTTGCGGAACGAGAGGCGGTATTGCAGGCTGTGGCCCGGCAGGGCCTGGCCGGTGGTGTCCCACCCCGAGCCCGTCGTGAGGTTGCGCACCGCCTTGATGAGCGTCAGGCCGCTGCCCGTGGTGCTGCCCACCGTGGTCAGGTCGAGGTTCAACGCCGCCGCCGCGGTGTAGCCGCTGCCCTGCGTCACGACCAGCGTGGCCGAGAGCTGGTGCTGGTTGGCCATGTTGACACTGGCCGACAGCGGCACGAGGTCGCGCACGATCACGCACACGGCGCCGCCGGCCTGCACGGCCACCGAGGACTGCAGGGGCGCGTCGGCGCCGTCGATCACGGCGTTGCAATCGTTGTCGCGGTACAGCAGCCCCTGCCACAGGGGCAGCGAAGATGGCGGCTGCGATGCGAGGCTGAAGCTCACCGTGCCGTTCGCCTCCGCATTGAAGCGGTGCGCATAGCTCGCGAAGCCGCCCGGCGGCACTGTCTTGGCCTGGCCCTGCGCGAGGGTGGAGACCGGCAGCAGCGAGACGACGACGCCGGAGTAGTCGCCGCCCGCGGGGGTGAACACCAGGGTGCCGGCGGACAGGGAGACGGTGCCGCCGGTGCTGCCGGGCGCGAGCCGGGCGAGGTCGTAGCCCGTGACGGCGGGAACGAGCAGCGTGAGCGGGGTGCCCACCGCGCTCGAAGGCAGCGCCAGCTCGAACTGGCCGTCGCCGCCGGTGACGGCGCTGGCGACGGTGGTGCCGGCGCCATTGCGCAGCGTCACCGTCAGTCCGGCCAGGGGCGGCTCGCTGCCGCCCTGAACGCCGTCGAGCGCCGTGGCGCCACCCGCGCCAGTGTCGGCGAAGACCTTGCCGGCCAGGCGCGCGGAAATCATGTACTGGCCGAAGTTCGCCGTGACCGAGACGCCGCCCGCGAGCGTGACGGAACGGCTGCCGCCGCCGGCGGGCTCCGACTGCGTGGCCCCGGCCGGCACGCCGGGCGCGGTATCGCTCGTCGTGTTGTTGGTGGACTGCAGCACCGTGTAGGTGCCCGCCCGCAGGCTCGTGAAGGCGTAGGCGCCGCTCGCGTCGGGCGTGGCGACCTGCAGCACGCTGCCGTCTTGCAGCAGCTTGACGTACATGCCCGTGGCCGCGGGTTCGCCCCCGTCGAGGGCGCCGTTCTGGTTCGTGTCGCGGTACACCTTGCCGCTGATGGACATGAAGGGGCTGAACGTGAAGGTCTGCACGTCCGCGTTGGAGAAGTTCGTGCCGTTCACGGGCGTGATCGGCTGCCCCGAGACGCGCACCAGGCCGGCGGGCTGGCCCGAGGCGGCCGTGGAGGAATCCGCCGCGCGCAACACCAGCGACCAGGTGCCGGCCGGGTCCGAGGCGCCGAAGGCATAGGTGGGCTGCGCGGGCACCGAGCCGTTGTTGCTCCAGAGCGCATCGGCGGAGGTGGCGTCGCCGTGCGTGCCGTCGTTGTAGAGGAGGATGCCGGTCTTCGCCACGCTGCCGTCGGGCTTGTACAGGTCGGCGACGACGGCGCCGTTCTTGCCCATCGCATCGAGGCGGGCGCGGATCGACAGGGCGTCGCCCGGATATTGCGTGGGCGTCGCCGCGGAGGGCAGTTCCAGCGCGGCGCCGAAGCCCTGCGGCGTGCCCACGGTGCCGTTTACCACGGACCATTCGATGTCGTCGATGTGCCACCAGGTGCGGAACGAAGTGACGTGGCTGGTCAAGAACGACAGCGTGATGGTCCTGCCGGCATAAGGGGCGAGGTTGACGCTCGTCTCCCACCAGGGCTCGTCGCCGCGCGGCACCGTCATGTTCGCGCGATGGTTGCCCCGCGTGTCCGTGTCGAAGCCGTTGTACTGGCCGTAGCCCGAATTACTCCGGCTGGCCGCCGAAGTGCCCTTGTTCGGGGAGAACGGCAGCGTCGTGTAGTTGTTCGCCAGCGGGCCGATGACGTTGTTCGTCGTGATGCCGGTGCCGGTGATCGTGGCCTCCAGGTAGTCGAAGCTCCCGGTGTTGCCGTTGTCGTTGGAGTCCCAGCCTTGCACCCGGTAGCGCACCCTCAGCACCCCTGCATTGCTGGCGGGCACGACGATCGTGCGCCGCAGGATCATCATGTCCTGCGCACTGCGCGTTTCGTTGCTGGAACGCGCGCCGATCAGGAAGGAATACTGGCCCGAGCGCGGCGTGCCGTCGACGGTGATCGGCGGGTCGCCGTTGCCGACGGTGTTGCCGTCGGTGGTGACGCTCAGGCTCTCCGAGGGGCGCACCTGCGTGTCGATCGCGCCGGTGTTGCGCACCACCGTCCAGCCCGTCGGGGCGACGTTGTTGTTCCCCGTCGTGCCCGCATTCTCGAAGTTGCCGTCGATCGCCGTCGCCGGGTTCGCCGCCTTGGGCCCGTTGGCGGCGATGTCGAAGTACAGCCAGTAGGTCGCGGCGGACGACGTGGTCAGGAAGCGGATTTCGCCCTGGCCGTTGCCAAGACCGTTGCTGCCGCCGTTGTAGATCGCATCGGTGAATTCCTGCGTCGGCACGAGCGTGCCGTCGCTGGCCACCACGCGCGGCGAGTTCGCATCGAAGGTGCCGCTCACCCCGAGCGCGGTGAGCAGGGCATTGAAATCGACGTTGAAGACGGCCGTCTGGTTGGCCACGGGGCTTCCCGGCAGCGTCAGCAGCACGCGGTAATGCCACGCCGACGAAGCCCCGGCGGAGGCGCCCCACCAGGCGGGGCTCGCCTGCAGCGCGGCGCGCGCCGGCTGCAGCGCGGCGCCGAACACCGCCGCAAGGAACGTGAGAAGCAGCAGGAACGAACGCAGGAAGGCGGCGGCGCGCATCAGTTCACCACTCCGTCCAGCGCCGTCTCGTCGAAGAGGTAGCGGACCCGGAAATACAGCCCGCGGGAGAATTCGTCGCGCGCGAGCACCGGGTCGCGCGCTTCCATGAAGTTATAGCCCACCACCAGCCACAGATTGTCGGTGAAACGATAGCCTGCCTCCAGGCCGAGGCCCAGGCTGCGCGTGCCCGCACCGGCCAGGTACAGCGTCTGCGCCGCCAGGTTCCACTTGCGATCGACCTGCCAGGAGGCGCGCAGGCCGCCCACCGCCGCATGCGAGCGCGTGGCCATGCCCATCGTGTTCTCGCGCGAAGTGCGGGCCGCGAGCCGCGTGGACAGGCGCAGCTTGTCGCCGACCTCCTGGCCGTACTGCACCGAGATCACGCCCGATTCCCGGGTGCCGCCTTCGCTCACCGGCTCGCGCACCGACTCCGCCAGCAGCAGCGCGTCGCGGCCGACCGAGCGCCAGGCGGATCCGAGCTGCACGCGGGAGGTGATCTGCAGCCGCGGCGCGGTGGAGAGTTCCGAGCGGAAGAAGGCCTGCCGCGCCAGCAACGTCCATTCTTCGCTCAGCTTGTAGGCCAGGCCCGAGCCGACCAGCAGCGTGTCCTCGACGTCGCCGCGGCTCACCTCCACCCGGGCGTGGGCGCGCCAGCGCTCGGCGAAATTCAGCTGCATGCTGGTCGTCATGGCCAGCGAATCGCCCGCGGTCGGCAGCGCCGCGCCGGCCGGAGCGTTGCGCAAGGCCTGCACCCGCTCCAGCCCGGCGGCGACACGCACGCCACGCAACGGCTCCCAGCTGTCCTTCAGGCCGAAAGCGGCCGCCGGCTGCGACAGGCCCTGGCCGGCGGTGTCGCGCAGCTCGCCATAGAAGCGGCCGCCCGTGCCGTAGGCACTCTCGAAGCCGAGCGCGGTCTTCTGGTGGCTGGCGGCGCTGCTGGAAAGCACCGGCAGCGTGTTCACCAGTTCGTGGCGGGCGTACAGCTTCGAGCCCGAACTGAGCTGGTACGACACGCCGCCGGCCAGCAGGTGCTGGGAGTGGTCTTCCAGCGCCTGTTCGCCCTCGACGAAGGCCGTGAGTTCCGGCAGCGCCTGCGGCTGCAGGGACACCTTCGCGCGCAGGGTCGTGATGTCGGTCTGCGGCGCGGCCTGGCCCGCAACCGCGGCGCCGATGTCCTTCAGGCTGCGCAGGCCCGCTTCGGCCGTCAGGCCCGGCAGCGGCGTGGTCTCGACGCCCACGTACGCCACTTCCTGGTGCGATTCGCTGCGCTTGTCGCGGGCGGCGGCCAGCTTGCCGACGATCTTCAGGCTGTCGGTGAGTTTCAGGCTGGCCGCGGCGGTGGCATCCAGCCGGCCGGGGCTCACGCCGGAGGAAGTGTTGTCGAAGCCCTGGCCGCTGCTGGTGACCACCGCGTTCAGGTCCACCGGACCGGCGGCGCCCTTCACTTCCACCCGGCCGGCGATGCCGCTGGTGGGGGCCGCGCCGCCGCGCTCCGAGCGCGCCACTTCGGTCGTCACCTGCAGGTTCGTCCCGAGCTGCGACTGCACGATGGCGCCCTGCAGCGTGTAAGGCGCAGCCGGGTTGTTCTCCCGCACCATGCGGGCGGCCGCAGTGGTGTTGTCGGCCACCTGCGCAGTCGCCTGCGCGCCCGCCGTGGTGAAGGCGGCCTGGTTGGTGTCCACCTCGAAGGTGACGCGCACGAACACCGGGTTGCCCTCGGCGTCGAACGCGAACAGGGGTGAGCGGAACTGGATGCGGCCGCTCAGCTCCTCGATCTCGTAGTCCTGCAGCCGCGTGAGCTGCGTGCGGCGCAGCTCCACCTGCACGTTGAGGCGGTCGCGCACGACGATCTCCACCCGCTCGCTGTTCGGCACGAGCTCGGTGGCGCCGATCGCGTAAGGGCCGGACGTGCCGTTGGCCGGGAACTCCAGCACCTGCTGGCGGGTGCGGTCGCGCGTGACGAAGGCGTCGACGGCGACGCGGCCGTTCTCCAGGTGCGTGGCCGCGCCGGTCACCGGCCGGTTGTAGGCCGACAGCGTGGGCTTGACACCGGAGGCGGCGGCGAACTCGGTGCCGAAGTCGCCCACCAGCACCCACGAATGGCCCTTCTCCACCCGCACGTACAGCTTGGACGTGGACTGCGCATCGAAGGCGCGCGTCGAGTCGTCGCCGTAGACCGGGTAGAACTCGTCGGGGGAGATGTCGCGGAACAGGCGCTCGCGGGTCTGCTTGTCGGAATCGTAGGCGAGCGTCAGCAGGTAGTCGCCCCTGACCTTGCCCTTCAGGTACAGCGCGGCGCGCGCGCCCACCTGGCCGCGGCCGAAGTCGTGCGCCACGCCCTGCAGCTCGCGGCTGAAGGCGTCGAGCGAGGTGGTGGGCGCGACCTGCATGGCCTGGCCGGAGCGCAGGCGCACCACGCCTTCGGCCACGCCGGCGGCAATGAAGGGGCGTGCGCGCGGCACGAAGTCCAGCGTCTGGCGCTGCACCACGCTGCCGCTCGCGGCGGTGACGTTCACGCGCGTGGCCTGCGCGGGCTGCGTGAGCGCGACCTGCGCCTCGCCGCCTTCGACGAAGACGCGCACCGCGCCGTCGGCTTCCAGGGTGCCGGGCACCAGCCACTGGCCGACCTCGGTGGTGAGCGTGACCGGCAGCCGCGCGGTGACCGGGACGCCGGCGGCATCGAGCAGGCGGATGCGCACCAGCACCTGGCCCGCATCGCCGGCGTAGAAGCCCTCGCCGACCGGCGAGAAGCCGATCTGCGCCAGCTCGCCCGGCGCGATCACGCTGACCTGGGCGGTGCCGCGGCGATTGCCGAATTGGTCCTTCTGCAGCAGCTTGATCTCGTTCGGGCCGGGCTTGAGTTGCACGGCGACGAACTCGACCCCCATCATCGCCTTCTCGGGATAGAGCGAGCGCTGGCCGATGCGGGTGGCGGGCACGAGCTCGCCGTTCACGCTGAGCTCGAGCCGGCTTTCGGCCGGAGCCTTGACCTGGATCGACGTGATCGCCGTGGGCAGCACCTGGCCTTCGGCCAGGTTGAGGATGGCCGCCTTGTTGTCGGCCGCTGCGAGCAGGGCCGCTTCGAGCGCCGAGGCCTTGGCGCCCCCGGCGGGTGCCGCTGCGGAGGGCGCGGGCGGTGCGGTCGCAGGCGCTGCGGCGGCGGGTGCGGTCGCCGAGGCGGGCGGGGACGCTGGCGCCACGCCGCGCAGCTGCGCCGCGGCCGCGGCCGCGGGCGCGACGATGCCGGAGCTGGTCATCGGGCCCACCACGCCGGCGAGCACCGGCGCCGCCACCGTCGCCGTGAAGTTGCGATCGAGCGTGCGGAACACCTCTTCGTCGGGCGCGGTGCGCGCGCGCGCTTGGGCCGCTGCCTGCGCGGCGGGCGAACATTCCAGCGCGATGTCGCGCTTGAACAGCTCGCCGTCCTTGAGATCGACGAAATCGAGCGCGCGGGCGCCGGCCGCGAGGCGCACGCCGTCGGGAAGGCTGGCCGCATCGAGCTTCAGCGCGTGCGTGCCGGGCCGCAGGCCATAGCGGCTGAAGCGCCCGCGCTTGTCGGTGATCACGGACGTGCCGTCTTCCAGCAGCAGGCGCACGCCGGGCATGCCCGCGGCGGCGCCGTCGCGGCCGCAGGCCAGGTACACGGTGCCGGTCAGCACGCCCTTGTTGTCGGTCTCGAAGCCGCGCCGCACCTGCACCTTCACTTCGGCGGTGTTGGAGCGGCCGCCGCGCCCCGCGGCAAAGGCGGCGTTGCGCACGTCGTCGCCGGCGGAAGGCGTCACCGCGGCGCGATAGGTGACCGTGTGCGTCTGGCCAGGCTCGAGGTCCGGCAGCGCCACGCGCGTCAGGCGGGCGCCGCTCGCGGCCTCGGCGGCCGGCACGCCGTTGACGCGCACGGTGCCCGGCACGAAGCTCAGGCCGGCAGACATCGCGTCGCGCAGCTGGATCGCCTTGACGGGCGCCTCGCCGACGTTGCGCACCGTCACGGTGAAATCGAGCTGCTCGCCCACCAGCACCACGGTGCGCGAAGGCTTCTTCGCCACGAACAGGGTGGGGGGCTGCGCCACGGTGGGATCGATCGGCAGGTCCAGCACCACGGGCTCCGGCCCCGGGCCGACGGGGAACGGCGCACCGAGGCTGCCGGTGGCGAGGATCCGGCCCGCCGGCAGGCCGGACAGCGGCTGGACGGAGGGAAACGTGTACTCGGGAGTGGACTGCACCTGCAGGCAGTAGCTGCCCGCGGGCACCAGCGGGAATTCGAAGCGGCCGCCGTTGGCGCTGCGGAAGGGGTTGGGCGACGGCACCAGCTTGCCGTTGTCGTCTTCGGCGAGCACGCTGGCGAGGGTGCCGCTGCAGGAGCCGCCCGGCGCCGTGAGCAGCGAGACGGTCATCCCGTCCAGCGGCGCGTTGGTCGCGGAGTCGAACACCGTGCCGCGCGGATCGATCAGCTGGAAGCTGGCGTTGATCGGCGCGAAGCAGCCGTCCACGGCCACGGTGACCGTGGCGCCGGTCGGCGATTCGAGGTGTTCGCTGGCGGGCTTGGGCGCGCCGTGGCGCGTGGGCAGCTGCTGCAGCTGGAAGACGCCGCTGTCGGCAGCGGTTTCGGTGGCGACGATGCGTTCGGTGTCGCCGTCGCTGGTGGTCACGCGCGCGCTGCGCACGTCCACCACGTTCGGGTCCAGGTTGCAGGCCTGGGCTTCCAGGCGCAGCCAGGCGCTGTTGCCCACGTACACGGCGCGGGCAGGAAAGGCGGCGGCCTGGTCGGCATAGACGCGCAGCGTCGCCGGCGGCGCCTTGACCTGGGTGCGGGCGGGTGCGCCGGCCTGCAGCCAGGCGGCCGCGCCGCCGTCGGCGCCCACGCCGGCGCCGACTTCCAGGGTCACGCCCTTGGCGTACACCGCGGGCACGTTGCGCGGCACGACCTGCAGACTGTATTCGGCCTGGCCGCTGCCCGGCCCCTGCGCGAGCCTCAGGCCGATGGCGTCGACCTTGGCGCCGGGAGCGGGGGTGCCGCTGCGCAGCTCGCCGGCCGGCCGGCCGGCGTAGTGATAGAGGGACACGCCGCTGGCGCCGGCGTAGTCGGCGTCGGCGGGAACGGGCAGCAGCACGAAAGGGGCGGTGGAGGCGACACCGTCGACGGTGTAGGCCGCCACGGGCGGCGCGGCCGCGAAGCCCTGGTTGTCGACGCGCGCCGTGAAAGTCACGGTCTGTCCGGGGACGGCAGTCGGCGTGCTGGTGCGCAAGGTGACGCTGTACTGCGGCAGCGCGACCTCGAGCAGGGTTTCGTTCGATCGGACCCGGGTCGCCAGGACGGAATGGCTGGCGGAGGCGATGTTGCGGATGGTGCGGGAGGCGGCCTGCGCCGGCGCCGCCAGCACGCAAGCAGCCATGGCAGCCGCAGCGAGGAGCGCAAGGCCGCCACGCGAGCAGGTCGCACGGCGCAGGAATCCTCCTGCGGCCGCGCGGAGCTTGCGGGCTGCACCTTGCACTTCGTGGCTTCCTTAAGAAAACGGGCGGCGCCTCGCGGTGAGGACGCCGCCCGTCACGCGGCTTGCGCCGCTGGGGTTACGGGTTGATCTGGACGCAGAAGGAGCCGGTGAACGAAGCGTTCGGCGCCAGGGATGCGACGCCGAAGGTCACCGTGCCGGTGTTGCCCGTCGCGGTGGCCGTGCCACCGACGCTGACGGTCGACGGGCCAGTGCCCGTCGGCACGCCGCAGCCGGTGTTCAGCGTGGTGTTCGCCGGCACGTTGTCCGACACGCTCACCACGGTGATCGTCTGCGCGGTGGTGTTCGTGGCGGTGATGCGGTAGCCGATGCACTTGCCGGGCTCGGTGGCGCTGGACTGCACGATCGGGTTGATCGAGTAGCCGCTCGACGGCGTCACGTTGCACAGCGTACTGACCTGTTCCTTCACCAGCAGCAGGCCTTCCGTGATGCCGGTGGTATCCGTCGCAGTGGCGGTGCCGCTGGTGTTGTAGGTCGCGGTCAGCGTCGTCACGTCGGCCGGATTCGCGGAGGTGGCCGAGGCCGGGGCGAACACGCGCACGAAGATGGTCTGCGATCCTCCGACCGCCAGGTTCACGGTGGAGCCGGAGGCGATCAGCACGTCGGTGCCCAGGTCCAGCACGCCGTTGCCGTTCTGGTCGAGGTACGCCGTGGAAGTCCAGCCCGCCGCCTGTTGCGCGTCGCTGAGGTAGCCGCTGGCGAACGTGACCGTCTCCGCCACGTTGCCGATGTTCGCCAGCGTGTGGTTGTACGTGACCGCGGCGGCCGGGTAGGTCTGCTGCGTGCCGTTGGGGCTGAGCGAAATGGCATGCACGGTTTGAACGGAAACCTGCACCGTCACCAGGTCGTTGGACAAGGTGGTGGAAGCGGATTGCACCTTCACCTGGAGGTCCTTCGTGCCCGGGCCGGCATTGCCGCTCTGGATGCTTGGAACCGTCGCCACCGCGCACACCAGGCGGGCGGCTGCGGCATTGATGCTGCCGGTGCTGGTGATCTCCGCGCCGATCGTGGAGCAGTTGCCCGCACCTCCGTCAGCGTAGAACTTCACCGTCCAGCCGGTCGGCACCGCGTTCTGCAGCGACAGGTTGTAGGAGTCGGCCGCGGCGCCGGTGTTGTTCACGTACACCCGGAACATGGTTGTCGTGGAAGCGCTCTGTGCCGGGGTGACGTTCTTCGACTGGACAGAGGTCGTGTCGCCTGCGCCCTGGCCGATGGCCGGCGGCGCTGCATTGAACGGACCGTCGATGGTGGCGTCGACCGTGTTGGCGACGATGCTGCCCAGCTTCACGGTCGTCGGCTCCACGGAACTCGGCGTGTAGACGCTGGTGGCATTGAAGACCGCGGTGAAGCCGTTGCCGCCATTGGTGCCGGTGGCGCTGTTGCTCGGGAGCGTGGCCTTGACGACCAGCGGAGCATTCGCGCCGGAAGCCAGGGGACCGGTGTCGACGATGCCGTCGCCGTTGGTGTCGATCAGCGGAGTCGTGCCGTCACCGCGATACACCTGGAAGGTGGTTCCCGCCGGGAAGGTGTTGTCGGCCGGGACGCCGCTCAGGGTGATGTTGAGCGTGTCGCTGCCGTTTCCGGTGTTCCAGGCATAGACAGGGAAGCTCACGACCGAGCCCTGGGGCGCGGCCCCGAAGTCGCTGGCGCCCGCGATCGTGGGCTTCACCGGCTCGCCGGCGCCCGATGTGGCAACGGTGGAAGAGCCGTTGAGGACCGCGCTGCCGGTCTGCTGCACCAGGTAGATGACGCTGTTGGTAGTGGCAGGGACGGTCTGCGTGCTGGTCACGTAGCTGGCCGCGTTGGTGGTCAGCGCCGGGCAGCCCGCGGTGGTGCAGGACGTGCCCAGCGAGCTGTTGGTCGGGCTCAGGCCGGGGTTGACGTTCACGCGGAACGTCACCTGCCCGGAGCCGCCGGCCGGGACCGAGTCGATGGTGATCGTCACCTTGCCGGTTGCCGAATCCCAGACGTAGTTGATGCCGGCCGGATCCGCGGCCGTATCGGAGAGCACCTGGGCGCCCCACAGGCCGGACCCACCCACGTACGACATGCCGGAGGGCAGCGTGTCGGTGACCACCAGGTTGGTCGCGCTGGCCGTGCCCGAGTTGGTGTACGCCAGGGTCACGAGGATGTTCGTGTTCGGCGACGGACCGGATGTCACGCCCATGTTCTTGGTCACCGTGATGGCCGATGCAGCCACGGTGGTCGTGTCCGTGTTCGTCTTCGCCGCGGCACCGCTTGTGTCGCTCACGGACACGGTGATCGTGCCGGAGGCGTTCAACGCTGCGCTGCCCGGGACGACAGCAGCCACCAGGAAGCGGAACTGCGCACCCGCGGCTACCACGCCAGTGGTGTTGATTGCCACCGCGTTGTCCGGCACGCCGTCGCCGTTCGCATCGGCGTAGTACGCCAGGCCAGTGTGTGTGAAGGTGCCGCCGGCGCTTGCCGCGTTCAGCGCATAGGTGTCGTTGCCGTTACCGGTATTGGTAATGACGTGCGGATAGTAGACCGTCTGGCCCGGCGAGGCGGTACGCGCGCCGTCTGCCGTCAGCGTGAAGCTCTTGACCTGCTGCACCGTGGTCTGAACCAGGTTCGAGGTCGTGGTCCGCGAAGTGTTGTTGCCATCCAGGTAGGTCGCACTGGCCTGGTTGCCGATCACCGTACCGGCGGCCGGCGCGGCCTGCACGGACGTTGCCGGCAGCAGCGTGGAAAGCGCCAGCGTCAGGGCCGCTGTCGCGGCGCCCAAGGCCTTGCGCCAGGGAGCTTTCAGTTTCATGTCAAGGTCTCTTTCTTGAAATCGTTGTCACCAGCTCACGGGGTCGTGCTGACCTTGGCAGTCAGCTGCACGGATACATTGGCGCCGGCCGCGAGCTGCGGCACGTTCCAGCGCAGGAAGCGGTATTCGGCGACGGGCACCTGCTGCACCACCTCCTGGCCCTGCGCGTTCTTCACCTTGCGGGTGAGCGGGATCGGGGCGTAGCTGCTGCCATCCAGGCTCGCCAGCGCGGGGGCGAGCTTCTCTTGCGGTTGGCGGCCCTGGTACTCCATGCCGGCAGGCACCGGCACGGTCAGAATCAGCGAGCGCGCCGCGTCCTTGCCGGTGTTGCGGTACGTGGCCGTATAAGCCACCAGGTCCCCCGGCTTCACGCTATCGGCAGCGGCCCTGGTCACCTGCCCGGCGGGGCCGGCCACCAGCTTTTCCGCGACCAGCTGGCTCTGCACGTTCGGCTGGGCCCAGGCAGCGCAGCCGAGCGCGGCGAGGGCTGCCGCCAGGCACGCCGCGCGCAATGTGGATCGATGGCTCTTCACAGATACGCTCCCGATTGGCAAAAAGGAAAGGAAAGAGGGCAAGGGGCTGCGGTCTCGAAATCGGCCCGCGCCAGTCGCGGCTGTTGGTAACCATACGTGACCATAAATCCCTGCCTGGTACAAGAATTTACATTTAACCCGGCGTTGGGGGGGATTTTCTAGTCAGCTTGATTAAGTGAGACCCTTAACCTGAATGAAAAACCAGGTGCTTTTCCCCTCAGCGGTCCGCCGGTGCCGATGAGCGGCCGCACGGCGTTGCAGGAACGCAACACGGAGGTCGAGGAAGCCGCAGCCGCTACCATGGCGGGCCTCAGCCGAGGAGGAGACAGACTTGCCCGTGATCACCAACATCGAGGACCTGCGGGTCCTCGCGCAGCGGCGGGTGCCGCGCATGTTCTACGACTACGCCGACTCGGGCTCGTGGACGGAGAGCACCTACCGCGCCAACGAGGCGGACTTCGACCGCATCCTCCTGCGCCAGCGGGTGGCGGTGAACATGGAAGGGCGCAGCACCCGCACCACGATGGTCGGCCAGGAGGTGGCCATGCCGGTCGCCATCGCGCCCACCGGGCTCACGGGCATGCAGCACGCCGACGGCGAGATCCTCGCCGCCAGGGCGGCGAAGAACCTCGGCATCCCGTTCACGCTCTCCACCATGAGCATCTGCTCGCTCGAGGACGTGGCGCAGGCGACCGGCCGCCATCCCTTCTGGTTCCAGCTCTACGTGATGCGCGACCGCAGCTTCATCGAAAGCCTGATCGACCGCGCCCAGGCCGCCGGCTGCTCCGCCCTGGTGCTCACGCTGGACCTGCAGATCCTGGGCCAGCGCCACAAGGACCTGAAGAACGGCCTGTCGGCGCCGCCCCGCCTGACGCTGCCCAACCTCCTGAACATGATGACCAAGCCGCGCTGGTGCCTTGGCATGCTGGGCACGCAGCGCCGCCAGTTCGGCAACATCGTCGGCCATGTAAAGGGGGTGGAGAACATGGGGTCGCTGTCCGAGTGGACGGCCAAGCAGTTCGACCCGCGCCTGTCCTGGAAGGATGTGGAATGGATCAAGAGCCGCTGGGGCGGCAAGCTGATCCTCAAGGGCGTGCAGGACGAGGAGGATGCGCGCCTGGCCGCCGAATCCGGCGCCGACGCGGTGATCGTCTCCAACCACGGCGGCCGCCAGCTCGATGGCGCGCCCTCGTCCATTTCCGCCCTGCCCCACATCGTCGACGCGGTGGGCGACCGCATCGAAGTGCACATGGACGGCGGCATCCGCTCCGGCCAGCACGTGCTGAAGGCGATGGCGCTCGGCGCGCGCGGCACCTACATCGGCCGCGCCATGCTCTATGGCCTGGGCGCGATGGGCCAGGCCGGGGTGGAAAAGGCGCTCGAGATCATCCGCAACGAGCTGGACCTGTCGATGGCCTTCTGCGGCCGCACGGACATCCGCAGCGTCGACCGCAGCATCCTGCTGCCGCGCAACTACTGAGCCCCCGAGGTCGCCGCTGCGCGGCGCCCGGTCCCCCCGGGGGCGCAAGGAAACCTGGGGGCGGCCCGGCGTTTCCTACTGACCGAGGCGCACCCGGCTGTCGCCTGACATGAGCGAGCTGTTGGCGGCCTGCTGCCAGTGCATCAGGAGCGGCTGCACCTCGTCCCAGGTCTCCTCCGGCTGGCGCGAATCGGCCACGGCCGTCAGGTACGGCAGGCCGTGGCGGCGCGCCATCGAGGCCGGCAGCGCGTGCATCTCGGAGCGGTTCGCCACGCCGATCAGCGCCGGCGGCCGCGGCAGGGACTCGTAGGCGCGCAGCACGCGCTGCATCAGCTGCTCGTTGCGTTCGGAGTCGATGGACAGCAGCAGCACGACGTGCGAGTAGTCCGGGATGAAGGCGCGCGTCAGCGGCAGGTGCAGGCCGTGGCGGGCCATCGCGATCACGCGCCAGATCCGCTCTTCCTGCACGAAATCCACGTAATCGGTGCCGACATCGAGCTCGCTGGCGCCGGCGAAGCGGCGGTGCACGACTTCGGCCTCGTGCTCCTCGCCCAGCCAGCGCACCAGGTCGAAGGAGCCCATGCCGCTGGCGCCGCAGACCAGCACGCGCTGGAAGGCGTCGGGGTCCTGCTGGCGCGTGGCGCCGGGGTGCTCCATGGGCGTGGAAAGGCGCCGCCAGGTGGCGGCCGGCGAAAACTCCAGGCCGGCATCCACCTGCTGCTTCAGGTGCTGCACCCGCTGCTCCATGGCCGCGGCGGTTTCGTTGCACTGGACGATCGCCATCGACCAGGGCCCGGACAGCAGCCGCGGGCCGCGGCTGCGGTGCACGATACGCAGGTCGAAGTGGCGGACGTCGGCGGCCACCCGCTGCATGACGTCCTGCAGCGCTGGCGCGGGGCCTTCCTTCCACTGCACGAACCAGCCGGACTGGTGCAGCAGCGCGGTGGCAATGCCGGCCGGCTCGTTGTGCCTGAGCGCGCTGGCGCGGATCTTTTCCATCTCCTGGTAGACGGAGTGGCGGATGGAGGCCTGGCTCGCGACCATGATGCGCGCAACCGGCCCCTCGGCGCTGGCAGCGCCGTGTTCCTGGTCCCAACGATCCATGCCCGGATCATCCCGGCTCGCCAACGAGAACGACTTGTGTTACGTCAAGGGCGCAAGCCTAAAGGCCGCATCCGGGCGAGGACAATACGGGGGGTGCCCCTGCCGCGCCGCATCGCCCACCTGGACATGGACGCCTTCTTCGCGTCCGTGGAGCTGTTGCGTTATCCGCAACTGAAGGGCCTGCCGGTGGTGATCGGCGGCGGCCGGCGCAGCGCCGACGACGAGTTGCTGCAGCGCCATGCCGATCGCCCGCTGTCCCGCATCCCGGTCGAAGCCTTCCCGCTGCTGCGCGATTACGTCGGCCGCGGCGTGATCACCACGGCCACCTACCCGGCGCGCCAGTTCGGCGTGGGCTCCGCCATGGGCATGATGAAGGCCGCGCGCCTGTGCCCGCAGGCCATCGTGCTGCCGGTGGATTTCGACGAAGTCCGGCGCTTTTCGCGCACGTTCAAGGCCGTGATCCGGGAGATCGCGCCGGTGATGGAGGACCGCGGGGTCGACGAGGTCTATATCGACTTCACCGAGGTCCCGGGCGGCCAGCGCGAGGGCGGCCGGGTGCTGGCCCGCCTGATCCAGAAGTCCATCTTCGAGGCGACCGGCCTCACCTGCTCGATCGGCGTGGCGCCCAACAAGCTGGTGGCCAAGATGGCGAGCGAGTTCGACAAGCCGAACGGCATCTCGATCGTCTTCGAGCAGGACCTGCAGACGAAGATCTGGCCGCTGGCGGTGCGCAAGATCAACGGCATCGGGCCGAAATCCGGGGCCAAGCTCGCGGGCCTGCACATCCACACCATCGGCGAGCTGGCGGCGCAACCACGCGAATGGCTGGTCGACAATTTCGGCCAGGCCTACGGCGCCTGGATGCACGACGCCGCCTGGGGCCGCGACGAGCGGCCGGTGGTCACCGAAAGCGAGCCCGTCTCCATGAGCCGCGAGACGACCTTCGAGCGCGACCTGCACGCCGTGCGCGACCGCGACGAACTGGGCGCGATCTTCACCGAGCTGTGCACCCGGGTGGCCGAGGACCTGCGGCGCAAGGGCTACGTCGGCAAGACCATCGGCATCAAGCTGCGCTACGACGACTTCCGCATCGCCACGCGCGACCACACGCTGGACCACTACACGGCCGATGCGGCACTGATCCGGCGCACCGCCGGCCAGTGCCTCAAACGGGTCGACCTGCGCCAGCGCCTGCGCCTGCTCGGGGTGCGGGTGGGCAAGCTGGCCCGCGCGGAGGCGCTTGCCACAGCCACGGCCGCCGCCGTGTCGGACGATGCCGCGCCGCGGGTGGCGCAACACACGCCGGATCTGTTCCAGGATTCCCGACCCGTGCCGGATATCGGATGACAGGCAAAAACGCCAACCGGTCGCTTGAAGAGTCTGACGCGAAACTTACACTGAGCCTTGAGCCGCCCCTTTGCCGCGGGCGGCGCTGCGGAGAGCTCTCATGGACCTCGACACATTGCAGCGCATCAAGCGCTGGCACGTCACCCACTCCCAGGACCATCCGGTCGAGTACCACACCTGGGATGTGATGCTGACCCTCTGGCTGATCGGCTGGGTCGGCTGGATCCCGGCCTTCACCTTCGATGCGCTGTGGTCGGCGCCCTTCCTGGCCCTGGCCATGTCGGCGCCGACGATCTACGTGAGCCTGCGCGCCCGCGCCCACCGGGCGCGGCGGCTGCGCTGCGACTGGATCGGGGTGCGTTGAACGCGCCTACTGGCGCGCCGTGCGGATGTTCGCCGGCAGCTGCATCGGATGGCTGGTGCGCAGCGGATTGATGTCCAGCCCGCCGCGGCGCGTGTAGCGCGCGTAGACCGCCAGCCGCGCAGGCCGGCAGCGCCGCCAGATGTCCATGAAGATCCGTTCCACGCACTGCTCGTGGAATTCGTTGTGGTTGCGAAAGCTCACCAAGTAGCGCAACAGCCCCTCCTGGTCGATCGGCGAGCCCGCGTAGCGCACCTGCACGCTGCCCCAGTCCGGCTGCCCCGTCACCAGGCAATTGCTCTTCAGCAGGTTGCTGGTCAGCACCTCTTGCACCGGCGGCTCGCCTTCGAGCGTCTTCAGCCAGTGCGGCGCCGGCAGGTAGTCGCTGCACTCGATGTCCAGCCGGTCCAGGCTCAGGCCATCGAGCTCGTGCACCGGCTCCTGGTCGAACAGTTCGGGCGGCAGCAGCTTCACGCCGATGGTGGCCGGCGCCGGCGCGCCGCGCCAGACGGCCTCGCTCAGGTCCGTGCGCAGGCGCTGGCGCACCTCTTCGGCCGAGGCGAAGCGCGTGCCGCTGAAACTCCCCAGATAGAGCTTCAGCGACTTGCTCTCCACGATGTTGGGCGTTTCGCAGGGCACGGTGAAGTGGGCGATGGCCACCTGCGGCTTGCCGCGCGGATTGAGCCAGCTGAGCTCGAAGGCGGTCCAGAGGTCGGCGCCGAAGAAGGGGGGCGGGCCGGACAGGCCCAGTTCCTCGCGCTTGGGCGCGCGCGAGATCGGGAACAGCAGGCTTGGGTCGTACTGGTCGGCATAGCGGGCCGGCTTGCCCAGCTGCGACTCTTGCGGGAGGTTCATGATGCGGACGCTGCTTTCTTGGAGCCTACTCGAACCGGCGCTCGCGCAGCCACTTCGTCGCGATCCACTTCATGCCTGCCAGCACCGGCGCACCGCCGTGCAGCGTGCGCGTGGACGGATGCGGCCGCTCGTAGCTGAAGAACACCGCGTTGCCGCGCTTGGGTGCGACCTCCAGGTGCACGTCGGGAAACACGGTGCCGCCGCCCTTCTCCGGCTCGCCGAGGTAGATCACGATGGTGGCCACCCGCTGGCCGCCGCGGCGCAGGATGGTCGGCGTGCCGGGCTCGGCCGGATCGAAGTAGTCGTAGTGCGGCTTGTATTCGGCGCCCGGGCCGTACTGCAGGATCTGCAGGCCCTCGCCGTTCTCCTGCGGCCAGCTCACCAGCTTGGCGATGCGCTGCTCGATGCGACGCACCAGCTCGTTCTCGCCGCGCTGGAAGAACATGCCGTTGCTGGTGCGGTCGGCGTTGACTTCCTCGCCGCCGGTCCGGGTGGCCACCGTGAGCGAGCGCGCCAGCCGCGGCGTGGCCAGCGCGATCAGCTGCTCGCATTCCTGGTCGGAGAGCAGGCCGCCGAACACCACCACCCGCGGGCTCACCATCTGCTGCAGCACGGCCACCTGGCGGTCGCCGCCGTCGAGGTACAGCGGCGACTCGTCCAGCCGGGGCTCGGGCACCGGCAGCGCCGGCGGCAGGCCCTGCGCCACGGCCTTGCGCTCCATGTGGCCGCGCAGGGTCTGCTCCATGGCCTCGATCGCCACGTCCTCGGTCCAGCCCGAGGCCATCATGGCCTTGAGCACCGAGTCGGCGCCGTGGCCCGCCTCGGCCTGCTCCACGATCCACCGGCGCAGCTCCGGGGTGACCTGCTGGGTGCTGCCTGTCGTGCTCATGATGCGGTCCTGCGTCGAAAGACCATGCGCTCGGGCTGCGACGCAGCCGGGTCGAAACGCCAGCCCTCCAGGTCGAAAGCCTCCAGTTTGCGCGGAGTCTCCACCCGCTGGGTGATGGCGTGGCGGGCCATCAGCCCGCGCGCCTTCTTGGCGGAAAAGCTGATGATCTTCCAGGTGCCGCTTTTCCACTCCTCGAACACGCAGTCGATCACCCGGGCCCTGAGCGCCTGGCGGTCGACCGCCTTGAAGTACTCCTGCGACGCGAGGTTGATCACCACCGGCGTCTTGTCGGCGGCCAGCACCTCGTTGAGGGCCTCGGAGATCCGGCTGCCCCAGTACCGGTAGAGGTTGGCGGCCGGGCCGACCTTCAGCGCCGTGCCCATCTCCAGCCGGTAGGGCTGCATCCAGTCCAGCGGCCGCAGCACGCCATAGAGGCCGCTCAGGATGCGCAGGTGGCGCTGCGCCCATTCCAGCTCGGCCGCGCCCATCCGGCGCGCCTGCAGGCCGTCGTAGACATCGCCGTCGAAGGCCAGCACGGCCTGGCGCGAGTTGCGGCCGGTGAACTTGGACGACCAGGCCTGGTAGCGCGCGACGTTGAGGGCGGCCAGTGGGTCGCTGATCTCCATCAAGCTGGAGACCTGCTGGGGGGAGTACCGTTTCAGCACCTCGATCAGGCGGGCGGCATCGGCCGCGAAGGCCGGCAGGGTGTGCGGGACTTCGGGGATGGGCGACGCGTAGTCCAGCGTCTTGGCGGGGGAAAGCAGGAACAGCATGGATCAGGAGCGCCAGGCCCGTGCGGTCAGCCACTGGGCCGTGGCCACCGCCAGCACCAGGGCCGCATACGTGGCCATCTTGCCGTCGCGGCCGAAATACCACAGTCCGGCCGCCAGCGCGGCTAATCCTGCTGCGCTATTGATAGCAAAGCGGGCCCACCAGCCGGGGCTTTGCACGGTACGCGGCAGGACCAGAGGGGCAGCCAGGGTCACCAGCAGGGCGACGGCCAGGGCGGGGGCGGCAAAGCCCATCAAATGGTCGAGGTACTCGAAAAATCCCAAGGCGCTCTCAATTGATCTAGGACAACCCGGCCAGAAGCCCGGGATAAGTGCTTGAATCTGATCGAATTTTATAATTCGGCGCATGGCTGTCTGGGCATTGGGCATCAACCACACGACCGCACCCGTGGATCTGCGGGGGCGCTTCGCCTTTGCGCTCGATCAGATCGCGCCCACGCTGCACTCGCTGCGCAGCGAGGTCGGCAACCGCCTCGGCCGCCAGCCCGAGGCCGCCATCCTCTCGACCTGCAACCGCACCGAGATCTACTGCGCCGGCAACAAGCACGAGATCGACTCCACCGTCGAATGGCTGGCCCAGTCGGGCCAGGTGCAGACCGGCCTGCTGCGCGAGCACTCCTACCTGCTGCAGGATGCCGGCGTGGCGCGCCATGCCTTCCGCGTCGCCAGCGGCCTCGATTCCATGGTGCTGGGTGAGGCGCAGATCCTCGGCCAGCTGAAGGACGCGGTGCGCGTCGCCGACGAAGCCGGGGCGCTGGGCACCACGCTCAACCAGCTGTTCCAGCGCTCCTTTGCCGTCGCCAAGGAGGTGCGCACCTCCACCGAGATCGGCGCGCACTCCATCAGCATGTCGGCCGCCGCGGTGCGCCTGGCCGGCAACCTGTTCGAGGACCTCACCAAGGTGAAGGTGCTGTTCGTGGGCGCCGGCGAGATGATCGAGCTGGCCGCCACCCACTTCGCGGCCCGCAGCCCGAAGGCGATCGCCATCGCCAACCGCACGCTGGAGCGCGGCGAGAAGCTCGCCGGCCGGTTCGGCGCCGAGGTGCTGCGCCTGGCCGACCTGCCCGCGCGCCTGCACGAATTCGACGTGATCGTCAGTTCCACCGCCAGCCAGCTGCCGATCATCGGCCTGGGCGCCGTGGAGCGCGCGCTCAAGGCGCGCAAGCACCGCCCCATGTTCATGGTGGACCTGGCGGTGCCGCGCGACATCGAGCCCGAGGTCAAGGCGCTGGAGGACGTGTACCTCTACACCGTGGACGACCTCGCCCACGTGGTGCAGACCGGCCATGCCAACCGCCAGGCCGCCGTGGCCCAGGCCGAGGCCATCATCGATGCCGGCGTGCAGAGCTTCGTGCACTGGATGGACCAGCGCCACGTGGTGCCGCTGATCAAGCAGCTGAACACCCAGGCCGACGAGTGGCGGGCGCTGGAGCTGGCCCGGGCCCGCAAGCTGCTGGCCAAGGGCGAGGACGTCGACGCCGTGCTGGACGCCCTCTCGCGCGGCCTGACCCAGAAGATGCTGCACGGCGCGATGGCCGAACTGCGCGCCTCCGACCCCGAGTCGCGCCAGCGCGCCAGCGCGGCGATCGAGCATTTCTTCCTGCGCAAGGAGCGTTAGCGGGCCTGCGAGCCGCCGCCCTGCCGTGCCGGCTGCGCGCCGGCATCCGGGCGGCCTCCGCGCCCGCAGCTGGATTGCGGGTCCCGCCCGCAATGCCATGATCCGCTCCGCATGAAACCCTTTCTCCGCCAGCAGCTCGAACGCTTCCCCGTCCGCCTCCAGGAACTGGACTTCTTCCTGTCGCAGCCCGAGGTGGTGAACGACATGGAGCGCTTTCGCGCGCTCACGCGCGAACACGCGGAAGTCGCCGAAGTGGCGGGGCACTACCAGCGCTACCTGCAGCGCGAAGGCGACCTGGCGCAGGCGCGCGAGATGATGGAAGACCCCGAGCTCGCCGAGATGGCGCGCGAGGAGATCGCCACGCTGGAGACGGAACTCCCGGCGCTCGAAGGCGAGCTGCAGGCCCTGCTGCTGCCGCGCGACCCCGACGACGTGCGCAACGCCTTCCTGGAAATCCGCGCCGGCACCGGCGGCGACGAGGCCGCCCTGTTCGCGGGCGACCTGCTGCGCATGTACACGCGCTATGCCGAGCGCCAGGGCTGGCGCACCGAGCTCATGAGCGAAAGCGAGGGCGAGGTGGGCGGCTACAAGGAAGTGGTGCTGCGCGTGGTCGGCGAGAGCTGCTACGGCAAGCTCAAGTTCGAGTCGGGCGGTCACCGCGTGCAGCGCGTGCCCGCCACCGAGAACCAGGGCCGCATCCACACCAGCGCCTGCACCGTCGCGGCCCTGCCCGAGCCGGACGAGGCGGCGGCGATCCGGATCAACCCGGCCGACCTGCGCATCGACACCTACCGCGCCTCCGGCGCCGGCGGCCAGCACGTGAACAAGACCGACTCCGCCGTGCGCATCACGCACCTTCCCACCGGCATCGTCGCCGAATGCCAGGACGACCGCTCGCAGCACCGCAACAAGGCCAAGGCCATGCAGGTGCTGGCCGCGCGCATCCAGGAGAAGGAGCGCTCGGAACGCGCCGCCAAGGAGGCCGCCACCCGCAAGGGCCTGATCGGCAGCGGCGACCGCTCCGACCGCATCCGCACCTACAACTTCCCGCAGGGGCGCATGACGGACCACCGCATCAACCTCACGCTGTACCGGCTGGGGTCGATCATGGAAGGCGACCTCGACGAGGTGGTGCAGGCCCTGCTGCTGGCCCGCCGCGCCGAACAGCTCGAGGAGCTGGAAGTGGGGCTGGGGGCGGCCCGCGCATGACGCTGCGCGAGGCGCTGGCGCAGGCGGGAGCGCAGGGGCTCGCGCGCATCGACGCGCAACTGCTGCTGCTGCACGTGCTCGGTCGGGCGGCAACGCAGCGCGGCTGGCTGCTCGCGCACGACGACGAAGTGCTTGCGCCGGCGGCCGCGGCCACTTACGCGGACCTGTGCGGCCGCCGCAGTGCCGGCGAACCGCTGGCCTACCTCACCGGCGCAAAGGAATTCTTCG
>Ga0255338_1002957_pt1 | contig 22223 bp, 18 predicted proteins | sample MeOH1_35cm_T4_19_FD_203715 | JGI IMG/M metagenome (GOLD analysis project Ga0255338, IMG submission 203715) | Sandy soil microbial communities from University of British Columbia, Vancouver, Canada - MeOH1_35cm_T4_195 | ecosystem: Engineered > Artificial ecosystem > Sand microcosm > Unclassified ...
GAGCACGAAGCTCTCACGGTCGGGCCCCAGATGCAGCGTGGTCTGTCCGCCGAACACGGCGCGCGGACGGTCCCGCGGATCGTCGTGCAGGAACGGCCCGCAGCCGCGCAGCTCGTTCTTGAAGTTGGAGAGCCGCGCCCCGGTCGATTTGGCGTACTCGTAATCGCGGCCGCGGACGGTGAGGGCCACACGATGACCGGGCGGCACGACGATGGACGTGGGCCAGAGCTCGATGTCGAGCTGCACGATCTCTCCAGGGCGCAGCGGCTGCTTCTCGTCGTGCGGGTGATAAGGCCGATACGCCGTCGACAGCGCGGAATCGAGCTTGCGATGCGAAGCGCGCAGCCAGCCTTGCGCGACGGGCGTGTGCGGATCGATCGCGCCCATGAACACCACTTCGCGCAGATCGGGCGTGAAGACGCGGAACACGAGGAAGAGATCGGCGTCTTCCGTGCTCGACGACACGAAAAGTCGCGCTGCGAGCGGCCCGGTGATTTCCGTCTCGCCGTCCATCGGCGGCGAGATGAATGTGACGCCGTCGCCCATCGCATCGAAGGTGACGGTGCCGGTGCTCGCCGGTGCGCGACGCTCGAGCTGCTGCAGGCCCGGATGCAGGTAGAGCCGGGTCCACTGCGTGCGCGCGATCGGCCATTCGCTCTCATGCCGCTCGACGAAGCGATCGATGTGACGTATCTGCAGCTGCACGGGCGGCTGCCGGCTCCAGTCGTTCCGCTCGCCTTTGAGGAAGCGGCCGAAGAAGCGCTTCTGCAGCTTCACGCCATAGTCGGTGTAGAAGTGCGTCCAGTGCTCGATGCCGTGCGCTTCGAGCCATTTCTCTTTCGAGGCGGCGCGTTGGTAACCCTCGAAGTTGCCGCGCGGATGCAGTCCCTGTCCGCCCCAGTTCGCGGCGGAGAGCAACGGCACGGTGATCCTGTCCCATTGCGGCGAGCGCGCACGGTGGTAATCGTCGTCGAGCGGATGCGCGAGCACTTCGTCGCCGAAATTCGCCCGGTTGCGGTACAGCGCCTCGTCGGAGAGTGTTTCGTCACCGCACACGAGCTCGCCGGTGACGCGGCTCACGGGCCCGCGCTCGCCGAGGCCGTGCTGCACCGATTTCACCTGCATGTCGTACCAGTTCGCCCAGAAGGTGGAGAGAATGCCGCCATGGTGCGTCATGTCGCGGTACCAGTCGGCCGCGCCTTCCCAGATGCACAGGGCCGCAAGGTGCGGCGGCTGCAGGCTCGCGACCTGCCACTGGTTGATCCCGTAATAGGAGATGCCGTTCAGCCCCACCTTGCCGCTGGACCACGGCTGCACGCCGGCCCATTCGATGCACTCGTAGAAATCGCGCGTCTCGCGCGGCGAGAAGGGATCGATGCGGCCGGGCGAGCGGCCGGCGCCGCGCGAATCGACCCGCACGCAGGCATAGCCGTCGGGCACCCACTTCTCCGGGTCCACGACTTCCCAGCTCTGATATTTGTTCGTCGAGCCGTGCGCGACGTCGGGATGCTCGGCCACCATGCGCTGCCACGCACTCGGATACCCGTCCTGGAACGCGAGCCCCTTGGCGTATGGGCCGTATGTCAGGATGACGGGATAGCGGCCGTCGGCGACGGGACGGAAGACATCGGCACGCAGCACCAGCCCGTCGTCCATCGCGATCGGCACATCCCAGTCGATGCGCATGCCATCGCGCACTTCGCTACGGTCGGTCTCGCTCATGTGATGTGGCCACGGGAGAGCAGCGGGTTGTTATATGATGGCCGCACCATTTGACCCTACGCCATTTCACGCGTCAACCGCATGGATGGCGACTGAAGCGAGGAGCGCGCTTTGAAGATCGGAATCGCAGGCACCGGGCGCATGGGCGCCGCAATGGCGCAACGTCTGCTGGGCCTGGGCCGGGACGTGACGGTATGGAATCGCACCGCGGACAAGACCAGGCCGCTGGTCGCCGCCGGTGCGAGCGCGGCGCCGACACCGGCCGCGCTGGCGGCTGCGTCGGACCTGGTACTCACCATACTCACCAACGCCGATGCCATCCAGTCGGCGTATCACGGCAAGGACGGCCTGCTCGCAGGCGACGTGCGCGGCAAGCTCTTCGTCGAGATGAGCACCGTGCGTCCGCAGGTTCAAAGAGATCTCGCGGCAAAGGTGCAGGCGAAAGGCGCGGCGTTCATCGACAGCCCGGTCGGCGGCACGGTCGGGCCGGCGCAAAGCGGGAAGCTGCTGGGATTCGTCGGCGGCGATGCCGCGGACGTTGAGCGCGCGCGGCCCGTGCTGGAGCAGCTCTGCCGACGCGTGGAGCACGTGGGGCCGGTCGGCGCCGGCGCGAGCTTGAAGCTTGCGATCAATCTCCCGCTGCTCGTGTACTGGCAGGCGCTGGGGGAAGCGCTCGCGCTGTGCCGGCCGCTCGCGATCGATGCTGCGCGTCTCATGGATATCATCGCCGACACCTCGGGCGGCACGAACGTGCTCAAGGTGAGAGGCGCCGCCATCGCCGAGGCGCTGAACGGGAATGAGATCGCCACGCCGACGTTCGACGTCGATTCCATCCGCAAGGACCTTGCGACCATGGTCGAAGAGGCGAAGTCTCTGGGCTACGACTCGCCGGCGGCGCAGCGCGTGCTCGAGTGCTTCGATGCCGCGTCGCGTGCGGGCATGGGCGGGCTGGACGGCGCGATGCTGCCGGTGCGCTGGGTCAGAAAAAAAGCCTGACGTCCGCAACACGAGCTTCTGCCGATCACCGTGAGCGGGCGGCAGCGATGACGGCATGCCCGTAATGCGGACGGTCGTTTCGACGGTGCGCCGGAGTTTTGGTATAAGCATTTTTCCAGCAAAAAGGCGCGGCATGAAAGGCACTCCCCGAAAAAGCAGCTCCCGCAGCGGCGCTGCAAGTCGCAGCAGCACACCGAAGAACGCGAGAACGCCGCGAGGCCCTGCAGCCCGCACGGCACGGCCTGCGGGCAGGAGCCGCGCCGCATCCCCTACCAGCCCGGTGCTCGATGCCGGGCTGCCGCGCCTGCTCGGCATACGGCTCCTCACGCTCACGAAGAAGAGGATCACGGCCGAGATGCCGATCAAGCCCATGCATTTGAACCGCACGGGGCGCGTGGCCGGCGGCGCCATCATGGCGTTCGCCGACGTGCTCGGCGCGGTGGGCGCGGTGCTCCATCGTCCGCACGGGTATCGCGGCGGCACCATAGAATCGAAGAGCAATTTTTTTGCGGCGGGCACCGGGCCCGTGCTCAACGCAGTGACCATCCCGCTGCACATCGGCCGCACCACGTCGGTCTGGCAGACCACGGTCAGGAACACGGACGGCGGGCTCGTCGCCGTCGTCACGCAGACGCAGATCGCATTGCCGCACGCCAAGGAGGGCGAATAATCATGAAGTCATGGTGGGTGAAGACCGAAGGCGATCGCATGGTGCTCGAGCCGCGCGATGCACCGGTGCCGGAACCGAAAACGGGCGAGATCGTGGTGCGCGTGCATGCGACGTCGATGAACCGCGGCGAGCTGATCGCGGGGCATGGGCTCCATACGGGCAATGCCGCGCGTCCCGCCGGCACGGAAGCCGCCGGAATCGTGCATGCGATCGGCTCCGGTGTGACCGGCGTGCGTGCCGGCGATCGCGTCATGGGCCGCGCGCGCGGCGGCTTTGCCGAGTACGCCGTGATGGAAGCGCATCAGGTCATGCCGGCGCCCGACAAGCTCACGTGGGAACAGGCGGCGTGCGTGCCGCTCGTTTTCCTGACCGCGTACGATCTCCTCTATACGTACGGCAAGCTGCAGCGCGACGAATGGCTGCTCGTGACCGGCATATCCTCCGGCGTCGGCGTCGCGTGCCTGCAGTGCGCGAAGGCGACCGGAGCGAAAGTGATCGGCACGTCGGGCTCGGCGGAGAAGCTCGCGAAGTTGAAGACGCTCGGCCTCGACGCCGGCATCGTCGGTCGTCGCCCGGATTTCGCTGCCGCGGTAAAGCAGGCGAGCGGCGGCGCGGGCGCCAACCTTGCCGTGAATTGCGTCGGCGGCAGCGTGTTCCCGGAGATACTCCGCTCGCTTGCATATCAGGGTCGCGTGGGCATCGTCGGTTACGTCGACGGCGTGGTGAAGAGCGAAATCGATCTCGATGCGGTGCACGCTCAGCGTTTCCAGATCTACGGCGTGTCGAACAAGAACGCGACGCCGGCGATACGCGCAACCGCGGTGCAGGGATTTGTGCGCGACCTGCTGCCTGCATTCGCAGATGGGCGCATCGTGCCCGTCATCGACCAGGTCTTTCCGCTCGACGAGCTTCCGAAAGCGCAGGCGCGCATGGAATCGAACGCGCAGGTGGGCAAGATCGTGGTGCGCGTCGCGTAATGCGCTTCGCGGTTTACGCGAGGCGTAGTGAGAAGTCAGTCACGACCCCGGTCTTAAAAAAAGACGAAAAGCAATAGACAGGATTTACATGATTTACAGGATTAGAGCGGAAAGCTTTTGATTTTGGAATCTTGTTAATCCTGTTAATCCTGTCCCGTTTCTCGCTTCTTTTGTTTTTGAGATCACGCTTTTTACAGGAATCAACATGGCACAAGCAAAAACCAAAGCCCGCCGCATGCGCGAGCTGCTCGATCAGGGTATCGTCGTCTCCCCCGGCATCTATGACGGTTACAGCGCGCGTCTGGTGGAGAAGATGGGCTTCAAGGCTGCGTCCACCACCGGAGCCGGGCTCGCCAACTCCCGCCTCTCGCAACCCGACGTGGGCATCATGCAGCTCATGGAAAATGCGGACGCCTGCCGTGCGCTCGCGCAAAGCCTGACGATACCGGTCATGGCCGATGCGGACACGGGCTATGGCAACGCGGTCACCGTCTATCACGCCGTCCAGTACTTCGAGGACGCGGGCGTCGTCGGCATCAACATCGAAGACCAGGTGAGCCCCAAGCGTTGCGGCCACATGCGCGGAAAAGAGATCATCGACGCGCGGGAGATGGCGAAGAAGATCGAGGCCGCGTGCGACGCGAAGAAGGACAAGGACTTCATCATCAACGCGCGCACCGACGCCATCGCCATCGAAGGGATAGAAGGCGCGATCAAGCGGGCGAAGCTCTACATCGCCGCCGGCGCGGACATGGTGTATGCCGACGCGATACAGTCGGAAGACCAGATCAAGCGCTTCGTGGACGCGGTTGCGCCCGCGTACGTGAGCGTGAACATGGGTTTCGGCATCCGCAACCGGCCTACGACCCCGCTCATCACGGTGAAGCGGCTCGCCGAGATCGGCGTGCGCCGCGTGAGCCTCGCGCGCATGCTGCCCGCGGCCGCGATCGCCGCCATGACGAAGGCGCTCGAGCTCATGATGGACAGCGTCAATACCGGCACGCTGCACGACCGGCCCGATCTGCTCGCAAGCATCGAGGAGATCACCGAGCTGATGGGCTACGACCACATCAATCGCCTCGAATCGAAGTACATGCTGGAGGACGAGATCCAGCGGCGTTACAAGGCGGACACGGCAGACTACGTCGTACGCTCGGGTCACTGAGCGGTGTGTGACTCGTGACTGGTGATTGGTGATTGGTTGTACTTTTGACTATCACCCCATAACCGGTCACCAGTGTTAAGGTAGCAGCGTTGCGCGACGGCGCCATTCGAGCGCCGCGGCAATCCCGGAGGAGGTTCCATGCCGTTGCTGCGGGTGCTCGCTGTCCTCGTCGGCGCCGTCGGCTGCGCGGGCGTCCCCCACGCCGCCGCAAAGCCCTATCCGTCGCGTCCCATACGTCTCATCGTTCCGTATCCGCCCGGCGGCCCGGTGGATTTCACCGGACGTGAAGCCGCGCAAGAGCTCACCGAGACGCCGCCGGTGGCCGATACGCTGCCCGGCTTCAACAATACGTCGTGGTACGGGCTGCTCGCGCCGGCTGCTCACGCAGGGCGTGGAGCCGGCGACGGCGACACCGGCCGAATACCCGGCGCTCGTACGCGGCGAGCTCGCGCGCTGGCGCAAAGTCATCAGGGAGGCAGGCATCGCGGTCGAGGCAGCGCAGTAATCCCGTCGTAATCATCCGAGGAGAGTGTCATGGCGGTCAGTCACGGAGTTCGCAGATGGATGTGCACCGGCGCGGCGATGATGATGGCCGCGACAGCGGCTCATGCGCAAACTTTCCCGACCCGGGCGGTGCGCGTCGTCATCCCGTATGCCGTGGGCGGATCGACGGATGTCGTGTTCCGCATACTGCAGCCGAAGGTGGGCGAATATCTCGGGCAGCAGGTCCTCATCGACAACCGGCCCGGCGGCGCCGCCACCATAGGCATGGACCTCGCCGCGAAAGCGCCGCCCGACGGCTATACGCTCGGCGTGGCGAACATCGCGTTCGGCGCCAATCCGAGCTTGATGCCCAAGATGCCGTACGACTCGGAGAGGGATTTCGCGCCCGTCACGCTGGTCACGCTCGTCACCATGGTGCTCGCCGTGCATCCGTCCGTGCCGGCGCGCTCGGTGCAGGCGCTGATCGCGCTCGCCCAAGCCAAGCCCGGCGCGCTCAATTACGGCTCGGCCGGCAACGCGAGCGCCAACCATCTCGCGACCGAGCTCTTCAAGTACATGACGCACACCAATCTCGTGCACGTGCCGTACAAGGGCGGCGGCCCGGCGGTGGTATCGATCGTGGCGGGAGAGACGTCGGCGCTGTTCGCGACCATCCCGTCCTCGCTGCCGCATTTCAAAACGGGAAAGCTCATAGGCCTGGGCGTGAGCAGCGGGAAGCGTAACGCGGCGTTGCCCGATGTGCCGAGCATCGCGGAAGCGGGTGTGCCGGGCTACGAAGCGTACGAATGGCAGGGCCTCATGGCCCCGGCCGGCACGCCGCCTGCGGTGGTGAAGCGCCTGCAGCAGGATTTCGCGAAGGCGCTCGCGTTGCCCGACATCAGGGAACGCCTGGCGAGTCTCGGTGCGGACCCGGTGGGCAGCACGCCCGAAGAGCTAGCCGCCTTCATCAAGCGCGAATTCGTGAACTGGGGCAAGGTGGTGCGGGAAGCCAACATAAAGATCGAGTGACGGTCGCTGTCGCGGTGACGACGCTGCGCTGGTGACAACACTGCGTTGGTGACGACACTGCGTTGGTGATGACTCTTGTAGAGGAACGAGATGTCTTGGATCGAAGAATTCCCGGGTAACTTCGTGTGGTCCAACGCCGCGCTGGTCACCAAGGGTATGGCGCCGTACGGCGCAGTGGCACTGGGCGAGATCGATCGGGTGTGCGAGCGGCTGCGAACGCGGCAGCACGAGCCCGACGCGTGGCGCGAAGAATGGTGCCTCATGGGCAGGCGGCTCGAGCATGTCGCGGAAGAGGCGGCGGCAGCGGGACGGCAGATGACCGCCGGCAACTATTACCTGCGCAGCGGCATGTACTACTTCACGGGCGAGCGCTTCGTGTATCCCGGCGAGCAGAAGCGGGACATCGGCCGCAAGGCGATCGAATGCCAGCAGGCAGGGCTGTTGCGGCGCTATCCGAACATGGAGCGCGTCGAAGTGCCGTACGAAGGCACGACGCTGCCCGCGCTGTTTCTGCGCGCCGAAGGGGCGCCGGGTCGAGCGCCGACCGTGGTGCTGTTCGACGGCATGGACAACTGCAAGGAAATGAGCGTGCTCTTCGCGGGGCTCGAGTTTTCGAGGCGCGGCTGGAACACGCTCGCGATCGACGGGCCGGGCCAGGGCGAATCGCTGCGGTTGCGCGAGCTGTATGCGCGTCACGATTACGAAGTCGCCGGCGCCGCGGCTTTCGACTACGTCGCCTTGCGCCCCGACGTCGATGCACGCAGGGTGGTGGCGATGGGTTACAGCTTCGGCGGCTATTATGCGGCCCGCATCGCCGCCATGGAGAAGCGCTATGCTGCCGGCGTCGCGATGAGCGCGCTGCACTGGGATCTTCACGGCTGGCAGGCCGAAATCAAGCGGCGGCAGGACGCAGACCCGAAGTCGACCGCGCAATCGACGTTTCACTTCCGCTGGATCATGGGCAGTCTCGACGATGCGGACGCCGCGCTGGAAAAGGCGAAACGCTTTTCGCTGGTCGACGTGGCGCCCAGGATCGCATGTCCGTTCCTGGTCGTGCATGCCGTGGACGACAAGGTCGTGCCGGTGGCTTCCGCCCACAAGCTCTACGATGCGATCGGCTCGAAGCGCAAGGCGCTGAAGATACTCACCGCGGAGGACGGCGGCTCCTATCACGCGCAAGCGGACAACCGGCAGGTCGGCATCGATCACATCGCGGATTGGTGCGCAAGAACGATCGCGAACGTCTGAACGCAGGGACACTGTCCGGCCGGACTCACGTGGCCACGCGGCGCGCCCCGGTCGTCGCGCTCGCCATCGCTGCGGCGAGCACATCCTGTCTGCGACCCAGCCACAAACCGTTCGCGAGCCATGCAAGCGCAAGCACGCCGCCGGCAATCGCGACTTGCGTCATGCCGAGCCCCGCGCCGGTGAGCAGCACGTACGACCACGCGCCCACCTGGTCTCCGGTGCGATAGACGACGGTGTCGATGAAGCTCTTCGCCTTGTAGCGGTCTTCGCGCGGCACCACGGTATACAGGACCTCGCGCGTGGGGCGCGCGATGGCGTAATCGGCTGCGCGGCGCGCGACCTGCACGGCCATCAGCGCCGCGAGCGTAGGCAGCAATGCCAGCGTGCCGAAGCCTGCGATGGTGACGAGCGGCAGCACGGCGAGCGTCGCGCCGACGCCGATCCGCTTCATGATGCGCGCGGTGAAGAAGAGCTCCACGACCAGCGTCACGACGTTCACCGCGAGATCCACCTGCGCGAAGTACGCTGTCTGCGCGCCCCGGTCGCCCAAGCTGCGGCTCACGATGCCGGCCTGCTGAAAATAGATGAACGTCGCCGTGATCGTGAAGAGCAGCATGAACAGCACGATGTTCGCGAGGTACGGCGACCGGAAGGTATGCGTGATGCCGGCAAGCACGGTGCCGCCTATGGACGCCTCCTGGGCTTCGGCGGGACGGCGGTTGAGCGCCGCCGAGATCCGCGCGAGATGCCGGACGCACAACACCGCAACCTCCAGCAGCGCGGCCGCGATCAGCAGCAATGCGCCCACAGGGATATGCCTCGCAGCCGATGCCGTGACCGCGGACCCGGTGATGGCGCCTATCGTGGCGCCTGCCGCAATGAACCCGAACAGGCGTTTGCCGTCCTCGGCGTTGAACGTGTCCACGATGAGCGCCCAGAACACCGACACCACGAACAGGTTGAACACCGAGATCCAGATGAAGAATGCGCGACCCAGCCACACGAGCGCGTCGCCGGCCGCGAAGTGGAACGCGGCGGCGAAGAGCAGCAGCGATGCGGCGAAGAAGCGGTAGGTGAGCGGCACGAAACGGCTGCGCGGCAGCGCCTTCACGATTGCGCTGTACGGCAGGTTGAGCAGCAGCATGCATGCGAGCGTGCCCATGAACAGCCACGGCAGGTTCTTCACGCCGCCTGCAACGCCCATCTGATCGCGGATGGGACGGACGACGTAGTACGAAGACAGCACCGCGTAGATGTACGCCCACGCCCAGAGCAGCGCGGGCAGCTCGTGCGCGCGCACGTCCACCACGTGTTTCAGCAGCCGATGGAGAACGCCGCCTGTGCCTGTGGCCGTGCCCGGGCCGTCCGCCGGGCGCACGCTCACGAACCGGCTTTCAGCTGTTTGCGCAGCTCGTCGACCGGGAGTCCTTTGCCAAACAACGCAGTGCCCGGCGCAAAATCCATCGCGCGGGCGAGCGGGACGACGACGGGCTCGAAGCCTGCGTCGCGGACGAGCTGTGAGGCGATCTTCACCGCCTCCGCGTCGTCGCCCGCGAGCGGTATGCCGATCGGCGTGCCGGCCCTGCGGCTCTCGCGCTCCAGCATGCCGGTGCCGACCGAATTGAACGTGCGCACGTAACGCGTGCCCGGCAGATACTTGAGCGAAGTGGCGCCTATGCCGTTCGCCATCGCCTCCTCGGCGACTGCGCCGTCGCGGTGGACGATGGGATTGCTCGCGTCGAGGACGATCTTGCCCTTGAGCGCCGCAGCGTTGTCGCGGCCGATTCCCGGCAGCGCGCTGTACGGCACGGCGATGAAGACCACAGGGCCGAACGCAATCGCCTCCGCCACGGTGCCGACGTGCGCACGGGGGCCGAGCTTGGCTGCCATGTCTTTGAGCTCCTCGGGGTGACGCGAGGAGAACATGACCTCATGGCCGGCCTTCACCCAAAGCATGCCGACGGTGCCGCCGACGCGGCCGGAGCCGACGATGCCGATGCGCGCAGGTGTGGCGGCCGTTGCGGATTGCGCGGGCACCGAAAGGGATGCGGCAAGCAGGGGCGCTGCGATCATTGCGGCGGCAACTTTCAGCAGCGTACGGCGCCCGGCGGAGGGCAGGCGAGAGATGGGCATGGCAAACCCTCCATGAGTACGATCGGTGAGGTATGCGCCAGTATGACGCACGCGAGTGCGGCAGCCAACACAGCGACAGGCACGGCAATGGCGCGCACCAATCTGAAACCGGGTCGCGCGTTCGAACGAAGCGACAGGGGTGCTGGTCGCTTGCGGGCGTCAGCCGCGATCTGCTCGTCCCGGGCGGTCGACGTGCAGGGGGCGTTGTTTCGCCAGGCGAACGAGCTTTCCCGCCGAAGCAAGTGGCGGGGCCTACCGCGCTGCTCGCAGACGCATGCCGAACAGCAGGAGCAGTGCGGTGCCGATGCCCCAAGCGCCATTGATGAGCAGGCCCATGATCATTCGATGACCATCCCCGCCCGCCGCGAGCGGCTGTCCTTTGAGCGCTGCCACGATGAACCACGCGACGAGCGTCGGCAGGATGGCGCCGAACAGAAATGAAGCGATCCAGTAGCCGGCTCCGCGCGGGAAGCGGCGCTCGGCCAGCGCGAACACGATGCCCCAGACGCCGCCCCAGAACGCGAGGGACAGCACCTGCGGCACGCCGAAAGGCTGGTGGATGCCTTGCATGGAGTATGTCCCGGCCTGTACGAATCCGATCGAGTTCAGGAAGGCGAGCACGGGTTGATGGAAGACGAGCACGGCCAGGAATCCCGCGACGAAGGCCATCGCCCATTTCGCCATATCGGGATCACGCGCACGATCAGAACCATAGGCGGCAGTCACTGTATCCTCCGGTAAAGCGATGATCACGCAGCCGGTGCAAAGGGTGTGCCGGGCCCGGCGGAAGGGGAGCGCCCGGGTGCGCATGCTCATTTCGTGGTGGTGCGTTATATTAGGCGCGGTCAGCGGCAACAAGAAAAAAGGAAAGACACGATGAAAATTGCGGTAATGGGTTCGGGTGGCGTCGGCGGCTACTTCGGCGGGCGGCTTGCGCAGGCGGGCTGCGACGTGACGTTCATCGCGCGCGGAGCGCATCTCGCCGCGATGCGCGAGCACGGATTGAAGATCGAAAGTCCGTCGGGCGACATCCATGTGCCGCATGTCAAGGCGACGGACGATCCGGCGACGATAGGGCCGGTCGGCCTCGTGATGTTCTGCGTGAAGCTCGCGGACACCGAAGCCGCGGCGCGTGCCATCAAGCCGCTGTTCGGCCCCGATACCGGCATCGTGTCGTTTCAGAACGGCGTGCAGAAGGACGACATCCTGCGGCGCGTGTTCGGCGAAAAAGCGGTGATGGGCGGCGTCGGTTACATTGCAACGACGATCGCGCGACCCGGCGTCATCAAGCATACCGGCACCATGCAAAGACTGCTGTTCGGCGAATACGACGGCAAGCGCTCGGCGCGCGCGGAGTATCTGCTCGAGGCGTGCAGGCGTGCCGGCATCAACGCCGAGCTCTCCGAGGACATCCGGCGTGCGATCTGGGAGAAGTTCGTCTTTCTCGTCGGTCTGTCGGGGACGACCACGACCGTGCGGCTGCCGATAGGGCCGATCCGCGAGAATCCGCACTCGCGCGCGTTCCTCTTCGACATCATCCAGGAGGCGGTCGCCGTGGGGCGCGCGCATGGCGTCGCGCTGCCCGAGGATTATGCGCAGACCCGTCTTGCATTCTGCGACGGGCTGCCCGCGGAAATGACGTCATCGATGCACCACGATCTCGATCGCGGCAACCCGCTCGAGGTCGGATGGTTGAGTGGCGGCGTCGTGGATCTCGGTGCGGCGGTGGGTGTGCCCACGCCCGCAAATCGCGCGGTTCGGGCGGTACTCGCACCGCATGAGCGGGGACGGAAGTGAGGGCCGCGATGCTGCCCAGGCTCACCATACGCGCGCTGCGGGCGGTGGGCGTCGAGGTGCCGATGGCGCGTCCCCTAGGCACGAGCGCAGCCACGGTGCGTGTCGCGCCTTTGCTGCTCGTCGATCTCGAGACCGAGGAAGGGGTCACCGGACGCGCCTATCTCTTCTGCTACGTGCCGTCGGCTGCGCCGGCGATCGCGTGCGTGCTGCAGGAAGTGCTGACTGCCGTGAACGGCGATCGCGTCGCGCCCGTCGATATCGCTGCCAAGCTCGCGAAGCGTTACACGCTGATCGGCGTGCAGGGCATCGTGCGCATGGCGCTCGCAGCGCTCGACGTCGCATGCTGGGACGCGCTGTCCATTGCGGCCGGGATGCCGCTCGCCGTTTTTCTGGGCGGTGCTCTGAGGCCCATACCGGCGTACAACAGCAACGGCCTCGGCCTGATGACGCCCGACGCAGCGGCGGACGAGGCCATCGAGCTGCTCGAAGGCGGATTCCGGGGCGTCAAGCTGAGGCTCGGCTACCCGACGCTCGCCGAAGACCTGGCCGCTGTACGCGCGGTGCGCGAGCGGCTCCCGGACGAGGTCGCACTCATGGTCGATTACAACCAGGCGCTCACTGCCGCGGAGGCGATACGGCGCGGACGGGCACTCGACGGCGAAGGCGTCTACTGGATCGAGGAGCCGATCCGGCACGACGACTACGCAGGCAACGCGGCGGTCGCGCGCGAAGTCGCGACGCCGGTGCAGATCGGGGAGAATTTTTCCGGGCCGCAATCGATGGCGGTGGCGCTGGCGGCGCACGCCTGCGATTACGTGATGCCCGACATGGAGCGGATCGGCGGCGTCACGGGCTGGCAGCGCGCGGCGGGACTCGCCGCTGCGGCCGACATCGAGATGTCCTCGCATCTCTTTCCCGAAGTGAGCGCACATCTGCTCGCCGCGACCGCGACCCGTCACTGGCTCGAGTACGTCGACTGGGCGGCGCCGGTACTGAGGGAGCCGCTGCGCATCGTCGATGGCTCCGCCGCCATACGCGACACGCCGGGTAACGGTCTCGCCTGGAACGACGACGCCGTGCGGCGTTACCGCATGTCATCCATGGCGTAGTCGGGCCGCCCAGTCGCAGCCGCAGGACGGTTGCACAGCGGGGAGCGCGCGGGATTTCCCTGCGGTCGGATGGCCATCGCGCTTCCACCAGTCGAGGCCGCCGATGAGCTCTTTCACGTTGAACCCGAGCTTCGCCATGTCGAGCGCGCCTTTCGTCGAGGCGTTGCAGCCTATGCCATCGCAATAGGTGACGATCAAGCTCTGCCGGTCTATGCGTACGCGAGCTTTGCCGAGTAGTGCGCTATCGGATCGTTCAGGTGCCCTCCTTCCCGTCGCACACGTGCCTGTTTAGGAGATAGCTTCTAAGCACCTGTTCAAGCGGCCGACAGCGCGAGCTCCGCATTCACGGTCGGCTCGGACGTTTCTTCGATCGTGCGCAGACTTCCGATCTCGATGCGACTCGCATCGACGCCGGACTCCTGCAGGAACGCTGCGACGGCCTGCGACCGCTCACCCGCGAGTTGCTGCGGCGCCGTGTCCGGGAGCGGGTAGAGCTCGACGAGCTTGCCGAACAGCGCTTCGTAATACGCGCGTCGCTGATCGCCCTCCGCGGGCGCCTTGCCGCCGTGCAGCTTCGCATACCCGTCCGCAAATGCACGAAGCGCATCGCGGCCGGCGCGCGCGACGAACAGCTTCTCGATGGCCCGCTGGGTCTCGGGGTCGCTGTACGGGATAGGGCCCGGGTCTTCCCCGGGGGCGAGCTTGGTGCCCATCGCCTCTGCGAGATTGCGCCGCACCGGTGCGAGTCGCAGTCGTTCGGCATCGCGCTTCGGATCGTACGCGCCGTGGATCACCACCTTGAGCTGCGGGCGCTCCTGCAAGACCTTCGCAACTTTCTGCAGCGCCTCTCGCTGGGGCGGGAAGAGCCGCGCGCTGCCCGGCGAGAATCTCACCTTGCTGAACTCCTCCGGGCTGCCGCCGCCGAAAAGCGACGCGAGCGCGCGAAACGGTGCGGTGACGATGCGCGTGATTGCGCTGCCGATCGCCTCCCTGATCAACGCGCCATAGTCGAACTTGGGATTGCCCACGTCGCCGGTGACCGGAATCGCCATGTTGATGCGTCCTTGCGTATCCTTGAGGAGCGCGATCGCGAGATCGAGCGGCAGATCGAGCGCGTTCGGCGCTTTCACCCGCTCGCCGAGCTCGACGTTCTCGAGCAGGATCTTGTTTTCTCCCGCGAGCTGCTGCCGGATGATCTTGTAGTCGAGATCCAGCCACAGCCGGCCGCCGGCGATCTTGCGTCCCGCGAACGTCGCGGTGTACGGCGAGAGCGGCGGCATCTCGACGTTCTGGAACTTGACGTCGATGTCCATGAACTCGGTCGGCCGCCGCAGGTTCACGCCGCCCTCGGCGCTCGCGTAGCCCGAGATCTCGATGCGTCCGGCGAGCTTCAGCTCGGCGCGGCCCTCGGGCGACGTGGTGATGCCGAGCACGCTGCCGTTGAGACGCGTCACGCGGGTGGAGAAGGGCAGCACCAGGCTGTAGTCGGCGAAATCGAGGGTGCCGTTCTGCATGCGCAAGCGGCCGATGCGCACGGGGAACGGCTCGCCGCCCGCTGCAGGCGTCGGGGGCTCGGTCGCGGGCATGAGCTTCGCGTCTGCCGCCTGCGAGTCGCTCTTCTTCAGCACCTGCGTGAGGTTTACGCTGCGCTCCTTCGAGATGATGATCGCCGTCTCGAGCTGATCGATCAGCACGTCCTTGATGTCGAGGCGGTCGGGCGCGAGCGTGAGCGCGAGACTGTCCGCGGCCAGCGTCTTCAGCGCGAGGAAGCGCTGCTTGCTGCGCCCTTCGTCCACCGCGATATCGGTCGCTTTCAAGCTGCCGGTTCCCCGCAACGCCGGCTTGCCGTCCTTCACGTAGTCCACCGTCGCGGCGCCTGAGAGGGCGCCCGACTTGAGCTCGAGCGTCGTGTTCTTTGCGAGCAGCGGTTGCAGCGGCAGCACGCTCAAGCCCGAGATATCGATCTTCGCTTTCGCGCTCTCGTACGCCTGTGCGGCGCTGCCGCTCGCCCGCAGCGTGCCGCCCTGCGATTTTGCCTCCGCCTGAAAGGTGATCGGCGCCTTGCTCGCGGGATCGATGTTCTTCAGCGCAAGCGAGGCCACTTCGACGTCGTAGCGCAGCACCGGGTCGTAGGCCTGGTCGCTGTACGCGAGCCGGGTATTTTCCAGTCTTGCGGCATCGATACGATAGGTCCAGCCGGGCGACGAGGATGCTTTGCCGGACGTGCCGTTCGCAGTCGTCGGTCTGGCGGGGGCGAAAGCCCGAGCGAGCGCGAATGCCCCTTCCGCGTCGCGCGCAAGAGCCGCGCTGCCGCCGCTCAGGATCGCCTCGGCGGCCGCGATCACGTGCTCGCCGGTGTCCACGCGCCCGCCCGTCAACGCGGCCGATGCAAGCTTCACGAGCGGCTCCCTGGCGTGCGCCTGTGTCAGCGAGAGATTGCTGAGGGACAAGCGCACGTCTTGCGCGGTCGTGCGCGTGGTGCCGCCTTTGGCGGCAATGGCGAGCTTGAGCGCCGCATCGCCGCTCGCCACGTCGATGAAGAGCGGCGTGCGGCGCGTGCTGTCGGCATAACGGATGGCGACGTTCTGCAGCTTCACCGCATCGATGCGCGCGCCCCATTGCGCAGCGGCATCCGGCTTCGAGTCGGTCGCCGTATAGAGCTGCGACCAGTTGAGGCGGCCGTCCGCGTCGAGCGCGGCGACGAACCGGCCGTTGGACAGTTGCAGGCTCGGCACGGTGAGCTCTCGCGTTGCGAGATCGTAACGGCCTCCCTGCGCATGGGCGCTCGCGAGCTCGAGCAGCGGCTGCTCGGCGCCCGCGAGGGCGAGCGCAACGCCGGTGAGCTGCAGATCCAGCGCGGTGACCGCCAGCCTGGGCTGCGGCGCGGCCTGCTGGAACTCGTAGCGCGCATGCAGCGTCATGTCGCCGCGCGGCTCGCTGATATGCAGGGTGTTGCGCAGAAACGGCCACGCGACCGCGAGCTTGAAACGCTCGAGGCGGACTTCTCCGCCCGACGCGAGCGGCTGCAGCGCCAGCGTGCCGTGCCAGTCGAGCGCCGCTTGCCCGGGCAGCGTGGCGGTCAGCTTGTACTCGCCCTGCTGCCCCGCGATGGTCGACAGGTTGCTCGCCGTGAGGTTGATCGGCTGCACCAGTGCCGTCACCGGCTCACGATGAGAGCGGTCCTCGTAGCGCAGGGCGGCGCGCGTGACCTGCAGCTCGCCTATCGTCATGCGCGGCGGGCTTTGCTGAGCTTGCGGCTGCTGTGGCGCGGGCTGCTTCAGGCGCTGCGCCAGCTCCGCGATGTTGGAGCGACCCTGGGAATCGATCCGCACCGACACCTCGCCGCCTTCGAGCGTCACCGTCCGGAACGTCCACGCCCGCCGCGCGAGACTCGCCAGCTCGAGGTCCACGTACGCGCGCTCGAAGGCGAGCATGGGAGGGCCGCCGGGATCGAGCAGCTTGAAGCCGCGCGCTTCGGCGGTCAGCAGAAACGGATTGATGCGCACTTCGGCGACCGACGCCTCGCGTCCCAGCTGCTCCTGGGCGTAGCGGGGGAGGTAGCGCTCGACGAGGTAGGGCGCGAGCAGGAAGCCGCCGAGAGTGTAGACGAGCAGCAATGCGAGCACCGTCGCCGTGAGCGCGATGAACCAGGTGCTCCTGACGATGCGCTTCATACGGTCTCGCATGGGTAACCCGTCGCTATGCTCCGCGCATCAATGCCGCACGGTGCCGGCTGATTGCATGATCTCATATCGCAGCGGATCGGAGGACGTGAGCCGCATGCGATTCCCGTTCCCGCTGCCCGGCATGTCGGTTGCTCCCGCTCCGCGTCCGCGCGGCACGGGCTGGAGGTCGTTCGCCACGCCGCTCACCGCATGCGCGCCCGCTGAGGTTTCGAGCAGGTCTCGGTGCCGATTCCCTCGAACGACGCTTTAGCGAGAAGCTTCCATCCAGTACAGCCGGTCGGGATTTTCCACGAGTATCTTGCGGCGCAGGCCTTCGTCGGGACACATCGCGGCGAACAGGTCGACGAGCTCGCCATCGTCCGGCATTGCTTTCACGTTGGGATGCGGGAAATCGGTGCCCCAGAGGATGCGGTCGGGCGCCGCCTCGATCAACCGCTGCGCAAACGCAATCGCGTCGCGATACGGCCGGCCTTCGAAGGAGATGCGGTCGCCGCCGCTCACCTTCACCCATGCGAGGTCGTGCCTCATCAGGTCGAGCAGCTGCCTGAACGGCGCCTGGTCGAGCCCGTGCCGGGCTTCTACGCGTCCCATGTGATCGATGATGAAAGGCACGCGCAAGCCGAGCAGAAAGCTGCGATAGGCATCGATGTCGTGCGCATCCAGATGCAGCTCGACGTGCCAGCCGAGCGGCTCGATGCGCGCGAGCACGCTCTTCACGGCCTCGAGATCCGGCGCGCCACCCAGGTGCGCGACGAAATTGAAGCGCACGCCGCGCACGCCGCCGGCATGCAACGCCTCGAGCTGCGGGTCGGTGATGTTGCGGTCGACCATCGCCACGCCGCGCCACGCGCCTTGCGACCACGCCATCGCGTCGAGCATTGCGCGGTTGTCGGTGCCGTGGCAGCTCGCCTGCACGAGGATGGCGCGCGTGAGCCCCAGATGCCGATGCAGTGCGGCGAGCTTCTCCTTGCCCGCATCGGGCGGCGTGTATGTCCGGTTGGGCGCGTATGGGTAGCGGTCGCCGGGGCCGAAGATATGGCAGTGACCGTCACAGGCGCCGGGCGGCGGCGTGTAGCGGGGCTTGGTCGGGTTCGGATCGGGAGCGAGTATGGTTTTCGGTGCGGAGGCGCTCATTGCTTCGGAATTTTCGCTTTCTCGGTGACCGCCTGCCATTTCGCGATTTCGGCGGTGAGGAATTGTCGGAATGCTTCCGGTGTGCTGGGACGCGGCTCCACGCCCAGCTCCTGAAACCGCTGCCTGACGTCGGGTGAGTCGAGCGCAGCGTGCATGGCCTTGTTCAACCGGTCGATGACGGCGCGCGGCGTCTTTGCGGGCGTGCCTATCCCGTTCCACGCGATGACCTGGTATTCCGGCACGCCGCTCTCCATGACCGTGGGCACGTCGGGCAATCCCGCAACGCGAGCCGGAGCCGTCACGGCTATCGCGCGCAACGCGCCGGCCTTGATCTGTCCGATGACCGGGGCGAGCACTTCGACCGCCGCCTGCACGCTGTTGCCGCGCAACGCGCTGACGACGGCTGCGGTGCTCGTGAACGGCACCGTCACGAAGTCGAGGCCCGCCATCGACTTGAAGAGCTCCGCGGCCAGATGCTGCGTGGCGCCGATGTTGATCGTGCCGACGTTCAGCTTGCCGGGGCTCGCCTTCGCCATTGCGATCAGCTCCTTCACCGACCGCATCGGCGAGTCCGGGCTCGTCATCAGCACGAGGCTGAACGCGCCCAGCGTGGAGACCGGGGCGTAATCCTTCAGCGGATCGTACGGCAGCGACTTGAACAGCGACGGGCTCACCGCGTGCAGATTGTTGAGCAGCAATATCGTATAGCCGTCGGGCTCCGCCTTTGCCACGATCTCGGAGGCGACGATGCCGCCTGCGCTCGGGCGGTTGTCGACGATGATCTGCTGGCCCAGCGATACGCTCATTTTCTGCGTGACGGCGCGCGCGGTGAGATCGCCTACGCCGCCGGGAGCGAACGGCACGAGTATGCGGATGGGCTTCGTCGGATAGCCCTGGGCGGCAACGGGCAACGCCATTGCCGATGCAGCTATCACCAGACACCGTGCCGAGAAAGTTGCGAACGTCGTTTTGTTGTGTTTCACCATGCCTCCTGGTCCATCACGATGGTGACTTCCGCCCGACTCGCCAGCCGCGTGCCGGAGAACGCGATGCGCGTTCCACGCGGCACCGGGATCATGCCGCTACTGCAGCGGCGAGAACGCGGACGGCATGACGATCTTGTTTTCCTGCGCGAGCAGATGATAGTCGGCGAGACCTTCCTTCTTCGCGAGGGTCGAAGGCGGCCAGACGCCGGCGGCGACGGCTTTCCTGCGCACTTCGTTGCGCTCGTCCAGCGTCTTGAACGGCCAGATGTGGACGAACTTGTTCAGCCCCCCGAGCTCGCCGTACCAGATCGCGGCGACGGGGCTCAGCTGCACGCGGGCCGGTATCGCGCGCTCCCAGGCTTTCATGATCTTGGGCAGCTCGCCGGAGGCGTAAGTGTAGGTGCGTATCTCGAAGTACGGCCCCATCTTGCCGGCCTTCATCTCGGGCGATATGGGAAACGGCACCATGATGTCGGAGCGCTGGGTGAGGGTGAACTCGGCGATCTTCGGGGGCCATGCGCTGTCCTTCACCGCGGCTGCGCGGATGCGGTCGCGCTCGGCGAGATCCTTGTACGGCCAGACGTGGATGATCTGGTTGAGCGGGCCGATCTCGGTGTGCCAGAACGCGGCAAGCTCGGAATACTGCTTGCGCTTCTCGTAGGCCTCGCCGAAGCGTTTCTCCACTTCGGGCAGGGTGTGAGGCTTCAGATCGTAGGTGCGTACCTCGTAGATCATTGCAGTTCCTTTGCTGGGCTGGACCGTGATCGGGAATGACGGCAGCGCAAGTATAGCGCCCTCGCGGGGCCGCGCGGCTCGCGGCGCACGGCGCACGGCGAAGGGCGAGGAGTGATGCGCGGCGCGCTACGAGTCACGGGTCACCGCTTCTAAAGCGTCTTCGCCGCCTCGCTCACCGCCTGCCGGAACCACCGATGCGCGGCATGCTTGTGCGTGCGCTCGTGCCAGTACAAGGCCATGCGCACGTCGGGCACGGTGAGCGGCAGGGGCAGAAGCTGCAGCGCGTACTTGCCCTGCAGCCGCGACGCGAGGCGTTCCGGGATGGTGGCCACGAGGTTCGAGGCGGCGACGACTTCGGACATGACGGACAAATTCTGCACCCGCAGCGCGACGCTCAGATTGCGGTGCAGCGTGGTGACCGCCTGGTCGACCGCGCCGCTGGAGACGCTGGTGCGCGGAGTCTGCACGCGCACGTGCATCGCGCCGAGATAATCTTCGGTGGAGATGGTGTTGCGGAAGCGCGGATGGCCTTTGCGCACGACGCACACCAGGCGATCGCGGAAAAGCAGCTTGTAGCGCAGCGCCGGCGGCGGCTCGGGCCACCATCCCAGCCGGAAATCCACGTCGCCGCGCGCAAGCCAGTCGAGCGCGCGCTCGGGATCGGAAGCGCGAAAATCGAGCACGACCTCGGGAGCTTCGCGCTCGAGCTGCAGCGCGAGCGGCGCAGCGAGCAGGTACTCCGCATATTCCGGCGCCATGACGGTGAAGCGCATGCGCGCCGTGGCGGGCTCGAAGGCCGCGGGTTGCTCCGCCAGCCGCCGCAACGCCACGAGCAGCTCCTGCACCTGCGTCTCGAGCTGCAGCGCGCGCGATGTCGGCGTCATGAGGCCGCGTCCCTTGAGGAGCAGCGGATCGTCGAACAGCCGGCGCAGCCGCGCGAGCGCATGGCTCATGGCCGGCTGGCTGAGGTCGAGCCGCTCGGCGGCGCGCGAGACGCTGCGCTCGGCCATGAGCGCGTCGAAGCACATCAGCAGCTTGAGATCGTAGGCAAGGTTATTCATGGCGGGAATGCGCCCGATGCACGGCGATACATGGACCGATTATAGGGGAAGGACTAGATTACGGGCACGTCAGAACGGCGCCGCAGCTCGCGCGCCGGCCGCTGCGCTACCTTTCCCGACGAGCAAAGTCCGGATGCCGGAATCGCGCGGCGATACATACACCGGTGAGGAGCGAATATGAAACTGTTAGTGGTCCCCGGGGACGGCATCGGCCCCGAAATCACCCGAGCGACCATGCACGCGGTCGGCGCGCTGCAGCGGCGTTTCGGCTTTGCGCTCGACGTGCAGGAGCTCGACAGCGGTCTCGCTGCGCTCGAGCGCCGGGGTATCACGGTGACGGACGAAGACATCGCCGCGGCGCGCGCCGCCGACGCGGTGATCCTCGGTCCGATGTCCGTTACGCTATATCCTCCGCCGGCCCGGGGCGGTGTCAATGTGCCGGCGCTCTACCGCACGGCGCTCGATCTCTACGCGAACATCCGTCCGTCCTACACACGCCGCGGGGTGCCTTCGGTCATCCGGCAGATGGACATCGTCTTCGTGCGCGAGAACATCGAGGATTTTTACGTCGACCGCAACATGTATCAGGGCGTGGGCGAATTCATGCCGACGCCGGATGTCGTGCTCGCGGTCGGCAAGATGACGAGGCAAGGCTGCGAGCGCATCGCGCGGGTGGCGTGCGAGGTGGCGCGCAGCCGTTCGCGGCGCAAGCTCACCATCGTGCACAAGACGCCCGTGCTGAAGCTCTACAACGGGATGTTCCGCGACGTGGCGCGCGAGGTCGCGAAGGGTTACGCGGATCTCGAAGTCGAGGACTTGCTGGTCGATGCCGTGGCCGCGCTGCTCGTGCGCACGCCGGAGCGCTTCGACACCATACTCATTCCCAACATGTTCGGGGACATCCTGTCCGACGAAGCCTCGGAGCTCGCCGGCAGCCTGGGTCTCGCTGCCTCGCTCAATCGCGGCGACAAGTGCTCGGTCGCGAACGCAGGACACGGCTCCGCCCCGGACATCGCCGGACAGGGTGTGGCCAATCCATCCTCGCTCATGTTGTCCACGGCCATGCTGTTCGAGCACGTCGGCGCGAAGCTCGGCGACCAGGCCGTCGCGCAGGGCGGACGCTGCCTGCGCGAGTCGGTGGACGCCATGCTCGAGGCGCCCGCCACCCGCACGCGCGATCTCGGCGGATCGCTCGGCACGCAGGCGTTCGCCGAGGCGGTCGCCCGTCGTATCGCGTCCTGAGCGGCGCATTGCGCGGATGAGGAGTGTAGGGCTGAGACGAGGGATGAAAG
>Ga0255338_1002958_pt1 | contig 22216 bp, 20 predicted proteins | sample MeOH1_35cm_T4_19_FD_203715 | JGI IMG/M metagenome (GOLD analysis project Ga0255338, IMG submission 203715) | Sandy soil microbial communities from University of British Columbia, Vancouver, Canada - MeOH1_35cm_T4_195 | ecosystem: Engineered > Artificial ecosystem > Sand microcosm > Unclassified ...
CATAGTGAGCCGTCGTCGCGTCGTCGTCACTGGGCTTGGCCTTGTGTCTCCGGTCGGAAACACGGTTGCCGAAGGCTGGGCCAACCTGGTTGCCGGCAAGTCCGGCATTGCCACCGTCACCAAATTCGATCACTCCCCGTTCGCCGTCCATTTTGCCGGTGAAGTGAAGGGTTTCAACGTCGAGGAATATGTTCCGGCGAAGGAAGCCCCCCGTATGGATACGTTTATCCATTTCGGTATCGCGGCGGGTACCCAGGCGCTGAAGGATAGCGGCCTGGAAGTGACCGAGGAGAACGCCGAGCGCATCGGCGTGCTGGTTGGCTCCGGCATCGGCGGCCTGCCGATGATCGAAGCTACGCAGATGGAGCTGGCCAATCGCGGCCCGCGCCGGATTTCGCCGTTCTTCGTTCCGGGCTCGATCATCAACATGATCTCGGGCCATCTGTCGATCTATCACGGCCTGAAGGGCCCGAACCTCGCGGCCGTGACGGCCTGCACGACCGGCCTGCACAGCATCGGCCTGGCCGCCCGCCTGATCCAGGCCGGCGATGCCGACGCGATGCTGGCCGGCGGCGCCGAGTCGACGGTTTCGCCGCTGGGCATTGGCGGCTTTGCCGCAGCCCGCGCGTTGTCCACCCGCAACGACGATCCGGCCACAGCCTCGCGTCCGTGGGACAAGGACCGCGACGGCTTCGTGCTGGGCGAGGGTGCCGGCGTGATGATGCTCGAGGAGTATGAGTCGGCCAAGGCACGCGGCGCCAAGATCTATGCGGAGCTGATTGGCTTCGGCATGAGTGGCGACGCGTTCCACATGACCGCCCCGAACACCGACGGCCCGCGCCGCTGCATGGTGGCTGCGCTGAAAAACGCCGGCGTCAATGCCGACGAAGTGCAGTATCTGAACGCGCACGGCACGTCCACGCCACTGGGCGACAAGAACGAGTCCGACGCCGTGAAGCTGGCCTTTGGCGAGCACGCCTACAAGATGGTGGTCAATTCGACAAAGTCGATGACCGGTCACCTTTTGGGCGGCGCTGGCGGTCTCGAGTCGGTCTTCACCGTGCTGGCGATCCACAACCAGGTTTCGCCGCCGACGATCAACATCTTCAACCAGGATCCGGAATGCGACCTGGATTACGTAGCGAATACTGCACGTGAGATGAAAATCGACGTGGCCGTGAAGAACAACTTCGGTTTTGGCGGCACCAACGGCACGCTTGTCTTCCGCCGCATCTGACCGCGACGGGTATCACGGGGCTCGCCACGGCGAGCCCCGATTCATTTCGGCATGCGGAACCAAACATGCGGACGGGCGGTCACAGAATGCGCTTCGCGACACCCGGTGGGTCCCGATTCGTAGGTAAAATACAACGTTTGTCGTGACGACAAAACCAAGAGATACACTGCAGGTGAACCATTCGTGAGCGAACGCGAAGCCGATCAGCTTCTAGTTGAACGCGTCCAGCAGGGCGACAAACGAGCCTTTGAGTTGCTGGTGGCCAAGTACCACCGCAAGATCATCCGGCTCATTTCACGCCTTGTCCGCGATCCCGCCGAAGTGGAGGATGTGGCGCAGGATGCCTTTATCAAGGCGTACCGCGCGCTTCCCCAGTTCCGGGGCGAATCCGCCTTCTACACGTGGCTGTACCGCATCGCCGTCAACACCGCCAAGAACTATCTGGCCACGCAGGGCCGCCGCCCGGAGGCGTCCAGTGATATTGACGCCGAAGAGGCTGAAACTTTTGCAGACGGCGAGCAACTAAGGGATATCAATACGCCGGAGTCCATGCTCCACACGCGTCAGGTGGCCGAGACGGTCAACCGCGCAATGGAGGCGCTGCCGGAGGAATTGCGTACCGCCATCACCCTGCGCGAGATCGAGGGCCTCAGCTACGAGGAAATCGCCGAAGCCATGGGTTGCCCGATCGGGACCGTGCGGTCACGGATCTTCCGCGCCCGCGAGGCGATCGCCGACAAGTTGCGCCCCCTGCTGGGAACAGCCGAGGGCAAGCGGTGGTAGGGATAGCAAGTTGAAGAATGTCGTGCAGCCAGCGTTGCAGCCAATTCCTGCATCGATAAACGACAAGCAGCAGTACGGGATTTATCGGTGTTCAATGGAATTTCTTGGGGTGGGAAATGGGTCAGGCTCATAAGCAGTCGGTTCATGTAGTGGAAGCATCGGAGCAAATCTCCGTTTTGATGGATGGCGAGCTGGCGCCGAACGAAGTGGACGCCGTGCTGGGCCTCGCGAAGAGCGACGCCGGCATGACGGACTGGAACGTCTACCAGCTGATCGGTGACACGCTGCGTTCGGAAGAGTTGACGCACGCTGGTTCGACCGAAGCGTTTCTCTCCCGATTCTCCGCGCGCCTGGAAGTCGAGCCCCATGTGCTCGTGCCCGCCGTGGCTGCAGCCGGCCGCCAACGCCTGCTGGTACGCCCGTCGTGGGTGCGCCGCGTGATGCCCGGCACGGCCATCGCCGCCGCCGTGGCGGCCGTGAGCTGGGTTGTGGTGCCGCAGATGCGTGGTCCGGGTGATATCGGTACGCCCGATGCCGTCGTGGCCCGCGTCGAGCAGTCCGCCACGCCGGCCAAGGCTGGTTCGATCGTGACCGTGGCCGCTGACAGCGCCCAGATGATTCGCGATCCGCGCCTTGATGAATACCTGCGTGCCCATCGCACGTCGGTGGCGACCGAAGCCTTTGTGCCGACCATGCGCACGGTGGCGAATGGCGCAAACTTCTCACAGGAAAATTCGCAGGAATAATGCCGGACATGCATAAAGGAATGTCGCCCGCCAACGTAGCGGGCGTACACGGAAGGAAGGGCCTGCGCAGGTCCTTTTTTCTGGCCTTGTGTCTGACCGCTGCCGCCGCAACGGCGCAGCCGTCTGACAATACGCTGAACCGACGCGACGCCACGGCGTGGCTCAACAAGATCCACCGTGCCGCCCAGCGCGAGAACTACGTCGGCACGCTGATCTATCAGCGGGGCAGCGTCATGCATGCGTCGCGGATCCAGCATTACAGCGATCTCGTCCACAACGAGTACGAACGCCTGGAAACGCTCGACGGCAAGCCGCGCGAGGTGCTGCGCCAGAACGACGTCGTGCACAGCCTGATTCCAGAAGCCAAGCTCGTGGTCGTGGAGAAGCAGGAGGCGAAGGACCGCTTCCCGGCGCTGCTGGCGACCAACAAGAGCGATGTGCTCGAGCTGTACGACATGCGCAAGCTGCCCGCCGAGCGCGTGGCGGGCGTCGAGTGCGAGGTGTTCTCGCTTGAGCCCCACGATGCGGCGCGCTACGCAGTGCGCCTGTGGGCCGACAAGGGCTCGGGTCTGCTGATGCGCGCGCAGACCATCGGCGAGGGCGGCAAGGTGCTCGAACAGGTGGCGTTCTCGCAGGTCGACATCGGCGTGCCGTCGGACAAGCAACGCATCCTGTCCGCCATCAAGAGTTCGCAGTCATGGAGCCGCTACGAAGTCACCTATCAGCCGGCCAACGTGGCCGACGAAGGGTGGATCATCGGTTCGCCGCTCAAGGGCTTCCAGAAGATCCGCGAAGTGCGCCGCCCGCTGGGCGAGTTGCGCCCGCCGGCACAGGGCAGCAAGCCGGGGCAGGTCTTCGAGGTGCTCCAGATCGTCTACAGCGACGGTCTGACCGGGTTGTCGATCTTTATCGAACCCGTATCGGAACAACGGGCGCGCCGTGAAGGCGTGGCTTCGCTCGGCGCCACGCAGGTCGTGGTGCGCCGCGTGGCTGACTACTGGATCACGGTGGTGGGCGAGGTGCCCGCCGCCACGGTCAGGCAGTTCGCCGCCGGCGTGGAGTACCGCCCGCCCAAGACGGTACACTGAGCGCATGGGCGCGCTGGCGCCGGGGCAGCGAACCCCGGTGCTGGCCGCTTGGTGCGGGCCAGTCGCGCTTGAAGTTCCGCCTTGCGGGGTCGATCGACTCCGACGTCCGGCAAGGCATCCGTTTCTCGCTGATCTCCCGGGAGTTGTCGATGATTTCCAAATCCCCAGCCCTGGTGCGAACCATGGTCATGGCTGCCATGCTCGTGCTGGGTCCGGCTGTTGCCCAGATGGGGCATGCCCAGGCGGCTGCCTCGAACTACAACCTGCCTGACTTCACCGATCTGGTGGAGAAGGCCAGCCCGGCCGTCGTCAACATTCGTACCACCGAGCGCATCCGCTCGCGTGGCGGCAACTCGCCTGAAGACGACGAGATGGCCGAATTCTTCCGCCGCTTCTTTGGCGTGCCGATGCCGGGCGCGCCGGGTGGTCCCACCCCGCCGCGCCGTGGCCAGCCGCCGCAGGGCGAGGAACAGAGCCGTGGCGTGGGGTCTGGCTTTATCATCAGCCAGGATGGCTACGTGATGACCAACGCTCACGTGGTGGCGGACGCCGAGACCATCTACGTGACCCTGCCCGACAAGCGCGAGTTCAAGGCCAAGCTGATCGGCTCCGATCGCCGCACCGACGTGGCGCTGATCAAGGTGGAAGCGAGCAACCTGCCGCGCCTGCCGCTTGGCGATTCGGACAAGATTCGTCCGGGCGAGTGGGTGCTGGCCATTGGCTCGCCGTTCGGGCTCGACAATAGCGTGACTGCGGGCATCGTCTCGGCCAAGGGCCGCGATACGGGTGACTACCTGCCGTTCATCCAGACCGACGTGGCCGTGAATCCCGGTAACTCGGGCGGGCCGCTGATCAACCTGCGCGGCGAGGTGATCGGTATCAATTCGCAGATCTACAGCCGTAGCGGTGGCTACATGGGCATCTCGTTCGCGATTCCGATCGACGAGGCGATGCGCGTGTCCGAGCAGCTCAAGGCATCCGGCAAGGTGACCCGTGGCCGGATCGCCGTGGCCATCGGCGACGTGACCAAGGAAGTGGCGGACTCGCTCGGCCTGGGCCGTGCGCGTGGCGCGCTGGTTGGCAGCGTGGAACCGGGCGGACCGGCCGAGAAGGCCGGCATCGAGGCGGGCGACATCATCCTGAAGTTCAACGGCCGCGACATCGAGAAGGCGTCGGACCTGCCGCGGATGGTTGGCGATACCAAGCCGGGCACCCGCGTGCCGCTGCAGGTGTGGCGCAAGGGGCAGACGCGTGACGTTTCCGTGACCGTGACCGAACTCGAGCCGGACAACGCCCGCGCCGTGGCGCGCCGGGGCGACAAGCGGGGCGGCAGCGCGGACGAAGCCGCGCCAGCCGCCAAGCCGAACGCGCTGGGGCTGATCGTCACAGACATTGCCGAGACCAAGCTCAAGGAACTGAAGGTCAAGTCCGGCGTGGAGGTGGAGGCGGCAGACGGCCCCGCGGCACGTGCCGGCATCCGTCCGGGCGACATCATCCTGCGTCTGGGCGACGCTGACGTGACCAACGCGCGGCAGTTCAACGACATGGTGAAGGCGCTGGACAAGAACAAGATGGCGGCCGTGTTCGTGCGCCGTGGCGACGCCACCCAGGTGCTGACGCTGCGTCCGAGTCAGGCCCGGTAAGACGGTCCGGGCGATCCCCGGACCCCCAGCCTCCATCGCGCCGGCCTCGATGTCCGGCGCGATGTGTTTCAGGGGTGCGCGATGCGCCACTCCCGGGCGCAGGCGCGGAAAGTGCCGGTCACGGTTCCGACACCATTTACCGCGCCGGAAGTCATTGAAAATCCGGTAAAATCGCGGATTGGCGCACGCATTGCGCCCCACCATTTTTAAGCTCCCGCGCCCCCGTCCCACCTGGCGCGCTGGCGCCTCCCTGAACGCTAGATGGACCACATTCGTAATTTCTCGATCATTGCCCACATCGACCATGGGAAATCGACCCTGGCCGACCGAATCATTCAGCGGTGTGGCGGGCTGTCCGATCGCGAGATGGAAGCGCAGGTGCTCGACTCGATGGACATCGAGAAGGAGCGCGGCATCACCATCAAGGCCCAGACCGCTGCGCTGAGCTACAAGGCGCGCGACGGCCAGGTCTACAACCTGAACCTGATCGACACCCCGGGGCACGTGGACTTCAGCTACGAAGTCAGCCGCTCGCTGTCCGCCTGCGAAGGCGCGCTGCTGGTGGTGGATGCCTCGCAGGGCGTGGAAGCCCAGACCGTGGCCAACTGCTACACGGCCATCGAACTGGGCGTGGAAGTGGTGCCCGTGCTCAACAAGATCGACCTGCCGCAGGCGGACCCCGCCAACGCGATCCAGGAAATTGAGGACGTGATCGGCATCGATGCCCACGACGCCACGCCGTGCTCGGCCAAGACCGGCCAGGGCGTGGAAGACGTGATCGAGGCGATGATCGCCAAGGTGCCGCCGCCCAAAGGCGACCCCACGGCCCCGCTGCAGGCGCTGATCATTGACTCCTGGTTCGATAATTACGTCGGCGTGGTCATGCTGGTGCGTGTAGTCAACGGCACGCTGCGCCCGAAGGACAAGGTGCTGCTGATGGCCACGGGCGCGCAGCACCTGGTGGAGCAGGTGGGCGTGTTCTCGCCGAAGTCGCTGCCGCGCGAGTCGCTCTCGGCAGGCCAGGTGGGCTTCGTGATCGCGGGTATCAAGGAACTGAAGGCGGCCAAGGTGGGCGACACCATCACCACCATGGCGCGCAAGGCGGCCGAGCCGCTGCCGGGCTTCAAGGAAGTCAAGCCGCAGGTGTTCGCCGGCCTGTATCCGGTGGAAGCGAACCAGTACGAGGCGCTGCGCGAATCGCTCGAGAAACTGCGCCTGAACGACGCCTCGCTGCAATACGAGCCGGAAGTGTCCCAGGCGCTGGGCTTCGGTTTCCGCTGCGGCTTCCTGGGCCTGCTGCACATGGAAATCGTGCAGGAGCGCCTTGAGCGCGAGTTCGACATGGATCTGATCACCACCGCGCCAACGGTGGTCTATCAGGTGCAGATGCGCGACGGCACGGTGCTGACCGTGGAAAACCCGGCCAAGATGCCCGATCCGAGCCGGATCGAGGCGATCCTGGAGCCGATCGTCACCGTGAACCTGTACATGCCGCAGGACTATGTCGGCTCCGTGATCACGCTCTGCACGCAGAAGCGCGGCTCGCAGATCAACATGAGCTACCACGGCAAGCAGGTGCAGCTGACCTACGAGATCCCGATGGCCGAGATCGTGATGGACTTCTTCGATCGGCTGAAGTCGGTGTCGCGCGGCTATGCGTCGATGGATTACGAGTTCAAGGAATATCGCCCGTCGGACGTGGTGAAGGTGGACATCCTCATCAACAGCGACAAGGTCGATGCGCTGTCCGTGATTGTGCACCGCTCGAATTCGCAATATCGCGGGCGCGAGGTGGCGGCCAAGATGCGCGAGATCATCCCGCGCCAGATGTACGACGTGGCCATCCAGGCGGCGATCGGGGCGAACATCATTGCGCGCGAGAACGTGAAGGCGCTGCGCAAGAACGTGCTGGCCAAGTGCTACGGCGGCGATATCTCGCGCAAGAAGAAGCTGCTGGAGAAGCAGAAGGCGGGCAAGAAGCGCATGAAGCAGGTGGGCACCGTGGAGATCCCGCAGGAGGCATTCCTGGCGATCCTGCAGGTGGACGACAAGTAAGCCGCAGGCCAGCGCCAAGTCCGCTGGCCGGGTGACAGGACGATCTTCTAAAAAATCAACGCCAAGCCGTCATGAATTTTGCACTGATCCTTTTTGTGCTGGTGGTCATTACGGGCATTGCCTGGGTTGCCGACAAGCTGGTCTTCGAGCGCCAGCGCCGCAGCGTGGCGCACCTTGCCCTGGCCGAATTCGACGCGCGCCGCGGCGACATGCAGGCGGTGCACGGGAGTACCGAGCTGGACGCCTCGCGCGCCCGGCTGGCCGAGGAAAAGCTGCGCCAGCCGTGGTGGCTCGAGTACTCGGCGAGCTTCTTCCCGGTCATTCTGGCGGTGTTCGTGCTCCGTTCGTTCGTGGTGGAGCCGTTCAAGATCCCGTCCGGCTCGATGATCCCGACGCTGCTGATTGGCGATTTCATCCTCGTCAATAAATACGACTACGGCATCCGCCTGCCGGTGCTGAACAAGAAGGTCCTCGACGTTGGCACGCCGCAGCGCGGCGACGTGATGGTGTTTCGCTACCCGAAGGACGAGTCGCTCGACTACATCAAGCGCGTGGTGGGCGTACCCGGCGACGTGGTGCGCTACGAGAACAAGAAGCTGACCGTGAACGGCAAGCCGGCCGAGTACTCCGCCTTGCCCGACTACCTCGACGAAGAGCGGCTGGCCTACTCGAAGCATTTCACCGAGACGCTTCCGGGCGGCGTGGCGCATGGCATCCTGAACGATGCCGACCGTCCGGCGTTCGTGGCGGGCGCCGACCCTGATTTCCCGTTCCGCGAGAACTGCACTTACAATCAGCAGGGGCTGACGTGTAAAGTGCCGGAAGGGCACTATTTCGTCATGGGCGACAACCGTGACAACAGCCTGGATTCACGTTACTGGGGCTTCGTCCCGGACAAGAACGTCGTAGGCAAGGCGTTCGTGATCTGGATGAACCTGGGCAATTTTGGGCGCGTGGGGTCGTTCAAGTAACGGTCGGACGCCTCGCGCAGCGCAAATACACTCAAAAAACGAGGGAAGCGCAAAATGGGTCAGAAGTTGGGTTTTTCGGGGAAGAGGGGAAATATCCGCGTAGATGTGCTTAAAGGATCACGTGGATTCTCATTGGGGTCGTTGCTGATCGTCATCATCATCGTGATTGCGGTGGTGCTGCCGGCAGTGAAGGCGATTCCCAGCATGATCGAGTACTTCTCGGTCAAGCGGGCGGTGAACTACGCGAAGGATCGGTCGGTCAACCGCAAGGATGTGGCGGCCAACTTCGACAAGCAGGCCCAGATCGACCGCATCGAGGCGCTCAAGGGTGACGATCTCGACGTGATCGAGGACGAAGCCGGCAGGATACGCAGCATTGGTTTTTCGTACCGGACCGAGATTCCCGTCTATGGTCCGCTGAGTCTATTGATTACCTATTCGGGAACGCAGTAACGACATGATCCTCGACGCCTTGCAGCAACGTCTCGGCTACCGATTCAGCAAGCCCGAATTGCTGCAGCAGGCGCTCACCCATCGCAGCCATAGCGCCCAGCACAACGAGCGCCTGGAATTCCTGGGCGACTCGGTGCTGAACTGCGCCGTGGCCGACATGCTCTACGGCATGTTTGGCAAGCTCGATGAGGGCGATCTTTCCCGCGTGCGCGCCAACCTGGTCAAGCAGCAGGCGCTGTATGAGATCGCCCAGATGCTCCAGCTTTCCGACGTCCTGCGCCTGGGCGAGGGCGAGCTGAAGAGCGGCGGCTTCCGCCGTCCGTCGATCCTGGCGGACGCGCTGGAGGCCATTGTCGGGGCGGTGTTCCTCGATGCCGGCTTCGATGCCGCGCGGGCGCTGATCCGCAAGCTGTATATCCCAATTCTGGAGCAGGTGGACCCCCGCACGCTGGGCAAGGACGCCAAGACGCTGCTCCAGGAGTATCTGCAGGGCCACAAGATTGCCCTGCCGCAGTACAACGTCATCGCCACACACGGTGCCGCACACAGCCAGCAGTTTGAAGTCGAATGCACCGTGCCTAAACTGGAGGTGCGCGTGTTCGGCACCGGCGCCTCGCGCCGTGCGGCCGAGCAGGCGGCGGCCAAGCTCGCGCTGGATGAGGTGCAGAAGCTCGTGCCCCAGCTGCTCAAGCGCAGCCGGGCCGAGCGCACGGGCAAGACCCGCAAGCAGCCGGTGCCGCCGGATCCCCAGTTGTCTCTCAGGTTGAAGGAATGACCGAATCTACCCCTCCGCAGCAGGACGCCCAGGCACCCTCGGATGCAGCGGCGTTCCGCTGCGGCACGGTGGCCATTGTTGGCCGCCCCAACGTGGGCAAGTCCACGTTGATGAATGCACTTGTCGGCCAGAAGGTCAGCATCACGTCCCGCAAGGCGCAGACCACGCGCCACCGCATCGTCGGTATCCAGACCACCGATGACGCGCAGTTCGTTTTCGTCGATACGCCAGGCTTCCAGACCCGCCACGCCAGCGCGCTGAACCGCTCGCTGAACCGCGCGGTCACGTCCACGCTGTCTACGGTGGATCTGGTGCTGTTCGTCGTGGAAGCCGGCTATTTCGGTGCCGATGACGAAAAGGTGCTGTCGCTGCTGCCGAAAAACGTGCCGGTGCTGCTGGTCACCAACAAGCTGGATCGCCTGGGCGAGAACCGCGCCGAGGTGATGATGCCGTTCCTGGAAAAGATGGGGCAGCTGTTCCCGTTCCGGGAAGTGGTGCCGATGTCGGCGAAGACGCATGATCACATCACGCGGCTGCTGGCCATCATCCGCCCGTACCTGCTCGAAGGCGAGCCGATGTACGACGCCGACGCGATGACCGACCGCAGCGAGCGCTTCCTGGCCTCGGAAATCATCCGCGAGAAGGTCTTCCGCTGGACTGGCGACGAACTGCCGTACACGAGCACCGTGATCATCGACAAGTTCGAGACCGAAGGCCGGCTGCGCCGCGTGTTCGCGACGATCCTGGTCGAGCGCGACGCGCACAAGGCCATGATCATCGGCAACAAGGGCGCCAAGCTCAAACAGATCTCCACCGAGGCGCGCCTCGACATGGAGAAGTTGTTCGACGGCAAGGTCTACCTGGAGATGTGGATCAAGGTCAAGAGCGGCTGGGCCGACAACGAAGCCGGACTGCGGGCCTACGGCTACGAGTGAGCAAGATGCCTGACGCGCCCCGAGCCGCGCCCAGGCGCGCGCGGAGCGCCGATCCCATCGCCGAGGAAGCCGCCGAACTGCTGGAAGTGCAGGGCGGCACCGGGCTGTCCCCGGCCGTGGCCGCCGGCCGCGAGATGATGGACCGGGCCATGCGGATCGTGCCCGCGCGCACCGAGTTGCGCGTGACCAACGAGTCCGGGTTCGTGCTCCACGCCTATCCCTATCGTGAGACTAGTCTTATTCTGGACGTCTTCACGCGAGACCACGGTCGCATGGCCATGGTGGCGAAGGGCGCCAAGCGGCCGCATTCGGCGCTGCGCTCGGTGCTTCAGCACTTCCACCCCATTTCGCTCTCCTGGACTGGCCGCGGCGAGGTCAAGACGCTGACCAAGGCCGAATACATGGGCGGCATGCTGCCACTGGCCGGTGATGCGCTGCTGTCGGGCTTCTATCTCAACGAATTGCTATTGCGCTTCTGCCCGCGCGAGGACGCGCATCCGGCACTGTTCAAACACTACATGATCACGCTGACGCGGCTCGCGCATGGTGAGTCCGCCAGTCTGGTGCTGCGCAGCTTCGAGCGTGTGCTGCTACAGGAGACTGGGTTCGCGGTGGCGTTCGACCAGTGCGTGAGCACCGGGGAGCCAGTGCAACCAGGCCTCGACTACGTGTATCACCCGGAACGGGGCGTGCGCCGCGCGCAGCCGAGCGATCCGTCGAGTTGGCCCGTGGTGTCCGGCCAGACCTTGCTGGACATGGGGCGGGACGATTATGGCCGCGCCCAGACCGCCACACAAAGCCGCGCCCTGATGCGTTTCCTGCTGCATTATTATCTGCAGGGTGCGCCGCTGAAAACGCGGCAAATCCTGATCGACCTGCAATTTCTGTAAAGCCATGATTTTTCACGCGAATCCCGGCGTCATCGACCTTGGCGTCAACATCGACCACGTGGCCACGCTGCGAAATGCGCGCGGCACTGCCTACCCGGACCCGATCGAGGCCGCCCTCCAGGCGGAAATCGCCGGCGCAGACGTGATTACGCTGCACCTGCGCGAGGATCGCCGCCATATCCGCGATGCGGACGTGCGCGCGCTGCGCCCGAAGCTCGCCACCCGGATGAATCTGGAATGCGCAATCACGCGCGAAATGCTCGACATCGCCTGCGAAATCCGTCCGCAGGACGTCTGCCTCGTGCCTGAGAAGCGTGAGGAAGTGACCACCGAAGGCGGTCTCGACGTGGCCGGGCATTTCGAGCAGGTCAGCGCAGCCTGCCGGCAGTTGGCCGATGCGGGTATCCGCGTCTCGCTGTTCATCGATGCCGATCCGGACCAGATTGCGGCCGCTGCCGCGTGCAAGGCGCCGGTTATCGAAATCCATACCGGCCGCTACGCCGACGCCCATACGCCTGAGGAGCAGGCGGCGGAATTCCGCCGTGTGGCTGAGGGTGTGGACGCAGGTATCCGCCATGGCCTCGTCGTCAATGCTGGCCACGGCCTGCATTACACCAATGTGCAACAGATTGCGGCACTGCCCGGTATCAAGGAGCTGAACATCGGCCATGCGATCGTCGCGCATGCAGTGTTCGTCGGTTGGCAGAACGCGGTGCGCGAGATGAAGGCCATCATGGTGGCCGCGCGTCTGGGCACTCGTTATCCCGTGCCGGGGCAGGCGGCGTGATCTACGGCATCGGCACTGACATCATCCAGATCGATCGCGTGCAGGGCGTGATGGAGCGCACGCGCGGCCGATTTGCCGAGAAGGTGCTCGGTCCGCGCGAACTGAAGATCTACCATGCGCGCAAGGCGCGCTCGGAGAAGCGCGGGCTGGCCTTCCTGGCCACGCGGTTCGCGGCCAAGGAGGCGTTCTCGAAGGCTATCGGCCTGGGCATGCGCTGGCCGATGACGTGGCGCGCCATGGAACTGCTGAACCTGCCGTCGGGCGAGCCCACGCCGCAATGCACTGGCGAGCTGGCCGAATGGGTGCGGGAACGCGGGCTGACCATCCGGGTCAGTGTCAGTGACGAACACGAGTACGCGGTGGCCTTCGCCATCGCGGAGCGGGGCGGCCAGCCGGCCGGCAACGCATCCTGAACCTACGCAGCCTGAACTCAAGATATTCCTATGAACAAGAAAGTTTCCGGCAAGCGTCCGGGCCCGGTGGTGCTCGACGTGGTTGGCAAGCAGCTCGATGCCGAGGACATGCGTCGTATCGCCCATCCGCTGACGGGCGGCGTGATCCTGTTCGCGCGGAATTTCGAGTCGCGCGCCCAACTGACCGCGCTGACGCGGGCGATTCGCGCTGTGCGCGAAGACGTGCTGATCTGCATCGACCATGAAGGTGGCCGCGTACAGCGGGCCAAGACCGATGGCTTCACGCATCTGCCAGCGATGGCAAGACTCGGCGAATTGTGGGATCGCGATGTGATGACGGCCACCAAGGTCGCCATTGCGTGCGGCTACGTGCTGGCGGCCGAACTGCGCGCGTGCGACATCGACCTGAGCTTCACGCCGGTGCTCGATCTCGACCATGGCCGCAGCGCCGTGATCGGTGACCGCGCGTTTCACGCCGATCCGCGGGTGGTAACGATGCTGGCCAACCATCTCACGCACGGCCTGCTGCTGGCCGGCATGAGCAACTGCGGCAAGCATTTCCCGGGTCATGGCTTCGTCGAGGCCGATTCGCACGTGGCCGTGCCAGTCGATGAGCGCGGACTTGACGAGATTCTGGCCCACGACGCGCGGCCGTATGACTGGATGGGCAACGCGCTGGCATCCGTCATGCCGGCGCACGTGATCTATCCGAAGGTGGACCCGAACCCTGCCGGCTTCTCGCCGTTCTGGCTCCAGGATGTGCTGCGTACGCGACTCGGCTTCGAGGGCGTGATCTTCAGCGACGACCTGAGCATGGAGGGCGCGAGCGTGGCCGGCACGGTGACCCAGGGCGCACGGGCCGCGCTCGGTGCGGGATGTGACATGGTGCTGATCTGCAACCATCCCGAGCGCGCCGACCAACTCCTCAAGGAGCTGGACGAGGCCGATCTGAAGAGCGACAAGGCGTCGCAACGTCGTATCCGCAAGCTGTTTGGTCGCAAGCGTCCGCTGGACTGGAACAAACTGCAACAGGATGCCGACTATCGTGCCGCACTGCGCCTGCTGCGCGAGCATGAGCTGATCGCCTGACGCGTAGGCGTCGGCGGGCAAATACAAAAAGGGCAGCCGAAGCTGCCCTTTTTGCTGACTCGCGGCGACGCCTTAGTTGGCGCGGCTGCGGTATTCGCCGGTACGCGTGTCGATTTCGATCTTGTCACCGATGTTGCAGAACAGCGGCACTTGCAGCTCGAACCCGGTGTTGATCTTGGCGCCCTTGAGCACCTTGCCCGACGACGTGTCGCCCTTGACGGCCGGTTCCGTGTAGATGATCTCGCGGACCAGCGTGGTCGGCATTTCCACGGAGATGGCCTTCTCGTTGTAGAACACCACTTCCACGTTCATGCCGTCTTCGAGGTAGTTCAGCGCGTCACCCATGCTGTCCTTCTCGACTTCGAACTGGTTGTAGTCCGTGTCCATGAACACGTACATCGGGTCGGCGAAGTACGAATAGGTGCATTCGCGGCGATCGAGCATCACGACTTCGAACTTGTCGTCGGCCTTGAACACCGACTCGCCCGGGGCGTCCGTCAGCAGGTTCTTGTACTTCATCTTGACGACGGCGGCGTTACGGCCCGACTTGTTGTACTCGGCCTTTTGCACGACCATCGGGTCGGAACCGATCATGAACACGTTGCCGACGCGGAGTTCCTGTGCGATCTTCATCTGAACTGTTTTCCTGAAAAAAGTGTCCGGGGCGCTCATGACCCCGATTCGCGGTATGCGGTATGGCGAAGGCGCGCGGCCGGCAGTTGCTCTTTTTGGCTCGCCATCATCAAAATCAACCCGCTATTTTACCCGATTTTCGCAAAAAGCCACCAGATTTGCCGCGAGGTCGCCCAAGTGCTGCAACTGCCGCTGCCAGCGATCCATAGCCGTGGCGAGTGCAGGCAATTGTGCGTGAAACTGCGCCCAGTCGGGCGCGTGCGGGGTGGCGCCATAGCCATTCCAGGCATGACAGAAGGCGGTCATGGCCTGGGCGGCCTCCGGCGGCACGCCGCAGCGGCTGAAGCGCTCGAGCCAGGCGTCGAGCTTCACATGGTGCGCCACGTCGTCCTGCGGATAGATGTGCCAGACCATGGGCCGCGCCGCCCAGTGTGCGCGCACGCAGGAATCCTCGCCGCGCACGAAGTTCACGTCGCAGGCCCAGAGCAGCTCGTCGTAGTTTTCCTGCCGTACGAACGGAATCACCTGGAGGGTCAGGCTGCCTTGCGTCAGCGTTGTGCCGGGGGCCGCCTGCGCCGCCGGGCCGCCGAACCACGCAGCCGCCTGCTGCGCCGCCGGGCCTTGCGGCACCAGGCACTGCACGGGCGTGGCGCCGTCGCGCCATTGGGCGAGCAGGGCCGGCAGGGCGGGGTTGGTGTAGGCGAACAGGCTCACGCGCAGCGCGTCCGGCAGGGGTTGCGTGCCGAGCCGATACCAGAGGGTGGATTGCGCGGCTCGGCTGGACAGGAAGGCCTCACGCTGGGCGCCCAGCATCGACTCCCGCAGCAACCCGCCCGTGCCGTGCGCAAAGCCGGGGAAGAAGAAGTACTTCACCAGCGGCAGCTTCGGATGGGGCGAGGACAGCGCATGGTGCTCGCTGACCCACGCCTCGGCGCTCAGGTATTCCAGGTTGATCCATACCGGCGGGCGCGGCGCGGCGGCCATCGCGGCCAGGAAAGGCTCCGGCAGGTGGCAGGCGAATGCCTCGATGACGAGGTCGTGCGGCGGCAGCGGCTCGAATGATGCCCCGGGGGAGGCGTCCCAGCGGCGCACTTCCACGCCGCCCAGATGCTGGCAGGCGCGCGCCGGGTCGATCTCGGGCGCCAGCCGCGCAAAGCTGCCCAGGTCGTCCACCCAGAGCCGCACCGCGTGGCCGTGCTCCTGTGAGAGCTGGCGCGCCAGGCGCCAGCAAACGCCGATATCGCCGAAGTTGTCGACGACCGTGCAGAAGATGTCGCAGGATTGAATGGGCATGGCGGCGTCCCGTTCCGCGAGGGTCCGCGGAAGATTTGCTCTAAACTTGCGATTCTAGAGCGAGGCCAGCCGCTGCGCGCCTTGCCGCCCAAACTTTCTTGTCCCCCGATGCCCGAGCAGGAACCGGTTTCCCCGAACGACGCTTCGAACGATGCAGCCGCCGAGGTCCGCGTGGATCTCCCGGCCGAGGCCCCCGCCGATATCCCGGCATTCGATCCCCGGCCGATCCTGGCGCGACTGCCCGGCCTGCCGGGCGTCTACCGCTATTTCGACGCCGATGGCAACGTGCTTTATGTAGGTAAGGCGCGTGACCTGAAAAAGCGTGTCTCGAGCTACTTCAACAAGACCCAGTTGTCGCCGCGCATCGCGATGATGGTGGGTAAGATCGCGCGCATCGATACCACCGTGGTCCGGACCGAGGCCGAGGCGCTGCTGCTTGAGAACAATCTCATCAAGGCACTCGCCCCGCGCTACAACATCCTGTTCCGCGACGACAAGTCTTATCCATTTCTCAAGCTGACAGGCCACAAGTTCCCGCGCATGGCCTATTACCGGGGCGCGACGGACCGCAAGCACCAGTACTTCGGCCCGTTTCCGAGCGCCTACGCGGTGCGCGAAAGCATGCAGATCCTGCAGAAGGTGTTCCAGCTGCGCACCTGCGAGGATACGGTGTTCAACAACCGCACCCGCCCGTGCCTGCTGCATCAGATCCATCGCTGCACGGCGCCGTGCGTGAAGGCGATCAGCGAGGAAGATTACGCGCGCGACGTGCATAACGCCGCGCGCTTCCTCCAGGGCCGCGAAACCGAGGTGCTCGACGGCCTCCAGGTCAAGATGGAGGAGCACGCGGTGCGACTGCGTTTCGAGCAGGCCGCTGCCGTGCGCGACCAGATCGCCGCGCTCTCCACGGTGCTCAAGCGGCAGGCCGTGGAGGAGGTGGGGCAGGCGCGTGACATCGACATCCTGTCCGTGGCGGTGCAGGGTGGCCGCGCTTGCGTGAATCTGGCGATGGTGCGCGGCGGCCGTCACCTTGGCGACAAGGCGTATTTCCCCGCGCATGCCGACGAAGCGGCGATGATCGTCGAAGATAGCGACGATGCGGGAGAGAGCGAAGGTGGCGAGCAGGTGGCGCCGGAAGCCGGTCCGCTGTCCGTGGACCGCATCGCGGCCCGCGTGCTGTCGGCGTTCATGGTCCAGCACTATCTCGATCAGGCGCCGCCGCCGATCATCGTGGTGAGCCATCTGCCGGCGGACGCTGCGCTGGTGGAGGCACTGTCGATGCAGGCCGGCCGCAAGATTGCGCTGGTGCGTCAGCCGCAGGGCCAGCGCAAGATCTGGCTCGAGATGGCCACGCAGGGCGCGGCGCTGGCGCTGGCGCGCCGGCTGGCGGAGCAGGGCAGCCAGGAGGCGCGCACGCGCGCGCTCGCCGAGACCATCGGCCTGGACATGGAAGACCTGGCGATGCTCCGCATCGAATGCTTCGATATCAGTCACACGGCAGGCGAGGCCACCCAGGCATCCTGCGTGGTGTTCCACCATCATGAGATGCAGAACAGCGAGTATCGGCGCTACAACATTCAAGACATCACGCCCGGGGACGACTACGCGGCCATGCGCCAGGTGCTCACGCGCCGGTACCAGAAGCTGGTGGAGCAGATCCAGGAGGATGGTGGCGAGTTGGGCGGAGAAGGCGCCCCGGATGGGGTGCCGCGCATGCCGCGCGTGGTGTTGATCGACGGCGGCAAGGGGCAGGTCGAGGTGGCGCGGCAGGTGTTCGAGGAGCTTGGGCTCGATATCGGCCTGCTGGTCGGTGTGGCGAAGGGCGAAGGCCGCAAGGTGGGGCTGGAGACGCTGGTCTTTGCCGATGGCCGTCCGTCGCTGGAACTGGGGCAGGGCAGCGCGGCGCTGATGCTGGTGGCCCAGATCCGAGACGAGGCGCACCGCTTTGCCATTACCGGCATGCGGGCGCGGCGCGCCAAGGCGCGCAACACGTCGCGGCTGGAGGAAATCGAGGGCGTAGGCGCGCGCCGGCGGCAGAAACTGCTGACGCGTTTCGGCGGCCTGCGCGGCGTCATGGCCGCCAGCATCGACGAACTTGCCAGCGTGGAAGGCATCTCGCGCACCCTGGCCGAGGAGATCTACCGCCAGTTGCATTGACCGGCTCACCCAGCCGGTTGCCAGCCATTTCGGCCCAAAACTGGCGGGTTCGGCTGGAAATCGGCGACAATCGCGGCATTCGCCTTCCAGACCATCGCCGGATCGGCCCGTTCCTTTTCCAACGCTCCGCCCATGCCCCTGAATATTCCCATCCTGCTGACCTGGCTTCGCGTGGCCATGATCCCTCTCGTGGTCGGGGTCTATTACCTGCCCGAAACCTGGTTGCCGATGCATACCAAGAACGTGACCGCGGCGGCGTTCTTCGTCATCGCGGCGGCAACGGACTGGCTGGATGGCTTTCTGGCGCGACGCTGGAACCAAACCTCGTCGTTCGGCGCGTTCCTCGACCCTGTGGCCGACAAGCTCATGGTGACCGCAGCGCTGCTGTCCCTGCTGGCGCTGGGCCGTGTGGCGGACTTGATCGCGCTGGTCATCATCGGACGTGAAATCACGATTTCCGCGCTGCGGGAGTGGATGGCGCAGATCGGCGCGTCCAAGAGCGTGGCCGTGAATTTCCTCGGCAAGCTGAAGACCACAGTGCAGATGATCGCGATTCCGCTGCTGCTGTTCAACGATTCGCTGTTCGGCATCGATGCCTCGCTGCTCGGCGGCTGGATGATCTACCTGGCGGCCGTGCTTACGCTGTGGTCGATGTTCTATTACATGAAGCTGGCGTGGCCGCAGATCCGCGAGCGCAGCAACGTTACGGGCGGTGCGGGTGCGCAGAAGTAAAAGTGAAGCTTTCCGCAAAAAAGTCCTTGACGCACCGGTTCGGTCTTTGCAATAATCTCGTTCTCGCTGCTGACGACGAAAGACGAAAGCAGCAAGATAAGCGGTACTTAGCGCGAAATGCCAGCACAAAGCTGCGTGTTTAAAAGAAGTTGCGCGATAGTCTGCTTTTCTGTAAGATGCAGGGCCCTGCGGGAGTAGCTCAGTTGGTAGAGCGCAACCTTGCCAAGGTTGAGGTCGCGAGTTCGAGACTCGTCTCCCGCTCCAGGTTAAGTAAGGTTCGACGGCATCATCGTCGGGCTGGCAGTCAGTAGCAGAAAGTTGTACGCGGGAGTAGCTCAGTTGGTAGAGCGCAACCTTGCCAAGGTTGAGGTCGCGAGTTCGAGACTCGTCTCCCGCTCCAATCCCAAAGGGAAGCGTGGCTTCCCTTTTTGTTTGGCAGGATTGTCGTACAATCCTGCATCGTCACCTGGCGGGGTGGCAGAGTGGTTATGCAGCGGCCTGCAAAGCCGTGTACGCCGGTTCGATTCCGACCTCCGCCTCCAAGTTTTACCAGACGTTTCAAGCCTACGGCGCCCATTGTGGCGCCGTTTTGCGTTCTGGCGTTTCTCTAGCGCCGGCATCGCGGCTCAGGCGCACAGCGCGGGTGCCGCACCGCGCAGGTATTCGGTGAAGGCGAGCAGCCCCTGGGTCGGAAATTTGTCCTGATGCACGACAAGCTGCAGCGGCCGGATCACGCGCGGCAGGCCGGCGCGCAGCGGCACCAGCGCGCCGCGAGCGATTTCATCGCCGACGACATGCAGTGACAGGCAGCTGACGCCAAATCCGCTCATCACGGCGCGCTTGATGGCTTCGGTGTTGCCCAGCTCCAGCGCAAAGCGCAGCGTCCCCAAGGCGGGCACGAGGCGGGATTCGATGATCTCGCGTGTGCCCGAACCCGGCTCGCGCACGATCCAGTCGGCATCGCGCAGCATGTCGTGCAGCAACTCGGGCTGATCGGCGGCCATCGCCAGCGGATGCGTCGGCCCCACGATCACCACCATCTCGTCATCGCACCAGTGCATGCTGCGTAAGTCACGCTCGTGGCAGGTACCTTCGATCAGGCCGATATCGGCCTCGAACTTGAGGAGTGCCTGCAGCACGTCCTGCGTATTGCCGATACGCATGTCCAGCTCGCACGGCCCGGTCTGCGCATTGCGAAAGCCGGCCAGCAGGGCAGGGAGAATATAGCTGCCGATGGTGTTGCTCGCTGCGATGCGCAGTTGCACGCCACCCTCCGAGGCAAATCGCTCGAGTTCGTGCGCCTGGTCGAGCAGCGACAGCGCGCGCGGGAAGAATTGCCGCCCGGTTTCGTTGATGCTCAGGCGGCGCGCCACGCGGTCGAATAATGGGCCGTTCAGCGCACGTTCCAGTTCTGCCAGCGATGCGCTGACCGCCGATTGAGACATCGCGAGCGACTCAGCGGCGGCCGTGGTGCTCCCATGCTGGGCCACGGCCACGAAGACCTGCAACTGGCGCAGGGTAAGACGGAGCGGGCGCTGGTCCATGGTGTTATCGATAATTACGGTAAGTCATAACGATATTACCCGTTTTACTGGTCAAGGCGGCGTGGGTACGCTTCACGCAATCCCTAGAAGATTGCCATGTCCACAACCCCTGCCACTCCCCTCGCACTCGCCCCAACGGGTTTCACCCTGTGGCGTATCCGTCTCGTTACCCTGCTGCCGCTGGGCGCCATTGCCGGGCTGGCGCTGGTGCTGGCCGACCATCCGGCCGTATCGCAATACGGGCTGTCCGCGTTGACGCTGGCCATGTGTGCCGGCATGGTCGCGGCCAATACGATGCCCAAGCACTGGCTTACGCCCCTGGCGCCGGGCATGCAGTTCGCGCGTCATCATCTGCTGCGGCTTGGCGTGGCGCTATATGGTCTGCGGCTGACGTTCGGGGCCATCGCCGCACTGGGCCTTGGCGGTGTCGTGGTGCCGCTCGTGATGCTGGTGGCCACGCTTCTCTTTGGCACATGGGTGGGGTCGTCGTTTTTCGGCCTGAGCCGGCGCGAGGCCATCCTGGTGAGCGCAGGCAGTGCCGTATGCGGTGCGGCGGCGGCCATCGCGGTCTCGTCCGTGGTGCGTACCGATGACAAGCAGACGGCCGTGGCCGTGGCCACGGTGGTGCTGTTCGGCACGGTCGGCATGCTGCTCTATCCGTGGCTCTACGAACTGGCGACGCAGCACTGGCACCTCCCCGTGACGGAGCGCGCGTTTGGTATTTTTACGGGTGCCACGCTGCATGAAGTGGCGCAGGTCATCGCCTCCGGCAAGATGGTGAGCGATGCCACCGCCGATGCCGCCGTGGTGGCCAAGATGGTCCGCGTGCTGGCGCTGGGTCCGTTGCTGCTGATCATGGCGCTCTGGCCGCGTGCAAGCGGTGGCGAAGCGGCCGGTGGTCGTCGCAACTGGCGTGGGCTGCTGAAGTCCGTGCCGTGGTTTGCGCTGGGTTTCGTCGCGGTGATGGCGCTGAATTCGGCAGGCATGGTGCCGGGTGAGTGGAAGCCGGGTCTGGTCGCCCTCGACAACTGGCTGCTGGCTTGCGCGATGCTGGCCATCGGACTCCATACCCGAATCGGCGATCTGCTACGTGCAGGACGCAAGCCGCTAGCGCTCGCCGCAGTGTTGTTTGTGTTCCTGATGGTGGTCGGCGCGCTGCTGTGCGCGTGGCTCGTCTGAGCGCTGCGCGGGGCGATGTAGCGCGACTTGAAGCGCGCTGGTGCGGCCGACGGGACTCGAACCCGTAAGCCCGTATGAGCGGCAGATTTTAAGTCTGCTGAGTCTACCAATTTCTCCACGGCCGCACGGCAAGCCCGGTATTGTGGTGGCTTCGTCCCCAGGAAGCAAGCCAACACGGGGCACTTCGCCATGTGACGTCCCTGTTACCGCCGGTAACAATGTAGAACCCGCCGTTTCACCTCGAAAATCGCGAACCCCTACAATACGGGGTATCAGCTTGACCAAACTCAAAGAGGCACGATCATGAAACGTTGGTTGTTCGCAGCATTCGGTGTGGCCGCCGCGCTGGCGTCTGGCGCTGCAATGGCACGCGTGAACGTGGACGTGGCGATTGGCATTCCGGGTGTGGTGGTGGGTGGACCCGCCTACTATGCACCGCCCCCGCCGGTGTACTACGCGCCGCCGGCTCCGGTTTACTACGGCCCGCCGCCCGTCGTGGTGCGCCCGGCGCCGGTCTACTATGGTCCCCGCTACTACCCGGGTCCGCGCTACTACTACGGCCCGCCGGGATATCGCGGCGGCCATTACCACGGCCATGGTCACGGTCGAGGCCATGGCCGCTGGCGCGACTAAGACGTTTATCGCGGCGGCAATCGTTTATGACGACGTTGAAAGGCGATCGTCGGAAAAAGCCCCTTCGTGAACTGCACCCCAAAAGTTGGACACCCATCCAACCTTTGGGGTGTTTTTCATGGCGAAGTACGATGAGCGGTTCAAGCTCAAGCTGGTAAGGCAGTATCTGGCTGGGCCAGA
>Ga0255338_1002959_pt1 | contig 22210 bp, 21 predicted proteins | sample MeOH1_35cm_T4_19_FD_203715 | JGI IMG/M metagenome (GOLD analysis project Ga0255338, IMG submission 203715) | Sandy soil microbial communities from University of British Columbia, Vancouver, Canada - MeOH1_35cm_T4_195 | ecosystem: Engineered > Artificial ecosystem > Sand microcosm > Unclassified ...
TATACAAATTAAGCCACGTCACACTTTACAGGTCATGGTCGGCCACATTCCTGTGGGCGGTGGTTTGAACGGTACTATTCCGTCCCCTGTTGTCGTGCAGAGCATGACCAATACCGATACTGCTGATGCAGCTGCGACGATTAGTCAAGTATATGAGCTGTGGCAGGCCGGTTCTGAAGTCGTGCGCATTACTGTGAACTCTCCTGAAGCTGCGGCGCAGGTCGGTAATATCCGTCGCGGCTTGGATGCGCTAGGCTGTAACGTGCCTTTGGTAGGTGATTTTCACTATAACGGCCATAAATTGCTTGCGCAATATCCTGATTGTGCTGAAGCACTGGCAAAATATCGCATCAACCCTGGTAACGTAGGCAAAGGCTCCAAGCGTGATGAGCAGTTTGCATACATGATAGAAGCCGCTATCAAGTATAAAAAGTCTGTGCGCATTGGTGTGAACTGGGGTAGCCTGGATCAGGCCAAAATGGCTCAGATGATGGATGATAATGCCAAACTTGCAACGCCGTTGAGTGCCGATGCGCTTATGCGTGAAGCGCTGATTCAGTCTGCATTGGAAAGTGCAGAGCAGGCTGTGGCACTGGGTCTGTCGCCTAATCAGATTATTATTTCCTGCAAAGTGAGTGATGTGCAGGATCTGGTCAAGGTTTACAGTGAGCTGGCTGAACGCTGCGATTATCCGCTGCATTTAGGGCTAACCGAGGCCGGTATGGGCTCAAAAGGGATTGTGGCTTCAACGGCTGCGCTGGCCTTATGCCTGCAGCAGGGTATTGGCAACACTATTCGCGTGTCTTTAACGCCGGAGCCGAATGAATCTCGCACTAAAGAAGTCGTCGTGGCGCAGGAAATATTGCAAACCATGGGCATTCGCTCATTTACACCGCTGGTTACGGCATGCCCTGGATGCGGTCGTACTACTTCAACATACTTCCAAGAGCTGGCAATGCAGATTCAAAGCTACTTGCGCAACCAGATGCCAGTATGGCGTGGCCAGTACGCGGGAGTGGAAAATATGAGTGTGGCAGTCATGGGCTGTGTGGTGAATGGCCCAGGTGAGTCCAAGCTTGCCAATATCGGCATCAGTTTGCCTGGCACGGGTGAAGTGCCGGTTGCGCCGGTATTTGTGGATGGCGAGAAAACAGTGACACTCAAGGGCGATAACATCGCACAGGAATTTCAAGCCATAGTTGAAGATTACGTGCAGAAGAATTACGCCGAAGGCGGCAAGCTGCGAGTGAGCCCGACTTCAAAAACGATCCCGATTCAAGCAATCAATACATAAGATTTATATAAAAGTTAATAATTAAAAATTCATGAGCAATAAATTTCAAAGCATTAAGGGCTTTTACGACATACTGCCCGAAGCAACCCCGTTATGGTTCAAATTGGAAGACACAGCACGTCGGGTGTTAGGTCAATACGGCTACAAAAATATCCGCATGCCATTGGTTGAGCCAACCGAGCTGTATGTTCGCAGTGTAGGCGAGCACACTGATATTGTTGAAAAAGAAATGTATGCCTGGGAAGATGCACTGAATGGCGACAAGCTTGCCCTGCGTCCTGAAGGCACAGCAGGCTGCGTACGCGCTGTTGTTGAACATAATCTCACTTACAATGGCCCGCAGCGTCTATGGTACAGCGGCGCTATGTTTCGTCACGAGAATGTGCAAAAAGGGCGCCAGCGCCAGTTCCACCAGATTGGTGTAGAAGCATTTGGTTTCGATACGCCTGAAGTAGACGCCGAGCAGATTGTTTTGCTGGCAAGGTTGTGGCGTGAATTGGGCATTGAGGACGTAGAGCTGCAAATCAACAGCATTGGTGATGCACATGAGCGCGCCGAATACCGTAATGTACTGATTGCCTATTTTGAGCAGCATGCAGACCTGCTGGATGAGGATGCCAAGCGTCGTCTGCACACGAATCCGCTACGCATACTGGATACCAAGAATCCGCGTATGCAGGCGATGTGCGAAGCTGCGCCAAAGTTAATAGATTGCCTTGGTGATGAAACCCGTGCACATTTTGATGGTCTGTGTAAAAGATTAACTGAAGCCGGTGTCGCATTTACAATCAATCCACGTTTGGTGCGTGGTCTGGATTACTACAATCGTACCGTATTTGAATGGGTTACAACTAAGCTAGGTGCGCAGGGTACCATTGCTGGCGGCGGTCGTTACGATGCGCTGGTGGAGCGTTTGGGCGGTGGTGCAACGCCAGCCTGTGGTTTTGGTATTGGTCTTGAACGTGTGTTTCTGCTGATGCAGGAATATGGCATTACAGCGTCTGATGCGCCGGATGTTTATCTGGTCAATGTAGGCGAGCTGGCAGAGTCAGCAGCGTTTGCGATTGCAGAGCGCTTACGCAACGCAAATATAGAAGTCGTGCTGCACGCAGGTGGCGGTAGTTTTAAATCGCAGATGAAAAAAGCTGACAGAAGCCTCGCAAGATATGCTTTGATTCTGGGTGATGATGAAGTCAATAATCAGCAGGTAACATTAAAGCCGATGCAGTTTGATACGCAATCTGAAACCAGGCCAGAGCAAGTGCTGTGCAGTATTGAAGAGGCAATCAAAATAATGGCGGCCGGTAGAAATTAAAGATTACCGGTCATTTATCTTTAAAACGTTATTTTTAAACATCATATAGAGCTAACATGACCGTTGATTTACAAACAGAGCAGTTTGCAAACACAGCGCCTTTGCTGCGGCTTGAGCGTGTCAGTATTTCGCCTAAAAAAATGCCGACACGCATGCTGGTGAATGATGTCAGCTTCGCTATCGAGATTGGAAAAACTACATGTGTGGTTGGCGAGTCTGGCAGTGGTAAAAGCCTGACGGCACTTGCAATCATGGGTTTGTTGTCGAAGCAGTTACAGCTAAATAGCGGTAAGGTTTTATTTAATGATGGTGATAGAGGCGTTGTTGATTTAACAAAGCTTGATGCAGAAAGCCTGCGTAAACTTCGCGGCGATAAAATCGCCATGATATTTCAGGAGCCTATGACCTCTCTGAACCCGGTATTGACGGTAGGCTACCAAATAGGTGAGAGCCTCACTACCCATCTTGGCCTTAAAGGTGAGCGCTTAAAGAATAAAATCGCCAGCTTGCTTGAGATGGTAGGTATTCCTCCAGGCCGTGCTAACAGTTATCCGGATGAACTGTCAGGCGGACAGCGTCAGCGCGTGATGATTGCAATGAGTATTGCCTGTGAACCCAGCCTGTTGATAGCAGATGAACCGACTACAGCACTGGACGTAACAGTACAGGCACAAATCCTCAAATTATTGAGTGACCTTAAAACCCGTATGAATATGGGTATGCTGTTTATCACACATGATTTTGGCGTAGTGGCAGATATTGCTGATAATGTTGTTGTCATGTTCAGAGGGCAGATTGTTGAATCTGGAACTACAGAGCAGGTACTAAGTAATCCACAGCATCCGTATACGAAAGCATTGCTGGCTTGCGTGCCGGATGCAGAGGGTGAAAAAATGCTGAAGCCGATTGATTATGCATGGCTGACTGCTGAACAGACGGGTGCAGTTGCCGCTGAGGTGATACATGAGTGAAGACATTCTTGTTGCCAGAAATCTGGTGAAGACGTATACGCAGCGCAGCGGTCGCTTTGGCTTTGGCTCAACGCAGGTAAAAGCATTAAATGACGTCAGCATTCATTTGCGTGCGGGCACAACGCTTGCGGTTGTAGGTGAATCTGGCAGCGGTAAATCCACGTTGGCACGTTGTCTGTTACAATTGCAACCCGTAGACAGTGGTGAGGTTCTGTTTGAAGGGCGGGACTTGGCTAAACTGCAACCTGCTGAATTAAGAGAAGTGCGTAAAAACCTGCAGATGGTGTTTCAAGATCCGTTTGCATCACTTAATCCGCGCATGCGTGTCGGTGAAATAGTTGGCGAAGGCTTGCTGATTCACGGTTTGGGCAGCAGTGTTGAGCAGCAGAAAAAAGTAATAGCGATGTTGAAGCGTGTTGGTTTGACAGAAGACGACATGCAAAAATATCCGCATGAATTTTCAGGCGGGCAAAGGCAGCGTATTGGCATTGCACGAGCTTTGGTACTGAATCCGCAGGTGGTCGTCTGCGATGAGCCAGTTTCTGCATTGGATGTTTCGATTCAGGCGCAAATTCTGCTGCTGTTAAAAGAGTTGCAGCAGGAAATGGCGTTAAGTTACATTTTTATCAGTCATGATTTGCGCGTTGTGCGGCATATTGCTGATGATATGGTAGTCATGTATCAGGGGCAGGTAGTGGAGCAAGGACTTGTGCCTGATGTATACGCTGCGCCAAAACATAGTTATACACAGAATTTACTGGCTGCAATACCGGGCAAAAAAGTAGTGAACGGATGAATTACACGTAATTTAACCCGTAGCAGATTTAAAATTAAAAGCATTAAAAAGATTTAAATAAGATTGGAATATTGAATGGCATACGATTTAGAAGAGCAAGAGCAGTTAGACGAGTTAAAAGCCTGGTGGAAAACCTACGGCAAGATAGTGAGCGGGGCGGTGTTAGGCCTGCTGCTTGCTTATGCTGCGTATCAGGGATGGAATTTATATCAGGGCAAACAAGCTGTAGAGGCTTCCAGTGAATTTCAGGCACTGCAAGTGACTGACGAAAAAGATGTAAAAGCCATTCAGTCAAAAGCAGCGGTTATTATTGAGAAATACTCATCTACACCTTATGCTGGCCGGGCTGCATTGTTTGCAGCAAAAGCTAATTACGCCAGTAATGATGTTAAAAGTGCAAAAGCACAGTTGGAATGGGCGATTAAAAATGCAAAAGAAACATCTATCAGCGCGATTGCAAGCTTGCAACTGGCAAATATTTTAGCCGAAGAAAAAGATTATCAAGCTGCGTTAAAACTGCTGGAAGCCAAGCATGATACAGGTTTTGATGGTTTGTTTTCAGATTTGAAGGGTGATGTTTTAGTTGCACTTGGCAAGAAAACAGAAGCGAAAGCGGCTTATGTGCACGCATTGACAAAGTTGGACGCTCAAGGCCGATATCATGCGCTGACGCAACAAAAACTAGAGGCATTAGGTTAAAAATTGACGCAACTTATTAAAAAATCCAAACTTCTGCTGTTGTTAAGCAGTTTATTGCTGCTGACTTCATGCGGTACCATCTCAGACCTGAAAACTGATATTTCAGAACGTGTTTTTGGACGTGAAGCAGCTGAGCCGCCAGAGCCGTTAGCTGAAATCAAGGATACGACCAGCGTTAAAGTGCTATGGAAAGCCAAACTTGGCAGTGCCGAAATTTATGATTTTACGCCGGTTGTAGACGCCGGCTATGCCTATGTGGCAAGTGCTGATGGTGAGTTGAGTAAGCTGGATGTTACTACTGGTGCTCAGGCATGGCGCATTAATGTTGGTGAAAAGCTCACCGGTGGTGTAGGGGTGGGTGGCAGTCTGGTTATTGTCGGTACGCAAAAGGGCTCAATTTACGCTTACGACATTTCTGGTAAATTGCAGTGGAAGTCACGCTTAAGCAGTGAAGTATTAAGTGCACCTAAGTACTTCGATGGATTGATAATCGTGCGTAGCGGTGATAGCCGCATCTACGGTATTAACGCAAATGATGGCAGCCGCAAATGGGTTTATGATCGTACAGGCCCGGCACTTACCTTACGCAGCAGTGCTGGTGTGGTTGTGGATGGAGGCGCTGTTTATGCAGGCTTTGCCGGCGGCAAGCTGGTTTCAATACGTGCTGATAATGGCAAGATCATGTGGGAGGCCTCTGTTGCGCAACCCAAAGGCGTTACGGAAATTGAGCGTATTGCAGATATTACCAGCCTGCCATTTGTAGATGGCCCATTGGTGTACGCCGTAGCATATCAGGGTCGTATTGCTGCCGTTGACAGAACAAGTGGCCGCGTAGTCTGGAACCGAGATATATCCAGTCTTTCTGGCTTGACTGCTGAAGATGCAAGGATCTATGTATCGCATGCATTGGGCTCCGTATATGCGCTGGATTACACGACAGGCAAGACCTTCTGGCGTCAAGGTGCGCTGAAAAATCGCCAGCTCACAGCGCCATTGGCACTGGGCTCTTTGATAGCAGTCGGTGATGTTGAAGGGTATGTACACTTTTTAAGCCGTGAAGATGGCGCATTCAGTGCGCGTGTGAAAACTGGCGATAGCCAAATTTTGCCGCAAATGGCATTGATCAATAGCAGTACTTTGCTGGCACAGTCACGCGACGGCGGTATATACGCATTACAGATCAAATAAATAGCAGTTGTATACAGGTAAAACGGAATTAACCCTTTTTCTCTGATACAACTGCAATTCAATCAATTACTTAGCTTGATAAGACTATAAAGAATCATTTAGCTTAAGCTCTAAATAGAAGGCTCATATGATACCTACCATTGTTTTGGTTGGCCGACCCAATGTTGGCAAGTCAACCTTATTTAACCGGCTCACAAAAAGCCGCGATGCACTTGTTGCAGATTTCCCCGGCCTGACCCGTGATCGCCACTATGGTCGTGGCTTGGGCGCGAGTCAGCCTTATCTGGTAGTAGATACCGGCGGTTTTGAGCCAAATACCGATGACGGCATTCTTAAGGAGATGGCAAAACAGACGCTGCAGGCGATTGATGAAGCGGATGCGGTTATTTTCCTCGTTGATGGGCGTCAGGGCGCAACTCCTCAGGATATGGACATTGCTAACCGCCTGCGTAAATGCAAATGCCCGGTATTGCTTGCTGTGAATAAAACTGAAGGTATGCAGAAAGCAATTGTAAGTGCTGACTTTCACGAGCTAGGGCTGGGCTATCCATTATCTATATCTTCTGCACACGGCGAAGGTGTGCGCGACATTATCGAAGAAGCCTTGGAGAATTTTAAGGTTGAAGAAGAAGAGCCGACCACAGATTACACCGGTGATAAAATCCCAAAAGTTGCGATTGTGGGACGCCCCAATGTAGGTAAATCTACATTAGTGAATGCGCTGCTAGGTGAAGAGCGCGTGATTGCATTTGATGAACCAGGCACAACCCGTGACTCGATTCATATTGATCTTGAAAAAAATGGCAAACACTACACGCTGATTGATACTGCCGGTGTGCGTAAGCGTGGCCGCGTATTTGAAGCGATTGAAAAGTTTTCCGTCATTAAAACGATTCAGGCTATTGAAGACGCCAATGTGGTGATTTTGGTAGTCGATGCGCAAGAGGGCATAACCGAGCAGGATGCACACGTTGCCGCTTACATATTGGATGCAGGCCGCGCACTTGTGGTCGCTATCAATAAGTGGGATGGCCTGAAAGAAGATGAACGTGATTGGGTCAAACGCGAGATTGACCGCAAATTGATGTTCCTCGACTTTGCCGAATTTCACTATATTTCTGCATTGCGTAAAAAAGGTCTGCCTGAATTGTTTAAATCGGTAGATATCGCTTACAAGGCTGCATTTGCAAAACTGGCTACCCCGCAGTTAACACGCGTGCTGATAGATGCTTTACAGCAGCATCAACCGCCCATCAGTAAAGGTATTCGTCCCAAGCTGCGTTATGCGCATCAGGGCGGAAGTAATCCGCCTATCGTTGTTATTCACGGCAGCCATGTGGATGGTGTAAAAGATGCTTATACGCGCTTTTTGGAAAAAACATTCCGCAGAACTTTCCAGCTTTCCGGTACGCCGTTACGTGTGCAATATAAGCAAGGCAGCAACCCGTTTGCTGAAGATGACGATAAACGTAAGCCGGGTGAGGGTATTGTAAGTATGCGTCGTCGTAAAACTGCGCAACGTGCTGAACTTAAAGCTAAAAAAGACGTTGAAGACAAAGATAGAAAAGCCACAAAGCGTTAAACATCCACTTTGGCAGTCAGTAAGATGAATTATTGGCTACTTGTTAGGGATAGTGCTCTAGTTTTTTGTTTTCTTTAGGTAACTCATAAGGGTCTGCTACATAGGCAGGCCCTTTCATTATGATGACTACAACACAGCCGATTGCTGCAGCACCAACAAAAAAACTGATGCTGAACAAAACACCCAGGCACAGATAGATTGTTTTTAGCTGCTCAGGATTAAGTACCTGATTACTGAAATAAATAAACAGTATTACTGTAGCTGGTAATGCCGCACAGATACTGAATATCAAGGGCAGTTTTTTTAGCAGAATCCATTCCCTACCTGATGGTGTCTTAATAAATCCGGGTAGTTTATTAAAATATTCCATTGCATCTATGGGAGTGGATTTTTACTGAATAGTTCAGTACAGGCTTTCCCAGAACTTCCACCATACACGTTCATCAGCTGGCGCGTTTTTATTTAACAGGGCGCTATCAGGGTAGTTTTTCTGCAAAACACGCAAAGTGTCGGTTTTCAGGTCTTCTAATCCCAGTAGGTCATAGGCGCTGATCTGTATGACCAATGCTTCTTCAACGCCCGGTGATTGCGGGTAGTTCTCTATGACATATTTGGTGCGGTTCACTGCCGCCAGATAGGCCTGACGTTTCATGTAATAACGGGCAACGTGTAGTTCGTGGTCTGAGAGGCTGTTAGCCAGATAAACCATACGCTGAGCGGCATCTTTTGCATAGCGGCTTTTTGGATAGCGCGTAACGAGTTCCTTGAATGTCATGAATGAATCGCGCAGTGAACGCGGGTCACGATCACTGACCTGCTGTTTGGTTAGTTTTTCCAGAAGCCCACGTTCGTTAAAAATAGCCAAGCCTTTCAGGTAGTAGGCATAGTCGACGTTGGGATGATTAGGATGCAACTTAATGAACCGATCTGCCGCAGCAACGGCTAAAACCGGGTCACTCTTTTTGTAATGAGCATAGGCTGTTTCCAGCTGCGCCTGTGTTGCAAACTTGCCATGCGGGTACCGTGATTCCAGCTTCTGGAAATACACGATGGCTTTATCGTAATCCTTATCAGTCATTTTTTCAGCACCCATTTGATAGATGCGTTCTGCAGATAAGCCTTTGGTATCATCAAGCTCGGTAGGGGTACCGAAAATCGCGCAAGCATTGAGTAACAGGGTAAATGTTAAAATTAAGATATACTTCATGCCAAACCACCTTTATGAATTTGCAGTAATTATAACCGATGACAGACGCTACTCCACAATCTCTTAGTAATTCCCTTACACTTACTATTCCACATGACTTAGGCGGCTTGCGACTAGACGTTGCCTTGCAGCGTTTATTGCCAGAACATTCCCGTTCACGCCTGCAGGCATGGATTAAAGAAGGGCTGGTTACCGTTGGCGGTGAGGCCAGCACTTCTAAAACAAAAGTATGGGGCGGCGAGAGTATTGTAGTGCATGTCCAGGCAAAACCTGAGCAGTATGCTTTTAAAGCACAGGACATCCCGCTGGATATTGTGTATGAAGATGAACATATTCTGGTGATTAATAAACCGGCAGGTATGGTTGTACACCCGGCGGCAGGCAATTGGGAAGGCACATTGCTTAACGCCTTGCTGTTCCATGCACCGCAATTACACGATGTGCCGCGCGCAGGCATTGTGCATCGTTTAGATAAAGATACCAGCGGCTTACTGGTTGTAGCCAAAACCTTAAATGCGCAAACGCATTTAGTACGCCAGTTGCAGGCACGTACCGTTAAGCGTGAGTACCGCGCAATTGTGTGGGGGCAGTTATGGCGCAACGGAACCGTAGACCAGCCAATAGGGCGTGACCCACGCTCGCGTACTAAAATGGCGATTAATCGCATGGGCAAGCCAGCGGTGACACGTTATGAAGTATTGGAGCGCTTTTCGGTACAGACTTATTTGCGCTGCAACCTTGAAACCGGTCGCACGCACCAGATTCGTGTTCACATGCAGTTCTTAAAAGCGCCATTAGTTGGCGACCCCATTTATGGCTATCGTGGCATTGTGCCGATTCGCGCCATGACGCAGACCTTGCGTGATGCCGTAAGCAATTTTCACCGCCAGGCCTTGCATGCAATTAAATTGGGCCTGATTCATCCTGCTACCAATGAATTCATAGAGTGGCAAATTGAATTGGCAGACGATATGAAAGTGCTGCTGGAAGCCATGCGTCATGAAGACGTGAAAGATGAAGAAGAATTTGAATTAAGCATGGAGCCATACCTTGCTGATGAAGACTACGAGTATGACGATGATGATGAGTTTGATGATCTAGAAGATGATAGTGATTTAGATCTGGAACAGGATGAAGAATAAACCTTAATCGTGATCGTGTGTTAAAGGTTTGAAATCAGGAGGCTGGTTAATCCAGTCTCTTTTGCATGATGGCTTAAGTTTTGCTTAACGAATGCGTTTGATCATGAATCCATTTTCAACCTTCTCGAAACCAAGTCTTGGGTAGAACTTCATTGCTTCAGGGGACGACAATAAAATCAGTGCGACCTCATCGCCAATAGTTTCCTGTATACGCGCGATAAGCTCACTGCCTATGCCATATTTTTGATAGGTTTTATCCACTGCAAGGTCAGATAAATAACAGCAGTAACTAAAATCAGTCAGCGCCCGGCATACCCCAACCAGCTTGTTTTCATGCCAGGCAGAGATCACGAGATTGGCATTTGCAAACATACGCTCGATACGTGCCAGATCTTTAGTCGGGCGGCGAATGCCAGAAGCATCAAACACTGCAGCTACGTCGGCAGCGGTAAGTGGGGTGTTGTGACGATATTCAATCTGAGTCATAAAAGCCTAATATTTAAATTCAAAGCCCTTGTTTTTCCAAATCAACTTTACACTATAACGGTTTAGTTGGCTGGTGAAGACACTCACTATTTGGCTCATCCTGCTTGGTACATGAGCCGCCCTGGGGTTTTTGATGAGCTTCGACCGCATAGGCCTGCCTTTCGAAGAAGTTATTCCGATAACCGCAGCGGCCATGACTGACTTCCCATAGGCTTGACAAAGCATAAGCCGGCAAGAAGAATATACCCCAGTGCTCGTACTGCCTGACGTGCACATGCTCGTGGGCTCGCAGTGCTGCAAGCTGCTTTTGACATGTGCCCAGAATCACATGACCGAGCGTGATGGCACCAAAGCAAAATGGATGCGGACGAGAAGCAAAGAAACGTCCTGCTATGCCGCTATGAAACTCAGCTATCCCGGCTACGATTTGCACTCTGCCTCCAAGCCCAAGCATAACCAGCCCAAACAATACGCCAAGCACTGTGTTTGGTGAAGCCCAAGCATATGCAAGAAGTCTGAAAATGGTGCTGAGATGTGTACGCATCTATGGACTAATAACTAATTTAAACGGAACGCTTTTCACAACTATCTTCACGTTTTAGCGGTTGGGTTAGTTGGTGAAGATATTCACGGACTATCGTACCCAATTTATATGGTTGATTATGCCTGATCATCACGCCTCCCACTCTGGATTCCATACAATCTCCCATAGATGACCATCCGGATCTTGAAAATATCCAGAATAACCGCCCCAGAATGTATCATGTGCTGGCTTAACAATCACAGCACCTGCAGACTTTGCTTGATCCATCACCGCATCAACTTCTGCCTTTGAAGATACATTATGACCCAGCGTCATTTCAGTTGGGCTAGCTGGTGTAATCGAAAGCCCTGAGTCGTGTGCGATACTTTTTCTTGGCCAGAGGGCTAAACGTAAGTTGTCTTGAAGTTGAATAAAAACGACTGCGCCATATTCAAACCCCTTACCGATGATACCCTCTGTAGGAAACCCAAGCCCGTCTCGATAAAAATGCAGAGATTTTTCGAGATCGTTAACACCAATAGTGATTACGGTGATTCTAGGTTTCATTCCAGATTATTTTCATATATGTAATGTTTAAGGTTAGCGGCGTAATAGGTGACGAGCCATGTTTTTTACTGAATTAATTAACTACAGCAAATTATGATCTATTACTTGTTTCTTTAATTAAGTCTTTAATATATCAAAACAAAGGTGAACACTCCATTTATTTTCATGCTGTAGTTATTAGGCTATTCGGACTAATCTATAACAATGATTTATACTCACAAGCTAAGTATGAAAGCAGCCAAAATGTTACTGGTTCGCTTGATTAACCACGAGGTGTTTCATGCAGTTTGTAAAACCTGATTGGCCTGTGCCGCCTAATGTAAAAGCACTTCAAACTATTCGTACTGGCGGAGTAAGTGTTGCACCTTACGCCAGTTTAAATCTGGGTGCTCATGTCAATGATGACCCGATTGCAGTAGCTGCAAATCGTCAGCTGTTAAGCCCGTATCTACCGAGTGAGCCGGTGTGGGTGAATCAGGTGCATGGGGTAGATGTGATTGATGCGGCGGTTAGTAGCTGCCTGCAGAATGCGGATGCTTCGTTTACTACCAAGCCCAATGTAGTGTGTGTAACGATGACGGCAGATTGCCTGCCGGTATTGCTTTGCGATAAAAAAGGTACGGTTGTCGCTGCAGTACATGCGGGTTGGCGCGGTCTGTGTGATGGGGTGATTGAGGCCGCTGTTGCGAAAATGCAGGTGCCAGCAAGTGAGATACTGGTTTGGCTGGGGCCTGCTATTGGCCCAAATGCATTTGAAGTGGGCGATGATGTAAAAGCACAGTTTTTAGCGCACGATATTAATGCTGAACTGGCATTCAAGTGCCGTGGCGATAAATGGCTATGCAATATGTATTTGATTGCTAGGCAGCGTTTAAATGCATTGGGTGTGACTGAGATATACGGTGCAAGCGTGAACGAAGATTTTTGTACTTATACGGATGAAGCGCGCTTCTTTTCATTCAGGCGCGATAACGTGACCGGGCGCATGGCGAGCATGATCTGGCTGGAAAATAATTAACTTTCCGCATTGCTTCACTACTTTCGCAATGACGGATTGAGTAAAGTGGTGCTTCTTAAGGTTTGAACCTTTTTCTAAATGATAGTTGTCTAAGTTATAATGGCGGCTATTCATTTCTTCCAAGTGCCGCATGACCATTCCTGATTTTTCCATTCTGACCTGGATTATTGTCACCAGCTTTGCCGGTGGCTTGCTGAGCGTCTCTCTGGCGGCAGTTTTTGCGCTTAATTTACGCACAGCCTGGATTCCTATGCTGGTTAGCTACGCGATTGGTGCGATGCTGGGCGCGGTGTTTCTGGAAATTTTACCGCACGCGTTTGAAGAAGCGACAAGTGTAGAGAGTATTTCAGCAACCTTGCTGTTTGGTTTGTTACTGTTTTTTGTGCTCGAAAAACTGGTAATCTGGCGTCATTGCCATGGTGACCATTGCGAAGTGCATGCAATTCATAACGAAGCGAATTGCCCGGATGTGCAGCATGGTATTTCAACGCAAGAGGATGGCGCTAAATTCAGGCCGGTAGTGTCGCATGCGCCGTCAATAGTACAAAGTCATTCGCATACACACAGCCACCATGATAGTGGCCGTAGCGGGATGATGATCATGATAGGCGATACCTTCCATAATTTTGTCGATGGCGTTTTAATCGCAGCGGCGTTTCTTGTGGATGTGAAGCTTGGCATGGTAACTGCCTTGGCAATCATTTCACATGAGATTCCACAAGAGGTAGGTGATTTCCTTATTCTGTTGCATTCCGGCTATAGCAAAAAGCAGGCATTTATTTTCAATCTGGTTTCTAGTCTGGCGACCTTGGTTGGCGGCCTGATCGCATACTTTGCACTGCAATTTGTAATGGGTTGGATACCATATATTCTAGGCTTGGCTGCAGCCAGCATGTTGTACGTGGCAGTTGCAGATTTGATTCCTAGTCTGCATAAACGCACTGAATTAAAGGCTACGATCAGCCAGGTTTCACTGATCAGTCTGGGTGTCGCTACGATCTGGCTCGCGCATATCCTGCTCGAGTAGTTGTTTGTTTCTGTAATGGCGGCGATGCTTTGCGCCCAGTATCCACAATAACAAGGCGCATGGAACCATGCCGTAGAAAGTGAAAGTGAGCAGTCCCGCAGCCACGGATTTTTCGGTGGCAGCCATTAAGATCACGACGTAAAGCCATGCAATAACAATAATATACATGGCGTAATCATAACGATATTTTTAAGATTTATAGGTTTTTTATGACAAATAAAACAGTAACTAAAAACGCCACACCAAAAGTGGGCTTCGTATCCTTGGGTTGCCCTAAGGCCGGTTCCGATGCGGAACGTATTCTCACGCAGCTACGTGCTGAAGGTTACGAGATATCGGGCAGCTATGATGAAGCCGATCTAGTGGTAGTCAATACCTGCGGCTTTATCGATAGCGCAGTAGCAGAATCACTGGATGCCATCGGTGAAGCCATCAATAAAAATGGCAAAGTGATTGTGACAGGCTGCCTAGGTGCAAAAGCTGGCGTGGTTCAGGCGGCGCATCCTAGTGTGCTGGCCGTAACTGGCCCGCACGCACTTGAAGAAGTGATGACAGCTGTGCATGCAAACCTGCCAAAACCGCATGAACCGTTTGTTGATCTGGTACCGCCGCAAGGCGTGCGCTTAACACCTAAACATTATGCGTATCTGAAAATTTCCGAGGGATGTAACCATCGTTGCAGCTTCTGTATTATTCCTAGTATGCGTGGTGACTTGGTGAGCCGCCCGATTGGTGAGGTGCTGAATGAGGCCGAGAACCTTGTCAATGCAGGTGTGAGCGAAATTCTGGTGATCTCGCAGGATACTTCTGCCTATGGCGTAGATGTGAAATATCGTCCGGGTTTCTGGAATGGCCGTCCGGTAAAAACACGCATGACAGAATTAACTAAAGCACTGAGTGAACTGGGTGTATGGACACGGCTACACTATGTATACCCATACCCACACGTAGACGAAGTGATACCGTTGATGGCAGATGGCTTGATTCTGCCATATCTGGATGTCCCGTTTCAGCATGCAAGCCCACGGATTCTCAAATCTATGAAACGTCCGGCCAGTAGTGAAAATAATCTTGCGCGCATCAAAGCCTGGCGTGAAATCTGCCCTGATATCACAATCCGCAGCACCTTTATAGCTGGCTTTCCGGGCGAGACTGAAGATGACTTCGAGATGCTGCTCGACTTTTTGGAGGAGGCGCAGCTGGATCGAGTAGGTTGCTTTGCTTACTCGGCAGTGGATGGCGCAGCGGCGAATGCTTTACCAAACCAGGTGCCGGAAGAGATCAAGCAGGAGCGTTTAAGCCGCTTTATGGAGGTGCAGGAACGTATCAGTGCAGCAAAATTGCATTCTAAAATCGGCAGCATTCAGACTGTGTTGGTGGACGAAATAGTCACGGATGTAGAAGGCAATGTTGAAGCCATTGGCCGTACTAAAGCGGATGCGCCTGAAATCGATGGTGTTGTTTATTTAGAGGATGCAGAAGGCCTGACGCCGGGAGATTTTGTTGAAGTGGAAATTTATAGTGCGGATGGTCATGACCTGATAGGCGGGCCACCAAGAAGCTAAATCTGAACGTTTAAGTTTGGATGCAAGTGATTAGAGGCGGCAAATGAGTGATCATTTGCCGTTTTGCTATGTAATTTTAGTTTTTAGGAAATTGATATAGTTAAGCGCTGAATAAATCCGGCATGATGGGGGCAGGGCGCTCGCTATCGGCACGTTCTTCTAAAAAGTCCAGTGTGAGCGGGCAGCGCGTTGGTTTTTTTGCGGCTTTTTTGTGTTTGGCTGTAGCGGGACTCAAGTCAATGTATGGTGTTTGACTCACACGAATGTAACCCAGGCTTGCCAGTTTTTGTTCTGTGGTCTCAAACAGACTGAGTGGATTGTCTATATTTTGCAGGGTAATCAGCTGCTTGCTGACTTTTAGCACGTGGTACATCACGAATTTGTTTGCGGTTTGTTTACCGTAAATTTCGCCAGTCTGTATCACAATGTCTCCTTGCCACAATTGGGCGTATGTTAGCGCTATGGACGGAGACTAACAAGCTTTTTGCTAGCTAATTTTTTTTCTGCGCAGATTGATGTGTGATTTGATCAGGTCAATTGCCTGGTAGCGGAATCTGCTTCCATCGGCATCCTTGACCCACATGTGCAGCAGACCTCCAAAAAACAAGTGCGTATCCAGCGCAAGTGCCCGTGGGCTGTGAGAGGTGGACAGCAGCCCTTGCGATTGTGCGCGCTCGTATGCAGCCTCTAGTTTCTCAACGATGCATGAACAATTGTTCAGCATTTGATGCAGCACGCTTGCAAACTCATCAACATACTCGCACTTGATCATAATGATTTCATAGGTTTCGCGCATTTCAAGGTTGCTGCTCAGGTCGTTAATCGTATTGCAAAGGCTGGCTTCAATCTGGTTTAGCGGGTTTTCATTGCTATTGGCGACAGGCGTCAGAGTATCATCTATACTATCTATCAACGGTAAGAAAACCTGTTCGCGTATGGCATGAAAAATATCTGTTTTATTTTCAAAATGCCAGTAAACCGCGCCTCGGGTAACGTTGGCTTCGGTCGCAATATGCTCTAATGTTGACTTGCTAACGCCACGCTTGAGGAATACCGCGCGCGCCGCATTTACGATTCGCTGCCGTGTGAGTTCTGCATCTTCCTTAGTTTTTCTGACCATAAGACTTACCCGCTTTTACAAAATTTAACGTGTATTGTATAAAATTTTTATTTACATACATTCCTGTTTGTATATAATATACATACAAAAATGTATATAAGCAAGCCCTAAATGGGCTTGTATTTAATAATAAACATAATCTAATTAATAGGTTATCAATACACAAGCTTGGAGTAAGCAATGGTATTCAAAACAAGTCGGCATCATTCATCACAAAACAGAACACAGGTTGCAGAGGTTAAAAGTACTGTTTTTACATTAAGTGCAATTTTAATGGCCATTACTTTGCTTGCCGTGTCGGCTTGCAGTAAAAAAGATGATGCTGCCAACGCAGGTGGCGCTATGCCAGCCATGCCTGTTTCTATAGTCATTTTGCAGCCTACTACTGTACCCGTCAGCGCTGAGGCTGTAGCACAGACTGAAGGTGCCAAGGAGGTTGAAATCAGACCTCGTGTAGGCGGCATCCTGCTGAAAAAGTTATTTAACGAGGGTGCACCTATTCAAGCCGGGCAAACCATGTTTTTAATTGATCCAGTGCCGTTCCAAATTGCGCTATCTAATGCCAAGGCACAGCTTGCTCAGCAAAAAGCCAGACTGGATCAGACTCAACGCGAAGCACAACGTTTGCAGGCATTGGTTGCAACACAGTCTATCAGTCAGCGTGAAGCAGATAATGCGACATCAGATAATGCATTGGCACGGGCAGGTTTGGCGCAGTTTGAAGCTGCCGTGCGTGAGGCTGAACTAAATTTATCGTATACAACTGTAACATCACCAATATCGGGAATAGCCGGGCGCTTTGAGTTATCAGAAGGTGCGCTTGTGAATGCAAATACCAGTTTGTTGACTAAGGTGAGCCAGATTACACCGATCTGGGTACGTTTCAGTTTGTCAGATAACGAGCTGGCACAATTGGGCGGCCCCCTTACGCAAGCTAACGTTAAAAATGTAAGCCTGATACTGCCAAACGGTGAGGAATACACCAAAAAAGGTCAGTTGAACTTTGCTGCAAGCAGTATTGACCCGCAATTAGGTACGCAGCAATTACGTGCTGAATTCAAAAATGAAGATAAACGATTGCTGCCAGGGCAGTTTGTGAGAGTGCGTGTAGTAACCGGGCATAAGGACGGCGTGTTTGTTGTGCCACAGGTGGCAGTGATCTCTAATGATCAGGGCAAGTTCGTTTATGTTGTCAATGATAAGAATGAAGCAGTGCTCACACCTATTGTCGCCGGAAATTGGGTAGGCAAGGATTGGGTGATTCTAAGCGGTTTGGCTGCAGGCGACAAAGTGATTGTGGATAACATTATCAAGTTACGCCCAGGAGCCAGTGTTGCGCCGCATTCGGCAGGTGAGCCACCTGCTGCACCTGCTGCTGCAAAAAGTGCAGCACCAGAATCAAAAAAATAAGCCTGTACGGTAAGTTTGATTAATAAGTCTAAAAACTAAGGCTTGAGCGAGAATTCATATGAGTAAATTTTTTATCACACGGCCTATATTTGCCAGTGTCTTGTCCATCATCATTGTGCTGGCCGGCCTAGCTGCGGCGATGAAGCTGCCGATTGCACAATATCCTCAAATTGCGCCACCAACGGTACTGATCAGTGCGACATACCCTGGCGCCAGTGCCGATACACTATCAAAGACCGTTGCTGCTCCGATTGAGGAGCAATTAAGCGGTGTAGAGGGGCTGCTGTACTTTAACTCGAGTGCAGACTCTAGCGGCAGCCTGACCATTACTGCAACTTTTGAAGTTGGTACAGATGTCAACCAGGCAACTTTTAACGTAAGTAACCGCGTAAATATTGCATTGCCGCGCTTGCCGGAAGAAGTGCGCCGTACTGGTGTCATCGTTCAGAAACGCTCGAATGATATTTTGCTGGTTGTGATGCTGACGGATAAGGAGAAAAAATACGATCCGTTATTTTTGAGCAATTACGGTACGCTTAATGTGCTGGATGAATTAAAGCGCATTAAAGGCGTGGGTGATGCAATTATCTTTGGCGCGCAGGATTATTCAATGCGCATCTGGCTACGCCCGGATCGTATGGCGCAGCTGGGAGTCACTACAACCGATGTAGCCAACGCAATTCGTACACAGAATGCGCAGTATGCTGCCGGCAAGATCGGGCAGGAGCCATCACCGTCTGACCAGCAGTTGGTTTACACAGTAACGGCAAAAGGCCGCCTGATAGATCCTGCCGAATTTGCAAATATCATCATCCGTGCCAATGGCCCGCGCGGTGTGCTCTATCTGAAAGATGTTGCACGTATCGAATTGGGTTCACAGAGCTATAACGTGCGTACCTTGCTGGATGGTAAACCTGGTGTGGGTATTCCTATCTTTTTACAATCCGGTGCGAATGCATTGGATACGGCTAACGCGGTTAAAGAGAAGATGGATGAACTGAAACAGCGTTTTCCAGCCGGTGTGGATTGGGAAGTGCCATACGACACCAGCGACTTTGTTAAAGCATCAATCGGTGAAGTGGTCAAAACACTGGCTGAAGCGATGGTGCTGGTAGTGCTGGTGGTATTCCTGTTCCTGCAAAGCTGGCGCGCCACCTTGATTCCATTGATCGCCGTACCGATTTCATTGATCGGTACTTTTGCGGGCCTATGGGTATTTGGTTTCTCAATCAACACATTGACCTTATTCGCTATGGTGCTTGCTATCGGTATCGTGGTGGATGATGCAATCGTTGTTCTGGAAAACGTTGAGCGATTGATGGATGAAGAGAAACTTTCACCAATCAGGGCCGCTGTGAAGTCTATGGAGCAGGTTTCAGCTGCGGTGGTTGCGATCGTGCTGGTGCTTTGTGCGGTATTTGTGCCGGTTGCGTTCCTGGGCGGTATTGCCGGTGAAATGTACCGCCAGTTTGCCGTGACCGTAGCTGTAGCCGTTGTGATCTCGGGTATTGTGGCATTGACACTGACCCCGGCACTGTGTGCGGTGTTATTAAAGTCAGGACATATCAAATCTCCGATCTTTGTCCGGTTTAATCGACTTTTTGATAAATTCACGCATTTTTATACTAAGGTCGTGAATCTGACGCTGCATCACAGAATCATCGGTGCCGTAGTTTTTGCAGTCATTATAGGTATTGTCGCAGTGTTGCTTAAAGTAGTGCCAGGCAGTTTTGTGCCAGCCGAAGATCAGGGTTATGTGATTTCCGCAGTGATCATGCCGGACGGCGCAACATTGGCTCGCACCAGTAAAACAACGGAGAATGTACGTTCTGCCATTGCACAAGATCCTGCCGTCGCGCATCAATTCGCGGTTAACGGGTTTGACCTGATCGGTGGCGGTAATAAAACCAGTGCTGCTACCATGTTCGTGCGTATGAAAGATTGGGATGAGCGTGAAGCGACAGCCGATGACATCGTTAAGAAAGTGTTCGGTATCGGCATGCAACAGCCGGACGGTATGGCTATTGCCTTTAATCCACCTGCAATTCGCGGTTTGGGCAGTTCGGGCGGTTTTGAGTTATATGTGCAGAGCCGTAGCGACTCCAACCCGGCAAACCTGGCAGCGGTCGTCAATAACTTTATTGGCGCATTAAAGAACGAGCCGCGCCTGGCCGAGCTGAATACGTTTTTCCGCCCGACCGTGCCACAGCTGTTTGTTGAAGTGGATGAGGCAAAGGCGATTTCGCAAGGGGTGCCTGTCGCGAGTATTTACGATACATTGCAGAGCACCATGGGTTCATTGTATGTGAATGACTTTAACAAGTCAGGCCGTACTTATCGGGTGCAGTTGCAGGCTGAGGCGGAATACCGCATGAAGGCTGAAGACTTGGGCAAGGTTTACGTGCGTTCTGATAGCGGCCAGATGGTACCTTTGTCTGCGTTGAGTAAAGTCAGCTCTGTCGTAGGTGCCGAGCAGCTGGAGCGTTATAACGGTTTGCTGTCTGCCAAGGTTTTGGGTAAAGGTGCTTCTGGCGTAAGCTCAGGGGATGCGATTGAAATGGTTGAGAAAATTGCAGCAGAAAACCTGCCTGACGGATACCAGATTGCGTGGACCGGACAGGCTTACCAGGAAAAACGAACCGGTTCTGCAGCATTATTCGCCTTCGGGTTTGCGATTATCATGGTGTTCCTGATTCTGGCCGCGCAGTTTGAGACATGGGCATTGCCGCTGGCAGTGATTATGGCTGTGCCGTTTGCACTGGCAGGTGCATTATTGTCAGTATTGATACGTGGCATGCCTAATGATATTTATTTCCAGATCGGCCTGATTACACTGGTTGGCCTGGCGGCGAAAAACGCCATCCTGATTGTAGAGTTTGCCAGCCAGAAAATGGAAGAGGGTATGCCTATCGCTGAGGCAGCCCTTGAAGCAGCACGCATGCGTTTCAGACCGATTGTCATGACATCCATGGCGTTTGTCTTGGGTATATTGCCGCTTGCAATTGCAACCGGTGCCGGTGCAGCTGCTCGCCGCTCTATGGGTACCGGCGTGCTAGGTGGCATGTTGCTGGCTACTTTTGTGGCAACCATATTCATTCCAATGTTTTTCACTTGGTTGAGTAATAAAAACGTGCATAGAAAACATCATGAGTTGCCGCCGGAAGATGCAGTAGCTTCAGAGGCTTCTACAGAAACAAATGAAAAGAGTGCAGTATGATGCAGTATCAGAATATAAGAGGTATCAAGCCGGTATATGCGGTTGTAGCAGCAGCATTGTTCATGTCTGGCTGCCAGATATGGCCGGATTACGTGCGTCCTAAGGTCGAAGTGCCGGCGCAGTATGTTGAGTCGGCTCAGCAAGCCAGCGCAGAGAATGCGGTAGTCAATAACTGGTGGACTTTGTATCAGGATCAGGTTTTAAATGAACTGATCGAGAGTGCGCTGCAAAACAATAAAGACATCAAGCTGGCAGTTGCCCGCATTGAAGAAGCTGATGCCGTAATGCGTGAAGTCGGTGCGTTTTTGTTGCCACAGATTAATCTGGATGCTGGGGCAAAGCGTTCTCGCGTGACAGAGGCTGGTGCCAATCAGCAGCTCACTAACAATCCACGCAGTACATACAATGGCCAGCTCGGCACAACTTTTGAGCTGGATTTCTGGGGAAAACTAGGTCGCGCAAAAGAAGCTGCCAGAGCGCAGGCTTTATCTACCCGCTATGCAAAAGACACTGTTTCCCTGTCATTAACGGGTTTGGTGGCGAGTAATTATTTAAGTTTGCGTAGCCTGGAATCACAAATTGCAATCGCTCAGGAAAACCTGAAAAGCCGCGAGGCCAGCCTGGCTTTAACCAAACGTCGCCTCGAAGGTGGCGTGGCGTCATCTTTGGATGTATATCAGGCACAGGTAGCGAGTTCAAATTTAAGAGCACAGATAGCTGATTTGAGCCGCCAGAGATCATTAAACCTGCATCAATTATCGGTGCTGACCGGGAATTTGAACTTGGCGGTTGCCGGGTTAAATGAATCAGTGACAGATCTCAATGCATTGCCGATACCGCCTACGCCACCGGCCGGTTTACCTTCTGCATTGCTGGAGGCTCGGCCAGATGTAAGGCAGGCTGAAGAGCAAATGGTAGCGGCTAATGCTAATATTGCTGTTGCCAAGGCTGCTTTATATCCTACTATTTCGTTAACGGCCAATTTGGGTGGCGAAAGTATGGAGTTAGGTGATGTATTGAAATCGGCTGCACGCATCTGGACCGGCGGTGTTTCCTTATATCTGCCTATTTTTGATTCTGGTA
>Ga0255338_1002960_pt1 | contig 22198 bp, 13 predicted proteins | sample MeOH1_35cm_T4_19_FD_203715 | JGI IMG/M metagenome (GOLD analysis project Ga0255338, IMG submission 203715) | Sandy soil microbial communities from University of British Columbia, Vancouver, Canada - MeOH1_35cm_T4_195 | ecosystem: Engineered > Artificial ecosystem > Sand microcosm > Unclassified ...
TCTGCGCAAAGGAAAAAAGATATCACAGGATCTGTTTCTGTGGTAAACGTGAAAGACCTGAAAGCAGTTCCTGCCGGTAGCCCCGAGCAAATGTTACAGGGCCGTGCTTCCGGTCTGAACGTAATTACCTCTGGCCAGCCCGGTTCCAGAAGTAATATCCGTATCCGTGGTATCACATCCTTCGGTAATGTGGATCCCCTCGTTATTGTGGATGGTGTTCAGGGTAGTTTGTCCAATCTTAACGCATCAGAGATCGAGTCTATCCAGGTATTGAAAGATGCCGGCGCTGCTTCTATCTATGGTGTACGGGGTGCCAACGGTGTAATTGTGGTAACTACCAAAAAAGGTAAATCAGGTCGTGCAACAGTTACCTATGATGCCTATATTGGTACACAAAGACCTGCCAGTGGTAATGCCTTTAACCTACTGGGTACACAGGGTATGGCCGATCTTACCTGGTTGGCTTTAAAAAATTCAGGTCAGCCTACCACTCACCCTCAGTACGGAAGTGGTGCGTCGCCGGTAATCCCTGATTATATTATGAACGGCCCCAGCGGATCCGGTATTGTTGGTGCGATTTCTGCTGCAGATCTCGCTAAATACAATGTGAGTGATTTCAATAAAGGAATCTACCAGATCACCGCTGCCAATAAAGTGGGTACCGACTGGTTCCATCAGATCTTCCGTCCGGCTCCCATCCAGAGCCATACGGTAACTACCAGTGGTGGTAACGAAAAAAATACTTACCTGTTTTCGCTGAACTATTTCAACCAGCAGGGTACGTTGATGGGTACTTACATGAAAAGATATTCTGCCCGGGTTAATACAACGTATAATGTCAGTAAAAATATTCGTGTAGGAGAGAACCTGTACATTTTTAACAGAGAAAATCCGCAGATCGGAAACCAGAGCGAGGGTAATGAGATTTCAATGTCTTACCGCGAGCAACCCATCATTCCTGTATTTGATATCAACGGTGGATTTGCCGGTACCGCTGCCAAAGGTTTGGGTAATGCCCAGAACCCCGTTGCGATGCGTATGAGAGCCAATGACAACAAAGGTAACTCATGGGATATTCAGGGTAATATGTTTGCAGAAGTTGACTTCGCTAATCATTTCACTGTCAGAACTGCTTTTGGTGGTACCATGAGCAATTACTACTATTATAATTACGGATACCGTACGTATGAGAATGCAGAAAACAACGGTTCTAATTCATTCAGTGAGAACGCGGGTTATGCCAGACAATGGACATGGACCAACACCGTTAAGTACAGCAATGTATTTGCCGGTAAACACGCCGTAACTGCTTTAGCGGGTGTTGAAGCAGTTGAAGCTTATGGTCGTTCAGTAGGTGGTGGTGCACTTGGCTACTTCACGGATAACCCTAACTACAGAACACTGAGTGGTGGTTCTTCCGGTTTTACCAATTACAGTAATGCGTATTCAAACTCTCTGTTTTCTCTGTTCGGTAAAGTGGATTATGCTTTTAATGATAAATACCTGTTAGGTGTTACTGTTCGTCGTGATGGTTCTTCCAGATTCGGTCCGGACAAGCGTTATGGTATATTCCCTGCCTTTGCCTTGGGTTGGAGAATTTCCCGTGAGAACTTCATGAAAAACATTACCTGGATCGATGACCTGAAAATCAGGGGTAGCTGGGGTAAAATGGGTAACCAGGCTAACGTAGATCCGTCTAATGCTTTCAGCCAGTACGGTAGTCGCGCCGGTAATTCCTTTTATGATATCAATGGTGCCAGTTCCAGTTCTGTACAGGGGTTCTATGCAACCCGTATCGGTAACCCTAAGACCGGATGGGAAGAAGATATCCTGACCAACTTTGGTTTCGATGCCCAGTTGTTCAAGAATAAAGTAGACTTCTCTATTGAGTACTATGAGAAAAAAGTAAATGGACTGTTGTTTACCGATCAGGCACCTGCTACCGTAGGTGGTGCTGCGCTGCCTAACGTGAACATCGGTGATATCCAGAACAAAGGGGTAGATGCCTCTCTGACTTATCATGGTACTGCTTCCAGAGACTGGAAATATGATATCGGGGCTATCTTCACAACTTATAAAAGTAACATCGTAAATATCCCAGGTAACTATTTCACTGCCGGTGGATCACGTATCGGTGATTTTGTAAGAAATGAAGTAGGACATCCGATCGGATCTTTCTTTGGATATGAAGTAGTCGGTTTATTCCAGGATGCGGCTGATGTTACCAAATCTGCTACACAGGATGGGGCCAAACCGGGTCGTTTCAAATACAGGGATACAGATGGTAACGGTAAGATCACTGCTGCCGACAGAACCTATTTTGGTAACCCTAACCCTAAATATACATTGGGTCTGAACCTGAGTGTAAGCTATAAGGACTGGGATTTCTCAACCTTTATGTATGCTTCTGTGGGTAACGATGTAATCAACTATGTACGTTACTGGACTGATTTCTATCCTTCCTTCCAGGGTGCCAAGAGTATTGATGCGTTGACCAAATCGTGGCTGCCTACCAGAACCAATACCACTGTTCCTATCGCAGAGAACGATGCCAGCTTCAGTACCAACCAGGTGCCTAACTCTTATTACAAAGAAAACGGTTCTTACCTGAGATGTAAGTCAATGATCCTGGGTTACAACATGCCGGCTTCACTGTCTAAGAAATGGGGTATTGAAAAACTGCGTTTCTATGTACAGGCGGCTAACTTATTTACAATTACAAAATACACAGGGTTAGATCCTGAATTATCCGGTTCTAACGCAGCATTTGGAATTGACTATGGTAACTATCCTAATAACCAGAAAAATTTCAACTTCGGCGTAAACGTAACCTTCTAATTAACCCATTTAATTGTATTTAAACATTGCAATATGAAACAATCTAAATTCAAGATATTACTGGTAGGCGTTACCACTTCGTTGGTGCTGTTCTACGCATGTTCCAAAAACTTCCTCGACAAATCGCCCATCGGTTCATTAGACCAGAACACCCTTGCCAATAAAGCCGGTGTAGAAGGTGTACTGATCGGAGCCTATTCCATGCTGGATGGTTACGGTGGAGCCGGCGGTGGCTGGCAGAGTGCCGGATCCAACTGGGTGTATGGTGGTGTGGCATCTGATGATGCGTACAAAGGTTCCGATCCGGGTGACCAGGCAGATATCGTTCCGATCGAAACCTATACACCCACTGCTTCCAATGGTTATTTTAACCAGAAATGGCAGGCTGTATATGATGCGATACAGCGCTCCAACGACGTTTTGCGTTTGATGGCTTCTGCTACTGATATCAACGATGCGGATAAAAAACGTATCGAAGCCGAAACCCGTTTCCTGCGCGCGCATTATCACATGGAAGCCAAAAAAATGTGGAACAATGTTCCTTTTGTTGACCAGACGATCACCTATGCTGCCGGTAACTTTAATGTAGCGAACACCGCAGATATCTGGCCCAACATACTGGCTGACCTGGATTACGCCATCGCTAACCTGCCTGCTACACAAAGTTCCGTTGGTCGTGCCAATTCATGGGCTGCCAAGGCGCTGAAAGCAAAAGCACTGATGTTCAAGAAAGATTTTACGGCAGCCTTGCCTATCCTGAAAGATGTAATTGCCAATGGCGTTACCACTTCCGGAAAGAAGTACGCGCTCAGGCCTAACTTCTTCGACAACTTCAATGCCGAAACCAAGAACTCTGCTGAAGCCGTGTTCTCTTGCCAGCAGTCTGTTAACGACAACTCCAACGGAAACAATGGCGGATGGGGAGATGTGTTGAACTTCCCTTACAATGGTGGTCCCGGCGGTTGCTGCGGATTCTACCAGCCTTCTATCAGCCTTGCCAACTCCTACCAAGTGGATGCCGTAACCGGTTTGCCTTTGCTGGATACCTGGAATGCAACAGATTTCAAAAATGACCAAGGAATTACTTCCTCACAGGCATTCACTCCTGATGTTACTACACCAGTAGATCCCCGCCTGGATTTCACCATCGGTAGAAGAGGTATTCCTTATCTGGACTGGGGTTTACATCCTGGTAACGACTGGATCCGTGATCAGAACAATGGCGGACCTTATGCACCTATCAAACACGTGTACTATAAGCGTCAGGCAGGCGCTTTAACGGATAACTCATTCTGGACTGCTGGTGTAACAGCCAATAACTACACATTCATCCGTTTTGCAGACGTATTATTATGGGCTGCAGAGTGTGAAGTAGAAGTAGGCTCATTGGCCAATGCCGTAACACTGGTTAACCAGGTACGCTCAAGGGTGAAAGACAATCCTGCCACCTGGGTTAAACAAGCTGGCGGTGCTAATGCGGCCAACTACCAGGTAGGTTTATATCTTGCATTCCCTGACCAGGCTTATGGACGTAAAGCCGTTCGTTTTGAAAGAAAACTGGAACTGGCTATGGAAGGACACCGCTTCTTCGACCTGGTTCGTTATGGCACAGCTGATGTTGAACTGAATGCCTATATCACCAAAGAAAAAGCAAAACGTACTTACCTGAACAGTGCCACTTTCACCAAAGGTAAAAACGAGTATTTCCCGATCCCTCAGTCACAGATCGATTTGAGTAAGGGTGCCTTAAAACAGAATCCTGGTTTCTAAGTCCTTGCATTTTTAATATATAAATCTTAGGAAAGAGGCGGTGTTTTACACTGCCTCTTTCATTTTTTTTAAGGATATTACAGTCCCATATTTTCTTAGTTCCTGAATCTGCCTCCATGAAATATCCTTTCAGATATCTTATTCTGTCTTTTTTTACTTTCTCTGCTTTTTTGTTTTTTTCCTGCAAAGAAAAAAATACATTGTTTACCCGTATTGATTCGGAAACATCCGGGATCCATTTCAATAATACGATCATCGAAAATGATTCTGTGAACGTGCTCGATTTCGAAAACGTTTACAATGGCGGTGGCGTAGGTGTGGGTGATTTCAACAATGATGGCCTGGCTGATTTGTATTTTTCCGGAAACCTGGTGGCCAATAAATTATATCTCAACAAAGGGAAATTTTCTTTTCAGGATATTACAGATGCTGCCGGAGTAAGTGGCGAAGGGAAGTGGTGCAGGGGCGTATCGGTGGTTGATATCAATAACGATGGCCTGATGGATCTGTATATAAGTGCCACTTTACGCCGCGATCCCAAATTGCGGGAGCACCTGTTGTACGTGAACCAGGGAAATGATAAAGAAGGGGTGCCTCATTTTAAGAACCTCTCCAAAGAATATGGCTTAGCAGATACTACGCACGGGACGATGGCCGCTTTTTTTGATTATGATAACGACGGTGATCTGGATGTGTATATGGTCAATAATGAGATCGTAAAGAATGATTTTCCTAACCGGTTCCGCCCCATTCTGAAAGACGGCAGCCATAAGAATACAGACAAACTTTTTCGAAACGATTGGGACGATGCGTTGAAACACCCGGTGTACACAGATGTATCGAAGGAGGCGGGCATTCTGCAGGAAGGGTACGGTCATGCAGTTACCATCGCGGATATCAATAAAGATGGCTGGAAAGATATTTATGTAAGTAATGACTATCTCTCCAACGATCTGTTATGGATCAATAACCGAAATGGTACTTTCAGTGAACAGTTGAATGTGTATTTCAAACATACGGCTGCCAATGCCATGGGGAATGATGTCATTGATATCAATAACGACGGATTAAGTGATGTGGTAACACTGGATATGAACCCGGAAGATAATTTCCGGAAGAAGATGATGATGAATGCCAACAGTTACCAGACCTACCAGAACAGCGATTATTTCATTTACCAATACCAGTATGTACGTAATACCCTGCAACTGAACCAGGGTCCGCGGGTAACACAGAACGATTCTATCGGGGCACCTATTTTCAGTGATGTCTCTTTTTATGCCGGTATAGCAGAAACCGACTGGAGCTGGACGCCGTTGGTGGCTGATTTTGATAACGATGGCAACAGGGATATCATTGTTACCAATGGATTCCCCAAAGATGTAACCGACCACGATTTTGTGGCTTTCCGGAATACCGCTTATGCAGTGGCTACCAAAAAACAGCTGCTGGCGCAGATCCCGGAAGTGAAGATTCATAATTATGCGTTCCGGAATAATGGCAACCTGCATTTTACCAATGTAACCCATGAATGGGGATTAACAATTCCCACTTTCTCCAATGGAGGGGTGTATGCAGATCTGGATAATGATGGCGATCTGGATGTGGTAGTAAATAATATTAACGATGAGGCCGGTGTCTTCCGGAATAATGAGCGGGAAGAACAAAAAGAAGCCACTCATTTCCTGCAGGTAAAACTGGCAGGCGACTCACTGAACAGAAACGGACTTGGTGCCTGGCTGGAACTGTATTATGACAGGGATAAAAAACAGTTCCTGGAATATTCTCCCTACAGAGGCTATCTTTCGTCGGTAGACGGGTATGCGCATTTTGGTTTGGGGAAAACAGCCATGATAGATTCCTTGGTCATCCGTTGGCCCAATGGGAAAATGCAGCGGCTTGACAACGTAAAAGCAGATCAACGCATAACGGTAAACAGTAAAGAGGCACAGCTTCCATTTTCATTTACCCGGGAGGTTTTTGCGAAAGATGCCTGGTTTACCGATGTTACAGGTGCTCTAAACATTAATTATATACAGCAGGAAAAAGATTTCGTTGATTTTAATATCCAGAAACTGATTCCGCATAAATTTTCAGAATATGGTCCGGCACTCGCTGTTGGCGATGTGGACGGGAATGGGCTGGATGATCTGGTAACGGGTGGTTCCTTTTCTTTTAGTGGTCAGCTATTCCTGCAACAGAACGATGGAACTTTCCGCCAGAAAAACCTGATCGAAAATGCTGATATCAATACCAAGCGCTGGGAAGATGAAGGAATGATACTGTTTGATGCGGATGCAGATGGTGATCTGGACCTGTATGTATCCAGTGGCGGATATGAAAACGACAAAAATGCATTGGTATACCAGGACAAGCTGTATGTAAACGACGGCAAGGGAAATTTTACCATTGATGTGAAGGCATTACCCACCAATTTCACCAGTAAGTTATGCGTAAGAGCGGCTGATATAGACCAGGATGGAGACCTGGACCTGTTTGTGTCGGGCAGAGTGGAACCATGGAATTATCCCAAACCGGTATCCAGTTTTATTTACCGGAATGATTCAAAACCCGGTGCGGTCCGGTTTACGGATATCAGCGACCGGGTAGCAAAAGATCTGAAGAATATCGGGCTCGTTTGTGATGCCTTGTTTACCGATTTTGATAATGACGGATGGACAGACCTGGTGCTGGCAGGAGAGTGGATGCCGGTAACTTTTCTGAAGAACGAAAAAGGGGTATATAAAAATCTAACTGCTGCTACGGGCCTAAGCAAACAAACTGGCTGGTGGAACAGCATTGCCCCGGGCGATTTTGACAATGATGGTGATATTGACTATATCGTAGGAAATATGGGCCAGAATTCTTTCTATCGCGCCAGCGAAAAATACCCGGTACATATTACAGCTGCTGACTTTGATAAAAATGGAAGTTATGATGCATTTCCTTCCCTGTTCCTACCCGATAAAAAAGGGGAACTGAAAGAATTTCCTGCCCAAACAAGGGATGATATTGTGAAACAGATGATCAGCATGCGTATCCGCTTTCAGAATTACAAAACCTATGCGGAAGCCACCATCGACAAGTTATTTACGCCGGAACAGTTTAAGGTGGCCCAGCGACTGGAAGCCAATACGTTTCAGTCAATGTATCTGAAGAATGAAGGAAGCGGAAAATTCAGTATGTCGCCCTTGCCTCAGCAGGCACAGTTCTCTACCCTGAACGGTATGTCGGTTGCAGATTATGACGGCGATGGTAACCTGGATGTTGCAATCAATGGAAATGATTATGGCACCGAAGTATCTGTTGGCCGATATGACGCTTTAAATGGGCTCTTGCTAAAAGGAAATGGGAAAGGTGAATTTACAGCACTGTCTATTCTGCAAAGCGGAATTTTTTTACCGGGTAATGGTAAAGCCATGGTGCAGTTAAGTAGTAAAGAGGGTAATGCCTTATTGGCTACCAGCGAGAATCGCGGACCTTTGAAAATATTCAGGCAAAAATTGAAAGTGAAAATTGTGCCGGTTACTCCTGCGGATGTGAGTGCGGTATTGCTGATGAAGGATGGACGAAAACAGAAACAGGAACTCTATTATGGAGCTTCTTTTCTTTCTCAGTCGGGAAGATTTTTACAGTTACCTGCACAGGTAACCGGTCTTGAGATAAAAGATACCAAAGGAAACCTCAGGAGGATCCAGCTTAACTAATGTAAAAGAGTCATGTTATGAAAAAGTATTTGTATGCAGGCCTGTTCCTGTCAGCCGGATGGCTGTTAACAGCTTGTGGTGGTAAAAAAGTAACTGCCATAGATGATGCAGCCGTGCTGCACAATAACCAGGATCAGTTAACCCAGATCATCATATACGATGTGTTTACACCACCGGTAAGCAGCAGGATTTATGTCTATTCCTCGCTGGCTTCTTATGAAGCGGTGCGTTTTGCCAAACCGGGCAGCCCGTCTATTGCGGCCAAACTGCATGGATTTGCTCCCATGCCGGAACCTGAAAAAGGGAAAACCTATAATTATACATTGGCGGCTACCCAGGCTTTTTTTACGGTAGTGCATAAAGTGGTGTTCTCGCTGGATTCATTGAAAACGTATGAAAGTGCTACCATGGAAAAATTCAAGGCATCTATGGATGAAGCAACTTTCGAGCGCTCAGTTGCATTGGGTGATACCATTGGAAAAACAGTATTGGCCAGGGCTATGAAAGACGGGTACGCCCAATCGAGAGGTAAATCCAAATTTCTGGGAAACAATGATCCCGGCCAATGGCATCCCACGCCGCCGGATTACCTGGATGGGGTAGAATGGTGCTGGAATACAATGAAACCCATGGTGATGGATTCTGCATCGCAGTTCATGCCTGCCCGACCCCCTAAGTATAGTACAGACAGCAACAGTTTCTTTTTTAAGGAAGTAAAGGAAGTGTATACCATCGGGAAGAATCTGACGGAAGAACAGAAAACCATTGCGAAATACTGGGACGACAATCCTTTTGTGATTGAGCATTCCGGACACATGATGTTCGGCAATAAAAAGATCACACCCGGCGGGCACTGGATGGGTATTGCCGCCATTGCGGCCCAATCGACCCAGGCAGATGCTGTGAAAACGGCCCAGGGATATGCATTAACGGCGATTGCTTTGTATGATGCATTTATTTCCTGTTGGGACGAGAAATACCGGAGTAATGTGGTTCGTCCGGTAACGGTGATCAATGAACATATTGATAAAGGATGGACGCCCTTTCTGCAAACACCACCTTTTCCGGAATATACCAGCGGACACAGTACCATTACAGCCTCGGCAGCTGTGGTGTTGGCGCATCTCTATGGCGATAAGTTTGCTTTCCAGGATACCAGCGATCTTCGCTATATAGGTATGCAGCGGCATTTCAATTCTTTTCAGGAAGCTGCAGCAGAAGCATCTATCAGCCGGGTATATGGAGGCATTCACTATCGCAACAGTGTGGATGTTGGGGCGGAAGCGGGTAAAAAAGTGGGGGCCAATATTATCAGCCGGGTTTTCAACTAGTTTGTTTGCTCAGGCTACCAAAAAGGAAATTCCGTTGGGTGTGGTAAAAGTTCTTTGATGGATCCGGATGACAGAGAAGTGTTCGACCACATCTTTGGCTCCGTGAAAACGAAGGTCTGCACTGGCCTCTTCGTTACCGATGCCAATGGCATGCATGCCGGCACCTGTGGCAGATTGTATGCCACTGATCGCGTCTTCGAAAACAAGACAGTGTTCGGCAGGTACATTCATTTTAGTGCCCATGGCCAGGTAAGGTTCCGGATCGGGTTTGCCTTTACTTACATCGTGTGCCGTAATAAAATGAGAGAACTGGTGTTGAATGCCAAGTTGCGTAATCATATTCAACATGCGTGTATGATGAGAGCTGGTAACAATACCGGTCGGCACCTGTAAAGCCTGCAGCGATTGTACAAAAGATACAATGCCGGGTATGGGGCCGGGCTGCATGTGCTGATCAAACAGGTATGCTGATTCTCGGATCTCTTCCAGCTGTTTGTCAGACAGGTGTCCGAAGAGGCCCGAAAGGGTATCGCCGATTTTACGGCCATAGATCCACTGGCGGATCAGTGGTTCTGTGAGCGAGATACCATGTTGGTCTGCCAGGTTTTTCCAGAATTCCTCGATAAAGGGATTGGAATTGACGATCACGCCGTCGAGATCAAATATGACTGCCTGAATAGAATATTGCATACAATGGAAGATATACCATTAAACTATTTATTTAAAAGCATTTTTGACTGATATCTATTATTTTTTCAAATTTTCCGACATGAGAAAAACACTAACGTTTACTTTTTTATTGTTCAGCATCCTCTCTGTTGCACAGGATGCCAAAAAAACGATTGCCATTATTCCTGAACCGGTTTCTGTGAAACAGGGTACGGGTAGTTTCCGCCTGCCTGCCCAGCTCCGCGTAGAAGCACCAGCCAACCCGGAACTGAAACAGGTACTGGCTGTGTTAAAACAGCATTTTTCTGCTGTGGCAGGCAGCACTTACTCGGTAAGCAATGTTTCGCCGGGTGCTGATATCAGACTCGTATTGAACCCTACAGAAAATCCTGCCATTGGAAAAGAAGGATACCAGCTGTCTGTTACGCAGAAGAATATTCTGATCAAAGCCAATCAACCCGCCGGACTTTTCTACGGGGTACAATCCCTGTTACAGCTTTTCCCCAAAGAGATAGAGAGTAAAGAACGTGTTACAGGTGTAAAATGGGAAGCACCGGTGGTAGAAATTACAGACAACCCCCGTTTTGGCTGGAGAGGACTGATGTTCGATGTGGCCCGCCACTTTTTTACCAAAGCGGAAGTAAAGCAGTTTATCGATGATATGGTTCGCTATAAATACAACCTGCTGCACCTGCACCTCACTGATGACGAAGGCTGGCGCCTTGAGATCAGAGGATTACCCAGACTTACCGAAGTGGGTGCCTGGAACGTGAAAAAAACAGGCTACTTCGGAACCTTCAGCAAACCCACACCTGACGAACCCAAAGATTACGGTGGATTCTATACCCAGGATGATATCAAGGAACTGGTACAATATGCGAAGGAACGTTTTGTCAATATCCTGCCCGAAATAGATGTGCCCGGTCATAGCCTGGCCGCAGTAGTATCTTATCCTGAATTATCCTGCACACCGGAAGCCAATACGTACCAGGTAAGATCCGGAGAAGAGATCATGGACTGGTCTAAAGGGAATCCGCCAACCGCCCTGGTTGATAACACCCTCTGCCCCGCAAATGAAAAAGTATACGAGTTTCTTGATAAAGTGATGACACAGGTGGCGCAGCTGTTCCCGTTTGAATACATTCATGTGGGAGGCGATGAGTGCCCTAAGAATTACTGGGAAAAATCTCCGGCTATCAAAGAACTGATGCAGCGGGAGGGATTGCACCACATGGAAGAAGTACAGAGTTATTTTGAGAAAAGACTGGAGAAGATCGTTTCAGCCAAAGGCAAAAAATTCCTGGGATGGGATGAGATCCTGGAAGGAGGCCTTGCCCCCGGTGCAGCCGTCATGAGCTGGCAGGGAATGAAAGGAGGAATCCAGGCAGCTAAAATGAAACATGAAGTAGTGATGAGTCCCACCACTTACACCTACCTCGATTACATGCAGGGAGATCCTATTGTGGAGCCGCGTATCTATGCTTCTTTACGATTGAATAAAACTTACGAGTTTGAACCGGTACCGGATGAAGTGGATCCGAAATATATCAAAGGCGGACAGGCCAATCTCTGGACAGAGCAGGTATACAATATGCGTCACCAGCAATACATGACCTGGCCCCGTGCTTTTGCGGTGGCGGAAACCCTTTGGTCGCCGAAAGAAAAAAAGAACTGGAATCATTTCTTCGGGAAAGTGGAACAGCATTTCGAAAGATTTGATATAGCGGATAAGAAATATGCACCCAGTGTATATGATCCCAGTTTTACCGCCAGTTTCACGGCTGATAAACAGTTGAAAATAGAACTGGGTAAAGAAGTGGAGGCGTTGGATATTCATTACACATTCGATAACAGCTTTCCTGATAACCATTATCCCAAATATACCGGTGCCCTGATAGCACCGAAAGATGCCGTGATGCTGAAAGTGGTTACCTATAAAGGAAAAAAGCAAACCGGGCGTATCATTGCTATGCCTATTGCAGAATTGAAATCGAGAGCAGAAAAGGCAAAGAAGTAAATAAATAAGCACAGTTAAAAAATGCAGAAGGCCGCTGTTACAAAACAGCGGCCTTCTTTTTATATTTTTTAACAGCCCTGGCTGGAAGGAGACAAGAGCGTCTGTATTTTCTTCGTATTTTTAAAAGGTGGATCATTTACAATGCCCCTTTTGCATGTGATTGACACATGTACCATCATGAAACAAAAGTTGTTCTATTTTTTACTGCTCGTGATACTCTGTTTTCAGGCTAACGGACAACTTTGCAATGGCAGTCTCGGCGACCCTGTGGTAAACGTCACATTTGGTTCAGATGCCACCCTCAATGGACCTTTGAAAGCAGGTATCACCAATTTACAATATGTTACTTCAGGTTGTCCGGGAGACGGGCAGTATACCATTACCAATATGTCTTTTGGCTGTTTTGGCAATACCTGGCACCTGATGGTGGGAGATCATACAGGCGATACAGGAGGTCGTTTTATGCTGGTCAATGCCTCGCCTGACCCCAGCGAGTTTTATGTGGATACTGTAAAAGGGTTATGTGCTAATACCACTTTTGAATTTGCTACCTGGGTGGCCAATGTATTAAAACCAACTGCCTGTGGTGCGAATGGTGTAAAACCCAACCTGACATTCCGGATAGAAACCGTTACCGGTGTATTACTGCAGAAATTCGATTCTGGAGATATTCCTTTCGAGCCGCAGAAAGTATGGAAGCAGTATGGTACTTTTTTCAAAACTCCGGCCGGGGTAAATACGGTAGTACTCCGGATCACCAATAATGCACCCGGTGGCACCCAGTGCGGGAACGATCTGGCACTGGATGATATTACGTTCCGCCCCTGTGGTCCTGTAATTGCCGCTACGGTGGATAACAAAGTACAGTCGTCGATAGATGTGTGTGAAACAGAACAGACTGTTTTTTCTTTTGCTACCACTTATCCTGCAGCGTTCACCAGTCCGCTGGTGCAATGGCAGATCAGTCTGGATACCGGTAAAACCTGGAAAGACATCGCTGGCGAAACTTCCCTGAATTTTACCCGCAAACCTACCGCTGGTGGTATTTACCAGTATCGAGCTGTGATGGCAGAGGTCACTAATTTCAGTTCGCTTACCTGCCGTATTGCTTCCAATATCACTATCATTAATGTGAACCCATTGCCGCCGGCAGGCACCGATAAAAATCTGCTGGGCTGTACGGGTAGTGACTTCAGGTTAGCTGCGGTAGATGGATCTGCATTTACGTATCAATGGTCGGGCCCCAATGGGTTTACTGCTACAGTTCGGAATCCTTTTCTGTATAATGTAAGTGAGAAAGACTCCGGTTTATACATAGTGCAGATCAGAACAGAACCGGGTTGTACGCGGATCGATTCTTTCCGGATCACGGTATTTCCCGGAACCAAAGCCATCGTCAGCCCGGCAATAAATATTTGTGAAGGCAGCAGCACACTTCTCACTGCAGCCGGCGGAGTATCTTATCGCTGGTTGCCGGTTAATGGCCTTTCCGACAGTATCTCTGCCAACCCGATTGCATCGCCCACAGATACCACTACCTACCAGGTGGTGGTAACCAATGCATACGGATGCAAGGACTCGGCAACAGTGTTGGTGAATGTGTTTCAGAAACTGATCGTTAATGCGGGGCCTGATAAAACCATTTTTGAAGGAGATACCGTAACGCTGAATGGCTCCATTCAAGGTACGCCCCTCAGCATTTACTGGACACCCAATACCCATATCCAGAATGGAAACACGATAAGCCCGGTAGTAAATCCGGTGGACAATACTACGTATACTTTAGCGGCCATGCCCGGATCGGGCTGCCCGCTGGAAACGGATGAAACTTTTGTAAGGGTGTATAAAAAATTACATATTCCCAATATCTTCTCACCCAATGGAGACGGGATCAATGATACCTGGGTGATCCAGCATATGGATACCTACCCGCTGGCTATTGTAAAAGTGTTTTCCCGTAACGGTGTGCAGGTTTTTGAAACTAGAAATGGGGGTAAGGAATGGGATGGTTTGTACAATGGGAAACCCTTACCCCTGGCTACCTATTATTATGTGATAGACCTCAATATAAACCAGCCGGTAATTTCCGGCTGGGTTGTAATTATAAGATAGGATAGGAGATATATCGTGATCTATTGTACCTTTTTCACCAGGATTGGATCTTCATTCAATCCTTCGATTTTAAGTTTATATCCTTCAGAACTCAGGTAAACCAACACTGCCGGACGGTACATATTGGCAAACACAGTGCTGGTGGGATTATCCTGTTTCCAGATCTGTTGATTCACCAGTTTAAAACTTGTAGTACCGTCCCAGCCTTTGAAGTCTCCATCAATATTGCTTTCGATCACTTCCTGTACCTTGTTGCAGGTTAACAGTTTTTCAATCCCTTCAATTTTGATCTTGAATTTTTTGCCATCCTGGTACACCATCAGCCGTGGTTGGGCGTTGTTGAACTTCTGGTTCACCTTATCATTAATCTCATAATAATGGAAATTGCTGGTCTTTATCAAACTGCCGCGTGTAATAGCTCCGGTAATAGGTTTAAAAGGTGTGGTAGAATCTATCAATTTCATCGTCTCAGTTATCTGGGCTTGTGCGAATTGACAAATAACAAAAACGAAGAGGGCGCTAAATAATTTTTTCATGATGCATATGATTTAGGGATGAATGGTTACTGGTATGATGCTTCTGTCATTTCACGAAGGTATTGCTTCGATTCTTCTTTGAACGCTTTTCGTGGTGTTAATCCCAGTAATTGGAACATGGCATTATCTGCTTCAAAACCGGGGTTGGCTGTGGTGAGCAGTTTGTCTCCGGCAAAGATTGAGTTAGCACCTGCCATAAAGCAAAGCGCCTGTTCGGCCACACTCATATCATTTCTACCTGCACTTAGGCGCACCATGGTTTTGGGCATAAGGATCCGGGCAGTGGCAATCATGCGAACCATGTCCCAGATATCTACTTTGGTATTGTTCTCCAGGGGTGTACCCGCAACAGGTACCAATGCATTGATGGGAACACTTTCCGGATGTTCCGGCATGGTGGCCAGCGTATGCAGCATCTGGATCCTGTCTTCATGTGTTTCGCCCAGCCCAATAATCCCACCACAACAAACGGTTACCCCTGCTTTACGTACGTTTTCCAGGGTTTGTAAACGATCGTCATAGGTACGGGTAGTAATGATATCGCCGTAATGTTCCTTACTGGTATCCAGGTTATGGTTGTAGGCATATAAACCGGCTTCTGCCAGTCTTTGTGCCTGGTATTCGGTAAGCATGCCCAGTGTGCAGCATACTTCCATTCCCATTTCATTCACGCCTTTTACCATATCCAGTACCCGGTCAAAATCACGGTTATCCCTTACTTCTCTCCAGGCCGCTCCCATGCAAAAGCGGGTACTGCCGGCTTCTTTGGCTTTTTGGGCATACAATAATACTTCCTCTTTCTGCATCAATGCCTGAACATCTACACCGGTATTGTAACGGGCGGCTTGCGGACAGTAGGCGCAATCCTCACTGCAGCCTCCGGTTTTAATACTCAATAAGGTACAAACCTGTACTTCCGCGGTATCGTTGTATTGATGATGCAGACCGGCTGCGCGATAGATCAATTCCAGCAGTGGGGTATCGTACACAGCCTTGATTTCTGAAAGGGTCCAGTTATTCCGGATATCTGTAGACATAGGGATCTGTTTATAGCACAAATATAAGCGGGTATCTTATATGTGAATGGTATGTGTTAAATGATCGATTACTCTTTTTTTGTGCCGATATAGGCTCTCCACTTTTCAATAACCCCCTGCATATCTGCCGGTAAGGGAGATTCGAATAAAATCTCTTCCTGTGTAACCGGGTGAATGAATCCCAGTGTTCTGGCATGCAATGCGCAACGCGGACAAATCTCGAAACAGTTCTCTACAAACTGTTTGTATTTACTGTAAATGGTTCCTTTCAGAATTTTATCGCCACCATATTCCCAATCGTTGAAAAGGGTATGCCCGATATGTTTCATATGCACCCTGATCTGGTGGGTACGTCCTGTTTCCAGCACACATTCCACCAGGGTTACATAATTGAATCTTTCGAGCACTTTATAATGGGTAATGGCATGTTTGCCGATCTCTCCCTCGGGATATACATCAAACATTTTCCGGTGCTGGCGGTGGCGGGCTATATGGCCGGTAACGGTGCCTTCATCCTGTTCCATATCGCCCCATACCAGTGCCACATATTTGCGCTTCACGGTATGGTTGAAAAATTGTTTGGCCAGGTGCGCCGCAACTTCCGGTTTTTTGGCCAGTACAATCAGTCCGGTAGTGTTCTTATCTATCCGGTGCACCAACCCAAACCGGGGTAAAATATCTTCATCAATACCCGGGTTCTGTTGTTCGAGGTAATAAGCCACTCCATTCAGCAAAGTGCCGCTGAAATTACCCACACCCGGATGCACCACCATATTGGCCGGTTTATTGATCACCATGAGGGCATCATCTTCATACACGATATTTAGCGGTAAGTTCTCTCTTTTCAATACAGTATGTTCCGGGTTGATCAGGCTCATCAACAATAACTCATCACCCGGTTTGATCTTGTAATTGCTTTTGACCGTTTTCCCGTTCACGGTTACAAATCCGGCTTCAATACCCTGTTGTACCTTATTGCGGGTAGCGCCTTCCAGGTGCATCTGGATCCATTTGTCTATGCGCAGGGGTTCCTGTCCTTTATCAATGGTAAAGGTTTTGCGCTCATAGAGGGCTTCTGATGTGTCTTCGGGCAAATTATCAAGCTCATCCAACATCCGGCAAAAATAAAGGTTTGGGGGCAGATGGCGTGTGTTAACAGCCAGCCTTGCCGTAAACAACAGTGGCTGATTTCTTCCTATTTTTGCGCTATGCAACAGGAAGTCTTGTTCCGGGATCTCGGCCGCCAGCACAGCTACAAGGAGATCTGGGATTACCAGGAAAATTTATTAAAAGAGAATACGGACAGAAAAGCCTTGCTGCGTAGTGCAGATCCGGCTACAGCGGGAGGGCTGCCCTCTACCGTTCACCGGTTGCTCTTTGTGGAACACGAACCTGTATATACCCTTGGTAAAAACGGTAAAGAAAGCCATGTGCTGATCTCGGCAGAAGAAAGACAGAACAAACAAATTGAATACTTCCATATCAATCGTGGTGGTGATATTACATTTCATGGGCCGGGACAGCTGGTAGGGTATCCCATTCTCGACCTGGAAAAATTAAAGCCGGATCTGGGTTGGTACCTGCGCAGCCTGGAAGAAGTAATCATTCTTACCATGGCCGAATATGGATTGAAGGGAGAACGTAGTCCCGGCGAAACCGGCGTATGGCTGGATCCTGATCAGAAAGGCAGGGAGCGTAAAATCTGCGCCATGGGCATCAAATGCAGCCGCTGGATCACCATGCATGGCTTTGCCTTTAATGTAAATACGGACCTGGCGTATTTCAGCCACATTGTACCCTGCGGTATCGAGAACAAACAGGTAACTTCTCTCCAGAAAGAAGTAGGCCGGGAAATTCCTTTCGATGAAGTAAAAGAGAAAGTGAAAAAGAACTTCGAAAAAGTATTCGCTATTCATCTCGTTTCCGCCTAACAAAACATTCACTCATTCACTCATCAATTCATCTCGGCAGAAAGAACTTGTTCTTTTCCATCAGTCTATCATCCTCAAATAACTCAAAATAAAACCAACCCGCATGAACGAAGTCCGTTTTGTCCAGGATCAGTTCCTGCTCTTTCAGGTTTTTGATGCGGAACAGTTCTGATCCGTCCTCTTCATAAAAAACTACCGAATATTTATGTTGTTTTGCCAGCGGCAGCAGAATAGTCACATACCCTTTGTTATTGGTAAAGATATAGTCTGAGGGGTTCCATACGTAGCGGGGAACAAAGGGCCGGATCTCTACATGCTGGTCATCGCTGGCATATAGAGTGTCCTTGGTTTTGCTGGCTATCGAATCCTTGAATTTCCGGTACAGGGCTGTTTCCAGCACCTGTAACAGGCTATCATTCCGGTAAATAAATACATAGGCTTTGGGCGGAGCTACATACGAGCGGATCTGGCTATGGTAGGCATCCAGTGCATATAAGGTATCTCGTGTTTTGTATTTAATAGAGTCTTTCCACTTCAGGTATGATTTTTTAGTTAACTCAGCTACTACCTGTTGGTCCTTATAAATGAAGTACAATTCTTTTTTTACGGGGATCCATTCTACCGCAGTTTCGCTGATGCGACGAAGTTTGTCCTTGGTTCTTGAGTTGATCGAATCTTTAAAACGTGCATAGGCCTCTTTGTCAAAGTAGAACAGGATGTTCTTCTGCAAATAAATGCGGGTCAGGTTTTTCTTTGCGGTAGCAGTGGGGTTTATGGGGGCTTCTTTGGTAGGGGATGCGGGAGGAGTAACCATCGCAGAAATAACCGGTAATGGTTTAGCAGCTACACTGGCTTCCACCGCTATGACCCTGGTAAAAAAATAGGTGCCGCCCTCCAGTGAATAGAAGATCCGGTAGAAATTCTTCACACCGGGCACGGGCCTGTTATCTACATACCCATTGGAAGCCAGCTCGGGTGATTGCGATGAAAAAATCGTCCGGAAATTCTTACTGCTATCCAGGGATCGTTGAATAGCCAGCTGCACGCAGTTACGGTAAGGATTGTTCCAGCTGATCTGGATCTTTCCCCTGGTTAACTCCTTCGCAGCAAAGTCGGGCAGCAAACGCTGCGAAAAACTGGTAATACTTATCAGTAACCCTGTTAGTATGGCAAGTGAACGTAAGATAGGCCTCATGGGTTACAAATATAAAATCAGTTCGTTTAAGAAAATGGTAATATGCCGGACGGTAAAGACTTATTTCCCTGCAACCCGCCACTATGGATCACCAGTAACCGGCTACCCACCGGGAAATATTGGGTTAATACCAACTCTTTTACAGCATAGAGCAGTTTGGATGTGTACACAATATCTGTTGGCAATTGTTCCGCCTCCCAGGTGTCGCACATGAATTGGATCAGTGCTGCGGGATGTTTGGCATACCCACCAAAATGATAGTTATGCAGCATGCTGAACGGTGGGTGTTCGCGCTTGCTCAACAGCGATGTTACTTCCTGCTCCAGTCCAAAATGGTTTTTGAGAACACTGATTCCGATCAGCTGCTGTTCTATCCCGGCAGACTGGATCAGGCCCGCCAGCATCGTGCCCGTACCCACGGCACAAATGATATGTGTGTATGCATGCGTTTCGGTGGATGATAATATATCGCCCGCACCTTTGGCGCCCAATGAGCCATACCCCCCTTCGCGCACCCAGTATACCCCGGGGTCTGTGTTACCCCGGATGATATTGTCCGGCTGCCGGAATTGCTCCCTGGTTACAAATCTCAGTTCCATACCCAATGCCTGCGATTGCTGCAGGGTAGGAGACAGGGGCTGGTGGAACTCTCCCCGGATATACCCACAGCTCTGTAATCCGGCTTCTTTAGCGGCATAAGCCGTGGCCACAATGTGATTGGAGAAAGTACCACCGAATGTAGCGATGGTATGATAGCCACCCAAACGGGCTTCTTCCAGGTAATACTTCAGTTTAAACCATTTATTGCCCGATACAACCGGATGCAGGAGGTCCAATCGCAGGATGTCTGTCTGCACCCGTTCAGCCGAAAAATGGGGCAATGGCTGAACCTTGATATTTTGTAATTTCGCATACATTTTAACCGATCGTTCATTCTTTTAACAATACAATCTTAATCATATTCTGCATGAAACCAACACTTGTGATCCTGGCCGCCGGTATGGCCAGCCGATATGGAAGCATGAAGCAGACCCAGTCTTTTGGTCCTTCCGGCGAAACTATCATGGATTATTCTATTTATGATGCCATTCGTGCGGGTTTCGGTAAAATCGTTTTTATTATCCGGGAAGAGTTTGCAGAAAGCTTCAAAGCCATTTTTGAACCAAAATTACAGGGACGTATTGCTACAGATTATGTTTACCAGCACCTGAATGCTTTTACAGGTGGCCGAGCCATTCCGGCCGAAAGAACCAAACCCTGGGGAACCGGTCATGCCGTACTCTGCTGCAAAGGAAAAGTGAACGAGCCCTTTGCCGTGATCAACGCGGATGATTATTACGGAAGAGATGCTTTTGTGAAAGCATATAATTTCCTGACCACCCGCTGTAATGAGCAGACCTATTGTATCGTGGGTTATGAATTAAAAAATACCCTTAGTGATAACGGTAGTGTAAGTCGTGGCGTTTGTGATATTGATGCAGATAACAACCTGACCGATATCAATGAACGGACCAGTATTTTCAGGGGCGAGAACGGCAAGATTACCTACGAGGATGCCTCTGGGCTGCATGAAGTATCGGAAGATAGCCTGGTAAGTATGAACTATCTCTGCTTTGCCCCGGGTTTTATCGATCTCTGCGAAGAACAGTTTCACCATTTCCTCGATCAGCACATGCATGAGCCGAAAGCTGAATTCTTTATACCAACGGCTACCAAATATTATATCCAGTCAGGCAAAGGCGTAGTGAAAGTGATTCCTACTTCTGCCAAATGGTTCGGGGTAACTTATAAGGAGGATGCGCCGGGTGTGCAGGACAGTATCAACGCCCTGGTAGCTTCGGGAGAATATCCTGCTGATCTGTGGGTTTGATCTGATTAGCTGGCGGCTGTAGGGGAAAAGAGGAGGAGCGGAAGCTTCCTCCTCTTTTTTTGGTACGTTAGCAGATAGCCGACAGCTACCAAAACAAACAGCCCGCTTTTGCGGGCTGTTCAAAATCAATCGTAATTAAATTATTTCTTGAAGGCTTTCACAGAGAACACAGATTCTTCCAAACGGGTGATCTGCAGTTTTCTTTGTACGCCCTTTAAGCTGGAGCGGCTGGGCAGTTTCAGTCTGGCAAAAGAAGTGTCAGACGCCTTCAGCTCCTCTACCAGTTTGTAAATATTTTTGGATTTCACCGCAAAAGCGACACCTTCAGCTTCTGCCTGGCGGGTACTTAAGATACCGATCACTTCGCCACTGTTATTGAATACCGGTCCGCCGGAGTTACCGGGGTTGGCACTGATCTGTACCTGGTAGGTAAGTGAGTCGCTGTTATAACCGGTTCTGGCACTCAGGTAACCTTCTCCGTATACTATATCGTTTCTTGGGTAACCCAGGGTGAATATTTCTTCGCCCAATTCAGCATTGGATCTGCGGATGGTGTATGGAAGGGATTTCTGCGGCTGGTACTCCGAATCATTGATCTTTAAGATCGCAAGATCGCGGTCTGTATCCAGATGGGCAATGGTGGCGTTGTATTCCTGTCCTTTGCTGTCAACCACTACCGCACCGGAGCCTTTCAGTACGTGAGCATTGGTAATAATATATCCTTTGGGGTCGATAAGGAAGCCGGAACCTCCGCTGATCAGTCGGGCATTGGCAGGGATCTTACTTTTTACTTCATTGATCAAAGTGCCCTGGTATTGCTGGTTCTTCTTAATCACTTCAATGGCTTTGCTCAGCTGCTCTATCTGGTTACCATTCACCACCGGAGAGAAATAAATGGCCAGTCCGCTGATCACCAATGCAATTACGCCACCCACAGAAGCTGCGATAGCGGTTACCCTTTTATATTTGTTCCAGATCTGGATCACTTTACCACGGGTGGTTAACTCCCCACCTTCATTGATATCGCCACGCTCCAGTAATTTGGCGTGCGACAGCTGTAAGCTGGTACGCAGGTTACGGTGAAGGGCGTAAATGTCCATCTGGTGCAGGAACATGCCATGCTCTACCACCATCTGGTCTATTTCGGGTGTATTTTTCCGGAGCGTCTCAAAATAGTCACGCTCT
>Ga0255338_1002961_pt1 | contig 22177 bp, 23 predicted proteins | sample MeOH1_35cm_T4_19_FD_203715 | JGI IMG/M metagenome (GOLD analysis project Ga0255338, IMG submission 203715) | Sandy soil microbial communities from University of British Columbia, Vancouver, Canada - MeOH1_35cm_T4_195 | ecosystem: Engineered > Artificial ecosystem > Sand microcosm > Unclassified ...
GTGCTTTGCGGCGGGTGCTGCTGGGAACGGATGGATCAGCCGGCGCGGCCCGGGCGGCCGACTACCTCTGCTCCCTGCCGCTCCCGTCCGACTGCGAAATTCGCGTGCTCACCCTCTTGCCCGCCTTTGATCAGATCGCCCGGGAGCACATGGCAGTCGGCCCGCCGCTCACCCCAGACGTCACCACGCTGGCCGAGTTGCAGCGGCGCGAAGCCCAGGAACATCTGGATGCCGTCGCGGAGACCCTGAAGTCCCTCGGCCGGACCGTGGTTACTGAGATTCGTGGAACCGACCCGGCCGAAGGTCTGCTCGCCACGGCGTGCGAGGAAGGCACCGATCTGCTCGTAATCGGCACCCACACCCAGAGTCGCGTCGAGCGCTTCTTCCTGGGCAGCGTCTCGGAATCCCTCGCCCACCAGGCGCCCTGTTCCATACTCGTCGTCCGGTGACCCTCTTTGCCCCGCCGTCCCGCCGTCCCGCTGTCCCGCCTAAAACTCGTCCCCTATACCGGGCGCGTCGACCTCTTCTTCCACCACCGCCACCACGTACACGTCATCCGCGCTCGCGGCGACCATGTAAAACACGCGATAGCACGGATCCACCCAGAAACTGCGGCAGCCGGGGAATCGGTCGTCGTCCGTAATCGCATACATTCGCGGCATGGTCCGCAGATACTCCAGCCGCTGTTCCACCCCGTCCCGCGCCACGCCGGGAAGTGTTTCCAGCGACTGCCCCGCCTGTTCCGAGCAGATCACGTTCGCCAAACCCGTCCCTCCGTACCCTTCCTGACCGTTTCGCCCCACCGGATTTGCAGCGTCAGTTCCACCGCCGGCGGTCGTCGGCAAACTCCAACATCTTGAACCGTTCGTTCCCTGCCTATAATAGGGTAATGGAAGTAGGTGCTCATGTTACCGCAATGGCGCGGTACCAGGGAAGCGTCGTCGAAGGAGACGAACCATGCGGCGGATGGATCCGCAGGAAGTGTACGACGAGCTGCCGGATGGCATGCTCTACCTCGTGGATGCTCGGGGTGATACGTCGTTCCAGACCACGAGAGAGCACATTGCAGGGGATCTACACTACTCCCTGTTGGACCTAACCACCCTCTACCGCCGGATCCCGCAAGACCGGCATATCGTTACCTATTGCACGTGCCCGGGGGACTCAACTGCCGAGCGCGTCGCCAGGTTTCTAGAGAGTAAGGGTTTCCGCGCAGACATCCTGTGCGGCGGCCTGGATGGGTGGAAGAAGGCTGGCCTCCCCACGGAACCGCTGGACGCTGGCGTCCAGCACGTAGCCTGAGGAAGCTGCGCCGGGAAACGGTCGTGGGTCGCCGGAGAGTGGGTTCAACCTCGCACCCTCTCGCCGAGGCTCATAAATCGTTAACCAGGATCGCTCCCGCGGCGCCGGACGCACTTAACGCATCCGGCCTCGCGGGAGTTTTTCATTACCGGTCAGGCCGCTAACCGCGCGTCCACCTCGTAGCGCGGCCAGACCACCGCCTCCGTGGGAAACAGCTCGCGGAACCGTCGGGAATCGTAGATGGCATGGCCACCCAGGTCGTTGTTGAAGTAGACAAAGACCTCCGTGCCCCCGGCCAGCATCGGGCGGATCCGCTCCGCCCACCACTCCAACTCGCCGTCGGTAAATCCCCAGCCCGAATGACCGCCGTGCATCCGTACATAGCTCCAGGGCGCGGTCAGCCGCACGTCCAGCGGCATCTGCGGCGCGGCTGGCAGACACAGCGCCGCGCCCGTCTCCTCAAGCAGCGTGTAAACCTCCGGTACCAGCCAGCTCGCGTGGCGGAACTCGAACGTGAACCGGTGGTCCGGGTAGGCGCGGAGCAGTCCGGTGAACTGTCGCAGCCGCTCCAGGTTCAAGCGCCAGGTGTGCGGAAACTGGAATAACACGGGGCCCAGCTTCTCTTCGAGGCCGGTCGCCCGCTCCATCAGGCGCCCCAGCGGCTCTTCCGGGTCGGAGAGCTTCTTCATGTGGGTCAGGTAGCGGCTGGCCTTTACGGCGAAAAGGAACCCTGGGGGCGTTTGCTGTCGCCACTTGATGAAGGAAGTTCGCTCCGGCAGCCGGTAATACGAGGCGTTGATCTCCACCGTGGGATACTCCCCGGCGAAGAACGGAAGTTGCTCCTCGGTGCGCAGGCGCGGCGGATAGAAGACCCCGTTGAGCCAGTGTTTGTATTGCCAGCCTGAAGTCCCGACCCACAAACGCCCCGAACTTACGCCCCGATTGAAGTCCCACATCCCGTTTCGCCCCTGCTGTGACCATACCCGGCAGCCTGGGGGACTATGCCGACGGAGGATCCCGTGCCGCATCAGATCGTCGCCAACCTGCTCCGCCTCGGCTTCCTCTCCATGCGGAGCGCCATCATCTACCTCGCGGTGCTCTCCATGCTCCGCCTCTGCGGCAAGCGCCACGTCGCACAGCTCTCCATCGTGGATTTCGTGCTGGTGCTCCTGGTCTCCAACGCCGTGCAGAACGCGATGGTGGGCTCCGACACCTCCGTAGAAGGCGGCATCGTAGCGGCCGGGACGCTGTTGGTGATCAACGTCTGGCTCACCCGCCTGGTGCTGAAGAATGAGCGGCTTGGGTGCTTCCTCGAAGGGGAGCCCTCGCTGCTGGTGCGCGATGGGCAGGTGCTGGACAACCACCTCTCACGGGAGGGCATCCGGCGGGCGGAGTTGGAAGCGGCCATCCGGGAGCACGGCTTTGAAGACGTGGCTCACGTGAAGCTTGCGATCCTGGAGATCGACGGCTCCATCAGCGTCGTCCCCTTTAGCGACCAGGGTCCGGCGCAGCGTCTCCCTCCCCTTCGTCGCCGTCACCGCGCCACCCGCCGCGGCTTCCGTCCCGGCCAGGGGTAATGGAGTTAAGCGTTGGCTGTTAGGCGTTATTGCTTGAAAGGTAGGACGTAGCAAAGCAGGCAAGGCCCCGTCCCAATCCTACCCTTACTCTTTAGAGCCTCAACAACAAGCTCACCCACCAACCTACGGGCTGCGCTAGCCATCCGTCCCCAGCAGCGCCGCAATCTTCTCCAGCAGCCGGGGAAGCTCGATCGGCTTCGTGTCGTAGTCGTCGCAGCCGGCTTCCAGCGCCTTCTCGCGGTCGCCGGACATCGCGTGCGCGGTGAGCGCGATGATCGGAATCGAACGCGTCGTGTCCGAGCTTTTCAGCGCGCGCGTGGCCGTCCAGCCGTCGATGACGGGTAGGCTCATGTCCATCAAGATCAGGTCCGGGGGATTGCTCTGTGCCGCGTCCACCCCCTCTTGCCCATCCACGGCGCAGGTGACCTCAAACCCTCGCCGCATCAGTCGCCGCGACAACATGTCGCGGTTCATCTCGTTGTCTTCCACCAGCAGGATGCGTGGCATCTCATCCTTCCTCGCCCGGCCGGTGCCGGGCCGCAAAACGGTCCAGGTATCGATTCTGGCCGGTTGCGCTCAGAACCCCAGAGTAAGGGACGGGTTCGCTCATCGCAAACACCTACCTCGACAAATATGCCGTCTATCCTACTTCCCGCACCCCCATATCCCCCTACTCCCTCACCCCTCCGTCTCCACCGCGGGAAGGTGCTCGGCAAGCAGTTCACGGATCTCCGCCAGCAGCTCATCACGACGGAAGGCCCCCTTCTGCAGAACCCGCTCTACCTGGCCGTTCAGCAGCCGGCAGTCCTCGGCCGTCAACTCTTTTGCGGTCACCACGATAATCGGTACGGAGCGCCACTCCCGGCGTTTCCGGAACTCCCGCACGAACTGAAAGCCGTCCATCTCCGGCATCATCAGGTCCAGCAGGATCAGGTCCGGCAGCGCCTCTTCCGCGGCCCGCAGCGCCTCCCGGCCGTTTTCCGCCTCCCGGACCGACCACCCTTCGCGCTCCAGTTGCCGGCGCGTAAGCTGCCGGGTCGGGCGATCGTCGTCCACCACCAGCGCCGTGTGCGCCACCCGGTCGCGGCGGAAGCGGCCGAGCACGTCCATCAGGCGTGCCCGGTCGATCGGCTTGGTCAGGTACTCCACGGCGCCGAGCGCGAACCCCATCCCACGGTCGTCTACGATGGTGACCATAATGACGGGGATGGCGGAGAGCTCCGGGTCGCTCTTAAGGGCGGATAGCACTGTCCAGCCGTCCACGTGGGGCATCATCACGTCCAGCGTGATCACCGCGGGATGCAGCTCCCTCGCCAGCCGCAGCCCCTCTTCGCCGCCGTGCGCGCTGTGGATGTCGAAGCTCTCCCGGCCCAGGAATCGGCGCATCAGGTCGTGCACCGTCGGATCGTCGTCGATCACCAGCAGCGTGGGCCGCTCCGGCTTCGAGCGCGTCGGTTGTGCGCCGTCCGCCGCGGTCCCTTCCGGCGCTGCCTCGTTTACCTTCGCCGGCAGGCGGATTGTGAACGTCGACCCCGCCCCGTGCTCGCTGGTCGCGGTCACCTCGCCTCCCATCATCTCGCAGAAGCGGCGCGTGATCACCAGGCCCAGACCAGTACCGCCGTATTTGCGGGTGATGGATGCGTCCGCCTGCGCGAACTCCCGGAACAGGCTAGCCAGCTGTTCGGGGGTCATTCCGATCCCGGTGTCCGAGACTTCGAAGCAGACCCATTCCCCCTCGTCCACGCTCTCCCGCCACGCGCGCAGCTTGACGGTTCCCTCCGTGGTAAACTTGCTGGCATTGGAGAGCAGGTTGAAGAGGCCCTGCCGGACCTTCGTCAGGTCCGCGCGGATGCTCCCGAGCGCCGGATCCAGCTCCAGCACGAGGGTGTTCCGGTTCTTCTCCACCAGTGCGCTGATCGTGGAGACCACCTCGCGCAGCATCGGCTGCACCTCGAACTCCTCGAGGTACAGCTCCATCTTCCCCGCCTCGATTTTCGAGAGATCGAGGATGTCGTTGATCAGGGCGAGCAGGTGCTTGCCGGAAGAGTGGATGCGCTCCAGGTCGGGAATCCAATCCTCCTGGCCACCATCTTCCGCCTCTTCCTGGAGCATCTCGCTGTAGCCGATGATGGCGTTCAGCGGCGTCCGCAGTTCATGGCTCATCTTCGCCAGGAACTCGCTCTTTGCCTGGCTTGCTTCCAACGCGGACTGCTCCGACTTCTTCAGCCGCTCGTTCACGTCCAGGAGGTGGTGGTCGCGCGCCTCGATCTGAGCCAGCATCTCGTTGAAGCGGTCGATCAGGTACCCGATCTCATCCTCGGTGTTCTTGATCGCCCGCACCGAGTAGTCGTCATTGGCCGCCACGGTCCGCGCCGTCTGCGCCAGATCCAGGATCGGCTCCGAGATGACGCGCTGCAGGCGCCGCGTCAGGATGAGCCCGACCCAGGACGACGCGCCGATGATGAGCACCACGATGAACGCGTACTGCTGCATGCGCCGGGTCACGTCGCTCAAGTCGGAGCGGATGTAGGTGCTGCCCAGCACCTCCCCCTGGAAATTGATTGGGCGCACCAGCACGAGGTGACCGGGAATGAAGCGGTGGCCGACCTTTTGCGGCGCCGCGGGAATGGACGCCGCGGAAGCGCCGGGTCGCAGATACCGCGCGAAGAGCCGGCCTTCCGGCGTGTAGATCGCGGCCGCCGTCACGCCCGGGCGGGCCTGGAGCGTCGCCAGGGTCTGCGCGGCGGCGTTCTCGTCCTTGAACAATACCGCCGAGGCGCAGTTGGCCCCGATGATGTCTCCCAGTGAGGAGAGCTCCACCACCTTCGCCTGCCGGATCGCCAGGACGTCGTTTGTGAAGAAGAAGAGCGAGGCCACGAGCAGCGCCACGCTGCTCGTGAACATGATGATCCACGTCAGCTTCTGCTTGATGGAGGCGCCGCGAAAACTATCCATCGTGGTTCCGAGTCAGCCGATTGAAAGCGGACGATGCAAAACACCGAGGCCCGATCCACCGCGAAGCGCTGGGAGGGCGAGGCTCCCGCCGGGGCCGCTACAACGGAAGGGCGAAGCTCCCGCCGAGCCGCATGCTCCGTGACAACCCTCGTCGCGGCCAGTCGCTCACACTACTGCACAATCCGTGCGAGCTTCAGAAGCTGCGAGCTGATGGTAAGTCCGGACTCCTCGGCCGCGCGTGGGTTGATGTCGAAACGGATCTTATTGTTCTCGTTCCGGAAGCGAATGACCCCACCCTCTTTCGCGAACGAGCTGGAGTCTCCCACCGTAAGCACTCCCGCCGGCCGGACGCCTTCCAGGAGTGAGCTCAAGTGGGTGGTCTCGGAATCACCCACGAAGAGGATGTGACAGCGAGAGACGTCCTGGGGGCCATTATACGAGGTAACCGTGATCGTCTTGCCCTTGACCGACTTGCCGTTGATCGTCTCGAGCGCGGCCCGGTAAGCCTCTTTCCCCACCACGCAGACGTTGATGGTGCTGCTGCTCGCCGGCAGCCGCTGCGCCGGCCAATCGACGAACTTGATGAAGTTGTAGACGTAGGCGGCCTTGAACTCGTATTCGCGGCCTTCGGCGCGCCCGCGCGCCGGTGAAAATGCGCCCAGAACCCCCGCCAGCAGCACGCCGAGCAGAAACACGCGCAGCGCCAGCCGGATCGCCTCGATCCGGGTCTGCTGGGGTCCGCGTATCGCTCGCGGCCGCCGGGGCGTACTCCCTTTTACTGCCGGGATGGGTACTGCAAAAATCATCCTACCGCGAGTAACTCAAGGAGAAGCCGATCGTCCAATCGGTTTCGAGTTGGGGACCGTCCAGGTTCTGGTAAACGGGGAAACCGCCTTCCACCGAAAGCCGCGTGCCCTTCCACTTGCCCTTGGGGACGAATACGTTCGCGCCCAGCAAAAGATCCACCCGCCGGCCGCCATACTTTCCCGGATCGAACGTAGGGTCTACCAGCGGGTCTAGAGTGGGGTCTTGCCCGTGGATGTTCCCCCACACCTGCCCTTCCAACCGTAGCGAGGGAGCGAACCAGTCCGTCAGCCGGTAGCTGCTCCAGGCGTTTAACCGCAGCCGGTTGCCAAGGCTGTATCCCACGTCGTTAGTGCCCAGGCGAACCGTACCCATTGCCTGCGCGCCCCAGCTCAAACTCCGGTTCTCTCCCAGGTAGGTGATCCCCGGCAACAGGTCCACCGTCCCTGAGCCGAGCTGCATCATGTATTCGTGGCGGCCGCTCGCGTGCCCTTGATGGATGGACCCGGTTGGCACGCTCAGTCCGCCATTAAAAAGCAGGCGGCGACCGGAATCGCTGCTTCCGGAAAAAGTATAAAGGCTCATCAGGGTGAGGTCACCCCAGCCTGCGGAACGGGATTCCACTTTCCGCGGCGCGTTCGGGCCCGCAGCGCCCAGCGCGATCGGGTCCGGCGTCGCCGCGCCGTGGCCATGACCACCCCCGGACGAGAAAAGGCTCTGCTTCTCCATCCACATCCGGGAGTACGGCACCATCAGCATTAACGTCAGGCGGTCGGTCGGCGCGTACATGCCCTCCAGCATGTGCATTTCCATGTCCATGCTGTCCGGCGCCAGGAGGTATCGCCGCAGGAGCCGGCGCGTGCTGACCTCGTTGGTCCCGACCAGGTTATCCCCCTGGTGCGTGAACATGTAGCGGTAGCCCACCATCCACTGACCCGCGGGATGCGTGTGCCCGCCGAGGACGTTGATGGGCACCACCTCCAGCTCCATCAACTGTTCCAGGCTCAGGGTGGTCAGGTCGCCGGGGATCTTCTGCTCCGCATGGTGGTGCTCCGGCGCGCCCTCCGCCTTCCCCGCCAGGCGCACCCGCCCGTCGTCCACGCCGCTACCCAGCGGAGAGAGAGAAGAAAACAAGTCGCGTGCCTGTGCCGGCTTGCCCGCACCGACCAGCGCCAGGGCGCCGGCGGCAAGCCAGGTGGTAGCAGTGCGGGTTAGGGGGCGGAAATGAGCCATGACACCGTTCGGGAGAGTGGTCTCCGGCGAAACGCCGGCCCCCTCCCGGTGCCGGGAGGGGAATCCTCATCAGCTATGTTCGGATCTACGCCGGCTTATCCCTACGTTACTTGATCTCCAGGCGCCAGTTCCTTTCGGACCCTCCTGTGCCGGCCCAAGCTGCCGCAAATGTCTTCCCCGGTGGCGCATAATAACGGGCGGGCTTCTGCCCGGACACTCTGCTCCGAGGGTTTCTCAATGTCGCTGAAATCGATCTCTCCGCTGGATGGCCGCTACGAGGCCGCCGTCGCCCCCCTGGCCGACTTCTTTTCCGAATACGCGCTGATCCGTTACCGGGTGATCGTGGAGCTGCACTGGCTGCTGGTGATGTCCGAGCAGCCGGAGATCGCGGAGGTCCGCGGGTTCACGGATGCCGAGCGGCAGCTTCTGATGGACTGGATGACGGAGTTCGGCCCGGAACAGGCGGAGCGGGTCAAGGAGATCGAGAGTACCACCCGCCACGACGTGAAGGCGGTGGAGTACTACCTCCGCGAACGGCTGCGCGAGACTTCCCTGCGGGACGTGGAAGAGTTCGTCCACTTCTGCTGCACCTCCGAAGACATCAACAACCTCGCCTACGGCGTGATGCTGAAAGACGCCGTGGAGGCGCAGTGGTTGCCGCTGGCACGTAAGATGGTCGCCCGCGTGGCCGACCTGGCCGAGACGACGCGCGCTACCCCACTGCTCTCCCGCACCCACGGACAGCCCGCCAGTCCCTCCACCCTGGGTAAGGAACTGGCGGTCTTCGTGAGCCGCTGGCGCCGGCAGCTCCGGCTGATCGACGGGCAGGAGTACCTGGGCAAGTTCAATGGAGCCGTCGGCTGCTACAACACGCACGTGGTCGTCTATCCGGACGCCCCCTGGACCGACATCTCCCGCAAGCTGGTGGAGCGCCTCGGCCTCACCTGGAACCCGCTCACCACCCAGATCGAACCGCACGACTACATGGCCGAGCTATTCCACGCGGTGATGCGGTTCAACACCATCTTGCTGGACTTCGACCGCGACGTGTGGACCTACATCTCTCTCGGCTATTTCCGCCAGCGGGTGGTGCAGGGAGAAGTCGGCTCTTCCACCATGCCGCACAAGGTCAACCCCATCGACTTCGAAAACTCCGAAGCGAACGTCGGCATCAGCAGCGCTCTTCTGGATCACCTCGCCTCCAAGCTCTCCGTCTCCCGCCTCCAGCGCGACCTTAGCGATTCCTCCGCCCTACGGAACGTCGGCGTCGGCATCGGCCACTCCATGCTCGCCCTCCAGTCCACCCTCCGCGGGTTGAGCCGCCTGGACGTCGACTACACCGCCCTCCAGGCCGATCTCGAAGACGCCTGGGAGATCCTCGCCGAGCCGATCCAGACCGTGATGAAACGCGTGGGCTATGCCGACGCTTACGAGCGCCTCAAGCAGCTCACCCGCGGCGCCCGCATCACGCGCGAAGCCCTCCAGGGCTTTGTGCGCAGCCTCGGCCTCCCGGAGGATGACGAGCAGCGCCTCCTCGCCCTCACCCCCGCCGCCTACATCGGCATCGGCTCCGAGCTCGTAGATTACCAGCGCGAACCCTAACCGTCCGCAAACTACACCATTCCCTCGTGACCGTAGCAAGAGGGCTCGTCCTTCGTTCGATCTTTGCGCTTTCTCCCGGTAGGCGCGTGCCCCGCTGCCGTGGACAACATCAAATCCCAAACGGACCACCACGAGCCTGCCCATGCAGTTTTCGATGCCGACCTTCCCCGAATCACGGGGCATCGGTGGACTCCGGTGGTTCTACAAATCCACGCGGTCGCGCGCTGCCGCCGCGCGTACTGGCAGAAACGCGTATAATGCCGGAAGCGCCGCAAGCGGCCACCTCCGGCTAAGCCAGCCACACCGGGCTCACTAACCCGAACCGGCGGGCAAAGCCGGCGCAGCCGACCACAGTCCGGCTGCCGTTTCAAAAACCTAACCCATGAAGTTCTCCCTGAATACCTGCACCGGCTCCGGCCAGCCCCTCTCCGAAATCGTGGAAGCCGCGAAAGCCGCCGGGATCACCGCGTTCGACCTCTCCGCCACGCCGGAATGTGACCACCTCCAGGCCGCGGACGGCCGCGAGGCCAGTGCCCGCCTCCGCCCGCTCTTCGAGGGCTGCCAGATCGTGGCAGTCTCGGCGGAGCACCCAGACCTGGCGCGCCAGGAGGACGAGGGCGGCGATGAGGCGGTCACGTTCACCGTCGACGCCATCAAGCGCGCGGCAGAGTTGGGCGCCGGGGTAGTGGTCACGTCGCTGGGAAACACGGATGTGGATGCGTGGGACACCACCTGGGAGCGCGGCATGACGGCGCTGCGTATGGTACTGCATCAGACCATCCGGACGCGGGTGCGCCTCGCAGTCGAGATCACGCCGGACGACATGCTCAACAGCCTCAAGCGCGTGCGGCGGTTGCTGGCGTCGATCGAAGACCCTCGCCTGGGCCTCTCCTTGGACACGGGCTTCCTCTATTACCACCGCATGCAGCTCAGCGAAGTCCTGCAGTTGGCTGGCGAGCGCATTCACAACGTCCATCTCCGCGACGCCAGCCGCAACCACTCCCACCGCAGCTTCGGAGCCGGCGAGGTCCGCTTCCCTCCCATCCTCCGCGCCCTGCGCCAGCATGGCTATGACGGCGCCCTCTCCCTCTGCCTGGGTACGCCGCGCAGCCCGCTGGAAGCGCCTCTCACGGAAGCCCTCGCGGCAGCCTTGGCCCGATTGGCGGAGGTCTCCCCCTCCACCGAGCCGAAACCACCTCTAGCGAGCGACACGGGTAACTGACCCGCCGGTCGGGCCCGAAATGCAGTATCGCCAATCGGTCGGTTGCCCGGGAGGCGAGCGGGCTCAGTGCTCTGTCAATCCACTGACGAATGGTTAACGGCGAATGTGAGCGTGGTGGCGGCGTCTCGCCGCCTTCCGGTGAGCCAAGGGCTCACCCGGCCGACATTCCGCCGGCTTGCAGCCGAGACGGCGGCACCATGTCTCTCCGCGCTACCCATCAGTTTCAACTGGACAGACCACTACCACTGGATCATTGCCTCACCAATCAGGAACAGACCCGATGATGCCGCCTCCATCTGTTTCGCTGGTACCCTATCTCGCTGGAAAAGCCGCGCTGGTCACCGGTGCCGGCAGCGGCATCGGGAAGGCCATCGCACTGGCGCTCGCTGCCGAGGGCGTAGTCATAGCCCTGGCGGATCTCCAGCTCGAGGGAATTGGCCGCGTGCAGGATGAGATCCGCGCGGCAGGCGGCACCGCCATCACCCTCACCGGCGACGTCTCGCGCCGGGAAGATGCCCGCGCGTGGGTGGAAGGCACCCAGCATCAGTTCGGGCGCCTGGACATCCTGGTCAACAACGCCGGCCTCCAGTACGTCTCCCCCGTTCACGAGTTTCCGGAAGACCGCTGGGACCAGCTCCTCGGCGTCATGCTCACCGGCCCGTTCCTCACCACCCGCTACGCCCTACCGGGGATGCTCGAGTCCGGCTGGGGACGCATCATCAACGTGGGGTCCATCCACTCGCTGGTGGCGTCCCGGTTCAAGGCGGCCTATAACTCCGCCAAATTCGGGCTGCTGGGGCTCACCAAGACCGTGGCGCTGGAGACCGCCGGCACCGGCGTCACCGTCAACTGCCTCTGCCCTTCGTACGTGCGCACGCCCCTCATCGAGCAGCAGATCCCCCTCCTCGCCGCGAAGCACGGCATCCCCGAGGCGGAGGTCATTCGTACCGTGATCCTCCCCAACTGCCCGCTCGGGCGCCTGCTCGAGCCGGAAGAAGTGGCCCAGACCACCCTCTACCTCTGCTCCGATGCCGCCTCCGGCATGACCGGCGCCGCCCTGACCCTCGACGGCGGCTGGACCGCGCAGTAGACTAGAGACCATTGGAACCGCCGATGGACGCCGATTTGGGTCGCGGGCGCCATCGGTTCGCCTGGCTTCGCTGATCGGAACCTTTGCCTCTCAGCGTCCTGTACGGCATGGTCTCTAACTTCTATGTCAAATCTGCTTTCTATCGGCGTTCATCGGCGTGCATCCGCGGTTCCAATTCCCGACTTGCCGCTGGCGATCTACGTGCACATCCCGTTCTGCGTGCGGAAGTGCTACTACTGCGACTTCAACTCCGGCCCCGCCTCCGAGGACATTCGGGAGCAGTACGTGGACGCACTGGTGGAAGAAATCCGCCGCTCGCCCTGGCGCGGGCAGCCGGCGCGCACCGTCTTCTTCGGCGGTGGCACCCCCTCCGAGCTAAAGACCCCCCAACTCCGCCGCATCACCGACGCCCTCCGGGAAAGCTTCAGCTTCGAAAGCAAACCTTCTACCTCGCTTCATCCTTCTGTCGAGTGGACCATCGAGTGCAACCCGGGTACGGTCACGGTGGAGTCCCTGCGTGAGATGCGGGAGATGGGGTTCAACCGCATCAGCCTGGGGGTGCAGTCGTTCCACGACCATCACCTCAAGTCGATCGGTCGTATCCACACGGCGGCCCAGGCGCGGGAGGCCGTCGCGAGTGCCCGGGAAGCGGGGTTCGAGCGGCTGAACGTGGACCTCATCTTCTGCCTGCCGGGTCAAACCTTCGCGGAATGGAAGCAGGACGTAGAGTCGGCGCTCGCACTGGCCCCCGAGCACCTCTCGCTCTACAACCTCACCATCGAGGAAAACACGGAGTTCGGGCGGCGGCACCGGGCCGGATTACTCTCCCTCCCGGATGAAGACCTCTCCGCCGACATGTATGAATGGACGCTCGACCGCATGCAGGACGCGGGCTTCGTTCAGTATGAGGTATCGAATTTCGCTCTACCGGGAGAGGAGTGCCGGCACAACCAGGTCTACTGGCGTCAGGAGCCGTCCCTCGGGTTCGGTCCCAGCGCCGCCTCCTATCTGGGAGGGGTGCGTTGGACCAACACGGGAAGCATGCAGCGCTATCTGGCCACCGCGCCCAGCGAGCGCGGGCCGGAACGCGGTTACGAAGAGCGGCTCGATCCGCTTACCGCGTGTGGCGAGAGCATCATGCTGGCCCTGCGGACGTATGACGGCGTAGACCTACCCAACGTGGCTTCGCGGTACGGCCTGGATGCCGAACAGGCCTACGGAAGCATTGTGCGGCAATTGATGGCGGATGGGCTGCTGGAGGCCAGCGGCGTTCGCCATACGTTGACGCGCCGTGGGATCATGCTGGCTAACGCGGTGTGCGCGCTGTTTCTCCCGGACTAGAGCCCCGACCGGCGGGGTAAGCCATGAGCCGAAAGCAAGAAAGTAGTTTTGGGGTCGTTGCTCGCACGGGGTTCTCACTCCTGGCGCTGGGGTTTGGCAGCGCTTTGTTTGGGGCGCTGGTAGTAGGGCCGATGCTCGGAAAGCAGATGGGTCACGATCCACGCAGCAGTGCGCGGACACCCGGCACCGAGACGCGCCTGGCGAGTGTCACGGCGGACGACGACGCGTCCCGTTCCACTGCCCGCGCGGCGGAAGAGCCGCAGCGTGATGCGGGGCCGAAGCAGGACGATAAGGCCGAGTCCACTGCCCAGTTTGCCGAGGGTCCCGGTTCGGAGGCCGTACCGCCGTCCAGCACCTCAAGCTATGCGGGACCTACCGAAGACCCGGACGCCACGAGCGCGGACGCCGGCAGCCATGACAACGACGCTCCCACGACCACGGTGCGCAGCGAGCCGTTCTCGAAGCCCGAGCCGGTGAAAATCGAGGCGCCGAAGCCCGCTAAAGCCGCCGTAGAAGCGCCCGCGGAGCCGGAGCCCCCCAAGCGCAGTGAGCGACCCAAGCGCGCTGACACTGAACAGTCGTCGCGACACCGGGACACCGATCGGAAGGTAACCCGCGACGCCGAGCGCGAGCCGGAGAGCCATCGCACGGTGCGCATCCACCGGGCGGAGGAAACGTCGCACGACACGAAGAGCGACCGGCGGGACGAAAGCGCCCCGGTGCGGGAAGAGCGAAAGCCGAGCCGCGAGCGGGTAACCGATGAGCCGAAGCGGGGACGCACGCGAGACCAGGACGGTGAGCGCGCGAGCGTCCGCACCGTGACGGTGAAGAAGAGCGAGAAGGTCGAGAAGACCGAGACAGCGAAAGCACCCGACACCAAAAGCGACGCCGACGCGGAGCGAGCCGCCGAAGACGCTAAACTGTATCGAGTGCGGGTCGGTCGCGTGCACCCGCGCGAAGAAGCAGAGAAGCTGCGGGACGAACTGAAGGATGCTACCGGCGTGGACGCCTTCCTGGTACCCGTCGGCGACGGCTTCCAGATCCAGACCGGCGCCTACAAGCGCAAGGCCAACGCCGACAAGATCGCAGCCACCCTGCGGGCCGGCAACTTCAAGACGGTGGTCCGGCAAGACCCCTAGAGATCGGTAGTACTGTTATGAGCAAGGACGCGGCCCCCGGACGCAGCGGCAGAAAAATCGTGGCGCAGAACCGTCGCGCGCGGCATGAGTACGACATCGAAGACAGCTTCGAAGCCGGGCTCGTGCTCACCGGCACGGAGATCAAGTCGATCCGCGCGGGTCACGTCCAGCTTCAGGATGCGTACGCGCGCATCAAAGACAACGAAGCCTGGCTCTACAACATGCACGTCGCCCCGTACGAGCAGGGCGGCGCGAACAACGTGGAGACCAACCGCGCCCGCAAGCTCCTCCTCCACCGGAAAGAGATCAACCGGCTCATCACCAAGGTGGAGGAGAAGGGCCTCTCCCTCATCCCCCTCAGCATCTACCTGCGCAACGGCTTCGCCAAGGTAGATGTAGCCATCGCCCGTGGCCGCAAGCTATACGACAAGCGCACCGCCATCGCCGAACGAGACGCCCGCCGCGACCAGGAACGTGCCATGAGCGAACGGCGATAGTGGGGGTTAGAGGATAAGGGTTGGGGGTTGGTGGTGGAACCCGCAGGGCGACAGTGCAGACGGCGAAAGGCGGTGTCATTGCGAGCACCGTTTTTTGGGGCGTGGCAATCCCGTTCGACTTCAGGCAACCTGAGAACCTTTCGCTAAAGCAGCTTACTACCTGCGTCGTCTCGTCGCTGCCTCTGCAGACCGGCGCCCACCATCGCACCAGTGGCCGCCTTCGTCGGTACGCCGCACCCTCGCTCTGGCGTACCGACGAAGGCGAAACCCTGGTGGAACCCGAAAGAATCCAAGCGGGCCGCCTCCCCAACCTGGTCGGAGCGTGCTTTCAAAGAAAGATCCACCATGACTAGATCCTTCATGCTCGGCAGCACCCTGACCTTCGGCCTCGGCGCCGTGATGTCGACCACCACGCTGCAGCCCCCGGCCGCGCAGGCGCAGGGGGAGCCCGTCTGGCTAAACAGCTATGCCGCGGCGCAGGCGGCGGCCAAACAGGCCGGAAAACCGATCTTTCTCGTCTTCCGTTGAGAGCGCTGAGTGTCCTGTAAAGGATTTGACGAGCAGGTTGTTCGTCTCGACAAAGAAATCGCCGATCTCACCCATCAGTTCGTCCTCGCCCGCATCACCAACATGCGAGGCGTGGACCTCAACCAGTTCGACTTCGACTACGACCTCACGTGGACCGGCTTCTTCATGAACGCCGGCGGCAAGGTGTACGGCCGCTTCGGCGGCAGGGACGGTAAGGTAGCAGACGCGCAGCTCACCCTTACCGGCCTAAAACACGCCATGCGAGAGGCGCTCGCGGCGTATCGGCAGGAGCCGAACGCCCCCGCGGAGCGCCTGACCAAGGCGATCTCCCGGGCGGAAGACTACCCGTCCGCCGCGAAGCGAAAGCCGGACTCCTGCATCCACTGCCACAACGTCTACGACTTCGACCGGGACAATCTGGTCAAGACCGGCCAGTGGTCGAAGGACCGGGTGTGGGTCTATCCGCCCCCCAGGAACATCGGCGTGACCCTGGATAAAGACCAGCAGAACCGGATCGAGGCCATCGCGCCCGGATCTGCGGCCGCACAGGGAGGGCTCCACGCCGGAGACTTACTGCGTACGGTCGGTGGCCGCTCCGTGGCTTCCTTCGCGGACGTACAGTACGCCCTCCACCGCGCGCCCGCTTCCGGGCAGCTACCGGTAACGGCCGAGCGGGCAGGAAAGCCGCTGCCGGTCACGCTCACGCTCGCGCCCGGCTGGCGAGAAGGTGACCTCACGTGGCGAGAGTCGATGTGGAGCATCCCTCCCAACGCTTCGGTCTACGGCAAGGACCTGACGCCCGAGGAGAAACAAGCGCTGGGACTCAGCCCGAGGGCGCTGGCCTTCCGGCAGGGCGACTTCGTTCCGCGCGCAGCGGCCCAGGCCGGGATCAAGGGCAAAGACATCATTCTCGGGCTGGATGATCGCCCGTTGGAGATGACGATGCTCCAGTTCAACGTCTACATCCGGCTGAACTTCAAGGTGGGGGAACGGGTCACCTATGCCGTGCTCCGAGACGGCCAGCGTCTCAAGATCCCGGTCACTCTGCAGCAGCGCGATTTTTGACGGCGCCGAGGCGCGGCAGGCCCTGCCTACGAGCCATTGCCGCGCCGCGGCGTCGGGCCACTAATCGCTCGGCGAGTGGTCGGGCTGCGGACGCCTCTTGCGTAGCGCGGAAAGCCGGTCGTGGAGGACGCGCGACTCTTGGTCAGCATTCGGCGCGCCCGCTTCCGCCCCTGGCGACGCGGCGAGGTTCGCGTCGGCAATCGCTACGGCGCCTTCGGCGGCGGAGAATGCCAGTCGCGCGGCCACGTCCGCGTCCCCCGCCGCACTCCGGTAACCCTGTGCGAGCAGTTCCTCCCCATACTCCGCCACCAGTACCGCCGCCCGGGCAATACGCAGCGGTACGTCGACCGCGGACCGCAAGACGGCAGGGCCAACCGGCTCGCCCTGCTTGCGGAGGCGCACGAGTGCTTCCACCCCCTCCGCGTCCGCCTGCACCAGGATTTCCAGCTCTACTTGTAGGTCTCCGGCCGCCGTCGCAATCTCTTGCGCCCGTGAACGATAGGGACCATACCGCACCCGCAGCCGCTCGGATCCTCCGTCCGCCTTTTCCACGGTGAGCGTTGCCACCATTTGCACCAGCGCCGCCGCCAGCGCTCCGGTGAGCGCCGCCGCGCTCCCCGCGGCCGGAGCCGCCTCGCCGGACGCAAACTCCCGCAGCAGTTCTGCGGCACGCATCTCCAGCAGCGCTTTCAAACGTCACCACCCGATTTCACAGCGCAGCGAAGGTGTTCGCCCGCCGGTTCCAGTACGTCGCTGTATAGGGCCACCGCCGGGCCGGTTACCACCCCACCCATCGCGCATCGGCCTGCCGGGAGAAATAGCTCCCCGGCGACAATGGCTCCCCCGCAGTGCACGCAGGTCAACGGCGTATCCGCCGCATCCCGGCGCAGCGGCCGATTCACCGGTTCTCCCTCGAATTGGTTCATGCTATTGGTGTCATCGATCATCAAAACCGCATCCGGTGCAGGGCACGGAGACCGGGGGTTACGGTGCTTCGGGGCCGCTCTCCCGGCCCTGCATAATCGCAATCTGTAATTCTCTTCCGGAACTGGCGGTTCGCCGATAAATCCGGTATAAGTTGTACCAGTTTAAGCGCTAACCCTATGATACGTCTAAACCTTTCCACCGATTACGCGCTGCGCACCCTGCTCTACCTGGGCGCCCGACCCGATCGACAGGTGTCGACCCGGGAAGTGGTGCAGTTCTACGGCATTTCCGCAGACCACCTGAGCAAGGTTGTGCAGCACTTGAGCCACGCTGGCTATGTGCGTACCGGACGAGGCCGCAGTGGCGGCTTGCAACTCGGCAAGCCCGCCGCTGAGATCACTGTAGGTAAGATCGTGGAGCTGTTCGAGGGGCCGGTCGCGCTGCTGGAATGCGTCACCACCGAGAACGTCTGCGTGGTACAGCCCGGATGCCGCCTGCGCCGCCTGCTCGACGAGGCTGGCGCGCAGCTCGTGGCCACCCTCAACGGCGTCACGCTGGCAGACCTGGTGGCCAGGCCGGAGCCCGCGCTGATCCAACTCTCCACCCCGCTTCCCACTCCGTAATACAGCATTCAGAAGGAATTGGGGAAATGAGTAAACGAGGAACCGGGAGCCGCACCATTACCGCCGCCATTTCCCCATTGACACGTTTCCCCATTTACTGGCGAACGCTGTACTAATCGCCAAGGAGCCACCCCATGACTGGTCGGGTCTGGATGACCGCGTCGCTGCTGACCGTGCTCGGCACACTTTCGGTATCTGCCGCTGCGCCTGCCGCCGCGCCGCGCCGGAAACCGCGGGCCCGGACGAAGAGTGCCGCCCCGCGGCCGCTCCCGGCGACGCCGGAACAGCCCGCTGGTCCGACCCGCGCGATGACGCTGGAGGAGGCGCGCACCGCCGTGGCGATGCTCGGCGATGCGTACGACCTGCTCCTGGACGAGACCCACTCGGTGTACCACACCCGCCCCAGCGTGCCGGTGGCGGCCACGGTGATCCGGAAGCTGCAGGCGCGGATGACGGAGCTGGGCTGGCCGCGGGCGCGCTTCCTGGCCGTGAACGCGGTGGTGATGCATCCGGACCACGTGCCGCATGACGAATTCGAGAAGCGCACCGTGCAGGCGATCCGCCGCGGCGACGAGCGTTTTGAGGAGGTGTCCAACACCCAGCTCCGCGTCTCCACGGTCGTCCCGTTGGGCGGCGGCTGCTCGTCTTGCCACTGGACGCCGAGCGGGCAATCCGCGAAGGCCGCTACCACCTGGACCATCCCCCTTCGACCAGCTACAGGACGAGACTGATGAACGCACAGCAACCTCAACGAAGAGCCGCGCGGCGTATCGGGCTGGCGGCGGGCGTCCTGTTGATCGCGCTCGCCCCTGCGGCCTCCCTGGTGCTCGCGCAATCCCGAGACAGCTTCGACGACGAGACGATCAACTACATCCAGGCCCAGCCCACGGACGCGGTGGCCCGGCTGCAGAAGCAGCTCGACTCCGGCGGCCCGCGTCTGCGGTCGGCCGGCGAGCAGGGCTACCTCGCGTCGGTGCTTCAGCAGTTGAAGGTGCCCGCCTCCTCGCAGGTCCTCGTCTACTCCAAGACCAGCTTCCAGAGCAGCCGCATTTCGCCGATCACCCCCCGCGCCCTCTACTTCAACGACGACGTGTACGTGGGCTGGGTGCAGGGCGGGCCCGTGGTGGAGGTCTCCTCCGCCGATCCGCAGCTCGGCGCGGTGTTCTACACCCTGAGCCAGGACCGCCTGGAGCCCCAGAAGTTCAAGCGGCAGACGTATGAGTGCCTCTCCTGTCACAGCTCCACGCTTACCGGCGGCGTACCTGGCCACACCGTCCGCTCCGTCTACCCGGGCCGCGACGGCATGCCGGTGCTCTCCGCGGGCTCCTTCATCACCACGGACGAGAGCCCGCTGGCGGAGCGCTGGGGCGGCTGGTACGTCACCGGCACGCACGGCAAGCAGTACCACATGGGCAACCTCACCGTGAAGGACGAGGCCCAGGCGGAGAACCTGGACCGCTCCGCCGGCGCTAACGTCACGGACCTGCGCCGCTACTTCGACACCGGGGCCTACCTCACGCCTCACAGTGATCTCGTGGCGCTGATGGTGCTCCAGCACCAGACCCACGTGCACAACCTGATCACCAAAGCCAGCTACGAGACCCGCAAGGCCCTGCACTACGAGCAAGAGCTGAACCGGGAGCTGAACCGCGGCGCCACCTACCGCTCCGACAGCACCGTGAGCCGCATCCGCAGCGTTGCCGAGCCGCTGGTGCGCGGCCTCCTCTTCTCCGGCGAGGCGAAGCTGGAAGGCCCCGCGTCCGGAACCTCCGGCTTCGCCGCCGAGTTCGCCGCCCGCGGCCCGTGGGACCACCAGAAGCGCTCCCTGCGGCAGTTCGACCTGAAGTCGCGCCTCTTCCGCTATCCCTGCAGCTACCTGATCTACTCCGAAGCCTTCGACGCCCTCCCGGCCGAAGCCAAAGAGTACGTCTACCGCCGCTTGGACGAGGTCCTCACCGCCGCCGAGCCGCCCAAAGAGTACGCCCACCTCACCGCCGCGGACCGGGAGGCGATCCACCAGATCCTCCGCGACACCAAGCCGGACTTCGCGGCCTGGCTCAACCAGCACCCCAAGTCAACGAGTTGATCTCGAACCAACTTTCAGACACGATCAACAGGATGAGTCGGATAGAAGCCCCGTCAACCCGAAGGCTCCTATGCTGGTCGCATTCGGCATTCGGACATCCTGCGATCGCGGAATTAGGTCCCACCCCCGGTGATGAAAACCGGTGCTAAGGCCTGCGCGGAAGTAACTGTGCCAGTTCGTAGCTCCGGCTTCTAGCCGGACCCATCACCATCAGGGATGGCGGCGCTGCGCGATGCCCCAGCGGGAAATCGGCCAGTTACTGCCGCACACCCCTTAGGCACGTGAGCCTCACTACCGTACCCCGTCATTTTGGAGCGAAGCGAAGGATCTCATCCTCACGCGAACTGCCTTCCGTAGACGACATACTCACGGAAGATAAGTCCGTCAATGCGCTGCGCTCCTTTCAGTGACCATGTCCCCTGGGGACACCACCGGGCAGAAACTGCGTAGACCCCCGAAGCGTGGTACGCCGTACCCGCCTCTGTCATCCGGGAGCGCAGCGCAGGATGACGGGGCACAGATGAGAAGCGTTCTCACCATCCCCGATCCCCCGTGCAGATTGCCAACCCCCTGCTCTCCCGCTACAATACAATCAAACACTGTTTGATGTTCAAGCGGAGTCCGGAGATGGCGCATACAGTTCAGGAAGCAGGTTCACGCAAAGGCAAAGGCGGTCCCAAAACGGCTGAGGGCAAAGCCCGCTCCGCCCTCAACGCGGTCACGCACGGCCTCACCGCCCGTGCCCCCGTCGCCCTCTGGTTCGAGACCGATGAAGCCTGGACCATCTACCGCGCCGGCATCGTCGCCAGCCTCTCTCCTGTCGGCGAGAGCGAGCGAGATCTGGCGGAGAAGATCGCCCTCACCCTCTGGCGCCAGAACCGCGTCGCCGCCTACGAGACCCACCGCACCAACCTCGCCCTCAGCGCGGCTCCTGGGGAAGTCGAGCGCGACCTCCGTCACGACCACACCGCAGCAGACGCCGAGGCACGCATGCGCGCCAAACTCACCGAGCGCCTCCTCCTCGGCGATCTGGAGCTTTTGAAACTCCAGCGCTACGAAAGCCACCTCGGCAGGGAGCTCAGCCGCCTTTTCAAACACTTCCACCAACTCCAGGACCGCCGCCGGGCCGAGTCCCGAGAAACCTCCGTCGCGTCGCCCCCCTCTTCCCCACCCACCGCAGAGCCACCCGAAAGCGCCGCCACGACAACCCCCTCCTCCACGCCCGACGTTCCTCCGTCCTTGCAGTTACGTCAAGCTTCCCGCGCCCCCATCGGCCAGGCTAATCCACCAGCAATCCCGTCGCGGAACCGGCACAAACACTTTTTACAAAACGAACTCACTGCACCCACGATGAGCCCGTTGCAACGCTTGCTAACGCCCCTACGCCAAGACCGGATTCTCCGCGTAGCTCCAAGTTGAAGGGGTAAGGAAGGGCTACCGGCATAACGGCTCCCAGACGCCTGCCATAAAACCGGGCTACGCGGGTCGAAGTCGGAAAGTCGTAGCTGCCCCATACCCTGTCATCCGAAACCGAGCGCAGCCAATGCGCCCGGATGGGCGAAGGCTCTAGCTTCCGTGCGGATGCGGTGCCGGAAGCCCCCTCGCGCGCGGTTGAGATCCTCGCTTCGCTCCAGATCCTCGCTTCGCTCCAGGATGACGTGATTCGGAAAGGTGCCAACGTCCGAATGCCTGAATGCCAAGCGAGTAAGAGTAGGAGTAAGACCCTGCGGGGTTGCCAACACCTGAACACCTACCCCTTGACCCCTCGCTTACTCAACCGCAGGAAGAACCCGGGATCCACCGGCGTCCCCTGGGCATACACGGACCAGTGCAGGTGCGGCCCGGTGCTGGCGCCCGAGGTGCCCACCTTGCCCAGGCGGGCGCCTCGGGACACGCTCTGTCCCCGGCTCACGCTGAAGCCGCTGAGGTGGATGTAGATGCTGGTGAGGCCCTGGCCGTGGTCCAGCACCACCGTGTTGCCGTGCTTCTTGAACTTGCCGGCCAGCACCACCCGGCCCGCGGCGGGCGCGAGCACCGGCGCACCCGAGGGCGCGGCCACGTCCATCCCCCGGTGACGCCCCACCGCCTTACCATTGCGGAGTCGCCGCACCCCGAACGGCGTGGAGCGGCGCCCCTGCACCGGTAAGGTCCAGTCGCCCGACCACGCCAGAGTATCCGTCCGCACG
>Ga0255338_1002962_pt1 | contig 22160 bp, 18 predicted proteins | sample MeOH1_35cm_T4_19_FD_203715 | JGI IMG/M metagenome (GOLD analysis project Ga0255338, IMG submission 203715) | Sandy soil microbial communities from University of British Columbia, Vancouver, Canada - MeOH1_35cm_T4_195 | ecosystem: Engineered > Artificial ecosystem > Sand microcosm > Unclassified ...
GCTTCTTGTTCAGCTCGGGGATCACCACGCCGACGGCCTTGGCCGCGCCGGTGGAGGACGGGATGATGTTTTCCAGGATGCCGCGGCCGCCGCGCCAGTCCTTGTTGCTCGGGCCGTCCACGGTCTTCTGCGTCGCGGTGGCGGCGTGCACCGTCGTCATCAGGCCGCGCTTGATGCCCCACTTGTCGTTGAGCACCTTGGCGACGGGCGCCAGGCAGTTGGTGGTGCACGAGGCGTTGGAGATGATCGCCTCGCCCTTGTACTTGTCGTGGTTCACGCCGAACACGAACATCGGGGTGTCGTCCTTGCTCGGCGCCGAAAGGATGACCTTTTTCGCGCCGGCGGTCAGGTGCTTCTCGGCCGTGGCCTTGTCCAGGAACAGGCCGGTGGACTCGATCACGATGTCGGCGCCGACTTCATTCCACTTCAGGTTGGCCGGGTCGCGCTCCTGCGTCAGGCGGATCTTCTTGCCGTTGACGACGAGCGTGTTGCCCTCGACCGACACCTCGCCCTTGAAGCGGCCGTGCACGCTGTCGTACTGCAGCATGTAGGCCAGGTAGTGGGGCTCGAGCAGGTCGTTGATGGCGACGACCTCGATGTCGCTGAAGTTCTGCAGCGCCGAGCGCAGCACGTTGCGCCCGATGCGCCCGAAACCGTTGATGCCGATCCTGATGGTCATGAATTGCTCCCGACTGAAGTTGAGGAATTATCGAGCGAGCACGGCGCGCACGGTGTCGGCGACGTTCTCGGGTGTGAAACCAAAATGCTTGAACAGGACGTTCGCCGGCGCCGACTCGCCATAGGTGTCGATGCCGACCACGGCGGCGCAGCCGTATTTCCACCAATAGTCGGTGACGCCCATCTCGACGGCGATGCGCGGCACGCCCGCCGGCAGCACCTGGCTCTTGTAGGCCACGCCCTGGCGGTCGAAGGCACTGGTGCTGGGCATGGAGACCACGCGCACGGCGATCTGCTGCGCGGCCAGCAGCTCCTGGGCCTTGAGGGCGAGCTGCACCTCGGAGCCGGTGGCGATGATCACGGCCTGGGGCTTCTTGTTCAGGCCCACTTCGCCGGCATCGGCCAGCACGTAGGCGCCCTTGCTGATGTCCTCGAGCCCGGCTTTCGGCGCATAGGGCAGGTTCTGGCGGCTGAGCAGCAGCGCCGTCGGGCGATTCACGTTCTGCAATGCCACGGCCCAGGCCACGGCGGTTTCCGCGGTGTCGCAGGGGCGCCAGACGTCCAGGTTGGGGATGAGGCGCAGGCTGGCCGCGTGCTCGATCGACTGGTGCGTGGGGCCGTCCTCGCCCAGGCCGATGGAGTCGTGCGTGAAGACGTGGATCACCCGCTTTTTCATCAGCGCCGCCATGCGGATCGCGTTGCGGCTGTAGTCGCTGAAGGTGAGGAAGGTGCCGCCGTAGGGGATGTAGCCCCCGTGCAGGGCGATGCCGTTCATCACCGCGGCCATGCCGAACTCGCGCACGCCGTAGTTGATGTGGCGGCCGATCCTTCCGTCATCGGTGCGCTTGACGTCGCCGGCGAGGTCGAAGCGCAGCGGCGCGGTGCTCTTGGTGTTCGTGAGGTTGGAGCCGGTGAGGTCGGCCGAACCGCCGAGCATTTCCGGCAGCGCGGCGGTGAACGCTTCCAGCGCCAGCTGCGAGGCCTTGCGCGAGGCGACCGTCTCGGCCTTGGCATGCGCGCCGACGGCGGCGTCCACCGCGACCTGCGCGAAGTTCTTCGGCAACTCGCCCTTCATGCGGCGGGTGAATTCGGCGGCGAGTTCCGGATGGGCGGCGCGGTAGGCGGCGAAGCGCTTGTCCCATTCGCCCTCGGCCTCGGCGCCCTGGGCCTTGGCGTCCCAGTCGCGGTACACCTCCTGCGGCACCACGAAAGGCTCGTGCGGCCAGCCCATGGCTTCGCGCGTGAGCTTGACTTCTTCCAGGCCGAGCGCCTCGCCGTGGGCCTTGGCCGTGTTGGCACGGTTGGGGCTGCCCTTGCCGATCTGCGTCCTGGCGACGACCAGCGTCGGCTTGTCGGCGCTGCGGCGCGCATCGGCGATGGCGCGATCCATCGCCTCGACGTCGTGGCCGTCCACGGGGCCGATCACGTTCCAGCCGTGGGCCCTGAAGCGGGCCGGCGTGTCGTCCACGAACCAGGGCGCGACCTGGCCGTCGATGGAGATGCCGTTGTCGTCGTACACGGCGACCAGCTTGTTGAGCTTCCAGGCGGCGGCGAGGCCGCAGGCCTCGTGGCTGATGCCCTCCATCAGGCAGCCGTCGCCGATGAAGGCGTAGGTGTGGTGGTCGACGACCGCATGCCCTTCGCGGTTGAATTCCGCGGCCAGCAGCTTCTCGGCCAGCGCCATGCCCACCGCGTTGCTGATGCCCTGGCCCAGCGGGCCGGTCGTGGTTTCCACGCCGGGCGTGACGCCGACCTCCGGATGGCCGGCCGTCTTGCTGTGCAGCTGGCGGAAGTTCTTCAGTTCCTCGAGCGGCAGGTCATAGCCGGTCAGGTGCAGCAGCGCGTAGACCAGCATCGAGCCGTGGCCGTTGGACAGCACGAAGCGGTCGCGGTCGAACCAGTGGGGGTTGCGCGGGTTGTGCTTGAGGTGGCGGCCCCAGAGCGCGACAGCAATTTCCGCCATGCCCATGGGGGCGCCCGGATGTCCGGAGTTGGCTTGTTGTACGGCATCCATGGCCAATGCCCTGATGGCATTGGCCATGTTTTCGCGTTTCGCGTTTGCCATAGGTGAATCGTTGGCCATCAGGGGCTGCTCCGGAGGGTGTTATCAGGGGAAACCCGATATTTTACTTGCTGAGTCCCGGGCGGAGTTTGGTACCGGTTTCGGCGCCCCCATCGTCTACAGTGATGCCCCATGCGAGGCCTCCACCTGACCGCCGACTTGTACCAGTGCCGCTGCGAAGCGGCATGGCTGACCGACGCGCATCAACTCGGCGGGTGGTGCGTACAGGCCGTGCAAGCCGTGGGCCTGCAGAACGTCGACCAGCTGTTCCACACCTTTCCCGGCAGCGACGGGGCGCCCGGCGGCGTGACCGCCACGGTGCTGCTGGCGGAATCGCACGTGTGCCTGCACACCTGGCCCGAGCAGAGGGCGGTCACCGTCGACGTCTATGTCTGCAACTTCAGTGGCGACCATTCGGCCAAGGCGCGCGGCCTGATGACCGCGCTCATCGACCGTTTCCAGCCCGAGTGGACGGAACAGCGATCGCTCGACCGCGGGGATGGCGAGGCATGAGGGGCGCGGCGTGACGGGCGCCCGGGCCATGATCATGGCGGCCGGGCGCGGCGAGCGGATGCGGCCGCTCACCGACGACTGCCCCAAGCCCTTGCTGCACGTGCGCGGCAAGCCCCTGATCCAGTACCACACCGAGGCGCTGGCGCGCGCCGGCCTCGGCGAGGTGGTCGTGAACACGGCCTGGCTGGGCCACCGGATCGAGAGCCACTTCGACACGCTGGCCGATGGGCCGCAGCCGCGCATCCTGTACTCCCACGAGGGCCGCGACTTCGGGGGCGCGCTGGAAACGGCTGGCGGGGTGGCCCGCGCACTGCCGTTGCTGGACGACGTGTTCTGGCTCGTGGGCGGCGACGTGTACGTGCCGGAATTCGCCTTCCCGCGCGAGGCGCTGGAGCGCTTCGCGGGCGGCGGCAAGCTGGCCCGCATCTTCCTGGTGCCCAACCCGCCGCAGCATCCCAACGGGGACTTTGCCTTGCGCGGCGACGGCGTCGTGCTGCGCGAAGGCTCGCCGCGCTACACCTATTCGACCATCGGGCTCTATCGGAAGGCGTTCTTCTCCAGCCTGCCGGCCGGCAACCCGGAGGGCCTCAAAGCCCCCATGCTTCCGCTGATGCTGGCCGCGATGGACAATGCGCAACTCACGGCCGAGATCTACACCGGACCCTGGGCCGATGTCGGCACCCCCCAACGTTTGGCACAACTGAACGCACCATGAGCAACTCCATCTACGCAGAGCGCCGCGCGCGCGTGGCCGCGCAACTGGGCAAGGACGGCCTGGCCGTCATCCCCACCGCGCCCGAACGCCAGCGCAGCCGCGACAGCGACTACATCTATCGCCACGACAGCTACTTCTACTACCTCACCGGCTTCACCGAGCCGAATGCCTGCCTCGTGATCACCGGCGACGGCAAGAGCACGCTGTTCTGCGCGCCCAAGGACCTGGAACGCGAAATCTGGGACGGTTTCCGCCTCGGCCCGGAGGCAGCGCCCGGGGCGCTGGGCGTGGATGCGGCCCATTCCATGAGCGAGCTCGATGCGCAGATGCCCAAGCTGCTGGAGAACCGGGACGCGGTCTGGTACCCGTTCGCGATCCACCAGGGCCTGGAGGCACGCGTCGGCGGCTGGCTGAACCAGGTGCGCGCACGCGTGCGCTACGGCGCCCTCTGCCCCGAGCAGCAGCGCGACTTGTGCGCCGTGCTCGACGAGATGCGGCTGGTCAAGGACGCGCACGAGCAGGACATCATGCGGCGCGCCGCGCAGATCAGCGCGCGCGGCCATGTGCGCGCGATGAAGCTGGCCTCGCGCATGCTGCGCGAAGGCAAGGACGTGCGCGAGTACCACCTGGACGCGGAGCTGCTGCACGAGTTCCGCATGGGCGGCTCGCAGTATTCGGCGTATGGCGCGATCGTGGCCGCAGGCGCCAATGCCTGCGTGCTGCATTACCGCGCCGACACCGCGCCGATCCGTGACGGCGAGCTGGTGCTGATCGACGCCGGCTGCGAGCTGGACGGCTACGCCAGCGACATCACGCGCACGTTCCCGGCCAACGGCCGCTTCAGCGGGCCGCAGCGCACGCTTTACGAGCTGGTGCTCGCCTCGCAGCTGGCCGCGATCGACGCGACGAAGGCCGGCGCGCGCTTCACCGACCCGCACGACGCGACGGTGAAGGTGCTCGCGCAGGGCATGCTGGACGTGGGCCTGCTGGACGGCAACAAGGTCGGCACGCTGGACGACGTGATCGAGCAGCGCGCCTACTTCCAGTTCTACATGCACCGCACCGGCCACTGGCTGGGGATGGACGTGCACGATTGCGGCAGCTACGTCGAGCCCTCGCAAGTCGGCGAAGTGAGCGAGCGCAAGGACCCGCTCTCGGGCGAGATCATCAAGAACCGCCCGGCCCGGGTGCTCAAGCCCGGCATGGTGCTGACGATCGAGCCGGGCATCTACGTGCGCCCCGCCGAGGGCGTGCCCGAGCCGTTCCACCACATCGGCATCCGCATCGAGGACGATGCGATCGTGAACGAGGGCGGCTGCGAGCTGATCTCGCGCGGCGTGCCGGTCAAGGCCGATGAGATCGAGGCGTTGATGCGCGGGTAAGGGAGCTCTTAGCCGTCGTCCGTGTTGGGCCGGCGGGACTGTTGAGCGCCAGTATTTCGAGTGCCTGCGTGTGGGCGGCGAAGCCGGGTGCGGGCGGGCTGTGGCGCGCGGTCGGGCCGTTGCGCGCCCTGACGGGCGCACAAACATCTCCGGTGGACGGATTTGCGGCCTTGGGACTCCCCGTGGTGACACCTCACGCATCCGGAGATGCCCGCGCGCTGGTCGCGCGCGCGGCCGCAAACCGCATCCGGCACTTCGACGCTGCAGGTACAGGTTCCCGCCTAGAAGCTCTCGGGTCTTCTCTTCTGAGACCACCCAGAAGCTGCTTTCCCAAATCCCATCAGATAACCACCGAACATTGCCCTTTCGCTCGACAAGGTGACCCACGAGCGTAGGCGCCTCCAGAAATCCACGTTCTTCCATGCGAAACGCTCGGCGACATGGTTAGTACGTGGTGCACTTGGAGATGGCCACTGAGCGCCGGTTGCCTGCGGCGCCCAATCAGGGCCTGTCGAGCTACAGGTGGTCGGTTTGCGGCCGCGAGCGGGCTACTCCGGAGCGCGAGGTGCGGCCACGGGGAGTCCCAGGGCCGCAAATCCGTCGACCGGAAGCGCGTCGGCGCTTCAGCGCCGAACGACTGGACCGCGCGCCGCAGCCAACCGGCTCGCAGCCTTGTCACCTGACCTAAAAAATCGTGCGCCCGGGACAGCCGCTGGCTCAGAGCTTCCCCTGCGCAGCCCTACGCCTCCGCGAACCCCAGCACCTTCTCCACCCAGCGCGGCCGCAACAGCGTGTGCAGGTGGAGTCTTGCCGCCGCAATGCTGGCAACCAGCCTCGGGCCGTCGGCCTGCGCGTCGGCGCCGTCGAACAACAGGCAAAGGTCGGCCAGGGCCAGTGCTTCTTCGAGCAATACGATCGTGCGGGAGTAGCGGGTCACGACCTTGTGCGCCGGCACATCGTGTCCGCCTTGCGCGACGCGTTTCCTGACTCGCTGGAGCAGCACACCCGGCTCATCGACGCAAACGATGTACAAAACGATGTCGAACCCGTGGCTGCGGGCGGCGACCATCAGCTCGAGCTTGGAAGGGTGCGAAAACACGGTCTCGGTGACGAACGATTCGCCCAGCTCCAGCAAGCGTGCGCGTTCCATGTCCGCCCAGGCGCGAGCGTCGGCAGAACGGCGCGCCGCACGGGCCACGTGGCTCAAATGCTCCGCTACGAACTTGCCGGCGTTGACGAACGCCATCCCCGGATAGCGCGGCGCGATCAGTGACCGGTACAGCGTGGACTTACCGGCGCCGTTGGGCCCGGCAAGCAGGTGCAAGATCGGCATTGCCGTCAGGCGGCCTTGCGTGACTTGCCGGACTTGGCAGCTTTGCCGGGTTTCGCTGCCTTCGCTTCATCGCTGGCCACGATCACTCGCGTGCGCTCGTTCAAGACGCCTGACTTGGCCAGCGCGAGCACATGGCCGTGCAACGCGTCGAGTTCAGGCGACAGTGGTGCGGGCTCGCCGACGGCGTAACCGGCGCGCTCCTGGCGGGCGATCAAGGCCTGGCTGTCCCCGGTGGTCAGGCCCGCGTGTTCCAGCGCCTTGCCGAGCGTGGCCCAGTACTCGATCTGGCTCGCGACGGAGCGGCGCATGGTTTGCGCCGCCTCGCGGGCCTGGTTCACCAGCGCGGCCGGCAGCTTGACGGAAACGAATGGGACGGCGTCGGACATGGCAGTGCTCCTGGATGGCGCATTTTGCGCCATAACGCCACCTTCTGCAACCGGACCGTCCTAGCGGCTCCGCCTCGCGGTGATGCCCACGGCGGCGAGCACCGCCTGCCCGGCCCGGTAGCCGTGCGTGAAGGCCTCCTCGAAGATCGAATAGCCGGACAGGTCGGCGTGCGCGAAGTGCACGCGTCGCCACATGCCCGGCTGCGGCCGCCGCAACGCCGCGAGCGCCGGGCTGCCGCGCGTTCCGGGCACGGGGACGGCCATCGCGTGCCCATAGCGCGCGACCTCGACGCGCAGCGTCCGCGCGCGCAGGTCCGGATGCGGCACGGAAAGCTCGTCGAGCACCTCGTCGCGCCAGGTTTCCCAGGTGCGCGCAAGCAGCTGCTGGCGCGCACCGGGCTGATCACCCATGGCGCGGTACCACGTCAGCACCGTGGGCACGGGCAGCGGGTTCAGGTTCTGGTGCCCCGCGTCGACATACCCCAGGCCGGCCGCGCCGTACAGGACGTTGTCCCACGACGCCGGCGCGCCGGGCCGGTCCTGCAGCGGGCGGTCGATGTGGACGTTGGCGACCGCCCAGGACGCGTAGCGCACCCGCGGGGCCGCTTCGGCCAGCGCCCGCGGCGGCGCGCCCATGACACGCGCGGCCACGAAAAGGGGCAAGGCGACGATGCACTGGCCTGCCTGCCAATGCTCCATCCGGCCGGCGGCGACATCCCAGGCGTGGACCTCGACGCCCTGCCTGAGCGGCACGATCCGCGTCACCACCCGGCCGGCCTGCAGCCGTTCACCCAGGGGCTGCGCCAGGCGGCCGGCCAGCCACCCATTGCCTTCCGGCCAGGTCAGGACGCTTTCGCGTTCGGCCTCTTCGCCCGGCGCCTGGAACCCGTGGCGGCTCGCGAAGTAGTGCAGGCCGGCCCAGGCCGAGACGGTGGCGATGCCCGCGCCGTAGTCGTCGCGGCAGCAGTAATCGAGATACCAGCGCAGGTGCTCGTCGTCCAGGCCTTCGCGATCGAGCCACGACAGGAATGTGACCGTATCCAGCGCGCGATGGCTGGCTGCGACCGGCCCGCGCGCGGGCAGCGTGAACCGGGCGCGCTTGTGAGCCTGCGCGACGCGCTGCGAAAAGAGGCGGTACTGCGCCAGCGTCCTGGCGGGAACGCCCTGCACGGGCAGCAGGCCCTCCTGCCAGCGGCCGTTGAAGAACAGCCGCTCCTGCGGGCTGTGGGCGAGGTGCCGCTCGTCGTAGGTCCAGCGGCCGGCGACGCGGCTGGCGAGGCCGAGCTCCTCCAGGAAATCACGGACTTCGCCGGCCCCCTCGCCGGGCACCGGCAGGTAGTGCGCGCCCAGCGGGCACTTGATTCCGCCGACGCTTCCCGCGCGGCTGTTGCCCCCGGCGGCGTCCTCCAGTTCGAGCAGCGCGAAGTCCTCGACCCCGGCCTGCCGCAGCACGCGGGCCGCCGAGAGCCCGGCGATGCCGCCGCCGGCGATCAGCACGTCGCAGCGGCGCTCGACGGGAGGCGCCGTGGATGCCGGCAGCTTGCTCAGCAGGTGCCCCCGCTCGGGGCTGGCCCCGTTGAAGCCGCCGACGATCACGCGCTCGGGCGCGCAGCCGATCAGGGGCAACGCCGCGGAGCCGAGGAACGCCCGGCGCGAGAGTGATGGGCGGCCCGGGAGATACGTCATGGATGGACCTGGCCCCATTCGCGTTCGTAGGTGCTCACCAGCACCTGGTTGGAAAGGCGATTCACCTGCGCGGGCACGCGCGCCATGTCCCGCGGAAAGTCGAACAGCGGCGCCAGGCCGGCGATCGTGAGGAACTTGAGGCCCTGCGGCAACTCGGCCGGCGCCCGCCAGGGCCGGTGGCCGGCGATGACGAACCCCCACTCGCCGAAGCTGGGCACATGCGCATGGTAGGGCGTGGTCTTCAGGCCCACCGATTCCAGCGTGGTGACCACGGTCCAGAAGCTCTCGCGCGCGACCAGGGGCGAGGTGGTCTGGACGACCGCGTACCCGCTGGCCGCGAGGCGCTGCTCCAGCAACGCGTAGAACGAGCTGGTGTAGAGCTTGCCGATCGTGAAGTTGGTCGGGTCGGGGAAGTCCACGATGATCACGTCGAACATGTCCTGCGTCTGCTGCAGCCACTGGAAGGCGTCGGCGTTGACGATCTGCAGCCTGGGCGACGACAGCGCTGCGCCGTTCAGCCGCACCAGCGTCTCGTGCGTCGTAAAGAGCCGCGTCATGTTCGGGTCCAGCTCCACCAGCGTGATGCTCTCCACGCCCGGGTGGCGCAGCACTTCCCGCACGGCCATGCCGTCGCCGCCGCCGAGCACGGCCACCTTGCGCGGCGCGCCGTGCGCGGCCATCGCCGGGTGCACCAGCGCCTCATGGTAGCGGTACTCGTCGCGCTCGGAAAACTGCAGGTTGCCGTTGAGGAACAGGCGATGCCCGCCGCGGCCTTGCGTCACGACGATGCGCTGGTAAGGTGAGCTGGCCGCGAAGACGATGGCGTCCTGGTAGAACCTGTCTTCCGCCAGCGTCGTGATCTGGTGCGCACCGGCGAAAGCGGCGCACAGCGCGCCGAACGTGGCCGCGCACGCAGCGACATGGGCACGCAGCCGCCGCAGCTCATGGCGAAACAGCCACAGCGCCCACAGCGCCACGGCCGCATTCATCAGGCCGAACAGCAGGCCGGTGCGGACCAGCCCGAGCTGCGGCACGAGCAGCAGCGGGAACGCGACCGAGACGGCCAGCGCGCCCAGGTAGTCGAAGGTGAGCACTTGCGACACCAGGTCCTTGAGCGCGATGTTGCGCTTGAGGATGCGCATCACCAGGGGAATCTCCAGGCCGACGAGGATGCCGACCACCAGCACCAGGCCATAGAGCAGGGCGCGGAACGCCGTGGGCACATAGGCATGGGCCATGAAGAGCAGCGCCGGCATGGCGCCGCCGACCAGGGCCACCAGCAGCTCGATGCGCAGGAAGTGCGCGGGCAGCTGGCGCTCGAAGAAGCGCGACAGCCACGAGCCCACGCCCATCGCGAACAGGTAGGCGCCGATGACGGTGGAGAACTGCAGCACCGAATCGCCCAGCACGTACGACGCGAGGGCCCCCGCCGCGAGCTCGTACACCAGCCCGCAGGCCGCCACGACGAACACCGACGCGAGCAGCGCCACCTCCACCGGGCGCGGTGACGCAGTCCCCGGCGGCGCGCGCGCCTCGTCCAGCACCGTCATGGGGTCATCCGTGGACCGCGGCGGCGACGATGATCGAGATGCCCAGCGCCATCGCGCCGACCACGATGGAGAGCGCGACGTTCTGCTTCTCCACGATCTCCTCCCACAGGTTGTACGGCGTCACCTTGTCGATGATGACGAAGCTCACCCAGAACATCGCCACGCCGATCAGCGCGTACAGGATGGAGCCGAAGAAAGCCCCCGGTCTCAGCCACTCAATGCCCATGTCGATCTCCTGAAAAAAAGCCCATCGCGAATCTCACTTGTGCCCGCCGCCGCCGGAATAGCCGCCGAACGAGCCGCCGCTGCTGCGGCTGCCGCCCGCCAGGCCCGAGCGCGTGCCGTCGTCATCGACGCAGGCCTTGACCACCGCCAGCACGATCAGGATGACGAGGAACATCAGCATGATCGTGCCGCACCCGATGCCCCCGCCGGCGCTGGTCGGGCCGGCATCGGCGCGCTGGAGCAGGTCTTTCTTGCCCTCGAGCCTGAACGCCTTGGCGACCGCGTCGCTGGCGATCTTGCTGCCGCTGGACCACGTGACCTCGCGGGCGCCGCGCTCCATCGACAGCAGCGTATCGCCCTTGGCGAAGTCGCGGTTGAAAGTTTTCTGGCCCTGCTCCACCGGCCAGTAGAACTCGCCGGCCACGTAGCGGGTCTGCGCCTCGTAGCTGTACTTGAGCTGGTAGGTCGTGCCCAGGTAGGTCGCCGACTGCTCACCGGGCGACAGCGCGGGCGCGCCGGTGGTGGACTTGACGATGCTCCAGCCTTCCTCGGAATCCACCAGGAAGATGAAGCCGCGCTGGCGGTTGTACAGCAGGTATTCGTCCCAGCCGAACTCCTCGTCGTCGCCGGGCTCGTGCCCGGTGCGTTGCTGGAAGCCCACCACCTGCCAATCCACGCCCTGCAGCCGGCCCACGCTGCCCAGCGGGATCACCGGCTCCGCGGGTTCGTGCTGCAAGGCGTGGCGCAGCTCGCCACCCAGGCCGCCGTCCAGCTCGATCAGGCTGTTGCACGAGCGGCAGGTGATGCTCTTGCTCGACGCCAGCGCCACCTCCACCGGAGCGCCGCAATGGGGGCAGGACAAGTGCCGCCCCTGCTCCTCCTTCGCGCTGCCTTCGCGCAGGCCCGACAGGCGCAGGTCTTCCAGCCGCACCGAGCTGCCGCGTGCGAGTTGCGGTGGCTGCGAGCCGTAGTCGATGGAGAGCACTTCCCCGTCGGCGCTGCGCAGCTCGACCATGGCGAACGGCTGGCCCAGCGCCGGCAGCCTGGGTAACTCCCCCTGCGCCGAGACCAGCGACACCTGCTGGTTGGAAGCCACGTTGTAGGGCTTGCCCTCGATCGCGGTCGTCGCGCCGACCCGGAACTGCGCCGACTGCGGCACCTCGCGCTGCATCGCGGCGGGCACGACGAAGACGTACGCGCCGTTGTCCTCGCCCAGCACGCCGGCCGTGCCATCGTCGAAGAGCGCGTTCCACTCCGTCCAGGTGCCGGTTTCGCCCTGGTACTGCAGCCGGCCGACCAGCGTGAACGCACAACCTTGCCACTGGCCGGTGGCCATCAACTGCAGCGGGCTGTGGTCCTCGAACAGCTCGGCCATCTTGCCCACGCGCGAGAGCGTCTCGCCGCTGCGCACCACGGTGCTGCGGCAGAAGCTGCAGACTGCATAGGCGGATTGCGCGCTGCGGAATTCGACCGGCGCGCCGCAGCCCGGGCACGCGGCCCGGTAGGCGCGCTGGAGCGAGTTGGTGGCCAATATGAAGGGTGGAGCGGGCTTGCCCGAACAAGGACGCGGCCTTCAGGCCGCGTTTCTCCTTGTTTAGACGAGTTTCTTCAGCAGCTCCGCCTTCTTGGCGTCGAACTCTTCCTGCGTGAGGATGCCCTTGGCCTTGAGCTCGCCCAGTTTTTCGAGCGTGGCCATGACGTCCTCGGCCCGCACGGGCGCCGCCGCGGCGGCCGGGGCATCGGCTGGCTGCATGCCCTTTTGCAGGTTCTGCGCCAGCACCTGCCCCATCGCGATGCCGGCGCCCAGGCCCATCGCGTCGCCGGCCACGCCGCCGCCGGAGCCGGCGGCCTTGGCCATTTCCGGTATGGCTTGCCCGGTCTGGTACTGCACGAACTTGCCCATGTCGTTGCCGACCATGCCCATGCCGATACGCTGGTCGAGGATTTTCTGCAGCTCCTCCGGCAGCGACAGGTTCTGCACCGTCACCAGGTCCAGCCGCAGGCCCAGTTCAGCAAAGGCGGGCATCAATTCCTTTGAAAGCGCACTGGCGAACTCGATCTGGTTGGCCGCCAGGTCCAGGAACGGGATGCTGCTCTCGGCGATGGCATCCGAGATGTGCTGCAGGAACACGCCGCGCAGCTGGCCATCGAGCTCGCCGACCGTGTACAGCTCGCGCGTGCCCGAAATCCTGGTGTGGAAAGCCTTGGGGTCCACGATGCTGTACGCGTAATTGCCGAAGGCGCGCAGCCGCACCGCGCCGAAATCCTTGTCGCGGATGGTGATCGGCTGGGGCGTGCCCCAGCGCTGGTCGGTCTGCTGGCGCGTGCTGAAGAAATAGACGTCGCTCTTGAACGGGGACTCGAACAGCTTGTCCCAGTTCTTCAGGTACGTGAGCACGGGGATGGTCTGCGTGGTCAGCGTGTACATGCCGGGTCCGAACACGTCGGCCACCTTGCCCTCGTTGACGAACACCGCCATCTGCGATTCGCGCACCGTCAGCGAGGCGCCGTACTGGATCTCCATGTCCCGCATCGGGAAACGCCAGGCCAGCGTGCCCTGGCCGTCCTCGGTCCACTGGATGATGTCAATGAACTGCTTCTTGATGAAGTCCATCAGGGCCATGCTCAGCTCCTCCGCGGTGTGTGTCGGCGGATGATAACTGCGCCCGAGGCGGGGCTCGCCGCGCGAACAGCCCTCAGGCGCTGGCGGCCCGGCCGCCGAGATCGGCCAGTGGGCGCCACCCCTTCGCCGGCACGGGCGCCAGCGCCGGCCGCAGCCGTGTCGTGGCAATCCCTTCGAGCTCGCTCACCGGGAAGAGCCGCGTGTACTCGCGCCGGGCCGCGTGATAGCAGCCGCAGGCCCGCGCCTCCAGCGCGTGGCGGTTCTGTACGGCGAATACGCCGCGCCGGCAGGCGACGACGCCCGCTTCGCGCAGGCGCCCCGATGCTTCGGTCACGCCCTCGCGCCGCACGCCCAGCAGACGCGCCACGAACTCCTGCGTCAGCGGAACCTCCTGGCCCTGGACCCGGTCCAGGCTCATGAGGATCACGCGGCACAGCTGCTGCTCGATGGAATGGTGGCGGTTGCACACCACCAGCAGCGAGATCTGGGTGATCAAGGCCTGCGTATAGCGCAGCAGGTGGCGCATGAAGGGGCCGCCGCGCTCGAACTCCTGCAGCAGTTCGTCGCGGCCCAGCGCGAGCCCGTAGCCGGCGCACTGCACCACGGCGCGGGTGGGCATCTCGTCGCCGCCCATGAACAGGGGCAGTCCCAGCAAGCCCTCCCGGCCCACGACCGCGACCTGGCCGCTGTCGCCGTCGGGGAGTTCCTGCACCAGCGACAGCACGCCGGCCAGCGGGAAGAGGGCGCGCACCGGCCCGCCGTTACGCGTCCCGAGCTCCTGGCCGGCGGCGAGTTCAACCAGACTGAAATGCGGCAGCAGCCGTTCGTGGACATCGGCGGGCATCGAAGCGAGGAGCGAGCTTTGCGCGAGCAGCGTCGCAGGCGCGGACATGCGCATGGGCGCCGGAGTGCGGGGGGAAGGCATGCGAGTGACTCTAGTCGCCGCGCCCACCGTACACGTAGCCGCGTAACACATCGCCTCGTAGGACCGCGCCTCATGCGGCGCTTCGCCGCCGCTTTCGGTTGATGAGCCGGCGCACCGGTTTCCTGCCTCAGCCGCAGCGATTTCGTCGAGAGCGTGCGAAAGACCCGTGCTGAGGCGACTGCGGAGTAAATAACGTTTGACGCTCGCAAGCATGTGCAAGAAACGTGACGCGCGGCGGACCACGCGGATGAGCGCACGTTCCCTTACGCGCGGCCGTGAAGTTTGCAGCGTCGGGACGGCGCCATCGTGCGCTGCCGCACCGTGCGCGCTGCCGCCGCCGAGCCGCGAACGCGAGAGCCGCGCCGACACGACGGGTCTTGCGCCGCATTGTTCGCTGCCGAACACAGGGAAACGCCGCGCCATCCTATGCTGGCCGGCGGGTGCGCCCTGTAGCCCCCTCCGGAGACCACCATCGACCAGACCCTCGCGAACCGCCTGCTGGCCGGGCTGCCGCGCGTGGAGCGGCAGTCGCTGCTTGCGCACTGCGAATACGTGCAGCTCACGGCCCCGCTTCCGCTGGAGGAAAGCGAAGGGCCGCTGAGGCATGCCTATTTCCCGGTGGACAGCACGATCTCGGTGTTGGCACCGGCGGGCAAGCGGCGCAGCCTGGAGATCGGTGCGGTGGGCTGCGAGGGGCTGTTCGGCCCCGAGTCGGGCCAGGAAGTGGAATGGTTCGAGCTCAAGGGGATGATCCAGGGGTCGGGCCATGCCTGGCGGGTGGAGGCCGCCACGCTCTGGCACCTGGCAACCCGCCACGAGAGCCTGAACGTCCTGCTACTGAAGTACCTGCACGTGCTGCTGGTGCAGACCGCGCGCAGTGTCGCCTGCTGCCGCTTTCACTCCCTGGAACAGCGGCTGGCACGCTGGCTGCTGAGCCACGGCGACCGCCAGTGGTCGGAGGACCTGGCCATCACGCACGACCAGCTGGCGATGATGCTCGGGGCGCGGCGCGCCGGCGTGACCGTGGCCGCCGGGCTGCTGGAGCAGCGGGGCCACATCAGCAACAGCCGCGGCCACATCGTCGTGCTGAACCGGCCGGGGCTGCTGGAAACCGCATGCACCTGCTACCTGCAGGACCGGCAGACCTACGAGCAGGGCATGGGCGTGCCGCCCAGCCAACGGCGCTACTGACCCTTGCCGCGCGAGCCGATACGCAGAATTCCGTACCAGGGTTTTCCCGCAACGGGGTCTACAATGACAGGCCCCAAGAACCGACGCAGCGACCGCCGAGCGCTTAAGCTGTGCCCCAGGAGACTTCAGCACATGGCCCCCATCAACGCGGCGGACGCCGACGACAAACGCTCGGAACTGCGCCAGGCGGCGCTCGAATACCACGAATTTCCGACGCCCGGCAAGATCGCCGTCGCGGCCACCAAGCAACTGATCAACCAGCACGACCTGGCGCTGGCCTACTCCCCCGGCGTCGCCGCGCCTTGCGAGGAGATCGTCAAGGACCCGACCAGCGCCTTCAAGTACACCAGCCGCGGCAACCTGGTGGCCGTCGTCACGAACGGCACCGCCGTGCTGGGCCTGGGCGACATCGGGCCTCTGGCCGCCAAGCCGGTGATGGAGGGCAAGGCCGTCCTGTTCAAGAAGTTCGCCGGCATCGACGTGTTCGACATCGAGATCAACGAGAAGCACGACCTGGACAAGCTGGTCGACATCATCGCGGCGCTGGAACCGACGTTCGGCGGGATCAACCTGGAAGACATCAAGGCGCCCGACTGCTTCTACGTCGAGCGCAAGCTGCGCGACCGCATGAAGATCCCGGTGTTCCATGACGACCAGCACGGCACGGCCATTTGCGTCGGCGCGGCCATCATCAACGGCCTGAAGGTCGTCGGCAAGGACATCCGGGCCGTCAAGCTGGTCACCTCGGGCGCGGGCGCGGCGGCGCTGGCCTGCCTGAACCTGCTGGTCAAGCTGGGCATGCCGCGCGAGAACATCTACGCGACCGACCTCGCCGGCGTCGTGTACCAAGGCCGCAAGGAGCTGATGGACGAGGACAAGCTGCCGTTCGCGCAAAAGACATCCGCACGAACCTTGACCGAGGTCATCGAAGGGGCGGATATCTTCCTGGGCCTGTCGGCCGGCGGCGTGCTCAAGCAGGACATGGTGCGCAAGATGGCCGCCAGCCCGATCATCCTGGCGCTGGCCAATCCCAATCCCGAGATCTCGCCCGAGGACGTGAAGCAGGTCCGGGCGGACGCCATCATGGCGACCGGCCGCACGGACTACCCGAACCAGGTCAACAACGTCCTGTGCTTCCCGTACATCTTCCGCGGCGCGCTCGATTCCGGTGCGACCACGATCACCGTGGAGATGGAGATCGCCGCGGTGCATGCCATCGCCGACCTGGCCCAGGCCGAGCAGAGCGAGGTGGTGGCCGCCGCGTATGCCGGCCAGCAGCTGGCGTTCGGCCCCGAGTACCTGATTCCCAAGCCGTTCGATCCGCGGCTGATGATGAAGATCGCGCCGGCGGTGGCGAAGGCCGCCGCGGACAGCGGTGTCGCGTTGCGGCCGATCCACGACATGGACGCCTACCGCGAGAAGCTGCAGAGCTTCGTTTACGCGTCCGGCACGGCGATGAAGCCGATCTTCGCGGCCGCCAAGATGGCCGCGAAAAAGCGCGTGGTGTTCTGCGAAGGCGAGGAAGAGCGGGTACTGCGCGCCTCGCAGATCGTGGTGGACGAAGGCATCGCCCGGCCGACCTTCATCGGCCGGCCCAAGATCATCGCGCAGCGCATCGAAAAGTTCGGCTTGCGGCTGAAGGAGGAGCTGGACTACGACATCGTCAACGTCGAGCAGGACCACCGCTACCGCGACTTCTGGCAGACCTACCACCGCATGGCGGAGCGCAAGGGCATCACGGCGCAGATGGCCAAGATCGAGATGCGCCGGCGCCTCACGCTGATCGGCTCGATGCTGCTGCACAAGGACCAGGTGGACGGCATGATCTGCGGCACCTGGGGCACCACGGCGATCCACCTGAACTACGTCGACCAGGTGATCGGCAAGCGTGCCGGCGTGTGCACCTATGCGTGCATGAACGGCCTGATGCTGCCGGGCCGGCAGGTGTTCCTGGTGGACACGCACGTCAACTACGATCCGACCGCGGCCCAGCTCGCCGAGATCACGGTGATGGCGGCCGAGGAGATGATGCGGTTCGGCCTGAAGCCGAAGGCGGCGCTGCTGTCGCATTCCAACTTCGGCTCCAGCAACCAACCCAGCGCCGTGAAGATGCGCGAGACGCTCGAGCTGCTGCGCGAGCGCTCGCCCTGGCTGGAGGTGGACGGCGAAATGCACGGCGACGTGGCGCTCGACGGCCATGCCCGCAACCTGATCATGCCGCACAGCACCCTGGCCGGGGACGCCAACCTCCTGGTGCTGCCGAACATCGATGCAGCCAATATTTCTTACAACCTGCTCAAGACTGCGGCAGGCGGCAACATCGCCATCGGCCCGGTGCTGCTGGGGGCTGCCAAACCGGTCCATATCCTCACCGCCAGCACGACAGTGCGGCGCATCGTGAACATGGCCGCGCTGACGGTGGCCGACGCGAATGCCGCACGATAAGCCTGATTTAGATAGCTGGTACTAACTTGTTTGTCAAGTAGCGGGCCGGAAATGGCCCTTCGCGGCTGCCCAAAAATTGGGCAGCCGCTTGCGTTTTAGGACGGGATAAGTCACACTAACGCTTGGAATTTTCGGGTTTACCCGGAGAAAAACGAGGTTCCGGGAAGGCCCGGAACGGCGCGATACCGGGGCAACCCGGGAGGCGTCCAAGGTCACCGAAGAAGGTCCGTTCATGGCGCGCATCGCGGCTGTCAAGTTTGCGCTAACTAGCTTCTTGTTGGCTGCAGCGATCAACGGCTCCCTGGCGCAAGCCAGGTCCGCAACGGACCGCCCCGCCGAAAGCAAGTCAGCCACGGTCCATGTCGCTGAGCTGCCCAGGCAAGGCCGGGAGACCTTTGAACTGATCCGCCAGGGCGGACCGTTCCCGTACGGCAAGGATGGTGGGGTGTTCGGCAACCGCGAGCGCTTGCTGCCCGCGCAAAAGCGCGGCTACTGGCGCGAGTACACCGTCGCCACACCAGGATCGCGCGACCGGGGTGCCCGGCGCATCGTGTGCGGCGGCCCAGCCCGGGCGCCACATGCCTGTTATTACACCGCTGACCATTACGCCAGTTTTCGAATGATCGTGGAGTGACCCCAATGAAGCGGGATGAGTTTTTGACTATTGAAAGAGACGCGGAGATGGATACGCCACTTCGTAAAGAAACCACCGAGAACGCGCTCAAGGGCGTTCGCACCAATATCGTGCAGTCGATTCGCGCCTTCCGCGTGCAGGACCTGCAGGATGCCGCGCGCTCGCTGGGCCAGCACTTCCTGTATGCCAACCTGGCCAACGCCCAGAGCAAGCAGGACGTCCTGGACCTGCTCGCGCAGCAGTTCATCCTGCCGGCGCACTTCGGCAAGAACTTCGACGCGCTGTACGACTGCATGACGGACCCGGTGCATAAATCGGGCCCGCAGCCCGGCTTCATCGTCGTGCTCGAGCAGATCCCGGCCAACGCCAAGTTCGACAAGGAAGCGCGCGAGCAGCTGCTGGACATCTTCCGCGACACGGCGGACTACTGGGCGGATCGAAAAATACCGTTCCGGTGCTTCTATTCTTTTCTGTAGCCCGTTCTGCACACACCAGCCAAGCAGAACGGGCGAACGAGGCTCCGGGCAGCACCGAAACGATCAACGTGCCGCCTGCCACCGACAACGGCGAAAAGATGCCCACCGACAAACTGGTGGACGTCTCGCCCCTGGCGCTGCGCATGAGCAGCCCCTTCAATGCCGGCTATTGGCTCGCTGCCGCGTAACTTCAAAAAGAACTTCGTTTTTTTGAAGTTGTTAGCTAGGTAAAAAAGCCCGGGGAACCCGGGCTTTTTTGTTCGAGGGCGCGCTGCATGTTATTTCGCGCGCGGCGCATCGGCCAGGGATTGGCATAAGGCCAGGTACTCCTCCACCGGCACTTCTTCCGCGCGGCGCTGCACGTTGAATCCGCCGGCGAAGTTGCGCTCGTCCAGCCACTTGCCCAGGGTCGCGCGCAGGATCTTGCGGCGCTGGCTGAAGGCGACCTGCACGATTTCACTGAGCAGCTTTTCATCCACGGCCGCCGGCTGCGCGCGCGGGACCATGCGCACGACGGCGCTGTCCACGCGCGGGGGCGGATCGAAACTCTCCGGCGGCACGAACAGCACGTTCTCCATCTCGTAGCGCCACTGCAGCATGACCGACAGCCGCCCATAGTCGCTGGTCGCGGGCCGCGCCACCATACGGTCGATCACTTCCTTTTGCAGCATGAAGTGCTGGTCCTCGATCCACTGCACGAAGCCGAGCAGGTGAAACAGGATCGGTGTGGAGATGTTGTAAGGCAGGTTGCCGACGACGCGAAGCTTGCCGCCTCCCAGCGTTTGTGCCAGCTGCGCGAAATCGACCTTGAGCACGTCGGCCTCGGTCACCTGCAACTGCGGGTGGCTGCGCAGGCGTGCTGCCAGGTCGCGGTCCAGCTCGATCACGGCCAGCTGGCCGAGCCGCTCGACCAGCGGCTGCGTGAGCGCCGCAAGGCCCGGGCCGATCTCCACCATCGCCTGGCCCGCCCGCGGGTCGATCGCCCGCACGATCGCGCCGATGATCCCCTGGTCGGCCAGGAAGTGCTGGCCGAAGCGCTTGCGGGGGATGTGTTTCACGTCACGAGTGCGGGCGCCACACCGAGCGCCGCCGGGCCGCCCCAAGGCGCGAGGGCCCCCCCGGGGGGCCGCGACGTACACGAAGTGACAAGCGTGGGGGCCGCATTACTGGGGGGGCTCGCGGAATTCGACATAGGCGCGGCCACGCACTTCCTGCGCCCACTGGGCATAGTATTCGTCGAGCTTCTTCTCGCGCAGCATGTTGCGCGCGACCTCGCGCTGTTCGCGCTGCGACAGCGTCGCCTGCCGTCGCTCGACCAGCTGGATCAGGTGCACGCCGAAACGCGAGACCACCGGGTCGGAGATCTTCCCCGGCGCCAGGCTGTTCATCGCCTCCTCGAATTCCGGCACGAACAGTCCCGGGCTGGCCCAACCCAGGTCGCCGCCGTTGGCCGCGCTCGCGTCCTGCGAGTGCTCGCGGGCCAGCTGCGCGAAGTCGGCCTGGCCCGCCTCGACCCGCTTCTTGTAGTCGGCCAGGCGCGCCAGTGCGGCGCTTTCGCTCAGCTGCGGGCTCGTGCGCAGCAGGATGTGGCGGGCGCGGCTTTGCACGACGGCGGCGCCCGGCAGGCCGGGCCTGCGCTTCTCGACGACCTTGATCACGTGAAAGCCCGCGCCAGAGCGAACGATCTCGCTCACGCCACCTTCGGGCACGGCCGCGACAGCCTGGTAGAACAGCGGCGGCAGCCGGTCCGCGGTGCGCATCCCGACGACACCGCCGTTGGTCGCCGCGCCGGGCGCGTCCGAGAATTCACGCGCAAGCTTGGCGAAGTCCTCGCCGCCGCGGGCGCGCTCGACGGTGCGCTGCGCCCGCGCCCGCGCGCTGGCGACCTGCGTGTCGCTGGCGTTTTCGGGCACCGCCACCAGGATGTGCGCGAGGTTGATCTCGATCGAGGCCGGATCGTTGCCGCTTTGCATCTGCGCCAGGAACTGGTCCACCTCGATGTCGCTCACGCGCACCCGCGACTCGAGCTCGCGCTCCCGCAGGCGGGTGAGCAGCAGCTGGTCGCGCAGCTCCTCGCGGAACTGCGCAAGGGGGATGCCGTCCGCCGCGAGCCGGCGGCGCAGCTCGGCGACGTCGATGCGGTTTTGGCGGGCGAGGTTCTGCTCGCCCATGTCGATGGTGGCTTCCTCGACCTTGATCCCATGGTCGCGCGCGAGCTGGAGCTGCGCCTTTTCGCTGATCAGCCGCTCGAGCACCTGCCGCGCGAATTCGGCGCGCGGCGGCAGGGCCTGGCCCTGCTGCGCGAGCTGCTGCTCGAAGCGGGCCATGCGCATGCGCACTTCGTTGTTGGTGATCGGCTCCGAGTTGACGATCGCGACGATGTAGTCGGCCGGCCGGGGCACGCTCGGGGCGACGCGAGCCGGCGGGCGGGCCGTGCCCGGCGGGGCCGGGCGCAGGCCTTGGGCCGCGGCGGGCGCCGCCAGCGCCACGGCCTGGGCCGCGCAGGCCAGCCAGAAGGCATAAGGGCGTTGTTTCATGTTGCTCACTACTCGTAGTTGCTGAAGCGGCTGGGCGTGCTGATCTGCTCGCGCAGGAACTGGTAACGGGGGATATTCTGCTTGAGGGTCTGCAGGGCATTGGACCCCAGCCGTGTGAAGCCCACGAACTCGAGCTGGAACAGGATGCGTTTGTTCGACGTGGTCGTGCCGCTTTGCAGCCGTTCCAGCACGACGCGGCCGAGCCAGCAGCCGGCGTCGTACTCCAGTCCCACGACGGCATCGACTAGGCGCCGGTCCTGCAGGCTGAAGTTCAGCCGGCCGACGCTGTACCAGCGCCCCTCGCCCTCGCCCTGCCCCGGCCCCCTGTCCACACCCTTGTCGCCCCACAGGTCGTTGATCGGCCACTGCCAGCCGATGTCGATCTGTTCGCTGGAGCCGCGCTGCAGCCGGTAGGCGGCGCTCACCACGCGGTAATTGCCGGGGCTGTAGCGCCCGCCGATGGTTTCGCGGATCGAGCGGCGCGTCTTGGGGTTGTACTGCACCGTCGCATCCAGCGACCATTGCGGCGTCCAGTTGATCGTGGCGCCGAACAGCAGGTCAGACAGGCGTTCGCTCACCGCCTGTTCGCCGGGCAGCGTGACGAGCTGGTCCTTGAAGCGCAGCCGCTGCGCGATGCCGAAACGCGCGGCCTCGGCACCGGTGTCGGGATCCAGCAGCCGCGTGGTGGCGCCCAGAGTCAGCAGGTTGTTGTCCGAGATGCGGTCGTTGCCGCCGAAAGCGTTCTCGGTGTAGATGGTCGCGAAGTTGAAGTCGTTCGCGGCCGAGTCGTAGTTGGGCA
>Ga0255338_1002963_pt1 | contig 22160 bp, 22 predicted proteins | sample MeOH1_35cm_T4_19_FD_203715 | JGI IMG/M metagenome (GOLD analysis project Ga0255338, IMG submission 203715) | Sandy soil microbial communities from University of British Columbia, Vancouver, Canada - MeOH1_35cm_T4_195 | ecosystem: Engineered > Artificial ecosystem > Sand microcosm > Unclassified ...
GATGCTCCCCGGAGATGATGATTCCCGCAGCGCTCCATTGCAGGAGCCCCATTGCGCCAAAGCTTAGGTCAAAGTCGATCAGGCTGTGCAGGGCTAAGATCAGCAGCGCCGCAAAAACTACCGCAGCCAAAGTGTCTCCCTGCCTGATCTTGCGCAGGGCTGCCAAGGACAGGAATGCCCACCAGGCAATATAGAAGGTTAGACCGAGAAAACCGCTTTCTACCGCAACCTTGACAGGCTGACTGTGAGGGTCGCTTACCTTGTACGGATACTCCTGGTAGCGGGGATACAAGGCCCAGCCCCCTCCACCGTACCCCAGCACTGGCCGCTTCGCGGCCAGGGCCAGGCCGTCCTGGTAGTAGGTCAGCCTCTCTTGAAATTCATGCACCTTCAAGCTGGCAGAGCGCAGCCGTGTCAAGGGGTTATCCCCACTGGCCTTCAGTCCGTATACCAGACTTAACACCACCAGTACCGCGACAGCCCCGGTCAATACATATTTTTTCTGAGCCTTGGCAAGACGACCGACCAGCTCCGGGAGCGCAGCTGCAGCCAGCAGCCCGCCAATCAGAACCACCCAGGCCCCTGCAGTATTTTGTTCAGCAAGGTACTTAAGCAGAAGGACCGCTCCTGCAGCGCCGAAGACAAAGGAGTAGAGCAGCCTTTTGGCCTGACCGCGACGCTTGGCCCCAGGGAGGACCCAAAGCAGCAGGGGGGTTGTAAGGATGAACACCCCTATCCCTCCCCGGGAACCTGTAGATATTAGGCAGACCACTACCGGGTAAAGAGCAGCCGGGTACAACACACGCAGCCAGGACTTGGTTTCGGACCAGAAATATACGCCGAAAAAGATAACAATCCCCAGGAATGCAGCCAGAGTGTTGGCATATTGAAAGGTGGAATATATCCTGCCATCCACATAAGCGCCGTTAAAGTCAGATACTCCCAGCGCAGCCAGGAGCCCGACGCCAGCTACCCCAAACCCTCCCCAAAACAGGAGCTGGATCAGCGCCCTAAAATCCCGCCTGCTCCAGCCCCCATAGGCAAAAATCCAGTACACTGCCAAAAAGGAGGCTAATTTCAAGGCTTCACCAACCGCTGTCCTGGCATTAACTGCGCTGAGTGCCCCAGCTATGTAGGCCAGCAAAAGCCCAAGACCGGCAAAATCCAGCGGACTACCGAAAAGGCCAAGGTTTTTGCGCCGGGTAGTCAGGGCCAGGACAAGCAGCAGCGCAATAAATATTTGGTTGTACAGCCATTCCCTTTGGAAGAAGAGCCCGATTTGGTAAGGGGCCAGCACCAGCAAGAGCGCTAGCAGCCAAAAAACCGGCGCTTTAGTCAGCTTGTTTTTTGGATCCGAGGGCAAATTTCAGTTCTCCTTCCACGGCTAATTCATCCCCGACAAATGCCTTTGCCTGCCCCACTCCAAAGGAGCTGCGCAGCTTGACCATCTCCACTTCGAGCCTGAGCTGGTCGCCGGGAACAACCTGCCGTCTGATCTTAAGTTTATCGATTCCAGCGAAAAGGGCAATTCTGCCGCGGTTCTCCTCGGAGATTAGAACCGCTACTGCCCCTACCTGGGCCAAGGCTTCCACTATCAATACCCCGGGCATCACCGGGTATCCCGGGAAATGCCCCTGAAAGAACCCTTCGTTCCCAGTGACGTTTTTAATACCCACAGCCCGTTTGCCCTCTTCTACCTCCAGGATTCGGTCCACCAGTAAAAACGGGTAACGATGCGGTAAAATCTGCTTGATTTGTTCGATATCGAGAACCAAAGTTTTTTCCTCCTTAGAACAAGATACCGTGGGTATTCGACACCTGCCTGGGAAATCCCTCCGGATGTGCATATAACTCGCCTTTATGCTAATATTATCTTTAGTATGCCCAAATGAGGTGAACTATGGGACCAATTCATATTCTCCATGTAATTGGAGGCAACGAGGTCGGCGGAGCGGAGGAGCATGTGCTGACCTTGTGCAAGGGCCTGGACAAAACGCTCTTCACCCCTTCCCTTATTTGCCTTTGCGAAGGTCCTCTTCATAACCTGGCAGTAAGTCAGGGGCTTCCCGAGGATACTATTGCAATGAGCAATCCCCTTGATTTGAGGGTAATTCCCCGGCTGATCAGACTGATGCGGGAAAAACAGGTTGATATCGTGCACACCCACGGCAGCAGGGCCAATCTTACCGCACGCCTTGCAGCTCGTTGGCTTAACCTGCCCATCATTACTACTGTACACAGTTCGTTGGCCCAGGACTATTTGAATAGGTTCAAGGCTGGGCTTGCACTCACCCTGGACAGGCTGACAACTCCCCTGGCCTCCAGGATAATCACGATCTCCAATTTTCTCCAGCCCGAGGTCAAGAAGCGTGGAGCACGGCGGACCACCACAATTTACAATGGGATTGACCCCGCGCGTTTTGCCGGCCTGGAACTGGTGGATAATATATATCAGGCGCTAGGCTTTGAACCAGGTATCCCCCTGGTGGGTACAATCGGCAGGCTGCACCCGGTCAAAGGACACCGCTTCTTTCTGGAGGCTGCTCATTTGGTAAGCCAGACCCACCCCAAGGTAAAATTCCTCATAGTAGGTTCCGGTCCGCTGGAAGATGAACTACGCAGACTAGCACAAGAGCTGGGGCTGGAGGATAGGGTGGTGTTCACCGGTTATTATCCGGAAATTCAGCGCCTGTTGGCAATTATGGATGTGGTGACCCTGCCCTCAATCTCCGAAGGCATGGGCCTGGTCTTACTGGAAGCAATGTATTTTGCCAAGCCGGTGGTTGCTACCCAAGTCGGTGGTATTCCGGAACTGGTAAAGCACAAGGAAAGCGGACTCCTAGTCCCTCCAGAGGACCCGATGTTACTGGCGGCAGCCATAAGCCAGCTCCTGGACGACAAGGTTCTGGCCGCCAGGTTAGGGGCAAACGGCCAGCGCAGCTTTCAGGACTTCTCTGTCGATAAAATGATCGAGCGCACCCAAAATCTCTATCTTGAAGTTTTCTCCGAAAAGAAACAGCCTGGCCGGGAATGATTCCAGACCAGGCTGTTCAGTATTTTACTCCCTTTGGTGGTCATCCAGGTTATTTTCCTTGGCTTTACTTTCCGGTTCAGGCGGATTAGGCACCTTTGGTTCAGCCTTATCCATGCTAGTCCCCTGGTCCTTGCCTTTTACAGGATCAGAAGTGGCTTTGCCTTTGGAAGGTACGCCTTTTTGCTCCTTTGGCAGCGGTCCCTGCTCGTTTGGCAGCGGTCTCTGCTCCTTAGGCTGGGTCTCGTTTCGCCCTTTGTTACCATCTGCCGGGGTATCAGGCCTGATCACTTCAGTGTTCAACTCGATCGTATTTACCCCTGCTTCCAGATCCCCAACCTTAACCCCCTTGGCTTGCAGGGTCTTAATTATCCCATTCTTTTTCAGATCATCCAAACTAATATTCTGACCCTGGGCTTTAGCAGACTCGAACACCAGGTATTTACCCTGGGAAACCTGACTCCCCTCCGCTTCCCTGTGAACCTGACTGCTGGCGGAAGTAACCAGATACTGGATAGGGACCTTGGCTGCAACCGCCTCCTGTTTAACCACACCCTCAAGCTTTGCAGAATCCACCCTAAACTTCGTGTCCGCTGTATAGGCAGCTACGATCAAATTCTCTTTGGCTTGTGCTATATAGCCGTCCTTCACAGCCTGCGCGATCAGGAGCTGAACGGCATGGTAAACATCCGTTTTATTCACCGGACTATCCTTAAGCAGCTTCTGGGCTTCCTGGTTATAAGCTCTGGTCTCAACCACCAAACCCTCCTGGTTAACACCCAGTTCCAGACTAGGGTTGATATCCAGGGACACATAAGCTGCCGGTTTGCCAAAGGCAGGGAGCAGGGTATAAAGCGGAAGCACCAGGGCCAATAACAGCGCCGCAGCCACTGCCATGCCTGCTATGGGCCAGTGATAGGAGCTGCGGTTAACCTCTAACTCCTGTCCAACCCTAACCGGACGTGGCACCCGGTTTATCCTGACAAATTCCCCCTCGGGTGTTAGCAGAATACAGCCTTTTCCAGCTGCTTCAGCTACTATGCCGCGGATTTTGGCCATTATCCTAACCCCCTTTGCTGCGGAAATTTGATATAACTCCTAAGATGCAAAAATGCTTCCCCTTCGCTGAGGATCAAGGCTACCGCGATGATGTATTTTCTACCGCGTTCCAAGGTTTTATGGTTAATACCGCTGGCCAGAGTCAACTCCTTCATCGGAAGCGTCTTCTTCCTGAAAAGAGCCTTTTTCATCAGAGGGTCTGCACACAGGACCAGAGCCGCCCGCATCAAGGTTTCCCTGGTATCACGGTGCTTCGGAGACACTGCAGCCAACTCTTTGAAACTGAGGCCGAAGTCCTTGAGGCGTTGGTCATACTGATGGATTTCTTCCGTCCTTTCCCGGGCCACCTCTTCCTGGGTGTAATTGGCCCAGGCAGCCTGCACTTCTCCCGGAGAAAGAATAATTCCTTCTTCATTCTGCACAGGTTCCAGGCTAAAGTGCTTATGCCGGCTTTCCTTGCGTAGAAAGTCCGTTAGCTTGTTCTGAATCACCAGGCGTGCGAAGGCCAGAAAGGGCACTCCTCGCTCCGGGCTGTAGGAATTTATCGCTTCATCAAAGCCTATCAGGGCGATCGAAAGCTCGTCATCCTGATTCCAGTTCAGGCTGCGCTTGCAGAAGTTACAGGCCATCTGATATACAAAGGTGCGATGGTCAGCGAGAAAAGACTCCCGGGCCTGGGCATCCTGCATGGCGCCAAGTATTCTCTTGTTTTCCAAATCCCAGCTGGCTCCCAAAAAATCACCTCAAAGCGTGAAAAAGTTAATAGCACAAGCCAGGTTTTGTTACTTTAAATGTACGCCTGGCTGTTATTTTTTCTGGGGGTTGTCCGCGAATTTAGCTTTTAGTACAGAAAAAGCAAATTTCGGCAGAGCAAGCTGACGCTTAAACCGGCTGGGTTCACGCATAAGCCTGGCCAGCCATTCCAGCTTGAGACGCTGAACCCAAAGCGGCGCACGTTTTACCCGGCCCGAGATGACGTCAAAGCTTCCCCCGACTCCCATGCAAACGGGAACAGCTAATTCCCGGAAATGACTATAGATCCATTCCTCCTGCCGGGGAGCCCCCATCCCGACCAGGAGCACCTGGGGGGCATAGGCTCTTATCCTTTGGATTACCGCTCTTTCTTCGGTCCCGGGCTGAAAATAGCCATGCGAACCTGCCAGTTCAAGCTGAGGATACTGCTCCCTGATGCGGCAGGCAGCATCCTCCGCTACACCCGGTGCTGCTCCAAGCAAGAATATCTTCCAGCCCTGCCTGGATGCCGCCGGAAAAAGAGCCTGGGCCAGATCAATTCCGGTAACCCGCTCCGGCACCGGGTTGCCGAGATGTTTAGCAGCCCAGACTATTCCTTCCCCGTCTGCAGTGACTAGGTCCGCGCTGTTAATCAGATCCCTGAGCTCTTCCTTGGTTCGACTGCAATAAATCAGTTCCGGATTGGCTGTGATTACCCGGTGTGGGGCGCCTTGACCCACAAAGCCCTCTATCCGCGCCACCGCTTGCTTGACAGTGAGGCTGTCGATCGAAATTCCCAAGACATTAACCTTCAACCCGTTACCCTCCGCACATTCTTACTTACAATTGTAACAAGCTCAAGAGATTGTTACAAATCAAAATAATGGCTGGCTGTTTGACAGAAACTAAGGGATGGGAGGGATTCATGTGAACAAGCTCAAGTCAGGCCTGATTTTTCTGGGGAAAGCTTTGTTAATAATTCTGCTCCTAGGATCCCTTACAGGGGTGGCCCTGGCCCTTAACCTGTTTGGAGAGGCTACTCTGAACCTGCCCTCCTGTGACAGGCAAGTACTTCAGGCCCTGCCCACAAACTCTGTGATTTATGATTATGCCGGAAAACCTGTGGCCAAGCTGTTGGGTAAGATGAATCTGGTGCCGGTTAAACTGGGACAGATTAATCAGGTAATGCAGGATGCCGTGGTTTCCATTGAGGATGAGCGTTTCTACGATCACCGGGGGATTGACTACTGGGGATTGGCCCGGGCAGTGTTCAACGACCTGCGAGGAGGTTCCCAGGAAGGGGCCAGCACAATTACTCAACAACTCGTAAAAAACGTCCTTTTATCCCCTGAGAAGAGCCTGCTGCGTAAAATCCGCGAGGCGGCCCTGGCCCGCAAGGTAGAAGCTGCCTTCAACAAGCGGGAAATCCTGGAATTCTATCTTAATTCAATCTATTTCGGGGAGGGCGCTTACGGTATCGAAGCGGCAAGTCAAACCTATTTCGCCAAGCCTTGCCAGGATTTAACCCTGGCAGAAAGCGCCCTGTTAGCAGGTCTTCCCAAAAGTCCAAGCCGCTATTCTCCGTTCACAAATCCAACAGAGGCAAAAAAAAGGCGCGATACCGTACTTCAGGTCATGTACCGCAATAGCTATATTTCCCAAGCTCAGCTGCAGTCAGCCTCCTCCTCCCCCCTTCCGGTAAAACACCAGCTGCGCAAGGATGAATATCCCTATCCATATTTCCTGGACCAAACCATAGACGAACTGATCCGGCATTATGGCTTCTCTCAGGACCAGGTATATGACGGCGGACTGCAGATATACACAACGTTGGACCCTAATATCCAGACGACCTTGGAACAGGTCTATGCCGACCCCGCCAATTTCCCTGGCGGCGAGGTGGACCGCGGTCCAGAAAGCGCAATGGTGATTCTGGAGCAAAAAACAGGTGGGATAAAGGGCCTTGTTGGGGGGCGCACCCATGTTAGCCGACGGGGCTATAACCGGGCGACAATGCTCAGAAGACAGCCCGGCTCCACGTTGAAACCCCTTGTTGTATACTCACCAGCCATTGAGAAAGGTTATGGTCCTGCCACCCTTCTCGATAGTTCAGTTGAGTCCTACGGCACTGATAACTATGCCTACACCCCGGAAAATTTCGCCAACAGCAGCTGGGGCAAAATTTCTATGCGCACTGCCGTTAACAACTCTGTTAATACTTATGCGGTAAAACTTCTAAAATTGGTAGGGGTCGAATCCGCTTATGAATTCGGCAAACGCTTGGGCCTAAGTTCACTGAACTCCCAGGATAAGGCACTGGGCCTGGCCCTTGGCGGGATTACACAAGGCCTGTCCCCCCTGGAATTGGCTTCAGCCTATTCTGCGCTTGCAAACAGAGGGGTTAAGCTGGAAACCCATATAATTAACAAGGTGGTAGATCCCAGCGGAAAAGTTCTGCTGGAAATCAAGCCTAACTCAGCACAGGTGATGAAACCAGAAACTGCGGACATGATAACGGATCTGTTGAAATCTGCAGTCGAGCAAGGCACCGGCAAGCTGGCCCGGATTGAGGGCCATCAAGCAGCCGGGAAAACCGGTACTACGGAGCTTCCCAATCTCGCAGAATTCGCAGGCCTCAAGCAGGGAAACAAAGATGCCTGGTTTGCGGGGTACACCCCCGAGCTGGTGGGCGTGGTCTGGATCGGGTATGACATTACAGACCGTTTACACTACCTCAACAAAGTTTCCGGGGGCAGTTACCCTGCCGCTATCTGGAACAAGGTGTTCAGCCAGATTCTTTCCGGCTTCCCTCCAAGCTCCTTCGCCCCTGCCCCAACCGACATGCTCCTTGCGGAAAAACGCCTGCATTGGGTATCGAATAAGCCAAAGAAAGTCCCGGCAACCCTTCCCGCCAAAGCCTCCGCAGATCCGGAAAGCGGATCTGCGGAAACAGGACAAAATGAAGATCCCGACCGGCTCCAAAGTCAAACCCAACAAAGTCCGGACCCACCCAAGCAAAAAAATTCCCTAGCCCAAAAATTCCTCAGCCTCTTCAAGAACTAAGGCACCGGGAGACGATTCCCCGCAGGGACGCGGGGCCTGGGGACGGTTCCGGAACCGTCCCCCAAGCTCCAAAGCTTTTCTAAAAAGAAGCTGTGTTAGAAAGGTGAAAGATTTCTGTAAGAAAATTTTCCCCGGCTCTGGTCGTCCGAGTCGCCGTGCTGACCGTAAGCCACTTCAGAGGTCCGAAGTCAGAAGCCCGAGGCCAGAATCTAGAAAAAACTCTGGCCAAAATGGTTCTTAATCCGGCATCTGGCCTCTGACCTCTGGCATCCGATTTGCCCGACTACCCCAGCAGACCCGTGAGAACCGTCCCGCAACCGTCCCCCAAAAAGCGGAAAAAGACAGGGCATAGCCCCGTCTTCGGTGTTCCGTTCCTTTTTAGCCTAACGCATTGGACCATCGAGAACTTTGCCCGTACCCAAAGCTACGCAGGAAATGGCGTCCTCAGCAACATAGACCGGGAGCCCGGTTTCCTGGGAGATGCGCACATCGAGTCCCCAGAGGAGGGAGCCTCCACCCGTCATCACGATTCCCTGATTAAGAATATCTGCGGAAAGCTCAGGCGGAGTTTTTTCCAAGACCTCCTTGACTGCGCTGACTACGGACTCCACTTGTTCCTCCAGTGCGGTATAGGCCTCGCTGGAGGTGACCTTCACAGTCTTGGGCAGACCTGATACCAGGTCCCTTCCCCGGACTTCATACTCATTCTGTCCAGCAGGCTTTCCGTCAGGCAGAGCGCAGCCGATATTGATCTTGAGCTGCTCTGCGGTCCTGTCCCCAATCATTATACTGTGCTCTTTGCGAATGAAGCGCACCAGGGACTCGTCGAACTTGTCCCCGCCCACACGCAAAGATTTCTTGCAGACAATTCCCCCCAGGGAGATCACTGCAATATCGGTGGTTCCGCCCCCGATATCCACCACCATGTTGCCCTGAGGCCCCACGATGTCAAGACCGGCGCCCAAAGCTGCAGCATACGGCTCTTCCACGACGAGGGTACTCTTGGCCCCTGCCTGGGTAGCAGCCTGCTTTACAGCACGCTCCTCCACTTCAGTGACACCTGAGGGGATGCATACCACGACCCGGGGCTTAAAGAACCAGCGCCGCCCTGCCGCTTTATTAATGAAGTAGCCCAGCATCTTTTCTGTAGTATTGTAATCGGCAATCACGCCATCACGCAGGGGGCGGATGGCGACAATGTTACCGGGCGTCCGGCCCAACATGGCCCTTGCCTCTTCCCCGACGGCAATAATCTTGTCCGAATTCTTATCGATGGCAACCACGGAGGGCTCATTCAATACTATCCCCCGGCCCTTTACGTAAACCAATACTGAAGCCGTACCCAAATCTATTCCCAGATCAGTCCCAAAGCCAAACATGCAGCACGAAACCCCTTTCGAACAATAGCTTTATTAACCCGTAGCTTGTCCATCTAGTGTCTAAATATTTATCTCAGATCCGGTACGTCTTCTACTGCCTGTACACTAAAGCCGGAAAAAACAAATAAAAGTGCACAACACACTCTTATTCGTCATATTTCTGGAAATCCCTCTATTTTCTTGATCTTCGCCTTATTTTCTAATTTTCCTGGTATTTCTTGCGAGTAGCTTCCCCACCCCGGATATGACGCTCCGCTTTGTTCAGGTCCAGTATTCCTTTGACCTGGTGCGCAAGCTTTTCATTGATTAACGGTAAGCGCTCCGTGACATCCTTATGAACAGTGCTTTTACTCACACCAAACACATTGGCTGTCTGGCGAACCGTGGAACTGGATTCAAGAATATAGGTACTTACTTCCAAAACCCGCTTTCTGATGTATTCTTGCATCCCCCGGCCTCCCTTGCCCGATTTTGATACATTTATATGTATCCGGGGAGCAAAAAAGACATCCCGTAGGATGTCTTTGCGTCTGGAAATTAACCCCTAGTCTTCCTCATTCTGTAATATGTCCTTAGTTGACGACTTTCATTGCCTGCCTCAGCTCATAGTGCAGATGAGGCTCAAGGTCTGCTTCCCCGCCTGTCGGCCTGCCTACTTGTGCTAACTCCTGGCCTTGGGCCAGCATAGAATGCAGCTTTACCTTGACATTATCCAGCTGGCCATATACCGTTATCCAATCATTACCATGGTCCAGTACTATCACCTTGCCAAATACCGGGTCCGTTCCGATTTCCACAACCTTCCCGGGGGCAGCTGCAAGAACCTTGGTACCCACTGGAGCCTTAATATCTGTTCCCGGATGCACCCGGTAGTCCCCCAGCACCTCCCACCAGATCAAGTCCTTGCCTCCCCCTCTCAGCGCCGTTCCCTTGAGGGGAGAACGGAAATCCTTTTCGCTCAGGGAAGTGGCTTTTTTCGGTTCTGTCTTACCGACTCTTTCAGGCTCTGCTTTAACATCACCACTTGTTTCCTGCTCAACTATTGTCTCCGGTGTCGTTTTTGAAGAGGAAACACTTAAAGGTTGGACCGGGGCATTGCTCGTTTGCGGAGCGGAGTGCCTGATAAAGGGCAAAACCAGTATGAAACAGGTTAGGGTTAGTGCGCCTAATACCAGCATACGCTTTAGGAACGGGCTAAGGTGCCCAAGCCGATCGATTATTTTACGTAACAAAGATGCCTGGGGCAACTTCATAATAAATCACCTCAGACACTATTGTTCCCAATATATTCCTCTGTTAATCGTTTCTCTTGTCAAGGTTAGTAAGTTCACTTCCAGGGTAGTAGTGAAGCAGGATCTCCTGAAAATTCTTCCCCTGCTTGGCCAGTGAGTTGGCCCCGTACTGGGACATGCCTACCGCGTGTCCATTGCCGTACGTGGTAAGCACCAGCTTATTGTTCTCCACTCCCAGGGTGAAGTCCGTGGATCTCAGGTTCAGGGCGGTCCGCACTGTGGTCCCCTCCATTACCTTACCTCCAATTTTAAGGGTCTTCACTCTGCCGGCAGAGGTACGTTCCAAAACCTTCAAGTCCTGTTGGCTGGTCCTGCTCTTTTTCGCCAGGGTGGTGCCCAGCTTCGCATCCAGCTCCTTTGGGGTAAAGGAAACTGTGCTGACAAACTTTCCTTTTTCCTCTACTTCAGGGCGTACATTTGTCAGATACGGCAGGGCAGCTCCCCAGACCTCCTCCGCTCGTTCCGTTGGCAATCGTCCAGCGCTGGAAAAGTAGAAGGCCTGAACGTAATCCCCGCCATAGGTTAAGACGAGTCCCTTGGTCTGCTTGACCGCACTCGATATTTTTCGTTTATACGCCAGATATCGAAACAAACCCCATTTACTTCGCATAGCCTGGTCTGAATTCCAGGCCTGGGTTTTTTCAGTTGTATCCACGTCATATCCCTGATCGGTCTGTCCAGTCTGCACCAGTTTGCGCACGACATAGGTACGGGCAGCTATCGCCTGGGCCTTCAGGGCCTCAGCTGAAAACTCGGCGGGCATTTCCGCGCTTACCACTCCCACCAAATAATTTTCAAGCTCCAGCTTTTCCACCTTGCCGTCCGGCATAAGCACCCGGACCTCTCTAAAACCTGCCTTCGACTTTACCCCGGCTTTTTGCATTGTTACTAACACTATTGGAATAACCAAAAGTGCTGCAAGGGATACCACGGTAAAGACTAGCAGAGGTTTGCGCATTGCATTTCCTCCCCCTTAGTCCAAGCCTTTACCCATAAATATGCAAAAAAACGTGACCTTATGTCACGCTTGCTATGCGGCTGATATCAGCGCCGAGTCCAATTAACTTTTCAACAATATTTTCATAACCCCGGTCTATGTGGTAAACATCATCGATTTCCGTTTCACCATCTGCCGCAAGTGCGGCGATTATTAAGGCAGCCCCTGCCCGCAAGTCCGTCGCCTTTACGGGAGCGCCGTTAAGTTTACCTACCCCTTCGACAATCGCTGTACGTCCCTCGATGCGGATATTGGCCCCCATGCGCTTCAATTCTTCAACGTGCATGAAACGATTCTCAAACACCGTCTCCGTTATGATGCTGGTACCAGCGGCAATTGTAGTCAGTGCCATCATCGGCGCCTGCAGGTCGGTGGGAAAACCCGGGTGAACCTGAGTCTTGATATCCACTCCCTTGAGATTGAAGCTCCCCTTCACCCTAAGCCCTGTCTCCCCCTCTAAAACCTCAACCCCGGACTCACGCAGCTTGGCAATCATCGGCTTCAGGTGATCGATGATTACATTTTCCACCAGTACGTCCTTGCCGGAGAGGGCTGCGGCCACCAGAAAACTTCCAGCCTCAATGCGGTCCGGAATGATGCTGTGAACCGCTCCGCCCAAGCTGTTGACCCCTTCAATTTTTATGACTGAGGTACCGGCGCCGCGCACCTTGCTTCCCATTTCGTTGAGGAAATTAGCCAGATCCACCACTTCAGGTTCCTGGGCTGCATTTTCAATTATCGTAGTCCCCTTGGCGACGCAAGCGGCCATCATTATATTTTCGGTGGCTCCTACACTGGGAAAGTCCAGGTAAATGCGAGCGCCTTTTAAGCCTGAGGTGACCGCTTCCAGATACCCGTGATCCATTCTGATCTCCGCGCCCAGAGCTTCTAAGCCCTTCAGGTGCCAATTGATAGGTCTTGAGCCAATGGCACAGCCGCCGGGATGAGATATCCTGGCTCTGCCCAGCCTGCCCAGCAGCGCCCCCATGACCACAACGGAAGCCCGCATCTGGCTTACAAGCTCGTGCGGGGCTTCAGTGATGTCCACTCCTCTGGGATCAATATATATCTTGTTTCCCTGACGGGAAACTCCAGCTCCAAGTGAGGATATAACCTGAGAAATAATATCAACATCTGTCAAATCCGGAACATCATCCAGCTCAACCTGGCCGCCGGCCAGAATAGATGCTGCAATAATAGGCAGCACTGCGTTTTTTGCTCCGCTTACTACCACTTTTCCATTTAGTGTTTTGCCGCCCTTGACCAGTATTTTGTCCAAGCGTTGTTTCCTGCTCACAAAACCTTCTGTAACCACCCAGGGTTTGCGCCCAGGATTCACCTCCCATGGGGTTCATCGTCTAAATAAACAAAAAATCCTAATTAGCTTCTGCAAATTCTACTAAATATCCTTTTTTTCGAGCCAGGCTTTTCAGCAGGAAATATTTAGAGGTCTCCGATGATTACAGGCGCCGTGATATACAAACGCGTCTGCCCGGACTCAGAGTCCGGTTTCATAACTATCTGTAGATTCAATTCGTCATTTCCTGCAAATATTGGAGGACCCCAGCCCTGTGCAAGGGAGGCAACGCTGAACAAGGACCCTTCCTGGATCTCCTGAACCGGATCCTCTCCACCAAGCTGCCTGAGCAGACTTTCTCCCGTTGCTTTGTCGGCAGGGTATGAAGCGGGAAGCATCGCACTGATTTTCAGAGAGGCCCCGCCTCCCTTCTTCTTAGCCGCGTCCCGGTTTTTTATGTAGAATTCTACTGCACCCGTAATGCCATTGAGCTGATAATCCTTGATAACATAGGTTTTGCCCTGAAAAGAAGTTTTACGTGATTCTATATGCCTGATTCCGGACAATCCGACAGGCTCCGTCCCGTCCTTATCCGCAGAGTTTTCTTCCTGATACCAAAGTGTTATTTGACTTTGTGACCCGGCAGCATGAGCCTGCTCAAGGGTTTGCTCCAAGCGCTGTTGAGCGCTTATAGAGGCCCCTGCTCCGGAAGTTATGGCAAGGGACATAGTGATTATAAGCGATAATACTATTTTTCGCAAACGTTTTCACTCCCATTGACTCACTTACCTTTCTAGTTTTAACCTGGCAATGGGAGTTTAAACTTGCGCAAATAATTTTTTCAACAAAAAACCCCAGGTAAGCCCTGGGGTCTAAGCTAACTAATCCTTTTTGGCTGCTTTAATCCGGTTTAAGGCTCTATGCAGCGCGAGTTCCGCGCGGCGATGATCCAGATCATCCTGCCGCTCTCTAAGCCTTTTGTCCGCTCTTTCTTTCGCGGCCATAGCCCGATCGAGATCGATCTGTTCGCAGCGTTCTGCGGTATCCGCAAGAACTACCGCCCGATTTTCTGCCACTTCGACAAAGCCGCCGCTGGTGGCTATTTTGTTTACCTTACCATTTTGGGTGTAGCGTATGATACCAACCTTCAGAGCGCTGATCAACGGCGAGTGATTGGCGAGAATGCCTACTTCTCCGTCAATGGCCGGGAGGACTGCAAACTCCACCTGCTCCTTGAGCACGCTCCCTTCAGGGGCAACCACTTCCAGCATGAACTCAGCCATGGCTTACGCCCCCAATTCTTTGGCTTTGGCCACAGCCTCTTCGATGCCGCCCACGTATAAAAAGGCTGCTTCCGGCAGGTTATCATGCTTGCCGTCAAGAATTTCCTTGAAGCCGCGAATAGTTTCTTTCAGCTCGACATACTTTCCGGGAGTCCCGGTAAAGGCTTCTGCAACAGAGAAGGGCTGAGACAGGAAGCGCTCGATCTTACGTGCACGCGACACAACTAACTTATCTTCTTCAGAAAGTTCATCCATACCCAGGATAGCAATAATGTCCTGGAGTTCCTTATAACGCTGGAGAATTCCCTGCACCCCGCGAGCAACTGCATAATGCTCTTCACCCAGAATCTCAGGAGAAAGAATTCTGGAAGTGGAATCCAGGGGGTCCACAGCCGGATAAATACCTTTCTCGGAAACTGCCCGGGACAACACGGTGGTTGCGTCAAGATGGGCAAAAGCGGTCGCCGGAGCGGGGTCAGTCAGGTCGTCAGCAGGCACGTAAATAGCCTGTACGGAGGTGATTGATCCCTTTTTGGTCGAAGTAATCCGCTCCTGCAGCTGGCCCATTTCCGTGGCCAGGGTGGGTTGGTAACCAACGGCCGAAGGCATCCGGCCCAAGAGAGCGGAAACCTCGGAACCTGCCTGGGTGAAACGGAAGATGTTGTCGATAAACAAGAGTACGTCCTGGCCCTGCTCATCGCGGAAATATTCAGCCATGGTGAGACCAGCTAGGCCGACTCTGAGACGGGCTCCGGGGGGCTCGTTCATTTGACCGAAGGCAAGGGCCAGTTTATCGATAACCCCTGCATCCTTCATTTCATGCCAAAGGTCGTTACCTTCCCTTGTACGCTCGCCAACTCCTGCGAACACGGACAAACCACCGTGCTGCTTGGCGATATTGTTGATCAGTTCCAGGATCAATACGGTCTTGCCAACTCCGGCCCCGCCGAACAGGCCGATCTTACCACCCTTAGAATAAGGGGCAAGCAGGTCAACTACCTTAATTCCGGTCTCAAGCATGCGGGTGGAGGGCTCCAGGTCCACCAGGTCCGGTGCGGGACGGTGAATAGGATAGGTGTGTGTACGGTCAACCTCGGCTTCTCCATCGATGGCTTCACCCAACACATTGACCATGCGTCCCAGGGTTGCGGGTCCGACAGCGATGGTGATCGGTGCGCCCGTATTTACGGCGTCCATGCCACGCTGCATTCCATCGGTGGAAGACATGGCTACTGCACGGACTGTGTCATTGCCCAGGTGCTGGGCCACTTCCAGGGTCAGTTTTATCTTCTGCTCGGGATATTCTACTTTGATAGCATTGTAGATTTCAGGCAGCTGACCGGGCTCGAATTTGATGTCCACGACCGGGCCTAGTACCTGAACCACTTTCCCTACGTTCATAATCTACCTCCTTAGTTAGGATTTTCTCTGAGGCCACGAGGTCCGAAGTCCGAGGTTCGATGTTCGACCCAGGCATTTCTTTTGAGAACATGCACTAGTGCAAGTTAGTGAAAGGAATACGTGCAATCGAACCTCGTGCCTCGTGCCTCGATTCTACTCTAGGGCTGCGGCGCCGCCTACGATTTCGGAGATTTCCTTGGTGATCGCGGCTTGGCGGGCCCGGTTCATTATCAGGGTCAGTCTGTCGATCATGTCCTTGGCTGCATCTGTGGCCGCTCCCATCGCGGTCATCTTGGCGCCCAATTCGCTGGCCTTGGCCTCTAACAGAGCACGGAAGAGCAGGGTTTCCACATACTTGGGCAGCAAGGTTTCAAGTATCTCCTCAGCTGAAGGCTCAAAGAGATATAAGCCTTTTGTGGTTGCTGCTTGTTCGGGAGCCTTTAAGGGCAAGAGCTTGACATGCGCGGGGCGTTGGGTTATGGCGGTGACAAACTCGGTATAGATAAGACGTACTTCGTCAACTTCCCGTTCGGTGTATAAGCGAACCACTTCAGAGGAGATTTCTTTGGCTTGTATGAAGGAAGGATCGTCTCCGAGAGCCACAAACTCACTGGCGATCGGGGTGCCGGTGCGGCGGAAAAAGTCCCGCCCTTTGCGTCCGACCGCAACTACTCGCGCAGGAACTGTGGCTTCGGCCACTGCTGCAGTGCCCATCCGGATGATATTGGCGTTATAACCGCCGCACAAACCCCGGTCAGCGGACACTACCACGTAGGCAATGTTCTTTACCTCGCGCACCTCCAGCAGGGGGTGCTTGGCATCGCTGGCAGCCTGGGCCAGACGGGCCAGGACATCCTGAAGCTGCCTGGCGAAGGGGCGGGCTGCAATAACCCGGTCCTGGGCCTTGCGCAGTTTCGCTGCAGCAACCATCTTCATCGCTTTGGTAATCTGCTGGGTACTTTTCACGCTGCGGATGCGGCGTCGAATGTCACGAACTGAGGCCAATTTTTTTCACCACCTTATCCTTAGTTCCTGACCTTAAGCCACGAAGTCTTTTTTGAATTCTTCAACAGCTGCTTTGAGCTTTGCGGTCAGTTGGTCAGACAGGGCTTTTTCTGTGCGGATGCCCTCAAGAATATCTGCTTTAGACGAACGCAGGTAGCGAAGAAGTCCGTCTTCAAAGTTCTTAACCTTGTCCTGATCGATGTCATCAATGTAACCATTAACTGCGGCGAAGATAATCGCCACCTGCTCCTCGACAGGCAATGGCTGGTACTGCCCCTGTTTCAGTATTTCCTGGGTTTTCTGACCGCGAGCCAGACGGGCCTGTGTGGCCTTGTCCAAATCGGAGCCGAACTGGGCGAAAGCCGCTAATTCGCGATACTGGGCCATGTCCAGACGCAGGCTGCCTGCAACCTGCTTCATAGCTTTAATCTGAGCGGAGCCCCCTACACGGGATACGGAGATACCGGAGTTGATAGCCGGCCGGATACCCGCATAGAACAGGTCTGCCTCGAGGAAGATCTGACCGTCCGTGATAGAGATAACGTTGGTAGGAATATAGGCGGACACGTCCCCGGCCTGGGTTTCGATAATCGGCAGCGCGGTCATCGAGCCTGCCCCGAACTCATCGGAGAGCTTGGCTGCGCGCTCGAGCAGACGGGAGTGGAGATAGAACACATCGCCCGGATAAGCCTCGCGCCCTGGCGGACGCCGGAGCAGCAGGGATAGTTCGCGGTAGGCGACTGCCTGCTTGGACAGATCGTCATAAATGATCAAAACGTGTTTGCCGTTATACATGAACTCTTCTCCGATGGCACAGCCGGAGTACGGTGCGATATAGAGCATCGGAGCGGGTTCGGAAGCATTGGCAGACACCACGATCGAGTAGTCCATGGCCCCTGCTTCTTCCAGGGTCCTGACCACACTGGCAACTGTGGATGCCTTTTGACCCACTGCCACATAGATGCAGATCATGTTTTGACCTTTTTGGTTGATGATGGTGTCGATGGCCACTGCAGTTTTACCGGTCTGACGGTCTCCGATGATTAACTCCCGCTGACCGCGGCCGATCGGAACCATGGAGTCAATTGCCTTGAGGCCGGTCTGAAGAGGTTCATGCACGGATTTACGCGCTCTAACCCCGGGAGCCGGGGACTCGATAGGCCGGAACTTATCCGTAGTAATGGGTCCTTTGCCGTCAATAGGCTGGCCCAGTGAGTTTACTACCCTGCCGATCATGGCATCCCCTACCGGTACCTCAACGATACGGCCGGTACGCTTTACCTGGTCTCCCTCTTTAATGTGTGTGAAGGGTCCCATGATAACGCAGCCAATGTTGTCTTCTTCTAAGTTCATAGCCATGCCATAAACGCCGCCGGGGAATTCCAGCAGCTCGCCGGCCATAGCCTTGTCCAACCCATAGACGCGGGCGATTCCGTCACCGACCTGGAGTACGGTGCCGACATCTACCACTTCAACAGCGGACTGATAACGTTCAATCTGCTGTTTAATAATAGAACTGATTTCTTCAGGTCTTAAATTCATTGCCGTTGTTTCACCCCTGTCCTCTTATTGTTGTACGAGGGTTTCTCTCAATTTGGCCAGGCGTCCGGCCACACTGCCATCAATTACCCGGTCCCCAATTTTGACTACCACACCCCCGATAAGGGAAGGGTCGACCTCGGCCACCAGCCGAATGGATTTTCCGGTCAATTTTGAGAGATTGTTTTGCAGTTGATTCTGCTGGGACTCTCTCAGCTCAATCGCGCTTTTAACCTGAGCCTCCACGATATTGCGCGAGTTATCCGCCAACAGTTGAAATTCCTTGTAAATATCTATAATAAAGTTCTGCCTGCGCCGGTCAATGACCATGTCCAAAAAGTTCTGGATTAGGTCGGAGAACTGGCCCGTAAAGACCTGCTTCATTAAGTCTTTCTTGTCCTCAGGTGAGATGCGCGGGTTATACAGGACTTTTTGGATTTCAGGATATTGTTCTATCCCGTCCGTCAGCACCTTCAGCTCTGCTTCAAAGCTGTCCAGAGCGTTGGTATCAATAGCTATGTCATACAGTGCCTGGGCATATCTGCGGGCAACCGCTCCGCTAATCATTGTAAATCCCCTACCTCTTTGATAAACTCGTCAACCAAGGCGCCTTGGGTAGCGGGATCGAGGTTCTTTTCGATGATTTTGCCGGCTGCCAGTACTGATAATGCAGCTACATGGGTACGCAGTTCGGTCAGAGCCTTTTGTTTTTCCAACTCGATTTCGGCAACCGCGGATTTCTTCAGGCGCTCCGCCTCATCCCGGGCTTCACCGACAATTTCCTTGCTGCGTTCTTCACTGGCTTTGGTGGCCCGTTCGATGATGGATTGGGCCTCCTGCCTGGCATTTTTCAACTCGGCCTGGTATTCAGCCTTGATTTGCTCGGCCTCAGCTTTTTGCTGTTCTGCGCTTTTAATATTTTGTTCAATATATTGGCTACGCTTTTCCAATCCGTCCAGTAACGGGCGATAGGCAAAGACGCGAAGTATTACTAATAGAACTAAAAAGGAGATGATCTGGACGATTAGAGTAGCGTCAATATCCAGAATATTCACGAGGATTCCCCCCTCTCGATGTGGTTACAAAGCAAGGCGAAGGGGGCGTTCACCCACCCCCGCCTGATTTGTACCGATTTCTTACTTGTTCATCAGTAAGAAGGCAAGTACCCAGGTCAGCAAAGGCAACGCCTCAACCAGACCAACACCTATAAACATAGTAGTTCTGAGAGCACCACCGGCTTCAGGTTGACGAGCCATTCCTTCCAAGGTCTTGCTGATAAGATTACCGTTACCGATAGAAGCACCGAGAGCAGCCAGACCAGCAGCGATACCGGCGCCAAGAGCAGCGAGACTACCACTCATGATATCCCCTCCTTTCTACTTACACTAAGCTGGAAACTAACTGATTTAAGGGCTCCCTGTTTCCAGGGAAGAAGAAAACTTAATGCTCCTCGCTTCCTACTGCTTGGGAAACGTAAGCAAGGGTCAACACAGTGAACACAAAGGATTGAATGGTCCCAACGAAAACGCTGAAGCCCAGCCAAATAGTATTTAACAAGAATCCGCCGAGAAATAAAGCCAAGGTCGGAATCATAGTTAAGATTACCTTAAGTAAAATCTCCCCGGCAAAGATGTTGCCAAATAGACGCATTCCCAAGGTCAACGGTTTCGTTGCCAGTTCGACGAGGTGAATCACGATAAAGGGAGGATAGGGATCCAAAAAGTGCTTGAAGTACTTGCCTTTCTGAAACAGAATCCCATAAGCGTTTAACAGAATCAAGGTTAGAATCGCCAGACCCAGGGTAGTGTTTACATCTGCGGTGGGACTGGCCAAGGTTGGTCCGCTAAAAATTTCATTGAGTTCTAAAAATTCAACATGCTCGAGTAAACCAAAAGTCAAGTTGGGCAGCAGACCGAGCATATTCGAGAAGAAAATGAACATGATCAGCGTAACTAGGTACGTTAACAACGACTGTCCTTTTTTCCAGTCCATATTCTCGCTGATCAGGTTGCGAATGAACTCAAATACCCATTCCAGCAAGTTCTGTGCACCTTTCGGACGGCCGGAAGTAACTTTCCTGGTAGCAATCAGAGCAAAGATCAGGATAATTGCCATAACAATCCAGGTCATAACCAGAGTTTTGCCGTGAAAAGCGAACGAGCCCAAATGCCATTTTACTAATACTTCTTCTTTCATTCCATACTCACCCCTTTCCTTTTCTAAAATCCTGAAGCCCCCAGAGAAGAGTAATCAAGAGCTGCGGGGTCATCAAGCCTACAACATAGCCTGCTATATTGTAGTGAAATCTGACCACCAGCACCGCTCCGAAAAGCGCAGCGCTGAAGCGTAGTCCGCTTCCGGTACGCATTAATCTGAGTGCGGTCCTGGGATTCTGGGGATCGGTTTTTCCCACCCGGCGGTAGAGAATCTCCAGGTTCAGATAACCTATGCTCAAGCCAAAAAGCATAGCCGGCAAAAAAAGAGACTTAGAAGCCATTAACATGGATATTGCCGCCAATCCAATGATGGCGGCAGAGGCACGACGGCCTTTGTTCATCAACTTTTCTGAGTCGTTCACTGTTTCTCCGATCTTACTATGAAGCGGATGATTTGCACTATCGACCCTACCCCCAAAGCTAATCCCAGCAAAACTCCACACAAAGAAAGCCAGGGCTCTGTGCCAAACCGGCTGTCAAAAAACCTGCCTGCGAATATTCCCAGCAGCACCGGCACCACCAGAGCTGACCCTATGCTAGAACCCATGGCCATGTAACGGAGTACCTTATTATCAAACATTATCACAGTCCCCCGAAAATTGCGGGAACAAATCTGCCTCGTGTATATTGTGTACTTTAAAGGTCAACAGTTAAAAGCAGGTCGCAAACGGCTGATATTTAGAGTTCAACGGGATTGGCAAAATTCCTGCTAAAATCCTACATGATTCTTACAATTTTTTTACAGTATTGATAGAAAATTGTGAACATTACCTTCTGCAAACAAATTTTTCTGGAAGAGTCCTCCTCCGTGCAAAGTGATAGAGAACTCCATCAACTGTGCGGCGAGCGGCCTGTCCGTCCCCGTACGGATTGACAGCATTGGCCATCCTGGCATACTCCCCTTGATCCTGCAGAAGCCTTTTAGTGGCGGTATAAACTGCCTCTCGCTCTGTGCCCAAAAGTTGTACAGTGCCTGCCTCCACCGCTTCCGGTCTTTCCGTTGTATCCCTGAGGACCAGAACGGGTTTGCCCAAGGAAGGCGCCTCCTCCTGCACTCCTCCGGAATCGGTCAAGATGATGTGCGCTTTGGCCATTAGATTGACAAAGGGCTGATAATCAAGGGGCTCAATCAAATATACCCTGTCCATATGCCCTAAAACACTATTTACTACTTCCCTAACCTGGGGATTTTTATGCATGGGAAACACGATCTGTACTTCCGGATGTTCCTCAATGACCTGTTTCAAGGCCAAATAGATGTTGCGCATGGGTTCCCCCAGGTTTTCCCGGCGGTGAGTGGTCACCAGAATGGTTTTCTTGCCTGTGTAATCCAGCGAACTTAATACTTCGTCATGAAAGATGTAATTTTCCTTAACCGTAAGAAACAGAGCGTCTATTACCGTATTTCCCGTAATGAATATTTTTTCCGGCGGCACTTTTTCTGCCAGCAGATTGTTTCTGGAGGTAACAGTGGGCGCGAAGTGCAGATCTGCGATAGAACCTGTCAGTTTCCGGTTCATTTCCTCCGGGAAGGGGGAGTACTTGTTATGCGTGCGCAAGCCTGCTTCCACATGACCTACCGGTACCTGGGCATAAAAGGCAGCCAGGGCTGCCACAAAGGTTGTGGTGGTATCCCCATGAACCAAAACCATGTCCGGTTTAGCTTCGCTTATTACGTCCCGCAGCCCCAATAAGGCCCGGGAGGATATGTCATGCAGGGTTTGTCCGGCCTGCATGATGTTCAGGTCGTAATCAGGCCGGATCTCAAACAGGTCGAGCACCTGATCGAGCATTTCCCGGTGTTGGGCAGTGACCGCGACCAGCACTTCGATTTCATTGGGGCGGTTGGTCAATTCTTTGATCACC
>Ga0255338_1002964_pt1 | contig 22151 bp, 12 predicted proteins | sample MeOH1_35cm_T4_19_FD_203715 | JGI IMG/M metagenome (GOLD analysis project Ga0255338, IMG submission 203715) | Sandy soil microbial communities from University of British Columbia, Vancouver, Canada - MeOH1_35cm_T4_195 | ecosystem: Engineered > Artificial ecosystem > Sand microcosm > Unclassified ...
AAGATCACCTACGCCGAGATCCTCTATCAGAACGGCATCTTCCCGCGCAGCCGCAGCGGCAAGAAGGAGTTCAAGAACGAGGACGTCTGGGACATCGAGTACGGCGGCAAGGGCGTCGGCAAGAACTCGACGAGCCCGCAGATCGACGACCCCGTCGTGCTCTTCTCCCTCGACAACGCCAACAAGTTCTGGCACCCCTGGGACCTCGCCACCGAGGTCTACAAGCTCTACGTGCAGGTCTACTCTTTGCTCGGCTCCGTCGAGGACGCCCAGTGGCAGGTCCTCAAGCGCCTGACCAAGGACTCCAACCACAGCTTCCTCCAGAAATCCTACTGGCTCAACACCGGAGACCCCGCCGTCTACGGCACCGAACTCGCGCGCAGCTTCGACGTGGCCCTGGGCGAGTTCAAGACGACCCCGCACTGCGTGCGCAAGATCACCTACCACGGCAACCGCCACCTCGGCGGAACCGGCATCCAGCAGTACCGGGTCTTCGGCCTCGACCCGCCCGAGCCCTTGCCCGATTCCGCGGGCTGCAGCGGCGGCGGCCTGTTCCAGCTCCAGACCGTCGACAAGGCCTCGACCGACGCCCTGAGCAAGCCCAGCGGCTCGGAATACCCCGGCCTGTCCCTGACTTTGCGCTGGCAGATCCCCGGCAAGAACTACTTCAACGTCGATTTCGGGAACATGCCCCAGCATTTCCGGAACTCCGCGCCCGAGCTGCACACGACCGTCTCCGTCGGCGCCAACAACCCGAACGCCAAGGTGTGGCCGGAGCCGACGCCCAAGTTCCAGGTGAGGCAGTTCCCTTGAGACGGCTGGGTCGAAGAGGTCAGGCGACGACCGAGACCGTCCTCCTCTTCCCGATCTTCATGTTCTTCCTGTTCGCCTTCGCGAAGGTCTTCGCGCTCCTCATCCTCATGCAGAAGCTCGAGATCGCGTCGTTCTACGCCGCTCGCCGCTGGCAGCTCGAGTCCCACCGCAACGCCGCCCACGAGGGCTGGGACGAGGGCACCTTGCGCCCGCACATCCAGGAGAAGGTCCTCACCTACCTCGGCTACGGCACCCCCGCCGCCAAGTTCCTCGACCTCGTCGATTTCTGCCGCCAGACGGCGAACTGCCCGAACAAGCCCGGCGTCACCGTCCAGCGGACCCAGGTCTGGAACGTCGTCACGGTGACCGCCTGCACCAAGCCGCTGCAGATGCCGTTCTACAAGACCACCGGCTTCGTCGTGTGCTCGACGAAGTACGTGCCCAACCGCGACCGCCCGATCGCCTTCGTCCTCCCCGGGATCAGCCCATAATCGACCCGTTCGGAACAATTGCTATGATTCACGGGTCGTAAGGGGACGCATATTAAGGAGATCGCATGAATTGGGCTAAATTCAAGCTGTGGTGGGAATTCTACTGGGTCCACCTCGTCCTCGCCTTCATCGTCCTCGCGGCCGTCCTCCTGCCTCTCTGGTACCTGACCCGGCTCGAGGAGAGCGTCGCCCGCTACATCATCGGGTTCAACGTGATCTCGCTGCCGTCGAGCATCATCAACTCGCTGATCTTCGTCTTCTTCTTGTACACGTTCCAGTACGGCGGCCTCTCCGACATCTCCAAGAAGAAGGTCGACCCGACCAAGATCAACGTCAAGTTCAGCGACGTCGTCGGCCTGGCCGAGCCCAAGCGCGAGGCCTGGGAGATCGTCCAGCTCATCAAGGACCGCGCCCTCCTGCGCAAGGTCGGCGGCAAGATCATCCGCGGCATGGTCCTCGCGGGCCCTCCCGGTTGCGGCAAGACCTTGCTCGCCAAGGCCATCGCCACCGAGGCCGGCGTTCCTTTCCTGACCACCTCGGCCTCCGAGTTCATCGAGATCTTCGTCGGCACGGGTGCCGCCCGCGTGCGCAAGATCTTCCGCCGCGCCCGGCTCTACGCCCAGGCGCACGGCGTCTGCATCCTCTTCATCGACGAGATCGAGGTCATCGGCCAGAAGCGCCGCTTCGGCGGGATGATGGACGGCGGCACCTCCGAGTCCAACAGCACGCTCAACCAGCTCCTGGTGGAGATGGACGGCCTCAACGAGACCGATGCCGACGTCGTGGTGATCGCCGCGACCAACGCGAACCTCGACATCCTCGACGAGGCGCTGGTCCGCCCCGGCCGCCTCGACCGCACCATCCGCGTGGACCTTCCGAACCTCAAGGAGCGCCTGGAGATCTTCGAGTACTACTCGAAGAAGCTCAAGTGCGACCCGTCCATCGACCTCGCCCGCCTGGCGCGCAAGACCGTGCGCTACTCGCCCGCCTCGATCGAGAACGTCCTCAAGGAAGCCGCCCTGATCTCGACGCGCGAGCGCCGGGAGCTGATCACCTACAAGGACTGCGTCGCCGCCCTCGACCGCATCGAGCTCGGCATCGCGCACCGCGTGAGCATGACCTCCAAGGAGCGCGAGATGACCGCCTTCCACGAGGCCGGGCACCTCGTGCAGATGTACCTCGAGCACCCGACCCGAGACGTGTTCAAGGCCTCCATCATCGAGCGCGGCGGCGTGCTCGGCGTCGTCCACTCCGTGCCCCGCGGCGAGATCATCCTCGACGACTCGGCCTCGCTGTACGCCAACATCAAGGTCTCGCTCGGCGGCTACCTCGCCGAGAAGATCAAGTACGGCGTCACGACCGAAGGCGTCGGCTCCGACTTCTCGAACGCGATGCGCCACGCGCACTGGATGGTGTGGTCCATCGGCATGGGAGAGAGCGGCTACGTGGGCAACTACGCGACGATGCCCTGGGAGCACATCTCAGAGGACGTCAAGCGCAGCCTCAACGCGGACACGAACAAGATCCTGCGCAACGCGATGGCGGAGGTCGACAAGACCCTGCGCGCCGAGTGGCACATCGTCGAGCGCTTCGCGGGAGAGCTGCTCAAGCGCGAGGAGCTCGATTACGACGAGATCGTGGAGATATTCAAGGAATACGGCAAGCAGCCGCGTCCCCTGCTCGAGTCCATCTAAAGGAAGCCGTCCTCCGTCCTCACCGTCGGGAACTCGCACCGGTGCGAGTTCCCGACGACTGTTTCCGGAAACAGTCGTCGTTAGGCGGAGCGGTACTCGCCGCCGTGCTCTAGGTAGGACCGTTCGATCGCCCGCGCGACGCGCACGATGTGGGCCGCTTCCAGGGGGCGCAGCCAGGACAGGATGAGCTGCATCTCGCGGCCCGCCGGCGCCAGCTCCACCGTGGGCTCCTCCGGCGTCTTGTCGGGGACCCCGAGGCGCCGCGGCGGGAAGGCGCGCAGGTCGATGCCCTGCAGGAGCGCCGTGTCCCAGGCGCCGGGGTCCATGTGGGGCGGCCTGTGGTGGAAGAAGACCATCGTGCAGTTCAGGACGGGGCCGTCGGGGATGATCAGGTCGTCTATCTTCTCGAAGCTCAGGAAGGTCGTGTGCTCCAAGGTCTCCTTCATCTCCTCGATGAGCTTGACCGAGTTCGCGAGGTGGCCGGGGCCGAAGAAGACGACGGCGCCCCTCGTCATCAGCAGTTCGCCGACATGAGGGGGGAGCTCCTTCGCGGCCATCATCAGGCCTTCTTGGCGGGGACCTTCTGCTGCTTCTTGAGCCAGTCCTTCAGCCAGAACTTCATCTCCGCGTCGAAAGTCTTCTTGACCTCGGGGGAGTTGATGTCCAGGTCGGTCTTGACGCCCGAGCCGCGGATCACCTTGCCGTCGGAATCGTACTTCCCTTGTGACAGCACCACTTTTTCGAGCTTGCCGGTGAGGTCAATCCGGAAATATCGTGCTTGCCTCTCGGTTCCTGTGCGCTTATATATGGCGAAATACGCGCACTCGGGCCGTTTCTCGTCGGCGCCGGCGCTGTTCCCCGTTATTTTTTCGTAGACGACGAAACAACCGCGTTTCTCTGATTCGCCGCCCTTTTGGCGGATAACGATGTCGACATCCTTCGTCGGCATCGGTTTCGAAAGGCCGATCACAGGAGCGAAATTGCTGCCGATCTGGCCATCTGTCCCGGATTTCATCAGAACTTCGATGAATTGGGCGAAATGTGCGTGCGTATCCTTGACCGAATCCTTCAGCGTGGACTTGTTGGAAGAATTGTCTTGGTTAACGGAGGATAAACTCTGGGCCTGACCATTGACAAGAATCGGCAAGGCCGTAATACTTAGCGCTAGAGCGAAAGTCGCGCGCATCAAATTATTTCCCACGGTTCTCCTGAATAAATGACCCTTCCCTATTGTAACAGTCAGGCTGGTATCGTCAAGACCCGCGCGATCCTCGTCGGGCTTCTTATTTTTTGCGGACAAGGCGGACATGCCGAATTGCCCCCCAAATCGCAATCTTCCGGGACCACCTTAGATAGGCAGGAAAAGGAGGTCGAGGAGGATCTTTTTGCGGAGTTGGGAACCGTTCAATCCATCGGCACCGAGAAAACCAAGAAGGAGGAAGAGCTGCGCGCGAACCCTGGCGACCGCGCCGTCGCCGCCCAGATCAAGGCCATCGACGAGCAGACCGACGCCATCGTGGCGCGCGCCGACTCGTCGGCCGCGAGATTCCCGGAGAGCTCGAAGATACAGCGCGCCGCCGGCGCCGTGGCCATCCAGGCGGGCGACTACAAGAAGGGCCTCGCCTACGCGGATCGCGCGGTGACCATCGCCGAGGCGAACCCCGCCGACGCCAAGGCCCTCGCCGCCGCCCTGCGCACGCGGGCGACCGGCGCCCTGTGGTCCGGCGATTATCCCCGGGCCGTCGCCGACGCGCAGCGCGTCCTGAAGGTGTTCCCCGACGACAAGGCCGCGCGCTCGATCTACGAGATGTCCAAGGGCCGCGCGAAGAACGCGGTGGTCGCCGTCGCGACGACGCAGAGCCGCCCGATGGCGGACTCGCTCGTCGAGAGCTCCTTGCTCGACGACCCGCGTCTTAAGGAAGCGGGCCGGCGCGCGGGCGACCGCGCCGCCGCGATCAAGCGCACCGAGACGGCGATGCGCTTCATCAACGCCGGCGACGGGGCGCGGGCCCTGGCCGCGGCCAACGCCGCCGTCGAGGCGGACCCCGCTTTGGCCGACGGCTACATGATCCGCGGCCTGGCCTACACCATCCTGAAGGAGTTCGCCGCCGCCTTGCGCGAGTTCACCAAGGCCATCGACCTGTGGTCGGCCCAGGGCAAGAAGGAGAACCTGCCCGTCGCCTTCGGCCGGCGCGCCGAGGTCAACAACGAGGCGAAGGACTACCCCAACGCCTTGCGCGACGCGGAGAAAGCAGTGGCGGGGGATGCCGGCCTGGGCCTTGGCTACTTCGAGCGGGCGCGCGCGCTCGAGGGGTTGGGCGAGAAGGGGGAGCGCATACTCGAGGATTTCAAGCGCGCGGCGGAGCTCACGCCCGCGTACGCGGCGGACTACGCCGCGGCGCGCACTCGTCTGGCGGCCGACGCCCCGGCGCCGGCCCCCGGCCGGCCGTCGCGGAGCTGGCTGCGCGTCGTCCTGATCGCTTCCTCGTCTCTGGCGGCCTTTCTCATCTTCCTGTATTGGCGCCTCTCGCGCCGCGCCCGCCCCGAGGAGCGCATCGGCTTCACCGCCGAGCGCAAGGAGCTCGACTCGCAGTACGACATCACCGCCCCGCTCGGCGAGGGCGGGATGGGCATGGTGTATAAAGGATGGGACAAGGTCCTCAAGCGCCCGGTGGCCATCAAGAAGCTGCGCACCGAGCTCCAGGCCAGCCCCCGGGAGCGGGAGCGCTTCTTGAAGGAAGCCGAGATGGTGGCGTCGCTGCATCACCCCCACATCGTCGACATCTACACCATCATCCGGCACGCCTCGGACACCTATCTCGTCTTCGAGTACGTCTCGGGGATGACGCTCCACGAGCTGCTCAACGAGAGCTCCGGGCGCCGGCTGCCTCCCGCCCGCGCCCTGGAGATCCTGCGTCAGATCGCCGAGGCCGTGGACCACGCCCACTCCCGCCACGTCATCCATCGGGACATGAAGCCCTCGAACGTGATGCTGGCCGACGGGGGCTGGGTCAAGGTGATGGATTTCGGCATCGCCCGTCAGGTGCTGGACTCCCTGCTGACCACGACCAAGACCATCGTCGGGACCCCGGTGTACATGTCGCCCGAGCAGGCCATGGGCGTGGTGGTCAAGGAATCGGATGTTTTCGCCCTCGGGGTGACCTTATACGAGCTTTTGACCGGGGCCGTGCCGTTCAAGGGGCCCGGGGAGATGAACGACAAGATGGAGGGGCGTTTCACCGTCCCTTCGGCCTTGGTCCCGGAGCTGGGCCAGGCCATCGACGAGGTCCTGCGCAAGGCCCTGAGCCCCCGCCCGGAGGACCGCTACCATCGCTGCGGCGACCTTTATCAGGCCGCGGTCGGCGCGTTGAAAGGACAGGTGACTCCCGCGGGCCCTCGGTAAAAACTCGGTAAAGAGGACCCCGTTCCTTGACAAAAATTCCGGGGGGGGCTACACTCGAATCAGTCATATGAGCGTTACTTTGAGTCCCATCGCGCCGCGATATGCGGTTTCTGATGCGGATGACCCGTTTAAAAAGTACTGGTGGGCGATCCTCATGGGGATCGTTTTCACCGCCCTTTGGCTTTTGACGCCCATGCTGGGCGAGAAATCCGTGGGTTCGACCGCGATCGACACGGCCAAGCCGAAGGTCGAGGAGGGCGTCGAGCAAAGCCTGGCGTCCGATTCGGGCGACGGCATCAATCTGTCGATGGAAGGCACCGGGCACAAGAGGAAGGAGGACGGAGTGCTCGGCTCGTCGCTCTATCAGGCTCCCCCGGAGGAGACGGCCGCGACGGCGGCGGCCACGGCGGGGTCGGCGGCGCTGGGCTCCTCGGCCGGGTCGGCGTCGGGCGGCACCTTGGCGGGCGCGCTCAAGAAGGTGAGCGAGAGCAACGGCGGGTGGGGCGAGAAGGCGCAGAAGGGGTTCAATCTTCCGAAGCTCGCGGGGGGGTCCCTGTCGGGCATGGGCGCGGCGAGCGGGGGACGGGCGGGCTCCGCGTCGGGCTCGAGCGCGTTCGGCTCGAGCAACGCCAAGATCGGCTTCGCCGGGACCACGGGCCTGTCCGGGAGCGCCGACCTCGAGTCGGGCCCCGCCTCCAAAGGCATGGCCGCGCTCAAGGCCGCGTCCGCGCAGGCGCAGGCCGCCGCGAGCAAGAAGAGCCTCGACGACTCGCGCGGCTCGATGAGCGCGGTGTTCGACGGAGCCAAGGGCGGCAGCAAGATCGGCGGCGGCGCCAGCGCGATGGGCGCGGCCTACGCGGCGCTCGACGCCGCGCCGGCCAATTTGAAGGAAGCGGACCCGAAGCTCAACGAGAAGAAGATCGAGCCGCCTCCCGGCACCGACGTGGCTCAGAGCGACATGGACGATTCCGAGCTGGCCAAGCAGATCGCGATGCAGGTGGCGGGCGGCGTCCTCGGCGCGGTCATCGGCGGACCGATGGGCGCGGTCGTCACTCAAGTGGTCATGCAGGCCATTCAGCGCCAGATGGATCAGCAGGAGAAGATCCGCGAGATGGAAGAGAAGCAGCAGCTGGACCGTGCCTCCCGACGGATGGGAGCCAAGCCGAGCGGGACGTAGACCTGATTTCATAGACGGACCGGAGGAGTTTTTTATGGACCCGAAAACCCAGATGCCCGACATCAAGGCGGAAGTCAACAAGGTTGACGACGGCAAGAAGAAGGCGACAGGTCTTCTTGGCGGCCTTTTTGGAGGCGGCGGCGGAGGCGCGGCCGGAGGTCTGGGCGGATTGGGCGGCCTGAGCGCGGGCGCCGCGGGCGGGACCGGGCTGCTCGCCACCAAGGCGGGGATGCTCGCCCTCGTCCTCATGGGCTCGGCGGTGGCCGGCGGCATCGGCCTGGCCGGGTACAAGATGTTCGGGCCCGGCGAGGCGGACCGGACCGGGGGCAATCTGTCGTTGTTCCAGCCGAAGCCGACGCAGGCCGCGTCCGACGGGGTCGCGCCGGTCGCCGCGGACGGGTCCTCGGCTTCCTTGGGCATGATGGCGCAGGCCGCGGCGAAGGACAAGGAGGCGGACGCCGCTTCCGCCGCCTCCGCGTCGGCGTCGGCCGAGGCTCCGACCGATAAGACCGCCGGCGATCCGGCGAGGGACGCCGCGGCCGCGGACGCCGCGCGCCGCGAGGCCGAGGCGCGGGCCGCTTCCGGGGGCGCCATCAATTCCGGCGGAGGCGCGGGAGCCGTGGGCTCGATGAACCGCGGCTTGATGAACACGAAGAAGCTCGGCGCGCTGTCGGGCTCCACGGGCGGCGGCGGGGCTTCGACCACGGCTGGCTCCGGCTCCGTCGGCAAGCTCGGCGACGGCCTGGCGAACGCGGCCCGCAACGGGCAGAGCGGGGGCTTCTCCAAGAGCGGGCCGGGGGCCAAGGCCTCCGCCGCCCGCAGCATGGCCGCGCGAGGCGGACGCGGCGCCCGGGCCCAGGCGCGGGCCGTCATGGGCGACCAGCAGCTGGGCCGCGCCGGCTCGAGCTTCGCGGCCGGCCGGACCTACGACGGCTCGGCGACGCAGGCCGGCGGCAACATCGGCGGCGGCACCGGGATCGGCATGGACGGCGTCGGCGACGGCACGGGCGCGCAGCCGAAGGCTCTGTCCCGCAACAGTGCCGCGAATTCCCGGGAAGAGGAGAACATCCCGACCCCTCCGGGCAAGGAAGTGACGCCCTGGGCGAAGCACATCATGGGCGGCATGGCCCTGGGCGCCCTCGCGATCGCGGCGTTCATGTGGGCGTCGTCCTTGGCCAAGGAGGCGAAGACCGCCTACCTCGCGGCTCTGACGGCGGCGCCGACGGCGCTGATCGGCGCGGCGGCGGCCGTCGCCGCGGCCAAGGTCGCGTTCGAAGCGGCCATGACACCGATACGATTGCTGATCGGCGCGGGCATCGCCATGGCGATCGGCGGCGCCGTGCTGGGCGGGATGATCTCCGGCGGCCAGAACGGTCAGGTGCTTCAGGGCGGCCTGCTGGTCGCTTCCAGCCTGGCCATCGCCGTCGCCGGTGGAGGGTTGCTGGCAGGGACCTTCGTCGACCTCTCTCCGACCGATCCCAAAACGCTCGCGGCGGATAAGGACATCGCCGCGTTCGGCGTGCCGCAGACCTGGATGTATCTCATCGGCGGCATGGGCGCGGTCGGCCTGGTCGGGACGATGATGGCCCCGAAGAAGACCTGTACGGAAGGCCAGGATGGCTGCCACGCGTACATCCAGCAGCAGAAGAGCCCCACGAACTACACCGTATAAGCAACGCATAGGCGCGGCCGCGCGGCGTCCCCGCGCGGCCGCGCTTTTCATTCCCAGGAATCCGGGTTTTAAGGGGTTTCCCGGCCCAAAGTAAAAATACAGTAACGGGTTGTCATTTCCTTGACAAAAATTTGGGGCAGGGCTACACTGCCTCAGGCGCAGAAATACAGATTTCCGGGGCCGTTCCAGGCCCCCTTTCGGATGGAGCTGAGTATGGACACGAAAAAGGATTCCGCGGTCTCCGACGTCCCCACCTTCAAGGTCGCGCGCGTCGGCAACGACCGCAAGCGCAAGGGCGGCGGTTTCTCCTTCCTCCGCGGCGGCGGGGCGCGCGGAGCGTGGAGCGGCGCGGCCGGCGGATCCGGCGCGGGCGGCGGCGCGGCGGGGCTCGCCGGGATGGCGGGCATGAGCCTGTCGAAGGGCCTGCTGATCTTCCTCATCGCGGTCGGCGGGCTCGGCGCGGCCGGCCTCGGCCGCATGCTGGGCAACACCGGCGGCCAGGACGTCAAGAAAAAGGCGTTCTCGATGTCGCGCGACGCCGTCAAGCTCGAGGGCGACACCTCCAATCTCCCGTCGACCGCCAACACCATCCCGAACTCCCTCGGCTATCTGTCCGGCAGCATGGACGGCCTGACGGCGGAAGAGCGCGCCAAGCGGGAGGCCGACGCGGCCGCCGCGGCGGAGGCTCAGCGCATCGCCGACGAAGAGGCCGCGAAGAAGGCCGCGGCTGAGCAAACGGCGGGCAGCGCCGTCGACCCGAACGCGTTGCTGGCGTCGGCTCAGGCCGACGGCGGCGCCGGCCGGGGCGGCAGCGCCTTCGGCAAGAAGTTCGGATCCCTCAGCTCGAGCATGGGCGGCGGCTCGTCCCTGTCGGGCGGCGCCGGCCTCTCGGGCGGCGTGAACCGGTCCTTCGGCGGGGGAGGTTCCCTCGGCAAGGCGGCCCCCGGCGGCCAGATGTCGGCGATGAAGGGCGCGGCGCGGCCGTCCTACTCCAAGGCGGGCGGGGCGCGGATGGCGTCGAGCAAGACGAAGGGCTTCGCCCGCAAGCAACTGGCCAACGCGAACGCCTATTCCCGGCGCGCCTCGGCGGCGAGCAAGGGCGAGACCGCCGCCTCCGACGCGGGCACGGCTTTCGACAACAACCCGGGCGCGGGCAACGTGATCAGCGGCCCCGGCGTCGGCAAGGGCAACGGCTCCTCGACGGGGGCCGACAGCACGCCCAATCTCGTCGACAGCGGCGGGCCCACGGGCAACGCCGATCCGACCGTCGACTGCGGCCCGAACAAGTATCAGACCGCCGATGGCGGCTGCGCGGACATCAACACGAACAACGGCGTCAGCGCCACCAAGGCCATCGACATGATGGCGAAGATGGCGATGGGCCTGCTGGCCGCGATCGCGGTCATCTCTCTTATCAAGGCGGTCGTCGATAAGTCCTTCGTCCTGACCGCGTTCGGCCCGATGCTGGGCGCCATCATCGGCCTGATGGGCGCCATGATCGCCATGCTCGGCGTCGCGATCATCGCCATGGGCGATTACGCGCAAGGGACGGTCTTCACCCTCACGGGCGCGTTCATCGCGGGCGTCGCGTTTATCCCAGCGGCTTCTGACATATTGACCTCCGGGACCATGGTCATCGCCTCCGCCGCGGGCATGGTGCTCGGCCAGGCCGCGGGCATGTTGGGCCAAGGGAAGGGCGGGGACGCGCCGGAAGCCGCGCAGCAATAGTTCTGGGAGATAATCAGTCATGGCTAATAACGAGGACGTCAACCAGGCCAATCAAGGGGCGCCGGCGGCGGATATCCCGGACCTCAAGAAGAAGGAGAAGGAGCGCAAGAAGGCGGGAGCGGCCTGGAGCGGCGCCAAGCCCGGCGGCGGCTCGTTCTCCGGAGCCACCGGCGGCTCGGTCGCGCGCGCGGCGGCGAGCGCGAGCTCCGCGAGCGGCGCGGCGGCGGCCGGCGCGGCCGGCGCGGCGCAGGCGGCCGGCGCGAGCTGGCTGTCCTCGACGATCGCGGCCTTGACGGCGACGGCCATGGGCAAGATGATGGTCGCGGCCGGCGTGGCGATCTTCCTGGCGGGCGCGGGCCTGGTGGGCTACGCCATGCTGCACGGCGGGGCCGGCGGGGCCGGAGGCGTCGGCGACCTCGGCGCGATCTCTTCCTCCATGAAGGTCCGCAGCGGCGACGTGGACCGCACGGGCTTCGTCGCGAGCAACGGCGAGATCATGTTCGACCCGATCAAGGCGGCCGAGACGAAGAAGGCGGCGGCCGAGGAAAAGGCGCCCGAGGACAAGACGGCGGAGGCGCCCGTGCCCCCGGACCCCACCGCGGACGCGGCGGGCATGGGCGGGAACCGGCCCGGCCTCGAGCATAACCTGAGCGGCGCGAAGCTCTCCTCGAGCCTCGGCGGCGGCTTCGGCGGCAAGAACATCTTCGCCGGCAACAGCGCGGCGCCGAAGTTCAACGACTCGCTGGCGAAGACCACGATCAAGGGAGGCGAGAAGGGCCGTCTGTCCGCCTCGCGCAGCGCGCGGACCGGACGCACGGTCAAGGGCGGCAAGGCCAAGTCGATGAAGGCGAACAAGGCCTTCGGCCAGCTGAAGGTGGCGAAGGGGATGTCGGCGCTCGGCGCCGGGACCAGCGCCACGGAAGGAGCGGCCGCGACGGCCGCCAACGCCTTCGACGGAGGGCAGGGCGCGGGCAACGTCGTCGGCGCTCCCTCCCCGACCGGGACCGTGGATTCTCCGAGCACGCCCAACGGCGCGCCCGACATGACGGGGCCGTCGGTGGCCACCCCTGACGGGGTCGCGGTGGACCCGGACACCTCCCAAGCCCTCGAAGGCATCGCGGCGCTGGCCAAGGCGGCCGGCGAGATGAAGAAGAAGGCCGCGCAGATGCGGATGATGGGCTACGCCCTCATCGCCGTCGGCATCGCCTTGATCGCCGCGGGCTGCACGATCTGGACCGCGTGGTGCATCCCCCTCGGCATCATGATCGCCGGCGTGGGCTACATGCTCGTCGACATGGCCGCCACGATGGACAAGCAGGCCGACATGATGAAGAGCATGGCGGAATCGGCGAGCCAGGCGCTCTCGGCGCGCACGAGCGATGTCAAGCAGGACGAGATCAACAAGTACTGCATCGACCGCGCCTACGAGGGGACCGACCCCAAGAATTGCAACCCGCCCGACAGCGTGACCGAGAACCGCCAGACCGTCGAGAACGACAACTCGGCCGTCGAGCGCCATAAGGACATGGTCAAGGAGACCGGCCGGGTCGAAGGGGTGAACGGCAAGCCGACCGGGCAGTGAGGTTGATAAAGTTCGGTAAAAGGACGCGGGGCGCATTGACAGCCTAGAGGGTTCGCACTACACTATCGGGGCGTAAGAAAAAGAGAAAAATATGTCAACTTTCCTCGAAAAGAACAAGAAAAAGAGCGCCTTGGCGGCGTTGCTTCTCTTCATCAGGACGCGCAAGACCGTGACCGCGCTGCTTCTGCTGGTGGCCCTGGCCTCGTTCTTGTTCGTCAGCCCGTCCAACATCATCCTGAGCTTCCCGGGCGGCGCCCGGGTGGCCGCGGGCGTGGCGTGGATCGCGGGGAAGGTGGGCGTGGATACCTCGAAGTGGGGGCTGGCGGGCGGCAAGCGCGACTACGGCGACCTGCTGGCGGCGTTCCGGGCGGCCAAGGACGGCGGCGGGAAGGCCGGCTGGGCGGCGTTCATGCGCGGCGGCGAGGCGGCGGACGCGGCCAGGCTCGCCGCAGGCAGCAACGGCTCTCTCGGCTGGGTCAAAGGCAACGCCAAGGATCTCGAGGCGGCGGGCGGCAGCGGCGCGAACCTGCCCAAGCCGGGCTCGGTGGAAGGCGTCCTCAATCCCGACGACGCCAAGAACGCCGCGGAGGGCGACGCGGTCGCCTTGGCCGACGGCGACATGAGCGGCGAACGCGAGGGCCTGGTGAAGAGCGCCTTCGCGGGCGGCTTCGGCTCCGGCTTCGGCTCCGGCTTCGGCAGCGGTTTCGGCGCCTCGGGCTCGGCCGCCGGCGGCGGCATGCTGTCCGGCGGCTCGTACGCCGGCTCGGGCTTCTTCGGCGGGGGCAAGGGCGCGGCGAGCGGCAAGCTCAGCGACGTGGTCAAGGGCGGGCTCGAGGGGATCAATTCCCAGCCCGGGAAGGGCGTTCAGATCAAGGGCGGCGCCAAGGGCCAGCTGTCCCAGGCGCGGGCCTCCGCGATCAGCACCCGCACGAACAAGGGCTTGGTCGGCACGCACACCATCAGCGGCCAGCGCGCCTTCGTCCAGCTCGCCGCCGGACGCGGCCGGGCGGCGATCTCGGTGGCGCCCAACTGCACCGCCGGCTCCGGCTGCCCCGGCGAGTTCGCGACCACGCAGACCGGCGCGGTGTACGACGGCAACACCATCACCGGCGACCGCACCGACATCCTGACGGCTCCCCAGATCGACGGCTTCGACACCCCGAACCTTCCCGACACGGGCATGGCCGACGACTACATCCGCGACGCGGAGAAGATGGACGCCGACGCGAAGAAGTGCCGCGAGCTCGACGATCTGTACGGCCCGCAGGAGCGCGAGTTCGACAAGCAGCAGGAGTCTCTGTCGCGCCAGTTCGACTCGATGGGCTGCGGCCAGGGCGGCTGCAGCAAGTCGAAGGCGAAGCGGTGCCAGCGCATGGGCGACCAGATGAAGCAGCTGTGCCGCGACTCGATGACCGTGCGCTGCAAGCACATCCACGAGTGCCCGCTGACGGCGAAGAACAACTGCTCCGCCGCGGAGTGCGAAGGCTCCGCGCGCAACAAGCAGAAGGTCTACGACACGAACGACGGCGTCCGCAGCACGACGATGGACCAGGGCGAGCAGTCCGCCGAGTGCACCTACACCAAGAACAACGTGATCTCGGCGCGGCAGTCGGCGCGCAACGCGGTGGATTCCTACCGCGGGGCGGATTGCGAGAGCCTGTACAAGCAGCAGGGGTCGCTCTCGGGGCAGATGAAGTACATGAGCAAGTGCTCCGGACGCGAGAACCAGGTCGTCAACACCTGCAAGAACTACGCGAACTCGCTGTGCCAGAACTCGAAGGCGTGCGGCGGCGGGGATTGCACGGGCAACACCGACGCGTGCGTCATCACGGATCTGGCGGGCATCGAGGAATTCATTTCCAAATAAGCGAAGGACCAGGAGAACCATTATGGACCAGCAGCCGAAGATCCCCACTCTCAAGGACGCTCAGAAGCCCCAGGTCAAGATCAAGGGCATGGGCGCCGGCCTGACCCTCTTCGACCGCCTCAAGCAGTTCAAGAAGAAGGACCTGGCCTTCATCCTGGCCGGCCTGGGGACCTTGTTCATGGCCCCCCTGGCGGAGCACTTCATGATGGCTCCCGAGAACGGCGACGCCACGCTCCAGAAGGGGTGGGGCGGCGGCAGCGGCGGCGCGGGCGGCGGCATCTTCGGCAGCGGCTCCAGCCCCTACGAGAACGGCAACAACAACATCGCCTCGGGCGGAGCCATCGGCGGCGCCGGCGACATCATCACTCCCTTGAACGTGCGCGACCCCAGCGCCCTCGTGATGGGCCCCGGCGCGGCCCAGCAGCCCAACGCGGGCTCGGCGGCCCCGGCGGCTCCTCCGCCCACCGCTCCGGCGCGCAGCGAGACGGATTATAAGGACGCCCTCGCCGGCGCGGCCTCCCGCGCGGCCTCGGCGGCCGTCAAGCGGGCTCCTCTCCCCGTTCCGAAGGTCGCCCTCGGCGGCTCGGGCCTGCGCGGCCTGGGCGTGGCGGGCGGCGGCACCAGCGCCTCGGGCAGCCTCGGGCCCATCGGCCCCGCGGCCGGCAGCACGGGCGGCGGCGGCAGCAGCGGCCTGAGCCTCGTCCGCAACGCGCCCGGCTTCCGCAGCGCGGCCGGGGCGCGCAGCCCCACCGGCGGCACCGGCCTCGACGGCACGAAGAAGGCCGGCCAGAACGCCGGCGACGCGTTCTCCCGCACGGGCAGCGCCCTGAGCGGCCTGAACGCCGCGGCCAGCGAGCAGATCCCCACCGGCGGCCAGGGCTACGGAGGCGGCGGCGCCGGCGGCGCGGGCGCCAACGACAAGCCCTACAGCGGCAGCGGCCCCGGCGGCAGCAAGAGCGTCGGCGAGTCCCTGGCCTTCCTCGAGGCGAAGCAGCGCATGGAGGAGAACCTCAAGCTCGAGTTCGAGAAGCGCAAGCTCAAGGACCCGGAGCTCCTGCTCTACGGCATCCGCAACGACTCCCTGAAGGCCATGGCGGCCGAGATGACGAAGTCTTTGACGAAATCCGTGATCGGCTTCATGGACCCGTCGTCCGCGGCGAACGCGAACGCGGTCATCTCCTGCCCCGGCGGCTTCCAGGGCATGCTGTCCGCGGCTCCGATGTGCAGCAACGACGGAAAGGGCGGCGACGCCGGCGGGTGCGTGCAGAAGACCAACGCCACTCCTCCCGGCTACGTTTGGAAAGTGGGTGATAAGGTCTCGGATTGCCGCGTCACCGGCGGGAAGGACGACAAGCCGGGCTCCGTGGCCGAGCAGGCGCCTTCGACGCCCGGCGGTCCCATCGCCGGCGGCTGGCCGACGGGCCCCGGCCGCGACGCGGCCGCGGCGCTCGACTCGTTCTGCTCGCGTCTCGACATCGCGGTCACCGAGATCGATAAGAAGGATCCCGGCGGCTCGAACAGCCAGTTCCGGACCCTGAAGACGATGTTCAACGGGGCCAAAGGCGAGGTCGCGACCATCATCTCCGGTCGTGACGCCTTGTACGGCACGGCCGCGTCCAAAGCCTGCGGCGCGACGGACACGAGGAGCGAAGGGAAGTCGGTCTATCAGCTTCAGGCCGCCATCACCGGCAGCCTCACGGGCGACGCCGAGGGCAAGGGCGGCGCCATCCCGGACCTCGCCGGCCTCGCCGGCAAGACGGAAGGCGACGCCGCGAGCGCGGGGACGAAGATCGCGACGGCGCGCGCCGACCTGAAGAAGGCGAACGACCTCCTCGCCGCGGTCGAAGGCAGCCTGGCGAAGGGCGGCACCACGAACCTGGGCAACCCCGAGTTCGCCAAGACCCAGTTCAAGGATGAGGCTCCGGGCGCGATCAAGGCGCTGAAGTGGCTGAAGGGCGACGGAGACCCCGAGGGCTACATCCCGAAGGAGAAGGCCCTGCTCGCGAAGCTCGAGCCGGTGATCCAGGCCGGAGAGTTCGCCTCGACGGCGGACCCCAAGAACGTCCCGGCTCTCATCAAGCTGAACAAGGACTACACCACGGCGCGCGACGCGGCGAAGGACATCAAGGCCGGCGAATCGAAGCCGGCCACGGACGTCCCGGCCGAGCAAAAGGCCGCGGCGGATGCGGTCAAGGCGGACATCGACAAGGCGAACCCCCTGGTCCCCAAGATCAAGGAAACGTACGACGCCTACGTCGCGAAGAGGGATGCGACGGAGAAGAAGCAGGACGAGATCGACGCGGCGAAGAAGACCGCCCAAGATGCTCTCGACGCCGCGACGACCCAGTGGGCGCAGGCCCAGGGCAAGCAGATCAAGATCCTCAACGACGCGCAGACGGTGCTTCAGGGGATCAAGACCGGGAAGTAGGTCTTTAGGCCCAGGCGTGAGAATGTGCATGGAGCTACAATAGGAACAGCCTCATCGTAGGACCGGAGAAGCCATGAAACCCCTGAATCCCATCATGGCCGTCTTGGTGATCGCGTCCGTCGGGGCCTCGCCCCTTCGGACGCTCGCCGCTGACGGCGCCGCGACCGCCCCCGCCGCGACGGCGGAGGACAAAAACCCGATCAACGCGCTGACCAAGATCCTGGCCGCCAATCCGGCGGCCCGGGCGGACGCCGGCAAGCGCCTCGAGGATTTCCTCCTCAAGCCCGACTCGAACGGGAAGAGCTTCGTCGCCGTCGACGTGGACCGGACGGCCCTCGCGGCCGTCGCGCGCGATTGGGGGGAGAAGCACGGGAGCCCCGGAAGCGTCGCCACCCTTTATTTCGTCGCGGGCCCCGGCTTGTCCACTCCGGCCTGGGCGATGACGGACCCCGTCCTGTCGAAGACCTTCGTCTCCGGGATGAAGTGGGAGGGCCGCCTGCGCGCCGCGCTCGCGGACTGGACGGGCAAGAGCCAGATCGACAAGAAACGCGAGAAGACCCAGGTCTCCGCGTTCCTGAACGACGCGGCGGAAAAGGCTTCGGCGGTCTTCTCCGACCCCCGTACGAAGGAGGAGCTGGACCTGAGCATCGCGGAGAACAACACCACCGCGCCCGTGGTGCCGGACACCACCCGGGGCCCCGGCTCTCGCCTCGACGGCGCGATGCGCCAATACACCCTCGAAGACCTCTACGGCCCCGCGGGGGCGGTCGTCATGGACGTCTCCGGCCCGAAAGACCCGAACTCGCGCAAGATCTCGATGAAGATCTACACGAAGCGCATGCCCGACGGCACGACGCGCAACGAGATCGGCATCTTCGACATCACCGACACCAACGACATCTTCGGCCAGCGCTTCCCCATCGACAGCGGCAAGAAGTCGTTCACGCTGGACGACCGGACCGAGGGGCATAAGAAGTACGAGCTGAGTTTCGGCGAGGCCGGCCCCGACGGGAACCGGACGATCACCTTCGCGCGGCCGGGCGACGGCGGCGTGCCGCTCAAGACGTCCGTGTCCGAGCTCTTCATCAAGCGCGCCGACCAGGCCGCGGGGATGGGGAACATCATCAACGTCGGAGGCCAGGAATTCTACACGCTGCCGCAGGGCGGCGCGAAGAGCGCGTTGGCCTTGTTCCCCAAGGCGGCCATCGACGCCCGCGGCACCGGCGACGCCCGCGACCTCATCCCGTCGCTCTACGCCGAGGTCGGCGTGCGCGGCGCGGACGGACGCAATGAGAACGTCGCGCCCGGCCCCAAGGGCGGGCCTCATCTCGGCGCGGTGGGCGACAAGGAATTCCATCTCGAGTTCAACAAGGCGCTCGGGGTCTGGGAGGTCAAGGAAGGCGGCGGCGACCTGCCCAAGCCTCCGGCGGCCCCCGCGACCTCCACGCCCGGCGACGGCTCCAACACCGGAGGGAACACCGGCGGGACCCCGACGAACGGCAACGGCATGACGATCGCCGAGCTCGAGAGCCTCCTGCTCCGCTCCTCGGACTGCAAGAAGAACCCGGACGACGTCAAGGACCTCGCCGACGGCCTCAAGGGCAAGTACGGGATCGTCTCCTGCACCACCGAGGTGGAGGGCCTGCAGCAGATCGTCCTCGTCCCGAAGTCCGACGCGGTCCCGGGCCAGCAGCTCAAGTACGGGAACGTCCAGGACCTCAAGCTTCAGCGCGCCCGGTTCTTCGACCACTACCTGGTCCTGGTCTTCGACAAGCAGATCCAGTATCTCGACCTGCTGAAGACCGACAAGGAGGGCGCCTTCTCGGTCGCCGGCTTCATCGCGGAGAAGAACGCGTCGAAGTTCGTCGACGTCGGGCCGTTCATCGACGCCCTGAAGAACTACATGAGCCTGAAGGGCGAGGACGCGGGGGCCATCGCCGAGGTGCCCGCGCGCGTCGCCCGGGTCCTGGGCGGCAAGGCCTATAACCTGAGCGGCCAGATCGCCGGCTCGCCGAAGGCCGTGTTCGTGGTCACCGCGATGTCGGGCGGCCTCGTGTACAACCTCTGGCCCACCATCATCATGCCGGGCAACGAGACCGTTCCCAAGCCCAACCCCTACACGGACCTCGTCGGTCCGTCCAACGCGATGGGCGGGGACATCAGCTCGGAGAACAAGAAGTTCGACGCCTTCTTCGAGACGGCGGAGAAGCGCAAGGCGGTCCTCATCGGGACGGAGCAGGCGGCCGAGGAGAACGACGTCGCGCTGTACGTGACCGAGGATCCCATCAAGAAGGACTCGGACGCGGAGAAGAAGTACTACCTGATGTTCCGGTACCGGTCGCCGGACCCGGAGAAGGTGGCCATCTTCCGCCACAAGCAGATCGAGGTGTTCAACAAGGACAACCCCTATCCCGGCGACGGCCTGAAGCTGTCGGGGCTGGTCAAGGCGGGGTCGGTGGTGGCCTCCCGCGGGGCGGCGGGCTACAAGTTCGTCTCGGGCTCCAAGAAGGAGAAGGGCGTGTTCGCCCTGTTCCAGAACAAGCAGGTCAGCGCGACGAACGCCCAGCAGGGCGCCGCCAACTGCGCCGGCCCGCTGATCTGGTGGGGCCTCGACCGCGAGGCCGCCTTGAAAGTCTGCCAGGAAGACAAGTTCTGAGAGGCTGACCGGCCCGGGACCTTAGGCCTATAGGGCCTGGGTCCCGGGCCTCTTTTTTTCATGGGCCTCTGGGCCCTGACAGGAGCCGTTCCCTCTGCTACACTGAGGGCAGGTCGCGCCCCTCATGAAACCCCTCGCGCGTCGTGCCGCCGCCGTGCTCGTCTGCGCCGCCATGCTCGCGGCGCAGTGGCCCGCGGCCGCCTGGGCGGCCGCGGGGGCCGTCGAGCCCAACCCCGCCGAGGCGATGAAGTACCTGCAGGGCCTCGGCGTGTACAAGGACGACGGCGACCCGCTGAAGACCTACCTGCTCGCCGACGGCAAGCTCACCCCGATCGGCCGGACCCTGTACCTCTCCCTGAAGAAGCGCTACAACCCGGCCGAAGAGGTCGAGTCGATGAAGCCGATCTTCGACCGCCTGCGGGGCAACGGCCCCTACACCTCGGCGCGCCAGGACTCCGCGGCGCGGGCCATGCAGCTCTTCACGGAGAAGTTCGGGGACCTGAACACGGCCGCGGCGGGCAGCGTCGAGGAGTCCTTCCGCATCGGCGCGCTGCGCGAGGCGCTGATGACGGGCGCGGCGGTCAGCGACCCGCCGAAGGCCAACGCCTACATCCAGGTGGAGACCGAGGATGGCTACGAGTTCCGGGACAAGGACGGGGTCGCCTTCCGGATGACCAAGAAGCAGGTCACGACCTACAACCGCGAGCTGCAGAAGACGCAGCGGCAGATGAACCTGAACCGGCCCGCCGACGTGGACGCGATCCCCGAGACCGGCCGCTACAACTTCGCGATGCTCAAGTACAGCTACTACCGCCTCAAGAACCAGGAGGACGAGTACGTCAAGGCGACGCGCATCGACCGGATGATCGCGATCGCCGAGCTGCTGGGCAAGCAGTACCCCACCGACCTGTGGTTCAACGACCCGACCCTCGAGGCGGACCTGATCCGCCAGGCCAAGAACAAGACCTACGACCATCGCGGCACGACCTACAGCGTCTTCGACATCGTGGACGCCAAGTTCAAGCAGCGGCGCGCCTACCTCGAGGGGGCGCGCGCGGCGGTCCAGCGCTTCGAGACGGACATGAACCGCTTCAAGGACGCGTCGACGATCACCGACTCGCAGGTGGCGATGATGTCCCTCGACGAGCAGAACGCCCTGCGCTGGCTCAGCCTGACCGTGCTCGAGACGCAGATGTTCCACGTCAAGAACCAGGGCGAGCGCGTCGACCCGACCTCCCCGGACGCCCAGGCGATCATGAAGATCGTCGACGATTCGGACCTCACGCCGGACCAGAAGCGGGCGTACAAGGCCCAGGGCCAGAAGATGAAGGCGCGCCTCGACGAGCTCCAGGATATCCTGAACAAGACCCGGGCGGCGCTCAACGGCGCGGACTACGCCGGCAGCCTGGACACGGTCCAGGCCGCGCTCGCCGCGACGCAGAAGGAGCTCGGCGACCTGTCGGTCGACTACGCGATCTACCTCGAGGCCCCGTCCACCGCCTTCCTCGCCAAGGGCCAGACGCTGAAGAAGCACGCGGCGTACAACGTCTTCGGCCACCTCTACAACGGCGTCTCGGCCACCTTGCGCGGCGGCTACAAGATGACGCCCTGGGGCTCCCAGTACGCCGAGGACATGGCGGCGATCGAGGGGGACGGCAAGCGCCCCTCGATGGTGAAGACCTACGACGACCTCTCGCGGCTCGTGGCCGGCGGCGACTTCGCCGAGGCGCGCCGCCGGATCATCGCGATGAACCCCAACGCGGCCCAGTACTCGATGAGCGGCGCGGTCGGCGGCGAGGCGTCCAAGGTCAACGACGCCCTGCGCATCAGCTCCTCCCTGAAGGCCTCCCACGACCGCATCACCGCGGTCACCGAGATCAACAAGTCGCTCGACGCGGCGGCCACCTTCGTGACCTGGACGATCAGCATCGCCCTGCTGGCCCCGGTCGCGCGCGCCACGCTCAACGGCATCGGCAAGCTCAGCGGCATCGGCGGGAACATGATCAACGCGGGCCGGGCGATGGGGGGCGTGCAGGGCCTGGCGGTGCGCGCCGCCGGCCGCGCGCTCATCGTCGTCGGCGAGATCGCCAAGCACAGCGCGGCCCGCCTCGAGTCGCTCGAGCCGGACGCGGGCCGGGTGCGCGCGGTGGCCGGCGAGAGCTGGATCGCCAACTACGCCGTGGCCAGCGGCGCCCGCGCGATCAGCGTGGCGACGCGCCAGGCGACCTTCACGGCCATGTCCGCCGGCATCTCCTCCGCCTTCACCGTCGGGACCCATCTCTGGGACGTCGGGACGGCCAAGATCGGCGGGGTCAACATCGGCGGCTATCAGCTCATCGAGCCCGGGCATTCGATGTTCGCTCCCGACTGGGACGGGGCGGGCAAGGCCGCCTGGGCCGGGTTCAAGGGCGGCGCCTGGTGGGCCAACGAGTCCTTCCACCCCGCGCTGGGCTACATCGGCCTGCCCTCGACCGTGTTCAGCGGCACGCGCCTGGCCGGGGCCATGGAGGTCATCGGCACGCGCGGCGTGGTCGGCTCCGCGTCCCACGGCCTCAAGGTGATGACCAACGGCACGGCCGCCGTCGAGGCCGCGGCCGCCTCGGGCAAGATGGGCTTCCTCGAGCGCCTGACCGAGGCCAA
>Ga0255338_1002965_pt1 | contig 22148 bp, 18 predicted proteins | sample MeOH1_35cm_T4_19_FD_203715 | JGI IMG/M metagenome (GOLD analysis project Ga0255338, IMG submission 203715) | Sandy soil microbial communities from University of British Columbia, Vancouver, Canada - MeOH1_35cm_T4_195 | ecosystem: Engineered > Artificial ecosystem > Sand microcosm > Unclassified ...
GTCTCGCGCCGAGCGGCGAGCTCTCTGACGTCCAGGAAGCGTTCATCGAGAACGGTGCGTTCCAGTGCGGCTTCTGCACGCCCGGTTTCGTGATGATGGTGCACCAGCTTCTCGACCGCCATCCCGACCCGAGCGAAGAGGAGATCCGGCACTACCTGTCGGGCAATCTCTGCCGCTGCGCGACGTATCCGCAGATCATCCAGGCCGTGAGAAGCACGGCTGAAAAGCGCAACGCTACCGCGGCCGCTTGATGGATGGTGTGCTGCCGCAAGGGGACGCTCGTAGCAGCGACCTGCTGGGAGCTGGAGTGAACGAGAGCATCGCAGCGCGGGTGGAGCGGAGCGTAACGCACCGCAGCAACAGAGGCCGACGAGCCCGAGGAGGAAAAACGTGAGCACCGAGAAACGACACTTGAAGTCTTTGGCGGTGATGTGGACCGCGATGGTTGTTTGCGGAGGCGCGGCGGCGCAGGATTATCCGAACCGACCCATCCGCTTGATCGTGCCGTTCGCCGCGGGGGGCGCGACCGACCTGCTTGCGCGCGAGCTCGGGCAGCGCCTGAGCGAGCGCGTTTCCAGGCCCGTCGTCGTCGACAACCGTGCGGGCGCGGGCGGCATTCTTGGTCTCGAGGCTGGTGCGCTGGCGACGCCGGACGGCTACACGCTGGTCATGTGCTCATCGAGCACGCTGGTACTCGGCCCGGCGCTCGGCACGAAGCTCCCGTACGACCCGATCAAGAGTTTCACGCCGATCACCGAGGCCGCCGACATTCCGGTGGTGCTCGTGGCGCATCCATCGTTTCCCGGACACACGCTGCCTGAGCTCATCAAGGCTGCGAAAGCGAAGCCCGGCCAGTACTCCTACGCGTCGAACGGCACCGGCACGACGACGCATGTCGCGGGCGAGCTGCTGAAGAAGGTTACCGGCATAGATATCGTTCACATCCCCTACAAGGGCGGCGGCGCGGCGATCACGGAGGCGATCGGCGGCCAGGTTCCGCTCCTGCTGGGCGCAATCTCGACACCGCTTCCGCACATCCGTTCGGGCAAGCTGCGCGCGCTCGGCGTCACCAGCCCGAAGCGCCTGCGCGAGCTGCCGGACGTTCCGACTTTCGCGGAGTCGCTGCCCGGTTTCGAAGTGCGGCAATGGTTCGGCGTGTGCGGCCCTGCCGGTCTCCCGAAGCCGATCCTCACGAAGCTCAGCACCGAGCTAATGAGCATCGTCGGCGCCTTCTCGTCCAACGAGCGCGTGCTGCGTGCGGGGCTCGAACCCGTGAGCTCGACGCCGCAGAAGTTCGCAGCGTACATCAGGAGTGAGCTCGCCAAATGGACGAAGCTCATCAAGGAACTGAACATCGCGCCGGAATGAATTCGTGAGGGCTGAGGGATGAGGGCTGAGGCAGACGCGATGATTTCGAAGGAAGCGAGATTACGGATGGCAACCATGGGTTTCCCCCTGTTCGGGAGCCGGGCCGCGGCGGGTCCATGTCTTGCCGAGTGTGGCGAGGTGTCCCGGTGAGAATCTGGTATCAGAGTCTGTCGCGGCACAGCGAGACGACGCCGTATCGCGTCGCGCTGAAGAAGGTCCTCGCGCGTGCGGTGGATCCGGGCACCGAGATCGACATCCATAGCATCACCGAGACGGCCGGCATCGCCGACGACTACCGTGTCATGGAGTACATGGACACGCGGGAGGTGATCCATAACGCGGCGAAAGCACAGAAGCAGGGCTACGATGCGTTCGTGATCGGCAACGTGACCGAAGGCGGCCTGCGCGAGGCGCGCGAGATGGTCGACATTCCGGTGCTCGGCCTCGCGGAGACGTGTTTCCATCTCGCCTGCGTGATGGGCGCCAATTTCGCGCTCGTGACGGTGAACGACAAGTTCACGCCGCGCATCGTCGAAAGCGCGCGCCGTTACGGCCTTGCGTCACGCCTCGCCGGCATCATGAAAATGAAGTCCGATCCGCAGGACCTGAAGCGTGCGTTCGCCGAACCCGGCCACCGGCAGGTCATCCTTTCGCAGTTCGCGCAAGCCGCGGAGGCGGTGAGCGCCGAGGGCGCGGAAGTGATCGTGCCATGCGGCGGCGTGCTCATGACGCTGCTCACCGAGGAAGGCGTGCACACAGTCGGCCGCACGCCGGTTCTGAACGGCATCATCGAGCTTGTGAAGTTCGCGGAGATGGCGGTGAAAACGCGCGCCCTCACCGGGCGCTTCACGAGCAAGCGCCTGAATTACGCGCCGCCGGCCGGCGCCACGCTGAAACTCATCCGCAACTTCTACGGCGCGGACATGTATCCCGGCGCTGAGTGAGGGCTGAGGGATGAAAGCTACCCCTACCTTGTGGTTGTTGACAGCAGAAACGTCTTAGAGGAACGAAATGCACATGTTGCTCACGAAGCCGGGGCGCATCGGGCCGCTGCGCATCAGGAATCGCGTGGTGATGGCGCCGATGGGCACCAACTACAGCACCACTGATGGGCTCTCCACCGAGCGCGACAAGCTCTACTACGCCGAGCGTGCGCGCGGCGGTGTGGGCATGATCATGACCGAAGCGATGGTCGTGACCGAGCACGCACGGCCTCACCACAACTCGCTCTGCTGCTACCACGACCGCTTCATCCCGGGGCTCGCGACGATCGTCGAAGCGATCAAGGAGCACGGCGCGGCGGTGTGCGCCCAACTGAATCACCGCGGGGGGCTGCTGCGCCGCTCGGTGCTCAACATGGAGCCGGTCGGCCCTTCGCCGTGGCACAACCCGAACACGGGCGACGCGGTGCGGCCGCTCACGGTTGCCGAGATCGTCGAAATCCAGAAGCTCTTCGTGCAGTCGGCGCGCCGCCTGCAGCAGGCGGGCTACGACGCGGTCGAGATCCACGCGGCGAACGGTTACCTGTTCCAGCAGTTCTTTACCCCGCGCATCAACAAGCGCACCGATCAGTACGGCGGCTCGTTTGATAACCGCGCGCGTTTGCTGCTCGAGACTATCGCGCGTCTGAAAGACGAGCTGGCGGATTTCCCGCTCGTCGTGCGGCTTTCCGCGACCGAGTTCACCGACGAGAGCTACACGCAGGACGAGATCATCGAGCTTGCGCGCAGGCTGGAAGCGGCCGGCGTGGCGGCGCTCGACGTCTCGGGCGGCAGCAACGAGAGCCCGCAGCTTTCGAAGTACTGCATCCAGCCGCCGTCGTTCCCGCGCGCGTGCCTGGCCCCTTATTCGAAGCCGATCCGCGAAGCCGTATCGATTCCGGTGTTCGTGGCAGGCCGCATCGTCGATCCGGAGGACGCGGAAGCCGTGCTCACGGCGGGCTGCGCCGATTTCGTGTCGGTGGGGCGCGCGCTCTACGCCGATCCGCACTGGTGCCTGAAAGCATTAGGCAAAGTCAAAGCCCCGATCCGCAAGTGCATCGCGTGCAACGTGTGCTTCGAGCGGCTGACGCTCGAGAAAGACGTCGCGTGCGTCCATAACCCGGTGATCGGCACCGAGTTCGAGGCGCTGGAGTATGCGGAGCCGCAGCTTTCGCCCGCCACGCGCACGCGCGCGCCGCGCCGCGTGCTGGTGCTCGGCGCGGGCGTGAGCGGAATCGAGGCGGCGCGCGTGCTCGCAGGGCGCGGCCATGGGGTGGAAGTCTGGGAGAAAGCGGCGCGCGCCGGTGGGCAAATACACCTCGCGGTCGCCGCACCGGACAAGCGCGAAGTCGAGCCTGTGTGGAGCTATCGCTGGGAGGAAGTGCAGAGCCTCGGCGTGCCGGTGAAGACCGGCGTTACCGCGACGGCCGATTCGATCCGCGATTTCGCGCCGGATTTCGTCGTCGTCGCGACGGGTGCGCAGGCGCGGCGGTGTCCGTTCGACACGTCACGGCTTGACGCCGAAATCATCGTCGCGCATGCATGGGATATCCTCGAGACGCCCGAGCGGGTTCCGGCAGGCGGCAGCGTAACGATCATCGGCGGCGGCATGGTCGGCATGGAGACGGCCGATCTGCTGTCGCTGCACGGGGTGCGTTGCACGGTCGTGGAAGCGCTTTCGACCGTCGCCCTCGGCATGGCGCGCAATAACCGGATGGAGCTGATCGAACGCGTCGCTGCGCGCGGATCTCGCATCATGACCGGCGCGAGCGTGGTGCGCGCCGAAGGCGCGCACCTCGAACTGCAAAACGCCGATGGCGCGACCACGCGCCTCGAGATCGGAGAGTTTCTGATCGTCGCGATCGGACCCGCGCCTGACCAGGAAGCGAGCCGAGCGTGCGAAGCGGCCGGCGTCCCCTACGAACTCGTCGGCGACGCGTATCGGCCGGGCGATTTCCTGTCGTGTTTGCGCGACGCGTGGATGGTGGCGTTGAGCGTCGACAAGCGATTCAAGGCAGCGCCTGCCATGGCGACGCACGCCGCATAAGGAGCAGCAAATGGCCCTACCGACGTACGAGGTGTTCGCAATCAAGTACGCGCAGCGCGATGCGCGCCGCGCGAACCATTTCCTCGGCGGCGACCAGCACGATGCGCCGATGCCGATGGATTATTTCGTGTGGCTCATGCGCAATGACGAGCGCACGGTCGTGCTGGACGTCGGTTTCAACGCGGAGATCGCTGCGCAGCGCAAGCGCGTACACCTGCGCGCGCCTGCCGCGGGCCTGGCGAAGCTGGGCGTCAACGCGGCGGAAGTGCGCGACGTGATCGTGAGCCACATGCACTACGACCACATCGGCACGTTTTACGACTTTCCGAAAGCGCGCTTTCACATGCAGGACGACGAGATGGCGTTCGTCACCGGACGCCATATGTGCCACCATCAGTTCCGGCACAGTGTCGAAGTGGAAGACGTGGTCGGCGTCGTACGCCTGGTCCACCACGAGCGCGTGCAGTTCCACGACGGTGATGACGAGCTTGCGCCGGGCATCACGATGCATCGCATCGGTGGCCATACCGCGGGATTGCAATCGGTGCGCGTGCATACGAAGCGCGGCTGGATCGTCCTCGCGTCGGACGCGAGCCACTACTACGAGCACTTCGAGAAGGACCGGTGCTTCCCGACCGTTTTCCACCTCGGACAGTTGCTCGAGGGTTACAAGACGCTGCGCCGCCTGGCCGAATCGCCGCAGCATATCATTCCTGGCCACGACCCGCTGGTAATGTCGCGGTATCCGGCGGCGTCGGGCGATCTCGGAGGCATCGCGGTGCGGCTGGATGTGATGCCGCGCGCCTAGTGTACCGAGTCGTTAATACGTGTACAAAAGCGGCCGACTGACCCGATGATTTCATCTGCGCTCTTGTGCCAGACGAAGGGCTTCGGATTGTCATCGTGGGCCGCAAGGTAATGACGGATGGCCTTTTCAAGCTTGACCATACTGCGGTGCGATTCGCGCCTGACCTGGCGCTCGCTGAGCAGGCCAAACCGACGCTCAATTGATTAAGCCATGAACCCGAGGTCGGAGTGAAATGCAAGTGAAAGCGCGGGTGGCATATAAACCATGCCTTCACCGTAGGCGTGTTGTGCGTGCCGTAGTTATCCATGACCAGCTTCAATTGCGGCAGTGGCCGTCCCGCACCCATATCCGTCTCCTTGTACAGAACTTACTATGAGACAGATGGAATGCATAATAGTTGTACGAATTAACGAATCAGGACACTAGCTAAAAACTCCCGTACGGTGGGTCGATGACCCACGGTCTGGTGGTCTGCGCCGTGCCCCACCCATCCTACGTTCTAAAGGCCTGCCAACGATGAGCAGCTCCAAACCTCCTCTCGCCGAGAACGCGACCCGCGATCTCGCCCGATTCGCTTCGTCCCTGTGTTACGAAGACCTGCCAAAAGAAGTCGTCCATCGCATCAAGCTCTGCGTGCTCGATGCGATCGGCTGTGCGCTCTATGGCGCGACGCTGCCATGGACGCGCAAAGTCGCCGATCTCGCGCTGGCCGAAGGGGCTCGCGGCAGCGCGTCGCTCGCCGGCATGGGCAGGAAAGCTTCGGTATCGCTCGCAGCCCTCGTAAACGGCACGGCGGGACACGCTTTCGAACTCGACGATATCCACAAGGAATCGATCATTCACATGGGTTCGCTCGCTGCGCCCGTCGCATTCGCATTCGCTGAACAGCGGGGCGCGGGCGCTCGCGACGTTATCACCGCGATGACGGCGGGCTACGAAATCGGCGCACGTGTGGGCAATGCGGCAACGATGAGCCTCTTTTTCCGCGGGTTTCATCCGCAGGGCACCTCCGGCGTGTTCGCGGCGACGGGCACTGCCGCTCGCATGCTCGCTCTCGACGCCGATCGCTTTCAGCACGCGCTCGGTATTGCGGGTTCGCAAGCGGGCGGTCTCATGGCCGCGCAGGAAGGCGCGATGGTGAAGCGCTTTCATTCTGGCCGCGCGGCACAGAGCGGGGTTTACGCCGCGTCTCTGGCAGCGGCCGATTTCACCGGTATACCCGACGTGCTCGAAGCCGCGTATGGCGGCTATCTCACCTGCTATTCGAACGAGCCGAATCCAGCGCGCCTGGCGGCGGGCCTCGGCACGGTATGGGAAACGACGAACGTCGGCTTCAAGCCGCACGCGAGCGTGACGAGCATCCACACCGCGCTCGACGGCCTCGGCGAGATCATGCGCGAGAACAAACTGTCCGCCGAAGACGTGGAACATGTCTACGTGGGTCTGAGCCGTATGACGCACGTGCACTGCGCGTGGGAATACAGGGCTCAGGGCGTTACGGCCGCGCAGATGAATCTCTATTACGGGCTCGCCGTGATCGCGCTCGACAGCATGGCATTTACCGAGCAGTATCGGGAGGGCCGGCTGAAGGACCCGCAGATCCTCGATTTCATCAAGCACATCGATGCTTACGTCGATCCGGAGATCGAGAAGATGGGCGCCCCGTTCCGGCATGCGGCACGCATCAAGGTGCGCGCGCGGGGCGGACGTGAAATCGAGAAGCTCCTGCTGCACCGGCGCGGGAGCCCGGAGCATCCGCTCGATCCCGACGAGATCGAGTACAAATTCCGCCACGTGGTGGCCCCGTGCGTCTCCAAGAGCACCGCGGACCGGATCGTGCAGCTCGTCGGCTCGCTGGAGCAGCTTCAGGATCTCTCGGAATTGATCGGGCTCATCGCGGCGCCGGTGAAGACGTCGGAGGGTGTGTCAGCCGCGTAACGCATCGCAGGTTCAGCAACACCACCGCCATCGCGCCCTGCCCCTGAGGGGGAAGGAGACGGTTCCCTCCCCTTCAGGAGAGGGTCAGGGTGGGATGGATCAACTCAGGACTACAACATGAAAAAACAAACCTACGCCCGACAACTCGCCGCCCGCTTTGCGGCCCTCAGCTACAACGACATCGATGCGAATTCGCGCACGGCCGTAAAGAAGCTCCTGATGGATTATCTCGGCGTCGCGCTCGCCGGCAGCCAGAGCGAGAGCGGCGAAGTCGCGCGCCGCTTCGCGAAAGAGCACGGCCCCAAGGGTCAGGCACGTTTGATCGGCGACAAGGCGCGCGTCGACGTCACCACTGCGGCTTTCGCCAACGCGATCTCGTCGCACTCGATCGAGCTCGATGACATCGACGTGCTCGCGCTCTTCCACTTCAGCCCCCCCGTCTATTCCGCCGCGCTCGCCGCCGCGGAATACGCCGAAGCGAACGGCAAGCAGCTTCTGGTGGCGCTGGCAGCCGGCTGCGAAATGATGGAGCGCGCGAGCAAGGCGACCAATCCATCCCTGCGCAATCGCGGTTATCACACGACGCCCACGTGCGGCGTATTCGGCGCGACGGTGGCGGCCGGGAAACTGCTGCGTCTCCCGAATGACAAGCTCGTTTCGGCGCTGGGCCTCGCCGGCGCGCAGGCGTCCGGTCTCATGGAGATGTACGGCCCGTCGATGCAGAAGCGCTTCAATCCGGGTCCGACCGCGCGCAACGGCGTCACGGCCGCGCGTATGGCGCAGCTCGGATTCACCGGCGCCGACACGATATTTGAAGGCGAGCGCGGCTTCCTCAAAGCCTTCGGCGACAAGACGTACCCGGAAGCGCTCGGCGAAGGCCTCGGGGGTCCTTACGAGCTGTTGATCGAATTCAAGCCGTATTCGTGTGCGCGTCCGATACACAACGCGATCGACTGCGCGCTCGACGTGCGCAAACAGGAAGGCTTCAGGGTGCAGGACGTCGAAGCGATCCACTTCGACCGCCATTCTGACTGGGCGCGCTATCACCAGAACAAGACGCCGCGCACCTACCACGAAGCGCAGGTCTCTCTGCCTTTCTCCGTCGCCGTCGCGCTGATCGAAGGGCAGGCGCTCCTCGAGCAATACAGCGACCGCAACATTCGCAACGCGCAGGTGAAGCGCCTCTCCGACATGCTGACAATCGCCGAAGATCCGTCCCTGCCGCGCGGCGTCTCGTGCAGGATGACCGTGACACTGCGCGGAGGCCGCAAGCTCACTTCGCAGGTAGACTATCCGAAAGGGTCGATCCAGAACCCGATGAACGAAGAGGAGATGCGCGCGAAGTTCGAAAGCCTCGCGGTGCCGGTGATCGGCGCCAGGCGCGCGTCGACGCTGGCCGCGCAGGTGATGGAGCTCGAAAAAGTAAAAGACGTGTCGGAGCTCATGAAGCTGACCGCATTGCGCTGATTGCTTCGGAAAGGAAGCCCGCGACCTCATAAAGCGCCGTTGCACGATTACGCGCATGCACTACAAATAGAACGAGCGCCGATTCCGTCGTATTGAACCAGGATTCATGGCGGCGAGTTTCGTGCTTTCCCTTGCCTCTTTCTTCGTGTCGAAGTCGCGACGAAAGTCGGCGCCTTCCTATGCTGGCCGTGGGGTGGCCTCCTTTCGGAAGTAGTGTACGGATTTCTGTGCAGAATTTAATCGCTTTTGAGTAAGGCGAGGCGGTCATGGTATGAGGTTGATTGTCGAGATCGACCCGAGCCCCCAAGGGGTGGAGCTCGCCAACCGCGAGAGCCAGTCGAGCTGGCGCGAGTTTCTGCTGCAGCTCAAGCAGCGCGGCCTCGCGAGCGTGGAATTCGTCGTCTCCGACGACCATGCTGGGTTGAAGAAGTCCATCGCTGAGATCGTTCCGGAGGCGGCCTGGCAGCGCTGCTACGTGCACTTACTGCGCAACGCCTTGGACTACCTGCCTCGCAAGGCCGACGACGACTGCATGCAGGAGCTGCGCTGGCTCTACGACCGGCGTAACCTCGCCGAGGCGCAGCGCGACCTTGCAGCCTGGATCGCCCGCCGGGCGCGCGATAGCGAGATACAAAATAAAGCTGCTCACCGCTCGGGCCAAACACACCGCGGGAATTTTAGAAGAAGACCGAATTACAATTCTCGAGGAGGCGCGTGCGCTGGCAGTGGCCTCTATCCAAAGATTCCCATATAACAAAGGCATCTTGGCTGTCTATTGCGATCTTGTTCTTGAAGTATTCAAGCGAACAAAAAGCTTTCAGGTATATGACGACGCGATGGACGAACTTCGCGCGGCGGAAGAAAGGCTCGGAGATCCCGACATTGCTAGGCTGATTGGCATTTACGAGCGCCGCAGACTAGGCCAAGCAATTTCGAGCGTAGAGCAAATTGAAGACCCGGAATTATTGGATAATGCTTTGGACCCTGAGGACGCGGCCTCGCCCTAGCGTTCCTAGTAGTAACATGCGGAAATGCGGGTGAGCGTTTCGGGGGGGGCGCTAGTTCTGAGAACTGCGCCGTGCACAAGGCATTCAAACGCGACAGCAAAGGCCGCACAGCACGTAGCACACAAGTGAAACGCGATTTTCGCCGTGCGCATCCATGCCCATCAACACGCAAGGCAGGCGGGGCGTGTCCCGGTTATGTGATTGATCATGTCACGCCCTTAAAACGCGGCGGGGCAGATAGGCCGAGTAACATGCAATGGCAGACGACGCGGGCGGCGAAGGACAAGGATAAAACTGAATAAAAGCAGCCAGCCACATCAACGACAAGGGGGAGTGATGAAATTCCGGTTCATCAAACGCGCCTTCGCCGCGTTGGCGAGAGATGCCGACAAGGCGTGCGATCTCATGCGTAAGCATATTGCGGTGACGCGCTCGCTCATCGAATCGGCGCTCCCGCCGGACCTGCAAGCCGCCTAGGGCTGCAGGCCCCGCGGTGGACGGGTAAGCGCAAGCGGCGAGGTGCAGTAGCGGCACACCTTCGTGGCGCTGCGGACATCGGTTCATCTCAATCCCGCACAGCTTGCCGCATGGAGTGGCATGCTCGTCGCCGGACTCATGCTGGAGTCAGGAAGCAGTAATAATACCGCCATGAATCTCAAACAACTAAAAGCGCTGTGCGAAGTGGTCGATCGCGGCTACACCATTTCCGGCGCGGCCGAATCTCTATACCGGACACAACCGAGCATTACCAGGCAAATCCAGGAGCTCGAGAAGGAGCTGGGCATCGAGCTGTTCGTGCGGCAGCGGAACAAGATACTGGATGTGACGCCCCAGGGGCGGGAAATCCTCAAGATCGCCCGGCGTATGCTCGAAGAAGCGAAGAACATTCACCGCGTGAGCGACGAGCTCTCGCAGGTAGCCGCAGGCGAGTTTTCCATCGCCACGACCCATACGCAGGCGCGCTACACGTTGCCGCCGGTGATCCGCAAATTCATGCAAAGCCATCCACGCGTGAAGCTCAACTTGCGACAAGGGACGCCGGCGCAGTGCTGCGAACTCGTGGCGCAGGGCAGGGCCGACATTGCAATCTGCACGGAGACGCAGAACCAGCCGGAAGAAGTGGTGGTGATGCCGTGTTACGGCTTGGGTCGCAGTGTCGTCACGCCGCCCGGACACCCCTTGCTGCGCGTGAAGTCGTTGTCGCTCGCCGCCATCGCCCGCTATCCCATCATCACCTACGACGAAGGCTTCAGCGCCCGCTCTATCGTCGACAAGGCCTTTGCCGACAGTGGCCTCACGCCGAACGTCGTGCTGAGCGCAATTGATGCCGACGTCAGCAAGGCTTACGTCGAGATGGGGTTGGGCATTGCCATCCTCGCGACCATCGCTTTCGATGCCCGCAAGGACGCCAGACTGCGCAGGCTCGACGCGAAGCGCCTCTTCGCGCCCAGCACGCTCGGCATCGTCGTGCGCCGCAACAGCTACCTGCGCGGTTACATGATCGACTTCATCCGGCTGTTTGCGCCAGCACTCAAGAAGTCCGACCTCGATAAGGCCGTTGCCGGTCAACGGGTTGGACCCGCCCAGGGCAACCTGCCGCCGCTCTGACGTGCCTTCGTTCTTGCCGGCCGTTGCTATGCAAAAACCGTATAGCATGGGCCAGATTTTTCATTTTCTTCAATATCAGACCGCTGTTAGCATTCGCGACTATCCGTTGCGGTGACAACCACAAGAACAACGGCATCCGCCAGCCCTCCACGAAGCCAAGGAAACCGATGTACGGCCAAATTCATCACAACTTTCCGCGTCCGTCGCAAGCGCTGCTGCAGCAACTCGAAGGCATCTGGACGTCCACCATCGCCGACACCATGGGCCGACATGGCGTAATGATGCCGGAGATACGCCCGATATTCGAACCGATCCGCATGGTCGGCGTGGCGTTCACCGTTCTCAACTACCCCAACGACAACATCACCACGCACAAGGCCCTCACGATGGTGCAGCCGGGCGACGTGCTGGTGATCGACGAAGGCCGCGAGAACAACACCGGCTCCTTCGGTCACAACATGTCGCTGCAGGCGAGAAACAGGGGCGTGGCGGGTCTGGTCAGCAACGGCTGCGTTCGGGACATCCGTCTGCTGCGCGAAGAAAAATTCACTGCGTTCTGCCGCGGCGTGTGTCCGCGTTCCGCACAGAAACACACGCCGGGCTCCATCAACGTGCCGGTGCAGGTGGGCGGGCTCGTCATCAGCCCGGGAGATATCGTCGTCGGTGACGACGACGGCGTCGCGGTAATACCGCTCGCGGTGGCCGAGGAAGTGATCAAGCGGGCCAAGCAGCGCATGGATATGGAATTCCAGCAGGCGCGCGACATCAAGGAAGGCAAGAAGCCGCTCGAAATCATATTCGGCGACAACTGGGTCGATACGGCCTTGAAGGGCAAAGTGCAGGAATTCAAGTAAGGCGACGACCGGAATGACGACGATGTCCAGAACCGAAGTGTTCCCCGAGCACACCGACGTGCTCATCGCCGGCAGCGGCGCAGCGGGGATGAGGGCGGCGATTGCCGCGCATGATGCGGGCGCCAAAGTGGTGTTGCTCGCCAAAGGGCCGCGGCGTGCGAACCATACCCGCATGTCGGGCGGCCGTTACAACGCGGTCTCGGGCCTCAATCCCGGCGACACCACCGACGCGTTTTACCAGGACACGCTCGATTCAGGCGCCGGCATCAATAACTATCGTCTCGCACGCATACTGGCCGACGAGGCGATGGACCGCGCCTACGACCTCGAAAGCTACGGCCTCGCCTGGGACCGCACCGACATCCGCAAGTACTACATGTCGATGACCGGCGGCGGCACGTTCGTGCGCACGCTCGGCTCGGTGGACGAAGGTATAGGCATCACCGAAGTAATGCTGCACCAGCTGCACAAGCGCGGCATCCGCATCTGCGATTTCCACATGCTCGCCGACGTGGTGCAGGACGACGACGGTCGGGTGGTAGGCGGCCTCGCGCTGGATCTTTCGAAAGGGGCGTGGCGTTATTTCTCCGCCGGCGCGGTGGTGATTGCAACGGGCGGCACCTCGCAGCTGTACGAGACGAGCTCCGGTCCCGCAATCAACACAGGCGACGGCATCGCCATTGCGCTGCGCGCAGGCGCCGAGCTGGTGGACATCGAGTTCATGCAGTTCATCCCGATTTCCTTCGTGTACCCGCCGAGCGCGCGCGGCTACACGCTGACCGAGCCGGCGCACTACGGCATGCGCCATTTCGATCCGAAAGCGGAAGCGGCGCACCTCGTGAATAACAAGGGCGAGCGCTTCGTCCTCAAGCACGACCCCGTGCGCCGCGAAGGCAGCACGCGCGACGTGCTAGCCCGGGCGATCATGCTGGAGATCCTCGAAGGCCGCGGCACGCCGGAAGGGGGCGTGCTGATGCTGCCCGACTCTAAAGTGTTCGAGTCCTTCCTCAAGGAGCGGCCGATTTACGTCAAGCGGCTGCTCGAAAACTACGGCGAAGGCCAGGCGCGACTGGAAGCGCCTATCCAGGTCATGCCGAGCGCACTCTATACGCTGGGCGGCGTGCGTATCGATCCGTCGTGCCGCTGCAACGTGCCGGGACTCATCGTCGGCGGCGAAGCGGCCGGCGGCGTTCACGGCGCGAACCGGCTCGGTGGCAGCTCCATGCCGGACATCCAGGTGTTCGGCCGGCGCGCGGGCATCGCGGCCGCCGAGGACGCGAAGGAATACGCAGGCGCCGGCGCAGCGCAGCTCGAAAAGGCGCATGCCCGCGCAGCGCAGCTGGAAGCGTGCATCGGCCGCAGCGACGGCGTGCGTCCGCCCGACGTCAAGAAGCGCATCCAGAAGCTCATGTGGGATCACGTGGGTCTCGTGCGCAACGGTGAGAAGCTCACGGAAACCCTCGCAGCGTTCCGCAACCTGCGTGAGCACGTGCTGCCGACGGTCAAGGTCACGAGCAAGTCGCGGGTGCTGAACCGCGAGTGGATGGAAGCCCTCGAGCTGGAGAACCTGCTCGACATCGGCGAAGCCATGGCCGCGAGCTCGCTGCAGCGCCCCGAGACGCGCGGCGCGCACTACCGCACCGACTTTCCCGAGACCGACCCGAACTGGACTGCGAACCTCATCGTGCGGCGGCATGCGGGCGCGCTGAACGTCGAAAAGAAAGCTGTCGTGATGCTGGACCAGGCATCACCGCAGCGTGAAAACGTAGGAGCCATAGCGTAATGCCATCCGATATCAAGCTGCGCGCCAAAATTCGGCGCTACGACCCGTCCGTGGATGCGGAGCCGCACTACGAGACGTACGAGGTGGCGGGCAAGGATAACTGGCGCGTGCTCGACGTCATCCGTTCGGTCTATGAGCACCAGGCCGGCGACCTTGCGTACCAGTTCGCCTGCCGCGCGGGCCGTTGCGGCACGTGCGCGGTGAAGGTGAACGGCGTGCCCGTGCTCGCCTGCCAGGAGCGCTGCAAGCCCGAGATGCGCATCGAGCCGCTGACGCCGTTCCCGGTGCTGCGCGACCTTGTCGTCGACCGTACAGAAGTGGAAGCGCGCTACGAGAAACATGCGCTCACCCCTCAGCGCGCCACCGAATATGCGGGCGGACCGGAAGCGATAGAGCCGAAGCTCGCGGAAGAGCTGTGCCACATGGATTCGTGCCTTGCGTGCATGGTGTGCGTATCGGGTTGCCCAGCAGTTGCGGAACGCGCGTTCGACGGCCCTGCGTTCATGCTGAAGTTGCGGCACATGGCGAAGCATCCCGTGGACACCGGCAACCGGCTCGAGCAGGCGATCGATGCGGGCATGCTGGAATGTTTTGGCTGCGACCTGTGCACGCAGCTGTGCCCGGCGGACCTGAGCCCGGCGCAGGCGATACGCGAGTTCCGCCGCGAAATGATCTTCGGGGGGAGCGCCAAGCATGAGTAAGACCGCATTACCGAGGAATACTACACGCCAGGCCGAGGCAATGTTGTACGGCGAGGCGGCGCGCAAGCTGCACCGGGTGAGCGGGGCGGTCATCATCCTGTTCGTGCTGGTGCACGTGATCGTCCAGGCCGTGCGCCACGCGCCGATATTCGCTACGGCAAACGCGGCCGCGCCGTGGCTGCAGGCGTTGCAGGAACAGAACTGGGTGCATGCCATTCTCTTCTTCTGCATCGCTTTCCACACGTTTTATGGCCTCAAGCTGCTTGCCGGCGAGCTGGGCTTCCGTCTCCATTACAAGACCGCGTTCTGGGCCGTCGTCATCGTGAGCGCGCTCATCGGTCTGCGCGAGGTACTCCGTTATGCAGGCATCTAGTCGTATCGTCTTCGGCCGGGCGTTCCGCGTGACGCCGGCCTGGATGTGGTTGATGCAGCGCCTCTCGGGCCTCCTGCTCGGCCCGCTGGTCGCCGTGCACATGTGGATGCCGGCCATGAGCCAGAACCGTGCGCTCAACGCCATGCTGCTCCTGCTCGTGGTCGGGCACGGCTACAGCGGCATACGCCGGCTCGTTCAGCTCGAGCGTCGCTCCGCCGTCGTCACCGCGCATGCATGGGCGTGGCTGATCCTCGTCGCGCTGTTCGGACTGCTGATCGTGCTTTATGCCCGTTGACTCGAGCGCTGCGCGAACTTAAGGCCCCCGTGATCGACAAGATAGAAGTCCACGTCACCGAGCTGCCCGTCAGGCTGAAACGGATATTTTCGAGCGGAAGCTACGACACTGGCGCACCGCGCGACCTTCTGGGGAAGCCGGTGCTGGTGAAGATACACGCGGATGGCGTGGTCGGGTGCGCGCAGATCCGGCCCATCAGCCCCGGCCACTTTGTGGCGGATACGACGCACGGGGTGGTTGCGGCGATCACCGAAATCTACGGCCCGGCACTGTTGGGCAAGGACCTGTTCGCGGGCGAAGCGATTGCCGAAGCGTTCGACAACCGGCTCGCGGGCAACCCTGCAGCACGCGCAGTGCTCGACATCGCGCTGCACGACGCGATGGGCAAGGCGCTCGGCGTGCCGGTGTATCAGCTCATCGGCGGATTGTGCCAGCCGCGCATCCCGCTCGAGTGGTCGGTGAGTCTCGCGGACGACGTTGGCACGATGATCGCTGAATCCAAGCGCGCGATCGACGAGTTCGGCATCCGCGTGTTGTGTCTCAAGGCCGCCGATCGCCGCGGGTGGCGGCAGGACGTAAGGAATTTCGAAGCGGTGCGGCGCGCCGTCGGCGACGACATCGTGATCGGCGTAGACCCGAACACGGGCTGGACTCTGGCCGACGCGCTCAGTGCGGTGGATGTCCTGCGGCCGTATGGGGTGGGTTATATCGAACAGCCCATCGCGCGCAAGGACATCCAGGGCATGAAAGAAGTGCGCCGCGCCGCCAACGGCATCCCGTTGATGGCGGACGAAGCGCTATTCACGCTCGACGACGCCTTTGCGCTCGCCGAAGCACGCGCAGTCGATGCGTTCTGCATCAAGCTCTACAAGCTCGGTGGTATCCGGGCGGCGAAGAAAATCGCGGCCGTCGCCGAAGCGGCGAACATCCAGTTGAACGGCGGCGGGCTCGCCACGCAGTCGCAGCTCGAAGCGGCCGCGGGTGCGCATTTTTACGCGAGCACGCCGGCGAAGCGCATGATGGGCGCCGGCGAATTCGTGTTCGGCCTGAATACCATAGGGCCCGATCCGCTGGTGCCCGAGACGGAGTTTTTGATCCGCGACGGACACGTCGATGTGCCGCAAGGTCCGGGACTCGGCGTGCGCGTAGACGAGGCGGCGCTGAAGAAGCACAGCTTGCGGCACGAGATCGTCAGCCGATGATGCGCGTGCCTGCACGGCCGAGGTGAGCGCAGCTCCGCCGGAGGGGATGAGCATGGACGCGACACCGGCGAACGCGCATGCGGGCGCGCCGACGCATGAAGGAGATGCGCAATGGACTTGCACCTGACTGGTAAGACCGTCCTCGTCACCGGTGCGAGCAGCATAGGGCTGGGCCGGGCGATCGCGCTCGGGCTTGCGCGCGAAGGCGCGAGGCTCGCGATCAGCGCGCGGCGCGGCGACCTGCTGCGCGAGCGTGCGCAGGAGATCAAGGACGTGTCCGGCCTGGAGCCGGCCGTCATCGAGGCCGACCTCTACGATCCGGCCACACCGGCACGACTGGCCGCTGCAGCACGCGAGCGTCTCGGCCGTGTCGACATCCTCATCAATGCGGCAGGCGGCAGCCGCCCGATTTCTTTCGACGCGCCGGCCGACGCCTGGGAGGAAGCGATGATGCTCAACTTCTTCCGGCTGCGGGAGCTGACTCATGCGCTCGTGCCCGGCATGGTGGAACACGGGTGGGGCCGTATCATCAATCTCACCGGTTCCTCCGAGCCGCACATCATCAACGCGGCCAACTCAGCGAAGGCGGCCATTCACGCCTGGTCGAAAGGCCTGTCGCGCCAGATCGCGAAGGCGGGCGTGACGATCAATTGCATACAGCCCGGACGCATCACCAGCGAGCAGATGCTGCGCATGCACCCGACCGACGAGCAGCGGCATGAGTTCACCCGCGAGGTGCCGATGGGACGCTTCGGCGAGCCCGACGAGCTTGCGGATCTCGCAGTTTTTCTCGCTTCGCCGCGCGGGAGCTATATCACCGGCACGGTCATCCCGGTCGACGGCGGCTTGAGCCGCTTCGCCTTCTGAAGCCGTTCCACATACAACCACGTCAATAACGAGGAGCACCCATGAATCGACGTATCAAGCAAGCTCTGTGTGCCGCTGCCGCCGCAGCGTGCACCTATGGCAGCGCAGCAGTCGCGCAAAACTTCCCCACCAAACCGTTGCGCATCGTCGTCGGGCTTGCACCCGGCGGAGGCACGGACATCGTGGCGCGGATGGTAGGCCAGCGCGTGAGTAGCGCGATCGGCCAGCAGACGATCATCGATAATCGCCCCGGAGCGAGCGGCAACATCGCCGCCGAGCTCGTCGCGAAGTCGCCCGCCGACGGATACACGCTCATCGTCGTGACGGCGAGCCATGCCATCAACCCGAGCCTGTACTCGAAAATGAGCTATGACCCGATGAAGGACTTTGCTGCGATCACCCAGCTCACCGCTCAGCCATATCTGTTTGTCGTAAATCCAAGTGTGCCGGCGAAGTCGGTGAAGGAATTCATCACGCTTGCGAAAAGCCGCAAGGGCGGGCTCACCTACGCGTCCTCGGGCGCCGGTCTGTTGGGCCACCTCGGTATGGAATTGCTGAAGACCCAGGCGAAGTTCGACGCGGTGCACGTCCCCTACAAAGGCGCGGGTCCGGCGCTCGTCGATACGATCGCGGGTCAGGTCGACGCGTTTTTCCCGACGATCATCTCCGGGCTGCCGCAGGTCAAAAACGGCAAGGTTCGCGTGATCGGCGTGACGACGCTGAAGCGCGCCGCCTTGCTGCCTGACGTCCCGACGGTCGCCGAGCAGGGCTTCCCGGGTTATGAAGTGAGCGGCTGGTACGGATTACTCGCGCCCGCTGGCACGCCAAAGGACGTGATCGCGTATCTCAATCGAGAAGTGGTGAAAGTGCTGCGTTCTCCCGAAGCCAGGGATCGTCTTGCCGCAGAGGGAGCGGAAGGTGTCGGCAACACGCCCGAGCAGTTCGGTGCATACATGCAGTCGGAAATGGTGAAGTGGAGCAAGGTAGTCAAGCAATCGGGCGCAAACGTTAACTGAGCGCGAGGAATACAAGGTGCCGCAAGCGAACATCAGTCTCACCGAGCAATGCCGACAAAAAATCGATCTTGCCGGTCGCGAGGCCACCATTTATTCACTGGCGTCACTCGCCGAGCGCGTTCCCGCCTCGATTGCACGGTTGCCGATCGCACTGCGCATCGTTCTAGAATCGATGCTGCGCAACTGCGACGGCCGGCGAGTCCTCGAAAGCCAGGTGCGCGAGCTCGCCCAATGGCAGCCGCGCGGCAAGCGTACGAGTGAAATCCCGTTCGTTGTCGGCCGCATCGTGTTGCAGGACGTGGCCGGCATACCGCTGCTCTGCGATCTCGCCGCCATGCGCAGCGCCCTCGCGAGAGACGGCCGTGGTCCGCAGGTGGTGGGGCCGCGGGTGCCGGTGGATATGGTGATAGACCACTCGGTGAGCGTCGATTACCACGGCACGCCGGACGCGCTGAAGCGCAACATGCGGCTCGAGTTCGAGCGCAACGACGAGCGCTTTCGCTTCGTGAAGTGGGCGATGCAGGCGTTCGACGGGATCAAGCTGATACCGCCGGGCTACGGCATCCTGCACCAGATCAACCTCGAATACTTCGGCCGCGGCCTCTTGTCGCACGAAGGCACGTATTACCCCGATACGCTGGTCGGCACGGATTCGCACACCTGCATGATCGCGGGACTGGGCGTCGTCGGCTGGGGCGTGGGCGGCATCGAAGCCGAAGCGGCGATGCTCGGGCAGCCGATCAATCTGCTCACGCCCGACGTCGTCGGCGTAAACCTCACCGGCACACTGCGTCCCGGCGTCACGGCTACAGATCTCGTCCTGCATACGACGGAGATGCTGCGCAAGGCGAAAGTAGTGGGCAAGTTCGTCGAGTTCTGCGGGAAAGGCGTGGCGCAGCTCTCCGTCCCCGACCGGGCAACGCTCGCCAACATGGCGCCCGAGTACGGCGCGACCATCGGTTATTTTCCGTACGACGAACAGACTTCGCGCTACCTTCGCGAAACCGGACGTTCGGAGGCGGACGTCGCTGCCGCGGAAGCGTACTTCCGCGCGCAGGGCCTGTTCGGCACCGCCAATCCGCGCGACATCGATTACAGCGAAGTGCTGACGCTCGACCTCGGCACCGTGGTCCCCTGCGTGGCGGGGCCGAAGCGGCCGCAGGACCGGATCCCGGTCGATCAGTTGAAGCAGCGGTTCGAGTCGCTGCTCGCCGCGTCGCCGCAAGAGGGCGGTTACGCCAAGCAGGCGGCAGCGGTCGAGGCACCGCCGACCGACCGCATAGCTGATGGTCATGTCCTGATCGCCGCCGTTACCTCGTGCACCAACACCTCCAATCCCGAGCTGATGCTGGCAGCGGGTCTGCTCGCGCGCAACGCGGTGCAGCGCGGCCTCAAAGTGCAGCCGTGGGTTAAGACCTCGCTGACGCCCGGTTCGGTCGTAGTCGGGGATTACCTTGAGTCTACCGGCTTGCAGCAGTACCTGGATGCGCTAGGGTTCAACGTCGCGGGGTACGGTTGTGCGACCTGCGTGGGCAATTCCGGCCCCCTCGATCCAGCGATAGAAAAAACGGTGAATGACGACGGTCTCGTCGCGTGCGCCGTGCTTTCCGGAAACCGTAATTTCGAGGCGCGCATCCACCCGGCCGTGCGCGCCGCTTTCCTGATGAGCCCGCCGTTGGTTGTCGCTTACGCGCTCGCGGGACACGTCAACCTCGATCTCACGCGCGAGCCGCTGGCTCACGACGATCAAGGCAAGCCGGTGCATCTGGCCGACATCTGGCCCGCGCCGGAAGAATTGCAAGAGCTGCTGCGCGCCGTCTCGAAGCCCGCACAATACAAGCAGGCGTACCGCGCCGCCGTATCGGGCGACGATCCGCTGTGGAATGCGATTCCGACGCCGGAAGGCCTCGTGTATGCCTGGGAAGACCGCTCCTCGTATATCAAGGAGCCGCCGTACTTCAAGGATGCGGCGCTCTCGCAATCGAGCCTGCGTCCGTTCAGCGGCGCGCGCGCGCTCGCGATCCTTGGCAACTCGGTCACCACGGATCACATCAGCCCGATCGGCAACATCAAGGCTTCGTCGCCCGCGGGCGTCTACCTGCGCGAACTGGGCGTTGCACCCGGAAACTTCAACAGCTACGGTGCGAGGCGAATGAATCACGAAGTCATGGTCCGCGGCACTTTTGCCAACGTGCGGCTGCGTAACCTGATGTGCCCGGGTGTCGAAGGCGGCATGACGGTGCACCAGCCTGGCGGGGAAAGCATGAGCATATACGACGCGGCCATGCGTTACGGCGCAGCGGGCGTCCCGCTCGTGGTTATCGCCGGGGAGGAGTACGGCACCGGCAGCGCGCGTGACTGGGCCGCGAAGGGCACGCGCCTGCTGGGCGTGCGCGCGGTCATCGCCAAGAGCTTCGAGCGCATACACCGCAGCAATCTCGTGGGCATGGGCGTGTTGCCATGCGAGTTCGGCACAGACGTTTCCGCGGAAACGCTGAAGCTCGACGGCACTGAAGAATACGCGCTCACGGGGCTCGACGGCGACGTTGCGCCGCGGCAGCGGGTCACCCTGGAAATCCGCTGCAGGAGCGGCGCGGTGGACAAGGTGCCGCTCACGCTCCGCCTCGATACGTCGGCGGAAATCGAGTACGTGCAGGGCGGGGGCATATTGCCTTTCGTGCTCGGCTCGCTGGTCGAGTCCGCCTGACGGTCACTCGACCGCCGCGGGAAGGCAACGCTAACAATTGGACGTCAACATTTCTCGCGTGGATAAGGCGGTGGATGCATCCGAAAGCACTTTAAGCTGACGTCTGCCGCGTGCGGCGCTCTGCCGACCAACCGCGAAGCGGAGCGGCCTTCTACCCCTTTCAGGGACCACGTCCGGGACGCTCTGCTCGAGCGAGGTCACGGCGTGCCCTACAACGGTCCGGTGCTGCGGGAGGAGTGGTCGCAGCCTCTACGTTAACGGTGCTTCGGCGTTTGCCTTTCAAACGCTTGAACTGACACACGTGCGGAGAAACAGCCGCCTTCGACGCGGCTTCTTATATTTTGCTTGCCGTTCGATGCGGTTCGAACCCCGCGGGGTTCGACCACTGGAGGTCCGGGGGACGTCCAGTGGGTCCGAAGATATGGCGATCCTAACGCCGCTTGCGTCTAGGGATGTGCGCGTCGACGGGCGTGATCTCCGGTGCCAAATACACCAAACCGTTTAACGAGAAGCGGCGCCCCGCCGCTTCCTCCGCGCGTACCCGGTCAGCACCTGCGTGAACTCGCCGGCGAATAACGACGAGGCGCTGCTGGAGCCGATCTGACGCTGGTCGTCATCGCTCCCCCGGGTGTTCATTGGAAAGCATCGGGGAAGCGCCCGTACACTTCGCGCAATGCTCGCTCGCCTGGAGTTCGCCACGCACATTACACGGTTGATATGTGAAATATCGGCATGTGCGGCAATTGGGAGCTCTAGTTAGCGCCCCAAGCGCCGTTTTCAATCAGGCGCGCGCACGCTTGGGCTACCTGCGAATCGTAACGTGTTCCCGAACCAGACAATATTTCGTCCCAAGCAACGCCGCTGCTCAAGCCTGTACGGTAGGGGCGGTGAGAGGTCATTGCATCGATTACGTCCGCAGCTGCGATGATGCGGGATTCTAGGCGTATTTCTTCACCTTTCAGGCCGCTCGGATACCCGCTTCCATCCATACGCTCGTGATGCTGGAGGATCACCTCGGCGACGGGCCACCTGAAATTGAACCGGCGGACGATGTCATAGCCGATTTGTGGGTGCGTTTTAACAAGCTCATACTCGGGTCCCGTAAGCGCCTTTCCTTTCGTAAGCAG
>Ga0255338_1002966_pt1 | contig 22136 bp, 16 predicted proteins | sample MeOH1_35cm_T4_19_FD_203715 | JGI IMG/M metagenome (GOLD analysis project Ga0255338, IMG submission 203715) | Sandy soil microbial communities from University of British Columbia, Vancouver, Canada - MeOH1_35cm_T4_195 | ecosystem: Engineered > Artificial ecosystem > Sand microcosm > Unclassified ...
GAGAAGGAGCTGATGTTCGAGCTCTCCGACAACGAGCGCACCACCCTCGACATGGTCGAGGCCGCCATCCGCAAGATCGACAACGGGACCTACGGCCTGTGCGAGGCCACCCAGAAGCCGATCACCCGTGCCCGCCTGGAGGCGATCCCCTACGCGCGCTACTCGATCGCCTATCAGAACCAGATCGAGCAGAAGGTGACCGAGGCCGCCGAGCCGGGCCTCGACTTCAGCGTCATCGGCGAGACCGAGCGCGCCGGCGAATAAGGAACGCTTCGACGAGCCCCGTCGCTTCCCTCGAGGAGGCGGCGGGGCTTTTTTCTAGGCCGCGACCGGCAGCCGCTCTTCCCGCCACGCGCCGAAGCCTCCGACGAGGTCGGTGACGTCGGCGTGGCCCGCGGCGCGCAGCAGGCTCGCGGCGATCGAGGAGCGGTAGCCGCCCGCGCAGTAGACGGCGACGGGCCGCCCCTTCGGGACCTCCGCCAGCCGCCGCGGCCACTGCGCCAGGGGCAGGTGCAGGCTGCCGGCGACGAAGCCGGCCGCGCGCTCCGCGTCGGTGCGAACGTCCACCACGAGCGGGGCGTCATCCCCGGAGAGCCGCTCGGCCAGGGCCCGGGCGGTGAGGCGCGGCGTGCGCGCCACCAGGTCGGGGCGGGCGTCGAGGGCCCGCATGCCGCCTTTCAGGACGCCGGCCACGCGGTCGACCCCCACGCGCGCCAGGCGCAGGACCGTCTCCTTCTCGCGTCCGGCGTCGGCGACGACCACGAGCGGCTTGCCGGCGTCGAGCACCGAGCCCGCCCAGCCGGCGAACTTCCCGTCGAGGCCGATGTTGACCGCGCCGCGCCAGTGCGCGCCGGCGAAGTCGGCGGGGTCGCGCGTGTCGAGCACGACGGCGCCCTCGCCGACGAGCTTCTCCGCCGCCTCGGGCGAAAGCTCCGTCAGGTCCGCGAGCGCCCGGTCGAGGATGCCGCGCTCGCGGCGGTTCATGTCCGCGTCGTGCGCGAAGTAGGCGGGCGCCTCGGTCTGGCCCTCGGTCACGAGGCGGACGAACTCCTCGCGCGAGGGGGCCTTGAGGGCGTAGTTGTAGAGCTTCTGCTCGCCGATGGTTGAGACGCGCTCGTCGGACATGTTCTTGCCGCACGCCGACCCGGCCCCGTGGGCCGGGTAGACCAAGGTCTCGTCGGGCAAGGTCATGAGCTTGGTCCGCAGGGAGTCGTGGAGCATGCCGGCGAGATCTTCCGCTTTGAAACCGACCGAGGCCATCAGGTCCGGGCGCCCGACGTCGCCGATGAACAAGGTGTCCCCGGTGAGCACGGCCTTGGGCTTGCTCCGGTCCTCGTCGAGGTCGAAGACGGTCAGGCAGACGCCCTCGGGCGTGTGCCCCGGCGTCTCCAGGACGCCGATGCCGAGCGAGCCGATATCAAGCCGCGAGCCGTCGGCGAGCGGCGAGAACGGGTAATCGGCCTTGGCGCGCGCGCCGAGGTGGATCGTCGCGCCGCAGCGGTCGCGCAGCTCCAGGTGGCCGGCCACGAAGTCCGCGTGGAAATGGGTGAGCATCACGTGCTTGATGGTCAGGCCGAGCTTGGCGGCCTCTTCGACGTAGCCGTCGACGTCGCGCTGGGGGTCGACGATCACCGCGGTCCCGGTTCTTTCGTCCCCGAGCAGATAGGAGCCGTGGGCCAGGCAGGCGAGGTAGAAGGGGCGGATGATCATGCGCCCATTTTACCTTTTGGGGGGGAGACGCGGCCGCCTTGAAAATGTAACACCGGGAAGCTACCCTAGCATCGAGTGAAGTATTGGGTTTATAAGGAATCTCGCATCCTCGGCCCCTTCGACAAGGAGGCCGTGTCGGGCCTTCCCGGCCTCGACGCGGGCACCCTCGTCTGCGCGGGCGATCCCGCGGGCGGCTCGTGGACCCCGGCGGGTGAGCTCTCCGAGCTCGCGGGCGTCCCCGGCGGCGGCTCCGGTCCCCTCGACGATTTCCCGTCCACCTCCGGCCTCCTCGACCAGCTGCAGATCGATTCCGCCGGGCTCATCGGCGACGACGAGTTCCCGGCCTCGCTGGCCGAGGACCTGTTCCAGGACGCCTCGTTCAAGAAGGACTTCAAGGACATCCTGTCCCCGAGCGCCAACGCCGACGAGGCCGAGGCGCGCCGCGCCCGGGAGAAGATCTCGGAGCTGACGGCCCAGCTCGAGGCGATGTACCGCCACGTCTCGAGCCTGGAGGCCGCCCAGACCGACCTGTCGCGGCGCCTGGCCGCGAAGGACCTCGAGCTCCGCTCCCGCGGCGTCGAGCCCGCGGCGCGAGCCTCGGCCGCTCCGGCCGCCCCGGCCGCGCCCGAGGGCGTGAAGACCTTCCTGTCGCCGGCGCCGCCGCCGATCCCGGGCGGCCCGCCCCCGGTGGCCGCCGTCCCGTCTTCTCCCGCGGTCGAGCCCCCGTCCGAGTGGCCCGAGGCTCCCGTCGGCGGGGGCTTCCCGTCCTTCGCCGGGGGCGCCTTCACGCCGCCCGCGCCTCCTCCTCCCGCGGAGACGCTCCCCGCCGCTTCCGCCGTCTCGCCGGACGTCGTCGACTCGCCGAAGGCGGATCAGCCGTCCGCGCCGGACCTTCCGGCCATCCCGTCCTTCGCCTCCGCCGCCGCGCCGGAGATTCCGAGCGTCCCGCCCCCGGCAGCCCCGGTCGAGCCGCCCGCGCCGAGCAAGCTGCACTTCGGCAGGCCGCATTCGTTCAAGATCGTCCCGACCAAGAAGTCGTTCAAGGTCCTCGGCGCCGAGGACGCCTCGCACGGCGCCTCCACGAACCCGGTCCCCGAGTTCAAGGTCGAGCCCATCGCCGAGGCGGCCCCGGCCCAGACGCCGCCGCCCGCCGAGATCCCGCCCGTCCCGACCCCGGCGCCGACGCCGGTCGTGCCGCCGCCTCCTCCGATCTCGCTCGCCCCGATCGTCCCGCCGCCGGCCCCGGTGGTCATGACCCCTCCGACCCCCGCGCCGGTCCCGGCCATGGCGCCGATGTCGACGCCGGAGCCTGCCGCGGTCTTCAACCCGTTCACCGTGCCCTCCCAGCCCGCGCCGGCGGCGCCGACGCCCGTGGCCCCGCCGCCGAACACGCTCAGCCGCTCCCAGCCGGTGCCGGACCTGACCGGCGGGGACATGACCGGCCCCTCCGACGCGACCGCGCAGGCCGCGCCCCCGGCGACGATGGCCCGGTCGGGAGCCGCCTCCGCCGCCGCTCCGGCCGACGACGCCGTCGCCGCGCGCTTCGCCAAGCCCGAGCCCGCGCCGCCCACGGGCGAGATCAAGAAGCCGGGGCGCAACAACAAGGTGTTCCTGATCGCCGGCGGCGTGCTCGTGACCTTGCTCGTGGTCCTGGGCGTGGTCTTCATGCGCCAGCCGAAGGACGACCTCCGCCAGATGACGACCCTCGACGACGGCAAGGCCCCGATCGGCGTCACCGTCGACGAAGGGACCGTCGCGCCTCCTCCTATCGTCAAGCCGAAGATCGCGGAGGCCCCCGAGCCTGCCCCGGCGCCCGCGCCGGCGCCCGGCCCGTCGGCGGAGCACCTGGCCGCCATCGAGGCGGTCAAGGACTTCCCGCTCGACGGCGACCGCGGCACCGTCGGCCGCTGGCTGCAGTACTCCTACACCGCCAGCCCCGGCGCCGGCACCGAGGAATGGAACGCGAGCACGACGGGGGAGAACACCGTGCTCGTCGAGTACCGGCTCGTCCCCGGCTCCTCCGTCGGGAAGGGGGCGCTGTACCTGTTCGAGGTCGACGGCAACGGCATCGTCATGGGCAAGAACATCGAGGCCCGCCAGATGCTCGCCGGCGGGCCCCCGCCGGAGGCCCCGAAGGCCAAGAAGAAGCCGGCGAAGAAGTCCGCGCCCAGGCGCCGGGCGGTCATCGAGGAACCGAAGGAGGTTCCTTTGCTCCCCCTGCCGGACTCCGGCGAGCTCCGCCCGCCCGCCGAGGACGACGGCTCCTTCGGCTCGGACACCATCAATTCGGGCATTTAGGTATCATCGTTCACTTCTTATTAATATGCCCGCTCCTGCGACCGGCCTTGACAAAAATCGGCGTGGACCGTAACCTTATAGGGAAATGGCTTCGACCCAGCACGTGATCTCCCTCGGCCTGTCCCGGCGTCTCGCCGATTTCCTGGTCGAGGAGAAGCTGCTCAGCGCGGAGAACCTCAAGGAAGCCCTCGATGCGCAGAAGAAGGGGGGCGAGAAGCTGGGCTCCCTCCTCATAGAGAAGGGCTTCATCGAGGAGGAGAAGCTCCTCCAGTTCCTGGCCGAGAAGACCGGCATCTCCTACGTCTCCCTCGCCGACATCGGCGAGATCCCCGAGGAAGCGATCAAGGCGGTCCCCGAGTCCATCGCGCGGCAGAAGATGCTGATGCCCTTCAACAAGACGAAGGACCGGCTCACCGTCGCCATCGCCGACCCCCTCGACGTGATGATCCTCGACGACCTCAAGATGCAGCTCGGCTGCGACGTCATCGGCTGCCTCGCCTCCGAGGCCGAGATCTCCGCCGCGCACGAGAAGTACTACAAGCAGGAGACCTCCCAGGAGGCCCTCGAGGAGATCGTCAAGCAGCAGTCCGACAACGAGGCCGCGGCCGACGAGCTCGAGCAGGTCGAGGAGAAGGCCGACAAGGCCGAGACCGGGCTCGAGAAGGCGGCCGAGGACGCGCCCGTCATCAAGATGGTCAACCTGATCATCGCCGGCGCGGTCAAGGCGCACGCCTCGGACATCCACATCGAGGCCTACGCCAAGGACTTGCGCATCCGCTACCGCATCGACGGCGTCCTGCACGAGCAGCCCTCGCCGCCGAAGAAGTTCCACGCCGCCATCTGCGCGCGCGTGAAGATCATGTCGAACCTCAATATCGCCGAGCGGCGCGTGCCCCAGGACGGGCGCATGCGCCTGAAGCTCGAGGGCAAGGAGATCGACATGCGCGTGTCGGTCCTGCCCTGCGCGCCCGGCGAGAAGATCGTCACCCGCATCCTCGACTCGTCGGGGCTGAAGGTCAACATGACCCAGCTCGGCTTCGAGCCGGAGGCCATGGCGGTGTTCAAGAAGGCCATGGAGGCGCCCTACGGCGTGGCGCTCGTCACGGGGCCCACGGGCTCCGGCAAATCGACGACCCTCTACTCGGCCCTGTCCAACCTCAACACGCCGGACTGCAACATCATGACGGCCGAGGACCCCGTCGAGTACCAGCTCCCCGGCATCAACCAGGTCCAGATCAACAACCAGGTCGGCCTGACCTTCCCCGCGGCCCTGCGCTCCTTCCTGCGCCAGGACCCCGACGTCATCATGGTCGGCGAGATTCGCGACCAGGAGACGGCCACGATCGCCATCAACGCGGCCCTGACCGGCCACCTCGTCTTCTCCACTCTGCACACCAACGACACCTCGCAGACGATCACGCGCCTGGGGATGATGGGCGTGGAGCCCTTCCTCGTCAGCTCGGCGATGCTCATGATCGAGGCCCAGCGCCTCCTGCGAGCCATCTGCCCGAAGTGCAAGGAGCCCTACGAGGTGGAGAAGGACTGGCTGCTCAAGCTCGGCGTGCCCGAGGTCCAGCTCCAGGCGGCCGTGGGCGAGAAGAACAAGATCACCCTCTACAAGGGCAAGGGCTGCGAGAATTGCGCGACCACCGGCTACCGCGGCCGCCAGGGCCTCTACGAGGTCATGGAGGTCACCGACGCGATCCGCCAGCTCATCCTGGACCGGGCGTCGGCCAAGATGATCAAGACGCAGTCGATGAAGCAGGGCATGCTGACCCTGCGCATGTGCGCCGTCCGCAAGCTGCTCGGCGGCCTGACCACCGCCGAGGAGATGATGCGCGTGACGGCGGCCGACGGCGACACCTGAGGATTCAAGGAGCGAACATGGTTTCGATGGGAGAGCTGTTTCTTCTCATGCACGAGCGCGGCGCGTCCGACCTCCATCTCACGGTGGGGGCCCCGCCGACCCTGCGCATCGACGGCTCGCTGCTGCCGACGCCGTTCGAGAAGCTCAACAGCGAGATGGCCCAGACTTTGATCTACTCGCTCCTCAACGACCAGCAGCGCCAGCGCTTCGAGGCGTCCAACGAGCTCGACCTCGCCTTCAACCTGCGCGGCATCGGCCGCGTGCGCATGAACGTCTACCGCCAGACCGGCTCGGTCGGCGCCGCCGTCCGCGCCATCCCGAACTCCTTCAAGACCTTCGAGGAGATCGGCGTGCCCAAGTCCATCCTCGACATCATGAAGCTCCCGAAAGGGCTCATCCTCGTCACCGGCCAGACGGGCTCGGGCAAGTCCACGACCCTGGCGAGCATGATCGACTTCATCAACGAGACTCGCGCCGCGCACATCATGACGATCGAGGACCCGATCGAGTTCGTCCACACGCACAAGAAGTCCGTCATCAACCAGCGCGAGGTCGGCTCCGACACGGTGACCTTCGGCGCCGCCCTGCGCCACATCCTGCGGCAGGACCCCGACGTCATCCTCATCGGCGAGCTGCGCGACCTGGAGACGATCCAGGCCGCCCTCAACATCGCCGAGACCGGCCACATGGTGCTGGCCACGCTCCACACGACGGACTGCGCCCAGACGATCAACCGCATCATCGACGTGTTCCCCCAGCACCAGCTCGACCAGGTGCGCGTCCAGCTCTCCTTCGTCCTCCAGGCCGTCCTCTGCCAGCAGCTGCTGAGCCACTCGACGGGCACGGGCCGCGTCCTGGCCTGCGAGACCTTGATCGTCAACTCCGCGATCCGCAACCTGATCCGCGAGCAGAAGGTCGAGCAGATCCAGGTCGCGATCCAGACCGGCGGCAAGATCGGCATGCAGACGATGAACCAGTCGCTCGCCGAGCTCTACTTCAAGCAGAAGATCACCTTCCAGGAGGCCATGGCGCACTCGATGGACCCCGAGGACCTCCGCCGCCTGATGCAGCGACACATGACGCCCGCGCAATCGTAGAATAGGGAGAGACCATGCCCGCCTACAACTATAAAGCCAAGACCGCCGCCGGCCTCGTGATGGAAGGGACCATCGACGCCGACGAGCAGCGCGCCGCCGTCGAGAAGCTGCGCGGGCAGAAGATGGTCGTCCTCGAGATCGCGGAGAAGACGCTCTCCCCGATCGAGAAGTTCAAGGCCGCGGTGGGCTGGAAGAAGTCCAAGAACGCCATCCCGTCGAAGGACCTGTCGCTGTTCTCCCGCCAGCTCTCGACCCTCGTCGGCGCCGGCGTGCCGATCGTGCAGAGCCTCGGCATCCTCGAGACCCAGGCCGAGAACCCCGACTTCAAGGAGGTCCTCGGCGCGGTCAAGTCCGACATCGAGGCCGGCCTGTCCATCTCGGACGCGCTGAAGAAGCACCCCAACGCCTTCCCCGACCTGTACTGCTCGATGGTCAAGGCCGGCGAGCTCGGCGGCATCCTGGACACCATCCTCGAGCGCCTGACCGCCTACCTCGAGAGCTCCGAGGCCCTGAAGGCCAAGGTCAAGGGCGCGATGATGTACCCCGCCATCGTGCTCTCGATCTGCACGATCGTCACCGTCTTCCTGATGATCTTCGTGATCCCGACCTTCAAGAACATCTTCGCCGGCTTCGGCGCCGAGCTGCCCCTGCCGACGCAGATGCTCATCGACATCTCCGACGCGATGAAGGCCCGGTGGTACGTGATCGTCGCGGCGCCTTTCGTCGGCTATAAGGCCTTCATGAAGTTCTACTCGACGCCCTATGGGCACAAGTGGGTCGACGCCCAGTCGCTCAAGGCGCCGATCTTCGGGCCGATCCTCAAGAAGGTCGCCGTCGCGCGCTTCACCCGCACGCTCGGCACCTTGATCAAATCCGGCGTGCCGATCATGCAGGCGCTGGAGACCGTCTCCCAGACGGCCGGCAACGTCATCATCGCCGAGGCCGTCAACAACACCCGCGAGTCCATCCGCGAGGGCGGCCACCTGTCCGACCCGCTCAAGAAGTCGGGGATCTTCCCGAACATGGTGACCTCGATGATCTCCGTCGGCGAGGAGACCGGCGCGCTCGACATCATGCTCTCCAAGATCGCCGATTTCTACGACCAGGAGGTCGACACGGCGGTCAAGGGCCTGACCTCCATGATCGAGCCCATCGTCATCGTCGTCATGGGCATCATCATCGGCACCATCGTCATCGCGATGTTCATGCCCATGTTCGGCATGGGCGAGCTGGCCGGCAAGCAGGGCTAGGAGACCAGGGGTCAGGCACGCAAATTCGTTGATTTCTTAGGACGTTCGCAAGCGCGAAGGCCCCGGCGATGCTGCCGGGGCCTTCTGCTTTCAGAAGAATTCAACGAATTTGCGTGCCTGACCCCGCCTACACCTATTCTTCGAAGAGGTGCTTGTCGCGCAGGAGGCGGTGGTAGGCCACGCCGAAGCGGTGGGCCTCGTCGCGCAGCTGCTGGAGCAGGCGCAGGGCGGGGTCGTCGAGGCGCAGGAGGATGGACTCGGAACGGCCCGGGACGAACACCTCCTCGATGCGCTTGGCCAGCGACGCCGTCGGGACCTTGAGCTTGAGCTCCTTGAGGGCCTCCTGGGCGGCGCCGAGCTGGCCCTTGCCGCCGTCGATGAGGATCAGGTCGGGCAAGGCGGCTTTTTCCGACTTGAGGCGCTTGTAGCGGCGGTACACGGCCTCGTGCATGGACTTGAAGTCGTCGATGCCCGCCGTGTCCCGGATCTTGAACTTCCGGTAATGGTCGCGGTCGGGCTTGCCGCCGGAGAAGCAGACCATCGACGCGACGGTCTGATGGCCCTGGAAGTGGGAGATGTCGAAGCACTCGATGTGCACCGGGGGCGTGGACAGCATCAGGGCCTTCTGAAGGTCCGTGACCATCTGCGTCCGCGCGGTGTGCCCGCCGACCTGGTCGGCCTCGACGGCGCGCACCCGCACCCGCTCGCCCATCTGGGACAGGGCCAGGACGTTGTCGCGCAGCTGCGCCGCGCGCTCGTAGTCCATCTCCTTCGACGCGGCCTTCATCTCCGCCTCGAACGACGAGCGGAGGTCCTCGTACTGGCCCTTGAAGAACAGCACGGCCCTCTCGGCGATGTCGCGGTAATCGGCCTTCGAGATCTTCCCGGCGCACGGCGCGGGGCACTCCTTGGTGTGATAGTAGAGGCAGGCGGTGATCTTGCGCTTGTCGAGCGGCTTCGCCTCGGAGAAGTCCCACCGGCACGGCCGCAGGGGGAACAGGCGCTGCTTCCAGAGGTAGCGCAGGAGCGCCCGGATCGGGGAGACCTTCGGGAAGGGGCCGAAGTAGGCGCCGCCGTCGCGGACCTTGTGGCGGGTCGTGAAGATCCTCGGATAATCCTCGCCCAAGGTGACCTTGATGTAGGGGTAGGTCTTGCCGTCCTTCCACAGCACGTTGAAGAAGGGCTGATGCTCGTTGATCAGCCGGCGCTCGAGCAGCAGCGCCTCGCGCTCGGACTCGCAGAGGACGTAGTCGATGCGCCGGATCAGGGGGACGAGGCTCTGGTTCTTGAGGTCTTCCTTGTTCGGGTTGAAATACTGGGCGACGCGCTTGGCCAGGTCGAGCGCCTTGCCGATGTAGAGGATCTCGCCGCCGGCGTCGCACATGATGTACACGCCCGTCTTGTGGGGGAGGTGGCGGCGGTCCAAAGGCTCCATCCTTACAGTATATCAATGAGGTAGAATCACCGTATGACGACGATGAAAGGTCTTCTGCTGGCCTCTCTGCTGCTCGCCGCCGGCCCCGCGGCGGGGGCCGATGACAAGGCGCCCGCGGCGCGCCTCGCGTACGCGAAAGGGGACGTGACCGTCGAGTCGAAGTACGGCGGCGGCCCCGCCAAGACCGGAGCCCGGCTCGACCACGGGGCCTCCGTGACCACGGCGCGGGGCGCCGTCGCCGTCATCGAGATGCCCGACGGCTCCCGCCTCAAGCTGCGCGAGTCGAGCCGCGTCGCCGTCACCTGGCCCGGGACGAACGACTCGAAGTCCGAGACCTTGGCCGAGGCTTTCCTGTCCTACGGCTCGGTGTTCGCGAAGGTCACAAAGCGGCTCGCCGGCCAGCAATTCAACGTGCGCACCCCGTCGGCCGTCGCCGCCGTGCGCGGCACCGAGTTCTTCACGGCGTACGGCCGCGCCAAGGGGAAGTCCCGCGACCTGTGGGTGTGCGTCAACGAGGGCTCCGTCGAGCTCTCGACGGAAAAGTCGAAGGAAGGCCTGCTCGTGCCCGCGGGAAAGGGCGTGCTGATCAAGTCCGGGACGGACCTCACCAAGCCGCAGGCCTACGACTGGACCAAGAGCCTCAACTGGGGCATGGACGCCGAGAAGGGGCCGGTCGAGGACAAGACGGACCTGGACGGCGCGTACTCCGACCTCCTTGATCAGGACTACCGTTAGTCTCCTCCTGCTCGCGCTGCTCGCGCCGGCCGCCTTCGCGGCGCCGGCGCCCCAGGCGCCCGGCGGGCGCGTCCCGGAATACGAGGCGTCCGTCCGCCTGAGCGCGCGCGCCGGCCGGATCGAGCCCCTCGCGGACCTCACCCAGCGCTGGCAGTTCGAGGGCCAGCGGCCCTACCGCGCGCTGATGCTGGGCTCCTACGGCCGCGCGCACCGGAACCTCAAGCTCGGCGCCTTCTACCGCGTGCAGACGGGCGCGCGCCACGACGACGACTGGACCAAGGACGGCGCCGGGAACTGGTTCTGGCGCGGCACGACGAACCGCCCCGAGAACGTCGCCGTCCTCGACGCGACCCCGCGGGCGAGCCTGGGGGGGAACTTCACCGGGTCCTTGAAGGTCCGCTACGAGCACAACTTCTTCAACGGCCAGCGCACCCTGAAGCTCGAGCCGGAGGTCGCCTGGTTCTGGCTCGACGGCCTGGCGCCGAGGGCGACGGTCTTCCTCCGCCACGGCACCTACATCCCCCTGAACTTCGGCACCCGGTCGGTGTACGAGCGCTGGTGGTACCTGGCGGGCCTCTGGCACGCCTCGGAGGCCGTCTCCGTGGGGCCGAGCGTCGCCCTGCGCGACGCCTTCTGGACCGAATCCTCCGCCTACCGGGACGCCACCCGGGGGGGCTCCTACAAGGTCCTGTACCGCTCGGTGGTCTGGGGCTTCACCGTCCTGGTCCGGGCCCTCTAGGCCTCCGACGGAGGCTCATTGACGTCATAGGCCCTAAAAAGCCATAATCTCAAAACTATGGCAAAGAAGAAGCAGATGCGTCACAAGTCGGGTCTCAAGGCTCACCGCCAGTCCCTGAAGCACGCGATCCACAACGCGGGCATCAAGAAGTCGGTCCGCCTCGCCGTCCGCGCCGTCATGGACGCCGCGAAGAGCAAGGACATCAAGGACCTCGGCGCGCTGACGGGCAAGGCCTCGGCCGCGCTCGACAAGGCCGCCAAGAGCGGAACCATCCACTGGAAGGCCGCCGCGCGCAAGAAGTCGCGCCTGGCCCTCCAGGTCAACAAGCTGACCGCCGCCGCGAAATAACGCTTTTCCCGGCACAACAAGAAGCGCCCGTCCCCCCAGGGACGGGCGCTTTTCTTGGTCTATCTGGTGTCAGGCTTGTCGTTCTTTGCATAACTTTCCTTGGAAGCGCTTCGGATTCCGGAAGTTATGCAACATCGACAAGCCTGACACCTACGAGGGACACCTGCGAGGACGCCTATAAGCGGGCGGTGGGGGTGCAGAGCTCGACGACGACGCCTTCGAACTCGATCTTGGCGTCGAGCCAGGACTTGGACTTGAGGTCGGTCTCGACCTCGAGCAGGCGGCGCAGGTCGCGGCGCAGGCGCTCCTCAGTGACGCGCTGGGCGCGCTGGAAGAAGTCGCGGTCGTAGAAGATGCGCAGCTTCATCTCGATGTCTCGCTGCGCGAGACCCGCTTTTAACATGCGCTTGGCCTTGAGCTGCTTGAGATAGGCGGCGCGGGCCTGGGCGAGCGAGCGGAACACCACCTCGTCGGGCTTGGCGTCGGCGAAGGCGTCGCGCAGGTAGGTCATGCAGGCCTTGAGGTCGCGGGCGGAGACCAGGCGCTCGAACGCCCACGGGTCGGTGGCTTTGCGGAAGCCCATGCTGGCGGAGACCGCGTCCATGCCGATGTCGGTCGCCTTGCCGGCGAAGAGGACGGCTTTCTCGAGCTCGCCGCTCAGGATGCCCCAGTCGGTGCCGGCCTGCTCGGTGAGCGCGGCGGCCGCCGCGGGGTCGAGGTTCTTGCCGGCCTTCTTGGCCTCGGCCAGGAGGCGCTCGACGGCTTCCTCCTCGGTCAGAGGGGAAAAGACGCAGACGGCTCCGGCCGAGGCGGCGGCGTTGGCGAGCGCGTCCTTCTTGTCGGGGCGGCGGTCCTCCGAGAGCAGCACGAGGGTGGTCGTCGGCGACGGGGAGCGCAGGTACTCGGCCAGCGCCGCGCGCGCCTCGGCGGGGATCTTCGGGTTGCGCACGATGACGAGGCGCTTGTCGGCGAAGACGGGCAAGGTCAGGGCCTCGCTGACGATCGCGGAGTGCTCGGAGGCCGGGTCGCCGGTGAACTCGCGCAGGTTGAAGTCGTCGGGCTTGAACAGCGCCTTGAGCCTCAGGACCGCGTCGGCCTTGGACGCGGACTCCTCTCCGAACAGGTAGTAGACGGGCCGGAACTTCCCGGCCTTCCACTCCGCGGCGAGGTCGCTGGGCCTGAGCTCCATCGCCTCAGTACGGGTTGGAGATGACGGGCTTGAGCGGCTCGTCGGGCTTGGCCGCGGGCTGCGTGGAGGGGGCGTCGCCGGTGATGCGGCGCTCCGAGGTCCCGGTGACCGAGCCGAAGCCGTCGACGACGCGCTTGACGATGTTGCGGGCCAGGATGTCCCAGATCTGCTCGCGCGCCTGCTCCTCGGTCAAACCGCCTCGGAGGGTCTGCGCGGGGAAGGAGAGGATGCCTTCGAGGTTCTTCTCCTCCCAGATGATCTGGTTGGTGCTCTTGTCGACGAACTGGAGGTCGACGAGGATGCGCAGCTTGTAGGCGGTGGCGGCCTGGGTCGCGTCGTACTGCACCGCGGTCAGGATGTAGCGCGAGACCGTGATCCAGACGATGCCCTGGGACTCGGGCTCGGGGACCAGCGGGTAGCGGCCGTCGCGCAGGAACTCGTCGCGCACGCGCAGCATCAGCTTGTCCTCGAGGCCGAACTGCTGGGTCTTGTTGACGACCGGCCGCAGGGCCAGGCGCTGGACGTGCTGCGGGAGCAGCTGGGGCGTCGGCTTGTAGGCGACGTCCGTGCCGCACGCGGCGGCGAGCGCGATCAGAACGAGGGGAATCAGTCTCTTGATCATTTGACCACCAGGTTCACCAGCTTCTTGGGGATGAGGATTATCTTAACGATTTTTTGGGTCCCCACGGCGTTCTGGACCTTCGCGAGCTTGACCGCCGTCTCCTTGACGAGGTCGTCGGCCGCGTCGGCCGCGATCGTGAACGTGTCGCGCAGCTTGCCGTTCACCTGGACGGGGTACTCGATCGTGGAGTCGACGAGGTGTTTCGCGTCCCACGACGGCCACGGCTGACGGCAGAGCAGATCTTCGTGTCCTAGCTTCGACCACAATTCCTCGGTCAGGTGCGGGGCGAACGGATTGAGAAGGATGAGGAACGTATCGAGGTCTATCTTCGACGGCGCATCATCAGCCTGAAGAGCATTCAAATAGATCATCAAAGCCGAGATCGCCGTGTTGAAGCCGAAAGCTTCGATGTCCTCGCCGACCTTCTTGATCGTGCGGTGGCGCAGCGCGACGAGGCCCTCGCCCTCGGCCGGCGCCGTCTCCAGATCGTTGATCAGCACGAAGGCGCGCTTCAGGAAGCGATGCACCCCTTCGATGCTGCGCATGTCCCAGGGCTTGGCCTGCTCGAAGGGCCCCATGAACATCTCGTACAGGCGGAAGGAGTCCGCGCCGTAGCGCTTGAGGACGGTGTCGGGGTTGACCACGTTCTTCTTGGACTTCGACATCTTCTCGACCTGGGAGGCGAGGACCTCGCCGGTGGCGGCGAGCTTGGCCTGGCCTTTCTCGTCGTATTCGACATCCTCGTACGGGTGGTAGTTCCCTTTGGCGTCGCGGTTGGAATACGAGAGGATCATGCCCTGGTGCCGGAGCTTTTGGAAGGGTTCTTTCGTCGACACGAAGCCGAGGTCGAACAGGACCTTGTGCCAGAAGCGGGCGTAGAGGAGGTGGAGGACGGCGTGCTCGGCGCCGCCGACGTAGCAATCCACCGGTCCCCAGGATTTTTCGAGATCTTTATCCCAGGCTGCGGCGGTGTTCTTCGGATCGATGTAGCGAAGGTAGTACCAGCACGAGCCCGCCCACTGCGGCATGGTGTTGGTCTCGCGCTTGGCCGGTCCCGAGCATGAGGGACACTTGGTGTTGACCCAGTCGGCGACGTTCGCCAAAGGCGACTCTCCGGTACCGGTCGGTTTGAAGTCGGCCACTTCGGGCAATCGCAGCGGCAGCTGCGATTCAGGTACAGGCACCACTCCGCACTTCGAGCAGTGCACTATCGGTATCGGCTCACCCCAATACCGTTGCCGGGAGAAAAGCCAGTCGCGAAGTTTATAGTTAACCCGCTTGGCCCCGAGGCCCTTCTCTTCAAGCCAAGCGATAATCTTTTCCTTGGCTTTGGGCGTCGTAAGGCCGTCCAGGAGTCCCGAATTCGTCGCCGTTCCGTCGCCGGTGAAAGCCGTTCCCTCTTCGAGCGCCGTGCCCGCCGGAGGCAAGACCACGGTCTTGATATCGATGTTGTATTTGACCGCGAACTCGTGGTCCCGCTCGTCGTGCGCCGGCACCGCCATGATGGCTCCGGTGCCGTAGGACCCGAGGACGTAGTCGGCGATGTAGACCGGTATCTTCGCCCCGTTGACGGGGTTCACCGCGAATCCGCCCGTGAACACGCCCGTCTTGTCCTTCTGCAGCTCGGTCCGCTCGAGGTCCGACTTGTTCTTCGCCGCGTCCGCGTACGCCGTCACCGCCGCCTTCTGCGCGGCGGTCGTGAGCTTGTCGACGAGGGGATGCTCCGGCGCGAGGACCATGTAGGTCGCCCCGAACAAGGTGTCCGGCCGGGTGGTGAACACCTTGATCGCGTCCCCGCCCTCGGACTTGAAGGTCACCTCGGCGCCCTCGGAGCGCCCGATCCAATGCCTCTGCATCGACAGGGTGGACTCGGGCCAGTCGAGCCCGGCGAGGTCGCTCTCGAGGCGGTCGGCGTACGCCGTGATCTTGAGGACCCACTGGCGCAGGCTCTTGCGCTCGACCTTGGTGCCGCAGCGCTCGCAGGCGCCGTTGAAGACCTCCTCGTTGGCGAGGCCGGTCTTGCAGGAGGGGCAGAAGTTGATGGGGGCCGTGCTCTCGTAGGCCAGGCCCTTCTTGAAGAGCTGGAGGAAGATCCACTGCGTCCAGCGGTAGTAGCCCGGGTCGGTCGTGTCGACCTCCCGGTCCCAGTCGTAGGAGAAGCCCAGCGACTTGATCTGGCGGCGGAAGTTGTCGACGTTGTCCCGGGTGACCTTCGCCGGATGCGTGCCCGTGGCGATGGCGAAGTTCTCCGCGGGCAGGCCGAAGGCGTCCCAGCCCATCGGGTGCAGGACGTCGAAGTCCTTCATGCGCTTGTAGCGGCACAGGATGTCGGTCGCGGTGTAGCCCTCGGGGTGGCCGACGTGGAGGCCGGCGGCGGAGGGGTAGGGGAACATGTCGAGGCAGTAGAACTTACGGCCGGGGCGCGGGGACTTCGGCGCGCGGAAAACCCCCTCGGCCTCCCACTTGTCCTGCCACTTCTTCTCGATCTCGGCGAAAGGGATGTGTTCGGTCTTCACGCGCAGATTATAGCTTTTCGTCCCGTCGAGCCGAGGGGCCGCGCCTCATTGACAACGGCCATGGCCGGGCCTATACTTCAGGAATGGCCGACTCTCCGGAGATGCCCGACCTGAAGAAGGCCCAGGAGAACAAACCGGCCGGCTTCGCGTGGGCGCCCGTCGCCAAGGCGGCGGCCAGCGCCGCGGGACGGCCGGCGGCTCCGCCGTCGAAGGGCCGCGGCGCCCTGATCGCGGCCGCGGGCCTCCTGGTCGTCGGCGGCATCGTCTTCGCCTACGCCGCGTTCCGCTTCGGCGGCTCGTCGGACGGGAGCGCCGGCGGAGCGAAGCTCGGCGGCGTGGCGTCCTCGATGAAGATCCGCTTCGCCCGCCCGGGAGACCCCACCGGGAACGTCGTGCGGGACCGGGCCGCCGCGAGCGGCGACAAGATGCGCTTCGACCTGATCAAGGGCGCGGCGGACAAGGCGGCCGCCGGCAAGTCCGGAGGCGGGACGGGAGCCCCCGGCGAGAACGGAGAGGGCGGCGAGCCGATGGCTTACGACGAGGGGCAGGCCTCCCGCGCGAGCGGGGTCGCCGGCGGCGCCGGCGCGGCGGGCGGAACGGGCCACGACGACCAAGGCGGGGCGGGCGGCCTCGCGGGCGGCGGCGCGCCGAGGCTCAACGCGTCGGCCAGCTCGATCAAATTCCAGGGCATGCGCCGCGTCAGCGGGACGGCCGGCTTCCGGAGCATCTCGGGGCGCCGCGGGGCGCCCGGCAAGACGATCCAGACCAAGGGCTCCTCGGCGAATTCGTCCTCCGCGACGAGGGCCGACGGCGGGCCGGGCGGATCCGCCGCGGCCGGCGGGGGCGGCTCGGGCGCGGGAGGCGTGCGCGCCGGACGGAAGGCCGCCGACGGCGCGACCGCCGGCTCCGGGGGCGGGGGCGGGGGCGGGGGCGGAGGCGGCGGCTCAGGCAACGCCGACACGAGCGGCATCGACGACGCCGACACGATCGCGAACCAGGTCGCGGACCTCCTCGGCCAGGCCAAGTCCGACCGCGACAAGGCCGAGGACGAGAAGAAGAAGGCCATCGCCCTGAAGGCCCTAGGCCAGGACCCCCAGGCGGCGTACCACTACGACCGCTACCGGAAGGCGAAGAAATCGGCCGACGAGAAGGAGGCCGAGGCGAACCGCATGACCGCTGAGATGGTCGGCGCGGCCAGCCAGATCCCGGTCACGCCCGACTCGGGCCAATAAAGGCCCTTCCCGCGGCCGTCTCCTACGGAGCCGTGGACACGACGACGCTCGCCGAAGGGATCGCGAGGCGTCCGCGCCAGAGGCCGGCGCGCACGGTCGACGTCGAGGGGTAGAGGAACTCGGTGCCGTACGACAGGGAGTAGCTCGTGGTCTCGAGCGCCAGCAGGGGGCCCGCCGAGGTCTGGTTCTGCTCGAAGCACAGGATCCGGCCCTTCGGGATCTTGAGCTGCTCGGTGAGGGCTCCCGAGGCCGTGCCCGAGGCCAGCAAGGTCTCGTAGGCCCGGGGGGCCTCGCCGACTCCGAGCACGAGAGGGCGCATCGCGGCGTCGCGCACGAAATCCACGAAGGCGGGCTTCTTCCCGACGTTCTGGATCTCGACGAGCAAGGACACGCCCTCCCCCGGCGCGTAGGCGGCCCTCGCGGGGCGGGCGCGGGCGCGCAGGCCGGCGGAGGCCTTGCTCCAGCGCGGCGCGGGGGGGAGGTCCGGAAGGCCGCACAGCGGCGAGCGCGTCAGCGGGTCCTCCGCGCGCGCCCTGAGCCTCGCGTCGAGGTCGAGGAACACGAGCGAGTAGGGGTCGAGGCGGGCGTTCTTCAGCTTCAGCGCCCAGTGCAGGTGCGGCCCGGTGACCCGCCCGGTCGCGCCGACCTTGCCGATGACCTGGCCCTTCTTCACCGTGTCGCCCGCCTTGACCAGGAATTTCGAGAGGTGGGCGTACTGCGTCGTCAGCCCCACGCCGTGGTCGAGGATGATGGTCTTCCCGGCGAAGAACAGGGGGTCGGCGAGCAGGACCTTGCCGGCGGCCGGGGCGCGCACGGGCTGGCCCTGCTTGGCCTTGAGGTCCATGCCCGAGTGCGGGGCGCGGGGCTGGCCGTTGAACACGCGCCGCTCGCCCAGGCGTCCGGTCGCGGCGCCCGGGATGGGCGAGTCGAAGCGTCCCTCGAACAGGCGCTTCTCCTCGGTCTTGGAGAACAGCTTGTGGAGACGGGCGGCCTCCGCCTCGGCGCGCTCGGAGTCGTTCTTGTCGGGGGTCACGAACTTCTGCTCGACGGTGAGCTCGACGACGGGGAAGCCCGCGTCGGCGACGTGCAAAGTCTCGCTCGAGCGGACCGTCCGGCCTCCGGGCGCCCGCAGCGAGGCCTCCAGGACCGCCGGGCCGGTCGAGTAGTCGAGGTCGAGGCCGATGAAGGCGAGCCAGGTCCCCGTCGACGGCCCCGCGAAGAAATCGAGCGGGCGGCCCTGGAGCGTCGCCGAGGGCGGGGTCTTGGCGTCGTTCCCGGCGACGGTGACGAGGATGATCTCCCCGGGCTTGACCGCGCGGGACTCGAGCGCGAGGGTCGGGTCGGGCCGCGCGGCCGCGCGGGCCGGCGCGGGGGCCAGGAGAACGAGCGCGGCGAGGGCGACCGCGGCCCCGGCGTCAGACACGCAGGGAGGCGACGAGCCGGTCCTGGACCTTGAACATGCGGGCCTTCGCGGCGGGCCGGGAATCGTCGTGGCCGGTGAGATGCAGGGCGCCGTGGACGGCGAGCGTCGCGGCCTCGGCGGCGGGGGAGTGCCCCAGCGCCTTCGCCTGGCGGCGCGTCATCCACGACGAGATGAAGATGTCTCCGATCGGGGCTTCCGCGCCGGTCAGGCCCGGGACGGGCTCGTGCGAGAAGGCGATCACGTCGGTGTCGTAGTCGTGGCCGAGGTAATGCCTGTTCATGCGCAGCATCGCGGCGCGTCCGAGGAAGACGACGTTGACCTCGCCGCGGCGCCGGGACATCCTCTTCGAGGAGCCGAACGCCAGGCGCACGGCCTTCTGGTACAGCGCGGCGCGCCTCGCCGAAGCCGGCAAGGAGGCCATGCCCGCGATGATGATCTTCAACCCGTTTTTTCGTCCCATTTGTCGTAGGCCCTGATGATCCGTTTCACGATAGGATGGCGGGACACGTCGGTCTCGGCCATGCGCACGACGGCCATGCCGTCCACGCCCTTGAGTATCTCGAGGACGCGCACCAGGCCCGACGTCGCGCGCGCGCCGAGGTCGGTCTGCGTCGTGTCCCCGGTGACGACGGCCTTGGAGCCGGTGCCCATGCGGGTGAGGAACATCTTCATCTGCTCGGGCGTGGTGTTCTGCGCCTCGTCGAGGATCAGGAACGCGTCCTCGAACGTGCGGCCGCGCATGTAGGCCAGCGGCACGATCTCGATGACGTCGTTGTCCCGCCAGGTGCGGAAGCGCTCGCCGCCGAGCAGGGAGATGAACGAATCGTAGAGCGGGCGCAGGTACGGGTTCACCTTCTCCATCAGGTCCCCGGGCAGGAAGCCGAGCTTCTCGCCCGCCTCGACGATCGGCCGGGACAGGATGATCTTCGCGACCTGGCGCGTCTCGAGGGCGCGCAGGGCGCAGGCCACCGCGAGGAAGGTCTTCCCCGTGCCGGCCGGGCCGATGCCGAAGGTCAGGTCGTGCTCGGAGATCGTGTCGCAGTACTTCTGCTGGTTCGGCGTGCGGGCGCGCAGGACCTTGCCGTTGTGGGCGCGGTAGAGGCCGTCATCGGGGAGCGACGGCGCGTCCAGGTTGATCGGCTCGAACCCCCGGGGATCGACGGGGGTCGCCCGGCGGCGCAGCGCCTCGATCTCGGCCCGCAGGCGCTTCGCGGCCTTCTCGACGCGCTGGGCGCTGCCCTTGACGGTCAGCGACAGGTCTCCGCTCTCCGCGTCCTGGCGCAGGAATATCTCCACCCCGAAATCCCTTTCCAGCTCGCGCAGGCGGGCGTCCTGCTCGCCGAGGAGACGGACCGTCTCGTTCTGGTCGTTGAGGCGTATGAGCTTGGTGGTCATCAGCAGATCCCCCGTGATAAGTCGGCCAGGCCGAGGCGCGCGCCGACGGCGCGGCAGGCGTCGAGCGCGGCCGACGGGCCTTGTCCCTCGAGCGCCCGGGCCCAGCGGTCCTGCGCGTCCCTCAGACGCCACGTTCCGGCCAGCAGCCCGGCGTCCCACAGCGCGTCGAGCCAGCGCAGGGCGCGCGACACCCGCGCGGAATCGGCGGGCTCGGCGACGACGGCCTCCATGTGACGGTGGAGGCGGTCCTCCAGCTCGTACGACCAGGGCAGCTCGGAGGCGTTGAACGAGTGCACGGCCGACTCGGACAGGAGCTGGAGCACCGCGTCGTCCTCCTGCCCGCCGCGGCGGAAGGCGGCCATGCACTCGACCCAGCGCTTGAGGTAGGCGGCGCGGGAGGCGCCGAGCGCCCCCGAGCCGGCCAGCGACTTGACGACCTCGGCGCGCTCGTCGTTGAGCACCGCGTCGAGGCCGAAGGCCGAGGGGCCGAAGCGCTCGTCCATCGCGGCGCGGAAGTCGTCGTCGGCCAGGCGCAGGAACTGTTCTCCGATGATCGCCGGATCCAGCGGTTCTCGGCGCGGGGCGAGCCAGACGGCGAAGTCGAGGCGGTCGGCGCGATGGACGACGGCGTGGAGCTCCGCGCTCTGCCGGGTGTCGACGGACCGGACCGTCACGTCGCGGACCGACAGGGTCCGCTCGCGGCCGGCGAGGCCCGCCTTGTCGGCGCGGAACGCGGGGCCGGCCGTCCAGCGCAGCAGCGGCGGCTCGGGCGCCGGCAGGCCGAGATGGTCGAGGACGGCCGCGTGCGCCGCCGCGCGGGGCAGGCCGACGCGCGAGGCGGCCACCAAGGTCTTCCACACCTTGGCGCCGTTCTCGAAGCGGGGGAGGTTCGAGCGGCAGGCGGCGAGGCGCTCGACGAAGGCCTCCTCGGCGTCCTCGCCCAGCAGCTTGGCGAGGTCGATGGCCCGGGCCGCGCGGGTCAGGCACAGGACGGCCTCGACGCCGGAGATGTCGTCGAAGAACCAGCCGCAGCTCGTGAACATGGCCAGGCGCTCGCGCTGCATCGTCAGCAGCTTGAGGGCGCGCTTCTCCTCCTCGGCGAGCAGCGGGCGCTTGGCGTGCGCCTTCAGGAACGCCGACACGCGCTCCTCCCCGGGCTCGAGCCACAGCGCCGACGCCTCGTCGCGGACCCTCCAGGGGTCGTCGAAGAAGCGCGAGGCGTCGTCCTCGTAGAACGCGTCGAGGCGGTGGGCGAGCTTGTTCAGGGCGTCGCGCAGGCCGGTGCGCCAGCGCTGGTCCCAGTCGGGCAGGTGCGCGGAGCGGCAGCCGCAGTCCTTGTCCCAGCGTCCCAGGCCGTGGTCGCAGCTCCAGGAGGTGTTCTCCCGGATGCGGACCTCGTGCGGCGGGGGGAACAACGAGAGGAAGCGGGCCGGGTCGGTCGCCGGGATGCCGTCGGCCTCGAGCAGGTCGAGGGTCAGCGCCAGCACGCGCTCCGCGCCGGGATGGTGGTGGCCGTAGAACTCCCCGTCGGAGGCGACGTGGGCGAGCTGGGCGGCGTCGCCCTCCCAGAGCCGGCCGCGCACGGCGTCGGCGAAGTGCTCGGCGCTGACCAAGGTCTCGCCGCTGACGATCCCGGCCGAGAGGCGGTGGTGATAGAAGAAGATGACGAGCTTCTTGGTCGGGTCCGACGGCGACGTCCAGAGATACGGCGTCTTGGGGTCGATGTGCTCGGCGTCGAGCTTGACCCAGGCGTCGGAGCCGAGGTCCCTCACCGCCTCGCCCTGCTTGGGGTCGAGGATGGTGAACTCGACGCCGTGGCTCGCGAGCACCTCGAGCGTCTCGGCGTCCACCGCGGTCTCCGGCAGCCAAAGCCCCTTGGCCTCGCGCTTGAAGCGATGGCGGAACTCGGCCAGGCCCCAGCGCACCAAGGTCTCCTTGTCGCGGCGCGACTCGAAGGGCAATATATTGTGGAAATAAGGCTGCGCGATCGCCGTCCGCGTCGCGGCGTCGGCGGCGAGCACGCGGCTCAGGAGGGACGGACGCTCCTTCTCGAGCCAGGACATCAAGGTCGGCCCGAAATCATAGGAGAGGCGCTTGAGGGTCTCGTCGTAGGCGATGGTCCGGCCGTCTGACCCGCCGCGCACGCCCAAGGTGATCGGGCCGTAGCACTCCTCGGCGATGCGCGCGTTCCAGTCGTGGAACGGGGCCGCCGAGGCCTCGCGGTCCACCGTCCCCGTCCACGGGTTCTCCCGCGGGGGCTGGTAGAAATGGCCGTGGACG
>Ga0255338_1002967_pt1 | contig 22136 bp, 21 predicted proteins | sample MeOH1_35cm_T4_19_FD_203715 | JGI IMG/M metagenome (GOLD analysis project Ga0255338, IMG submission 203715) | Sandy soil microbial communities from University of British Columbia, Vancouver, Canada - MeOH1_35cm_T4_195 | ecosystem: Engineered > Artificial ecosystem > Sand microcosm > Unclassified ...
CGATACCGAGACAGGCGTGTTGGATGCTATAAAGGAATACATGAAATGTTTACCTGCCTACGATCCGAAGTTTTTTAGAGTTGCTGAACCGGCAGAGCCTAAGTTTGCTGGGGAAGAACTGAATAGAATCCTTCCGGCAAACCAAAAACGCCCGTATGATGCTCTGCAAGTTCTTGCCAGGATTACTGATAGCAGTGAATTCATGGAGTTTCGGCCTGACTATGGGCCTGAAGTGTACTGCGGAATTGCCAAAATAGACGGTTTCCCAGTTGGGATTATTGGCAATAGGCAAGGAGTTTTCCCAAAATATCCCGATTACGCCAACGGAGCTTATGTTGGGGTTGGCGGTAAACATTATCGTCAGGGCTTGATTAAACAAAGTGAATTTGTCGCCTTATGCGATAGAGATGACCTGCAGATTATCTGGTTCCAGGACACTACCGGGATCGATGTCGGTGATCCAGCCGAAGAAGCAGAACTCCTGGCTTTGGGTAAGTGTCTGATGTACACAATAGAGAAGACAAATATCCCCATGCTCTGTGTTGTCTTGAGAAAGGCTTCTGGTGCAGCTCACTACCTCATGGGTGGTCCGCCGGCCAATAATAACAACGCCTTTACCATAGGAACACCGCTGGCAGAAGCGTACGTCATGCACGGCGAGACAGCAGCTGCAGCCTCTTATTCCAGAAGGCTTGTTAAGGAGCAAGATGCGGGACGGCCTTTGGAACCTGTAATTGAAAAGATGAACCAAATGGTCAAAGAATACTATGAAAAATCGAGACCTGCCTATTTGGCTAAAATCGGAGCGGTTGATGAAATTGTCCCCTTGCCTGACTTGAGGAAATACTGTACGGCTTTTGTTGGAGCCAACTATCAAAACCCGAAATCAATTACCCCTGTACATCAAATGATCCTTCCCAGGCTCATAAAAGGTTAAGTTAATTTACCCACATGTTTCGTTTATCATGGCTCGGCCTGTTTGGAATGGTCGCTCAGAGAAGCTAGGTCCAATAGTGTCAAAATTATTAGACTAACTGTCAAATATTTATACGTCTATTATTGAGAAAGCCTAAGAATCGTGCTTATAGCACGACCTTCTCTTGGCACATTTCTTGCAATTAAAAAATGACTGATTATTCGAATTTAAAAAGCATAAGGGAAGGAGGGTTCCAAGATCGATTCCCTTAGACAAGGTCTTTTAGAAAGCCTTGTTCCGAATGATTAATACTTTGTTGAGGTCACGTCCTGCTTAGACGCAGCCTTGCCATATTAGAAGATTGGCGACAGAATCGCCGTAATGGTAAACCCTCATCAACGGATTTTGCAGAACTATTAAATACTAGGATGATGGGCGGGCTCTGATTCTCCGACAATTACCATGTGACAGGCGGCTGAGTACGGGCAACAAAATCAATACGAGGAGGGTACAGGGAGATGGGGACCTTTAATTTTGCATCGACTGAATTACCGGAAGAGGCCATGGCGCTTCGTCAGGAAATCCGCCAGTTTTTGCGTGAAGAACAGGACAAGGGGACGTTTGTGCCCGCTTGCGATTCCTGGCTCGGAGGTTTTTCTCCAGAGTTTAGTCAAAAGCTTGGGGACCGCGGTTATATTGGAATGACCTTGCCGAAAAAATTCGGTGGACATGAGCGCTTAGGATTGGAACGCTATGTGGTGATTGAAGAACTTCTTGCGGTGGGAGCCCCTGTGGCGGCACATTGGATAGCAGACAGACAAATGGCTCCGTTAATTCTTCGACATGGAAACGAGGAGCAGCAGCAAAGGTTTATACCGGACATTGCCAAGGGGCGGTCTTATTGGGCGATTGGAATGAGCGAACCGAATGCGGGGTCAGACCTAGCCGCTGTACAATGCAAATTGGATCCGGATGGTGATGGGTATCGTTTGTCTGGGGCAAAGATATGGACCAGCGGGGCACACAAATGTCACTACATGATGACTCTGGTCCGCAGCGGCCCAGTCGGAAAAAATCGGCATGAGGGGCTTAGTAATGTGGCTGTCAACTTAAAGGACGAGGCCGTTGAGGTGAGACCTATTAAGCTGATGAACGGGGAGCATCATTTTAATGAAGTGAATTTTAACGACGTGTTTATTCCGAAGGAGGATGTTATCGGTGAAGTCGGGGATGGGTGGCGCCAGGTAACGGAAGAACTGGCTTATGAACGAAGCGGGCCTGAACGTTTTCTAAGTACTTTCCCGTTGCTTAAAATTCTGGTTGATAGAACTCGAAAAACAAACCCTCAAGTCTTTGTGAGCGAAATAGCGCCGCTAATCAGTGAATTGACTGCTCTGCGGGAAATGTCCCTCTCCATCGCACGAATCCTTGGTGAAGGCGGTAACCCTGTTGTTGAAGCAGCATTGGTGAAAGATGCGGGTACCTACTTTGAAAGAAAGGTCACTGAAATTGGACAGCGATTATTTGATCTGGTACCTGAGCATGGCAGCTTAAATACTTATTCCCACCTTCTAGCGGAGGCGTTAATTCACGGACCCGGTTTTACTATCCGGGGCGGGACTAACGAAATCTTACGAGGCATTGTGGTAAGGGGGTTAGGATTAAGATGAGCGACATGAGGAACATTATTCTCGATACCGCTCGCCGACTGTTCGGCAACTTCGGCGCGCCGGAGACGTGTGCAACCACCGGTGTTTGGGCCCAGGACCTTTGGTCTCAGCTCGAGGAGAATGGCTTTACAGCGGTTGATGAAGACGGCTTAACATATGTCGATGGGCTGGCGCTCTTGCAAGTTGCGGGGTACTATGCTGTACCTCTGCCGCTGGCAGAATCGATACTCGCCAGCAAAATTCTTGCGGACCTAGGTCTTGAGAAACCGGACGGTGTTCTTACCCTCGGGTTGGTAACGGACGGAGAGGTTGCGGCAGGAGTTGATGGAGTATCCATTACCGGACGTTGGCGGGACGTCCCTTGGGCTAGGCAGGCGGACGCAGTGCTGCTCTGTGCACCAACAGCAGATGGCCAAACCTTTGTTGCCCTTTTCTGGAAAGAGGACTTTCAGGTAGAGCCTCATTATAATCTGGCGTCTGAACCGTTGGATGTGCTGACTGTAAACGGGGTTAAGCCACGCGCGTATGTTGTCGTTAAAGAATCACACCAAGATTTACTCGTGCACGCAGCGCTTACGCGCATCCTGCAGGGGGCAGGCGCCCTTGAGAAAGTTCTTGATATGACGATTCAGTACGCAGGTGAGCGAAGTCAATTCGGACGTCCTCTCGCTAAGTTTCAGGCTATACAACAGCAAATTGCCATCATGGCAGGTGAGACTGCTGCATTTCTAGTGATTGCCGCCAAGGCATTTAAGGCTCTAGAGTCAATCGTAGAAACAAACGATAGTGATATTTCGATAGTTCACGCAGTTGACCAGGGTGACGATAGGACGGCGATGAACGATTTAGTGAAAGCCACGGTGTTGGCCAAGATCAGACTGGCCCAGGCAGCTCATGTATCGCCCACCCACTCACATCAAGTGCACGGGGCTATGGGCATTACGGAGGAATACAGTTTACATTATTATACGAGGCGCGTCTGGAGTTATCGCCATGAATACGGGAATGAGCGGTTCTGGGGAGATGTACTTCTTTCGGTTCTTGGCGAGAGCGATGTCTGGGAATTTATCACGGCCTGAAAATAACCTCTTAATTTTGTAGACCCGCCAAGGAGTGAAGGACAGAAATGGGCAAGGAGGAAAAAGCAACCAATTGACTTTTTGTCGGGAGGATTGGTCGTCTCTTCTTTGCCCACTTATTTTTGTGCCCTAACGAAGCCTAGGTTTTGTCTTGGTTCTGCTGCTTTTAACCAGCTAGGAGTCCATGCCGCTGAAGGGGTATGTAAAGTGTCCAATGCTAAGAATCTTAAGCCTGGCGAATTGGTGGTCAAATTTAGAAGAGGAATCAATGGGTCAGCCCACACTATGTTTACCATTTTGGGACCTCGATTTTCAGAATAGAGTCAATATAGTGTTAGGAATGTGCTAAAATTTATATAGTGTAGTGGTGTATAAAGAGGTGATAACATTTTGGAAGAAACAAAAGGGGTTGGCTCAATAGTAAAAACTCTAAAAATCCTTGATTGCCTTTCTAAAGATGAAGCGGAAATAGGGGTGACAGCTCTGTCCCAAATGCTTGACATTCCTAAACCCACAGTTGTTCGCTTGATAACAGTTTTGCAAAACTACGGTTACGTAGAGCAAAATGTGGAAACAAAGAAGTATCGGCTTGGGTTAAAGTTATTTTATCTTGGTACTGTTGTTTTAAAAAGGTTGGAAGTCAGGGACAAGGCCTTACCCATAATGCATAAACTTAAAGAACAAACCGGGGAAAGTGTTTACCTAAATGTTGTAAGGGACGATAAACGGATGTGCCTTGAAGTCGTTAGAAGCATACACGACTTGCAAGCCCTGATAACAGTAGGACAACGTTCCCCCTTGTATGCCGGTGCTTCTGCAAAAGTTCTATTGGCGTTTATGGGAGAGGCCAAACGGAATAAAACCATAGAAAAACTATTATTTACTCCCCTTACTGCAAAAACGGTTACAAACCCTGAAAAATTACAAGAGGAGTTAGCAGATATTCGGGAGAAAGGGTATGCCCTCACCTTCGGTGAACGGGTACAAGGAGTTGTGTCAGTTAGCGCACCAATTTGGAATTATTCCGGGGAGGTGTTATCAAGTTTGTCAATATCTATCCCGGATGTGAGGGCTGATCAAAGTAAAATTGGGCAAACAATCGATTTGCTTAAAGATGCAGCACAGCAAATTTCCTCAGCTATGGGTTATCAGCCAGCATAGAGTTTCTTACTTTCTGAGGGGCCCAATGGGGAGTCTGTATCGATTGGTAATTAATTTTGCTCTTTTCGATAGCGCAAATTTTGATCGGGTTTGCTGACTCTACCTAGAGGTGTGGGAAATTGTCGGTAATATACTTTGCGGCTGATTCTGCACCTAACAAAATACCAGCCTTGGGAAAATAAATGATACTACCCCATTAGGACCTGTTGCAGGTCCTCTTTTGATAGACTCGGTAGCATTAACCGGGTGTATCGAACACGGGCACTGAAATGCATTTCTTGTTGCATAGCTAACCTAACCCTGGCATAGCTATTTAGGAAGGGGGGGGTTGGTGTGACTCATCCAGGCCTGTTGGTCTTGCTGGCAATCTTCGGGCTTGGCTACCTGGCCGCTAAAGAAAAGGCCTTTTGGAATATGCGGCGTAAATCTGACTCTGTTCCTTCGCCCTTATCAAAGGCCCTTGTGCAGCTGTTGGCAATGGCGGGGGGAATCTATCTGGCACTTCTCTCTCTGGCCACTTTTATTAACCTCGAAATGCCGGAGAGAATAATCGCCTACGGATTCTCCTTCGATCCCTTGGCCGGGGCAGCTATACTCCTGGCTTTAATTCAACCTTTTATGCTGCGCTTTCAAAACTTCATTAAAAAGCGGATTCTTTAATAAGGAGGTCGTGCAGATGTTCATGAGCGAGCTGGTAGGAAAAGAGATTATTAACCTTAGCGATGGAAGCAAGCTGGGTTCAATCGGAGAAACCGACCTGGTAATTTCTGGGGAGAGCGGAGAAATAGAGTCTCTGATTCTACCCAACAAAGGTGGGTATTTTTCAGGATTACTCGGCGGCGGGGAACGAGACTATCTGGTAATACCATGGCCCGCTGTAAAGAAAATTGGCAGTGAGGTGATCATTGTAGATATGGGAGAGACTACAGGGAAAAAGTATCAAGTCTAATTTCTGTTCCTTTTTCGCTGGGGTCTATCTGAAAATACAGATTTATCGGGTCGAATTGACTTTCAATTCACCCTTGAAATGTGGGGAATTTTCATCCTCTGGTGCCGGAAACGGCATGGGGGTCTAGAAAGGTCGTTAGCTGCCGTTAAACTCCATGAGATAAAAAAGTGCGCTCGAAATGAAGCGCGCTTTTTGTATTTCTTGACAATAAAGTGCAATTATAAGACAATTTAATAATAGGGTTTTCCTGATCTAAATTTAGTCTGGATTTAAACTTCAACTGGGGGGCATCGTTTTGGAGCGTATCAAGGTATTTGTGTCCGGAGCATCGGGTAAGATGGGCCGGGAGGTTGTCAAGGCCGTTATTGCGGATAACGAACTGCAGCTGGTCGGGACAGGGGATGTAAAGTTTTGGGGGGCCGATGCCGGAGAATTGGCGGGTATTGAACCGGTCGGGGTGGTATTGAGTGAATTGACGCCAGAAGTCTTGCATGCATGCAAAGCTCAGGTTCTGATAGATTTCACCAATCCCCAATCTGTATTGAAAAATTGCAAACTGGCCCTGGAAAGCGGGGTCAGCCCGGTGATAGGCACTACCGGGCTGACAGAAGATGAGATTGAAGAGATCCGTGCTTTAGCTGAACGGGTGAACATAGGAGCATTTATCGCGCCTAACTTTTCTATAGGCGCAATTTTAATGATGAAATTTGCCCAGGATGCAGCACGTTATTTCCCGCATGTGGAGATCATCGAACTTCACCATGACCAAAAGCTTGACGCACCGTCAGGGACAGGCTTGAAGACCGCTGAATTGATCGCTAATGTGCGTCCTTCTATGACCCAGGGCAATCCGGACGAATACGAAAAGCTGCCGGGTGCTCGGGGTGGGGACTTCAAAGGCTTAAGGATCCACAGTGTACGACTGCCGGGGTTGGTTGCCCATCAGGAAGTGATTTTTGGCGGGCTTGGACAAACTCTGTCCATCAGGCATGACGCTTATAATCGTGAAACCTATATGCCGGGTATCGTGCATGCGGCCAAAAAGGTGACTGGCCTAAAAGGCCTCGTGGTCGGCCTGGATAATATCCTGTAAAACTACGCATTCGTGCTCTCGTTCGGTCGCTCGCGGGGTATGCTAACGGCTCCTGGGGTCGAATTGACTTACCCCTTCGTTTCGCAACTCCCTCGCCGAACATACTAACCGCTCCCAACCTCACTCTCGCAAAAGTAGCCTTAAATGGGGCGCGAGCACGTTGCTCCGTTCGGCTGTTCGCGGAGTATGTTAAGCGGCTCGCTCGTGATGTCTCCACTACGGGGTAAGTCAATTCACCCTTGAGATGCAGGGAGTTTTCATCCGCTGCTGGGGCTGAAGCCAGTATGTAGGTCTAGAAGTGTTCTTGTAAATTACCTTAATCTGGGGGAATAACAGCTAACCCGACTCGTAACCACACCCTAAACCTGCTCATATACTGTAGTAGTATTGGGACATTGTCTCAAAGGGGGCAGTTGTAATGAGTTCGGGTTTGCAGGGTGTCAGGCTTGCCATAGTAGGTGGTGACGACCGGGAGTTGGTTTTCATCCCTGAACTGGTAAGACAGGGAGCGTACATAACAGTTATCGGGTTTGAAAAGGCCCCAAAACTGGAGGATGTAAAAGAGGCATCAACTTTCCAGGATGCCGTGTCCGGGGTGGATGCTATCCTGCTCCCCATGCCGGGAACTGACGAGCGGGGAATCGTCAAGGCGAAATACGGCCAAACACCTTTGCAATTAAGCAAGGAAGTACTGCAGTTAATACCTCTATCTGTTCCTGTGTTTATCGGGTGGGCACGTCCGGCGTTGCAGACCGCGGCCAAGGCTCTTGGGCTTAAGCTGTGCGAGTACAACAGCCTGGACGAACTGACAATCCTCAACTCGATCCCTTCGGCAGAGGGGGCCATCCAGATGGCGATGGAAGCTACATCCATCACTATTCACGGCAGTGAAGCAATGGTGCTTGGATTCGGCAAGAGCGCCTTCACTTTGGCCCGTACACTGCACGCTATGGGGGCAAGGGTAACCGTGGTTGCTCGGAAAGAGGGAGACTTGGCCCGTGCCTACGCCATGGGGATGCAATCGGTTCATTTTATGGATTTGGCCCAGGCAGCCGCTAAAGCGGACATAATCTTTAACACAGTGCCAAGTCTTGTGTTGGATCGGGTTGTGCTCGATAATGTAATGCGGGATGCTGTTATAGTGGACATTGCTTCTTCTCCGGGAGGAACGGACTTCGAATACGCCGCCTTTCTGGGGATCAAGGCAATGCTTGCTCCGGGGTTGCCCGGGATCGTGGCCCCGAAAACTGCAGGAAAGATCCTTGCCCAGGTTTTGCCCAAACTCATTCTGCGCCAACTTGTCACGTAATGTCCTGCCAGGACCCTTGTATATTGACGTGGAGGTGCCAGGGATGAGTGTAAAGGGGCTGCAGGTAGGGTTTGCGATTACCGGCTCCCACTGTACCTTAAAGGAGATAATGGCTGAGGTTAGAAGGTTGGTGGATTCGGGCGCAGAAGTTTTCCCCATTATTTCCGGCGCCGTGGATAGTGTAGACACCCGTTTCGGCGCTGCAGAATATTGGAAACAAGAATTGGAAGAGATTACAGGTCGGACTCCGATCGCATCGATTGTAGAGGCGGAGCCGGTTGGTCCGCAAAAACTGCTGGATGTAATAGTTGTGGCTCCTTGCACCGGCAATACTCTGGCCAAATTTGCCAATGCGATCACAGATACTCCGGTGCTTATGGCTTGCAAGGCCCATCTGCGTAACCAGAGACCAGTTGTCCTGGCAGTTTCAACCAATGACGGACTTGGACTAAACGCCAAGAATATTGGAATTTTGCTAGCGGCAAAGAACATTTATATGGTGCCTTTTGGACAGGATAGTCCGCTCACCAAGGAGAATTCAGTTATTGCCCATATGAATTTAATAGAAGATACTATCCTTTTGGCAATGGCAGGAAAGCAGATTCAACCAGTGTTACGGGATTATCCAGCAAAAGTTTAAGGGTTCGATTTTTAGGTGTCTGTGGGACGGCTGGCCCTTGGGCTGCCGTCCCTAACAAATCAAAACCAAGCTAAACTAAGGGAGGGAAAGTCATTGAGGAAGTACAACATTGCCATTGTTGGCGCTACGGGAGCGGTAGGACAAGAGTTTCTAAAGATATTGTCGCAACGGGAGTTTCCGGTTGGGAACTTAAAGCTCCTTGCCACGTCCCGTTCTGCAGGTAAAGTCATCTCCTGGCAGGGACAGGATTATGTTGTCGAAGAAACGCGGCCCGAAGCCTTTGCTGGGGTTGACATAGCCTTATTCGCGGGTGGATCGGCCAGTACAGAATTTGCCAAGGATGCCGTGGAGAGGGGCGCTGTGGTCATCGATAACAGCAGTGCCTTCCGCATGGATCCTGAGGTGCCGCTGGTTGTGCCTGAGGTTAATCCGGAGGATGTTAAGTGGCACAAAGGAATTATTGCCAATCCTAATTGCTCAACCATTATCATGGTAGTAGCGCTAAAACCCCTGCATGACGCAGCTTCAATCAAGCGGGTGGTTGTTTCTACCTATCAGGCAGTTTCCGGAGCGGGCAGGGAAGGGATCGAAGAACTCGAAGCTCAGACGGCGCAGCTGACCAGGGGAGATAGGATCGAAGCCAAGGTCTTCCCCTATCAGATTGTCTCCAACCTGATTCCGAGGATTGACGTGTTTCAGGAAGGGGACTACACCAAAGAAGAGTGGAAGATGGTTAAGGAGACCCAAAAGATTCTGCATGCAGACAATATGGCTATAACTGCTACTACGGTTAGGGTGCCTGTTTTCCGCAGCCATTCTGAGTCGGTAAACGTAGAAACTGAAACTAAGTTGTCCGCAGCAGAGGCCAAAGCAGTGTTGGCAAATTCACCTGGAATCGTGGTAATTGACGACCCGGAACAGGATCTGTATCCAATGCCCTTAACAGCCGCAGACACAGATGAGGTATATGTAGGACGGATAAGAGAAGACTTCTCTATTCCCAGCGGGTTGAATCTCTGGGTGGTAGGGGATCAAATTCGCAAAGGAGCAGCCACTAACGCTATACAGATCGCCGAGCTCCTGATCAAGTAACTTTTTGATTGGGGAGAGGACTATGGGGAAACTGCAAATCCTGGTGCAAAAGTTCGGAGGAACATCTGTCGCAACCCCGGATAAAAGGTCTCAAGTGGCGGAAAAGATTATCGCCGCTGCGAACGAAGGATACAGTCCAGTGGTTGTGGTCTCCGCCATCGGCAGGACCGGAGATCCTTACGCCACAGATACCTTTTTGAACCTGGTCAAAGGGATTTACACGGAGGTGCCGCGCAGAGAGCTGGATATCCTGATGTCCTGCGGCGAGGTTATCTCCGGCGTGGTGATGGTGAGTACCTTGAGCGGGCTCGGCTATGATGCAGTTCTCCTCACTGGGGCTCAGGCCGGGATAATTACCACCGCTACCTTTGGCGATGCCCGCATCGTTCGGGTAGAACCACAAAATATTCTGGAACAGCTGGCAGAAGGCAGGATAGTGGTAGTCACCGGTTTCCAGGGGGTAACAGAAGAAGGGGAGATCACCACCCTTGGCAGGGGAGGGAGTGATACTACTGCATCTGCCTTGGGGGTGGCGCTCGAAGCGGAGGCAATTGATATCTACACGGATGTCGAGGGGATCATGACTGCAGATCCGCGCATCGTGGATAATGCGAAAATCCTGGACGTTGTTACATATAACGAAATATGCCAGTTGGCGCACCAAGGGGCAAAAGTGATCCATCCCAGGGCAGTGGAAATTGCCATGCAGAAAAACATTCCCCTCAGGGTGAAATCCGCCTTCAGCGATGCCCCCGGTACCCTGGTAACCAATCAGCTGGATCGGGACTACATCGAGCAGGGCACGGATATCACCGGGGATCGTCTGATTACAGGTATTGCCCACACTCCCCATGTCACCCAGATCAAGGTATGCACCAGCCAGGCTGAAAATGTCCCCGAAGTTGATCTTAAAATATTCAAGGCTATGGCTCTAGCGGACATCAGCGTAGATTTTATCACAGTCTTACCTAGTGCGGTGGTGTATACGGTTAAGGATGACCTGGCTGGAAAAGCGGTTAAGATTCTGCAAAATATGGGCTTCGAAGCTGAAACGAACTGCAGTTGCGCAAAAGTTTCAGTCATTGGAGCAGGGATAGCCGGAGTGCCCGGTGTCATGGCTCAAATCCTGGAGGCTCTCACTTCCCAGGGAATTCAGGTCCTTCAATCCGCAGACTCCCACGCTACGATCTGGGTCCTGGTAGCGAAAGAAGACTTGGTAAGGGCTGTAAGAGCATTGCACGAGTCCTTCAGGCTCGGGCATTAGGCATTTCTTGAAAATTTAACAGGTGGTGTGCAATTTGAAAAGATTTGGTCGTGTGCTGACTGCCATGGTAACTCCCTTTAATGAGAATTTTGAGGTGGACTATGAGCAGGCCCGCTTTCTGGCCCGCTACTTGGTGGACAACGGCTCTGATGGCTTAGTGGTGGTGGGGACCACCGGTGAATCCCCGACCCTTACCTTTGAAGAGAAAGTGAACATGTACCGTACCGTGAAGGAGGAGGTAGGGGATAGGGCCACAGTCATTGCCGGGACTGGATCTAACGATACAGCAGGAAGCATCAGCCTGACCAAGGCTGCCGAACAGGTGGGGGTAGACGCCGCTATGCTGGTGGTTCCTTATTACAATAAGCCGTCCCAGGATGGACTATACAGCCACTTCGCCGCTGTAGCCCAAGCGGTTTCCCTGCCCCTGATGCTCTACAATGTGCCGGGAAGGACCTCCTCTAACCTCCTTCCCAAGACGGTAGGGCGCTTGGCTGAGTTTGAAAATATTGTTGCGCTAAAAGAGGCCGCCGGTTCTACGGACCAGGTCACAGAACTTAAGCGTATCCTGCCGCCAGACTTCCAGGTCTACTCAGGGGATGACTCGCTGACCTTGCCTTTGCTTGCTTTGGGGTGTGAGGGAATAATCAGTGTAGTAGCACATGTAGTAGGGAAGGAAATGCAGGCAATGGTCAAGGCCTTCCTGGAAGGCCGCACCGCTGAGGCGGCCAGGATTCACTGCGATTTATTCCCGATATTTAAAGGGATGTTCATGACTACTAATCCGGTCCCAATCAAGGCTGCAGTTAACATGTTGGGAATTAAGGTCGGTTCTGTCCGTCTTCCCTTGGTGGAGGCTACGCCGGCAGAAAAAGCAGAAATTGCACGTCTCCTGGAAGCCAGACCGAAGATTGGATAATGATTGCATAAGCGAAAAGGTTGACATCTGGTGGGGCACTGTTGCATAATTAGAGAAATTGAATTAAGTGGACGGTAGAGGTGCGGTGTATTAAGAGTAGGCGTTCTGAGCGGACCGGCGATGAGGGGCGCTAAAAGGAATAACCGCCGAAGTGAAGGTTTCTGGTGAGGAATCTTCGCTGGGCTTGTGTTTAATAAATACAAGTCTGTCACCCGATTTAGGGTGGAGCGCTGCCTTGCACGACGGCATTAAAGGTTGTACTTATTGGCTTTTATAGCGGTTTGCGAGGGTGCTCGCAAACCGCTTGATTTTTTATGCAGTAGGAAGACGGTGAAACTGGGTTTTGCGTATTTTGGTGCAAAAGTTCGGGGGCACATCCTTGTCAACCCCGGAGAGACGGTCCCAAGTAGCGGACAAGATTATTGCGGCTAAGGAAGAGGGATACAGTCCTGTGGTGGTTGTCTCAGCCATCGGACGCTCCGGTGACCCTTATGCCACAGACACATTTTTGAACCTGGTTAAAGGAATCCACTCTGATGTGCCCTCGAGGGAGCTTGATATTCTACTGTCCTGCGGGGAGATTATTTCTGGGGCAGTTCTGGTCAGCACCCTGCTTGGACTGGGCCATGAGGCAGCGCTTCTGACGGGAGGTCAGGCTGGGATCGTAACTACGGACACCTACGGAGATGCGCGGATTCTGCGCGTTGTCCCCAAGAACATTATGGGGAATCTGGCCGAGGGCAAGATTGTCGTGGTGACCGGTTTTCAAGGAGTAACCGAGGAGGGAGAACTGACCACTTTGGGCAGGGGAGGGAGCGACACTTCTGCCTCAGCTTTAGGGGTTGCCCTTAACGCAGAAGCAATTGACATCTACACAGATGTGGAAGGGATCATGACTGCAGACCCCGGTATAGTGGAAGACGCCAGGATTTTGGAGCTGGTTACTTACAACGAGATCGTTCAGCTCGCTTACCAAGGGGCCAAGGTTATTCACCCCAGGGCAGTGGAGATCGCTATGCAGAAGAATATCCCGCTGCGGGTAAAGTCCACCTTTAGTGATGCACCGGGTACCCTGATCACTAACCAGTTAGATCAAGACACAATTGAATTAGAAAGCGCCATTACAGGTGACCGGATTGTTACTGGGATAGCACATACCCCAAATGTTACCCAACTGCGGGTGGACACTTTTGAACAGCGTGCGATCCCACAGGTGGATCTGAAGATTTTTAAGGCCATGGCCCTTGCAGATATAAGTGTAGACTTTATCACTGTCCTGCCTGCGGAAGTTCTGTTTACCGTTAAGGATGAGGTAGCAGGTAAGGCGGTCAAAATACTTAACAATATGGGGTTTGAGGTAGGAACCCGCCCCAGCTGCGCCAAGGTTTCCATTGTGGGCGGGGGAATCTCCGGAGCAACCGGTGTCATGGCCCAGGTGCTTGAGGCCTTGACTAACAGTGGGATTCAGGTCCTGCAGTCCGCTGACTCCAACACGACTATTTGGGTACTGGTACAGAAGAATGATATGGTTAATGCGGTACGTTCTCTGCACCAATCCTTTGGCTTGGGAAGATAATGAATTTGGAGGGTGTATAAATGAGCAGTTTCGGACGAGTATTGACAGCTATGGTTACCCCGTTTAATGCTGAGGGCGAGGTAGACTTCGAACAGGCGAAAGCCTTAGCCCGGTATTTAGTTGATAACGGGTCTGACGGTTTGGTGGTGGTAGGTACTACCGGGGAATCCCCGACCTTGACCATTGAAGAAAAAGTGGGCATGTACTCCGCAGTATTAGAGGCAGTAGGGGATCGAACTGTGGTAATCGCCGGTACGGGCTCAAATGATACAGCCGGCAGCATCAAATTAACCAAAGCCGCGGAAGCGGTTGGTGTTCACGCGGTGATGCTGGTCACGCCTTATTATAACAAGCCTTCCCAGGAGGGTTTGTTCCGCCACTTTGCGGCTGTGGCAAACTCCACCTCCCTGCCGGTAATGCTCTATAACGTACCCGGACGCACCTCTTCCAACCTACTCCCGGCAACCGTTTCCCGTTTGGCGGAAATTCCTAACATTGTGGCGATTAAGGAGGCCTCTGGCTCTACAGACCAGGTGACAGAGCTCAAACGTTCTTTACCTTCGGAGTTTATGGTTTATTCCGGCGATGATTCAATGACTCTGCCCTTATTAGCTCTAGGGTGTGAGGGAATAGTCAGTGTAGTATCTCATGTGGTGGGCAAGGAGCTGCAGACAATGGTCAAGTCCTTTCTGGACGGGGACGTACAGGGTGCAGCTCGAGTTCACCAGCAGCTCTATCCGATCTTTAAAGGTATGTTCATGACCAGCAACCCGGTACCCATTAAGGCCGCGGTTAACATGCTGGGGCTTAGAGTCGGAACGGTGAGACTCCCCTTGGTCGAGGCCACTGAGAGTGAAGAAAAGGAGATTCGCAGGCTTCTGACCGAGGCCGGCAAGCTGTAAGGTTGAACTATTTCAAATGTTAACCAGTAGAGCCAAAGCCCGCCAAACAGGCGGGCTTTGGTTATCACAGTTTCTACTAAGGCGACACTGCTCGTCGAATATTTATGGGAATTAATTCCTTATAATAGCAGGAGTTGGTCCAGGCTGTATTGAATAAACTTAAAGTTGAAAACCAGCTTCTTTTTCGCTCTTCGTGGTTAATTCTCTTTGCTATGGGCAATACTTACTATAACTACGACGATTCGGCTATTGCTGTTCTTCTAGTATTCTTGCACCCCACATGGGTGATGCAGTATAATAACTATCAGGTGAGTGTGGACGGCTAGCTCCATGGTAACCACAGCAAAGGGGATCGGGACCTTTGCGCTCGGTGTTTAGGGTTTTGGCTGCAAAAACCCTGTTTCGCTATTGTCTTTTTAGGAGTAGTTTCGGACATATTCTTGATTAATGGAGGTGAACTTAACAGCTTGGTTAAAGAGAAAAAATTACAGATCATTCCTTTAGGCGGGATGGGGGAGATCGGCAAAAATATGACCGCTTTCAGGTATGAAAATGCCATCGTGGTCGTTGACTGTGGCTTAATGTTTCCTGAGGATGAAATGCTCGGGATTGATGTGGTCATTCCGGATACCAGTTATCTTCTGGATAACCATGATTTGGTGCAAGGCATTATTTTGACACATGGACATGAGGATCACATCGGGGCTCTACCCTATGTGCTGAAGGATTTGAACGTACCGATTTATGCCACCAGGTTAACCCTCGGGCTAATTGAAGGAAAGCTCAAGGAAAACGGGGTTAACAATGCCCGTATGCAGGTCGTTAAGCCAAGAGATGCGATCAAACTTGGGCCCTTCAAGGTGGAGTTTCTGAAGGTAAGTCATAGTATCCCGGATGCGGTGGCCCTGGCCATCCATACCCCAATGGGGACAGTTGTCCATACCGGTGACTTTAAACTCGATCAAACACCTGTGGACGGACACATTATCGATTTTCATAAATTCGCCGAATTGGGAGATCAAGGGGTTCTGGCTTTAATGTCGGATAGCACCAATGTGGAACGCCCGGGATATACCAAATCGGAACGTTCAGTGGGAAGGACCTTTGAAGATGCCTTTCACGAAGCGAAAGGGCGGATAATAGTAGCTACCTTTGCCTCGAATGTACATCGTTTGCAGCAGGCCATCAATGCAGGTTATAAATTCGGCCGCAAAGTCGCAGTGGTTGGGCGAAGTATGGTGAATGTAGTAAGTATTTCCAGCGACTTGGGCTATTTGACTATTCCCGAAGACACTTTGGTGGAAATTGAGGATATCTCTGATTTACCCGATAATGAGCTGGTTATCCTTACGACTGGCAGTCAGGGAGAGCCAATGTCAGCCTTGACCCGAATGGCTATGTCCGATCATCGCAAGGTTGAAATCCGACCGGGTGATACGGTTATTATTTCAGCAAACCCAATTCCGGGCAACGAAAAACTGGTGGCTCGTACTGTTGATCATCTCTTCAAACTAGGGGCCAACGTCCTTTATGATTCAGTATCGGGAATTCACGTTTCCGGTCACGCCAGCCAGGAAGAGCTAAAGTTGATGATTAACCTGGTCAGACCTAAATACTTTATCCCGGTTCACGGCGAATACCGCATGTTGATTAAACATGGTCAGTTGGCGGAACAGTTGGGTATACCGCGGGAAAACATCTTTATTGCCGAAAATGGCTCCGTTATGGAGTTTACCAAGCAGGAAGGTGCTATGGCCGGACGTGTCACCGCAGGACGGGTCCTGGTGGACGGCTTGGGGGTTGGTGATATTGGCAATATCGTGCTGCGGGACCGCAAACAACTCTCCCAGGATGGAATACTAATTGTGGTGATGACAATAAGCAAGGAACAGGGCACAGTGGTTGCTGGTCCTGATATTGTTACCCGAGGCTTTGTCTATGTGCGCGAATCTGAGAACCTATTGGATGAAGCCAAAGATAAAGTCAGGTTGGCTTTGGCCAAGTTTGGTGACAATAAGATCAGCGAATGGGCCTTGATTAAGGCCCAGGTGCGGGATGTGCTCGGCAAGTTCCTCTATGAGAGGACCAAACGCCGTCCAATGATCCTGCCGATTATCATGGAAGTATGAATTATAGTAAAGGACCGCTGATTTCAGGCGGCCCTTTACTATTGACGGGAGTTATTTTGCCTAACACTGTCCATACTAACTTCAGAACGTAATTGGAGTGTGAGTTAATGGACAACTTTGTTTCGAGCATAGACAATCAGGAACCGGCCCCGGTTCTTCCCCCTGAGCTGCCTGCAGCTTCCCCGGTCACGAAAACCCGTAAGGGGAAGAAGCTGGAGAATCTTAAAGAATTGGGCCAGATAGAGATCCCGCCTGCCCCTACAAATATTCACTGCATTTCCATTATCGGCCAAATTGAAGGGCACATGATTCTGCCTCCCCAGAACAAGGCGACGAAGTATGAGCACATTCTGCCGCAGCTGGTGGCGATTGAGCAAAATCCTCAGATAGAGGGAGTTCTCTTTCTCATGAATACTGTTGGGGGTGACGTTGAGGCCGGATTGGCTATTGCGGAAATGATAGCCAGTCTAAGCAAGCCCACAGTATCCCTGGTGCTCGGAGGGGGACATTCGATCGGGCTGCCGGTGGCCTGTTCCGCAAAGTACAGCTTTATCACCCCTAGTGCGACCATGACTATTCATCCTATCAGGCTGACAGGCCTGGTTATCGGGGTTCCCCAAACCCTGGATTATTTGGATAAGATGCAGGACAGAGTAGTACGATTTGTGGTAGAACACTCTAAATGTACGGAAGAAAAGTTCAGGGAACTGATGTTTAGAATGGGTCAGCTCGCGCGTGATATTGGCACAGTTGTAATTGGGGACGATGCGGTGAAGTATGGCTTGATCGACGAAATAGGTGGAATTTATGAGGCCAACAAGAAGTTGGAGCAGATGATCGAAGAGTATAAGAAGGGTGGGGAGGTACATTGATGGCCTATTGGACCCCGCTTGACCTGGAGCAGGTTTTTGCCGGATGGGACAGGGTGGAAGATACTACTGTGGAACTGGAGATTGATGGAAGATTGCTGCAGGTACAGCCACTGGGGGATGGCAAGGCCAAGATTATTCGTATGATTTCCGCCAATCCCAACGACTTCTTGCGGCCAGAACTGTCACCTGGAGAACTTGTGGCGATTATTTAATTCTAGACTTGGCTATTTTCGATGGATTAATTAACTTTACTGGAAAGACCCCTTGGAATTTGCAACAAGGGGTCTTTCTCTTGTCCGCTTTGTCGGCCCAACACTGAACTCATGGGGTATTGTTTTTCCCTAAAGAATCGGTAGTGGAGGAATATCCAGAAACCATGTGGAATGTTAGATAATGTGGTTAGGACGCTACGGCAATCCGCAGGACGTTATCTGTCATTCGCATCTCGGAGTGGCTCTTTACAGTTACTTGTTGTTGGAATTAGCTTGTTTCCACGAAGCATGGTAAAAACTATGTTTAGCAAATTATATGTGTAGGTTCAGGGGGGTGGTTAGGGTTGAATTACGAGGAATACAAAGCACAGTTTCTAAGAGAGAGGTTTGTGTTACTAGACGAACTTAACCAAGAAGAGATGGACTTAATACCAAAGGGCTCAAAAAGTGTAGAATATGCTTATTATTGTTACGCTAGCAACCACCCATAGCGAGTGTTGTGCCGAGGGGAGACCGTCAAGGTGGAGTGTTCATGAGGGCTTGACACTTGTTCTTGAGGGGTTATCATGGTTATAAGGGGGCGAAGCCATGGACGAAAAGGTTATGGATTTACTTGCAAATATTCTTGAAGGACAGAACGAACTCCGAGGTGAAATTTCAGAGGTGCGTTCTGAGTTAAAACAAGAGATTCAAGGAGTATCCGGAAAATTGGACAAGCTGGAAATGCGTATCGAGAGCGAAGTTGGATGTTCTGCAACTGGAAACGGCACATATTCGCAGAGTCAAATAGCTAGACTGCGAGACAGTTGGGTCTGTAGAAAAGGGGTAGCTGTTTTTTAGTGCTGTTTGTGCTATAATTAGCAAGTGAAAGACTCGCTGCATCACTGGATGCGCGGGTATCCCCTGATTGGCTGTTGATTGGTGGATTAATACTGTTATACTTGCCCCGGGGATTCACCTGGGGCCATTTTATTGGAGGTATTCTTTTGGCTAAGGTAAAGCGCCAGGCCAAGCAGCCTAAGAGAGAACTGAAGAATGAAATCTTTGGACTGTGTCTGGTATTGGTTGCTTGTTTAGGCTTGGTTAGCCTTTACTCGCCCAATCCTGGTACCATAGGAGGCTGGCTCAACCGGGTTCTCTCCACTCTGGCCGGAACCGGAAGAATCCTGATTCCGCTGATCCTTATCTTTGTCGGGATACAGACGATGAATCGCAAACACAATCAAGCCAAGACAAAGCGCACTGCAGCTGTTGTGGGCCTGTTTCTCCTTTTTCTGGCCTTCGTTCATTTGCAGATTCCGGTTATTGAGGGCAGACTACCGAATGAAATAATTTCGTTAGGTTTAAAGGGTGAGGGAGGCGGCTTGTTAGGGGCTGTTCTTGCTTTAGGTCTGCTTAAGGCATTTGGCATGGCTGGAAGTGAGATTATAATTTTTGGCTTGGCCCTGGTTTTACTGATGCTGCTCACCAACCTGTCTGTAATTGAAGGATCAAAGCTGGTTTGGGAGAAGCTGAAAAAAGCTTTTGCCTGGATTTCGAACCAACTGGGGGATTTTCTCTTTGTGGTGGTGGAGGACAGTGAGGCTGTACCTGTAAAGCTTCCTTCCCTGGGGAGCAATTCCAAGAAAGCTGCAAAAAACGCAAAATCGGCTGTGGAGCAGGGGCAGGGAATCCGAAACATTCCCCTCATCATCAATGGCACGGAATTCCGGGGAGAACCCGGTGAGGAAGAGGTTGCGGAAACCCTTTTTCCGGAAGTGAAATCAAAAAAGCAAGAGGTAGAAAATAAGCAGGACAAGCAACCCGGGGTGGTTACCGGAACTCCGATCAGCCGTCAGGTGGCCCGGCAGGACGGGCAGGATTATGCCCTGCCGTCCATTAATTTACTGCAGCGCTCTATCATGGTCAAAAACACCAGACTGAACAAGGATATTACGGACAACGTCAAGATTCTGGAGGATACCTTGGACAGCTTCGGGGTCAAAATTAAAGTTACTCAGGTTACCCGCGGGCCTGCTATTACACGTTATGAGGCCCAGCCTGCTCCAGGGGTCAAGGTTAGTAAGATCGTTAATTTATCTGATGATATTGCCCTTAGTCTGGCGGCCTCCGATGTGCGGATTGAGGCTCCTATACCCGGTAAGGCCGCTATTGGGATCGAGGTGCCTAATAAGGACGTTGCAGTAGTCCAATTCCGGGAGGTTCTGGAATCCCAGGAGTTCATGGATTCGGGGGGGAAACTGACCGTTGCCCTGGGAAAAGACATTGCGGGGATGCCGGTAATGGCGGATCTCTCCCGCATGCCGCATCTGCTGATTGCGGGAGCTACGGGCTCCGGCAAGTCGGTGTGCATGAATACCTTGATAACGAGCATTCTGTTTAAAGCTAAGCCTAATGAGGTTAAGTTCCTCATGGTGGATCCCAAAATGGTGGAGCTGACTAACTACAACGGTATTCCCCATCTAATCGCTCCGGTGGTAACAGATCCTAAAAAGGCCGCATCCGCGCTGAAGTGGGTGGTTACTGAGATGGAGACGCGCTATGAATTATTCGCCGGGGCCGGAGTGCGGGACGTTGTCCGCTATAATTATTTGAAAGCCCAGGAAGACCCGCAAGGGCAGAACCCTGCACTGCCTTATGTAGTGGTACTTATCGACGAATTGGCTGACCTGATGATGGTAGCGCCTGGAGACGTGGAGGATGCTATCTGCCGCCTGGCTCAAATGGCGAGGGCGGCCGGTATCCATCTGGTCGTTGCCACGCAGCGCCCGTCTGTTGATGTAATCACCGGGATAATTAAGGCAAATATTCCGTCTCGTATTGCCTTCGCAGTCTCGTCTCAAATCGATTCGCGTACGATTTTGGACATGAATGGGGCGGAGAAGTTGCTTGGCCGTGGGGACATGCTCTTTTATCCAATGGGTGCCCCCAAGCCTGTACGGGTTCAAGGCTGTTTTGTATCTGACAAAGAGGTCGAAGGCGTGGTCAAGTTCTTGGAGGGCCAGGGTAAGCCCGAATACCTGGAAGTTCAATTTAGCGCTGAGCTTTCAGCACCCCAGGTTCAGGGGGAAGAGGACGAGCTTTTTTATGATGCTGCAAAATTGTTTATTGAAGCGGGTAATGCCTCGGTATCCCTGATGCAGCGCCGCTTAAGGGTTGGTTACACCAGAGCTGCCCGTTTGGTAGATTTGCTGGAGGACAAGGGGGTTGTCGGCCCTTACGAGGGGAGTAAACCGCGCGAGGTGCTGCTTACCATGGGACAGTTTGAACAGAAGTTCGGAAAAAGGGAATAAATGGGTTTTTCGAGGCTCGTCGATAGAACGGTAGGTGTATAAGATAACTTGCATTTTGATGGACTTTGCGGTTTGCGCAGAGTCCATTTTATAGTTTGTGATTCGTGAAATGGCCAAAAGTGCTCGCGGGAAAGTTCGGCAGTTTCTGCACCCTCCTGTCCGCAAAATAATATCTTACAGTAAGGAGGGGCCAAGTATGAAGGAAATCAACGTTAAAGGACTGGAATTGGTCGGGGAAGGTTCCCACGGGAAAGTTTACCGTCTGGACCCTATGCGCTGTATCAAAGTTTGCAAGCGGCAAAAGCATATTCTACTTGAATTAGAGGTCTTAAAGCACTCCGAGCGCTTTCCCCATTTCCCTCGGGTCTATGAGTGTAAGGACAACTATATGATCAGAGAATACTTTGATGGTCCCAATCTGAGGGAGTATATACTGCAAAACGGCTTGAGCCAAAGCCTGGCTTGCAAGCTGATTGAGATAATGGACATTTTTAAGGAGTTGGGCTATACACGTTTGGATTGTAGAATGGCCCATATTATTGTGACCGAGGGAGAACAACTTAAACTCATTGATCCGACCAGGAACATGGATAAGGTCTGTGACTATCCGCACAAACTGTTGCTTGGGCTTGACAGACTGGGGTATCGTCAACAGTTCCTGGAGTTCGTAAAGGAAGTGAGACCGGACTATTACGCGGCATGGAAAGATAAGTAAAGGTTGTCAGGTCAGGTCGAAGTCGAGTTATACCCAGGGGGCTTGCCTCATAAGCTGTTAGGAACAGTTTTGTGAGGAGTGAAAGCAATGTCTAGAGCAGTCTTGGTGTTCCCGGTTATCTTGGCTTGGTTGATCAGTATAGCTGGCTGTGGAATTAGGGTAACCTCAGCGCCACCACCTATACCCAAGAGACTCAACGTGGGCATGATTGCACCCTTGGACGAAGCTTGGATTCGCTCAGTAAAAAGGATGCCAAAACGGCTCCCGCTGCTCACCTAAAAGGAGACCACGAAAATGGTCTTTTTTCTTTTGCGCTCACAAAGGGACCAGAATATCAAAAATGCT
>Ga0255338_1002968_pt1 | contig 22131 bp, 21 predicted proteins | sample MeOH1_35cm_T4_19_FD_203715 | JGI IMG/M metagenome (GOLD analysis project Ga0255338, IMG submission 203715) | Sandy soil microbial communities from University of British Columbia, Vancouver, Canada - MeOH1_35cm_T4_195 | ecosystem: Engineered > Artificial ecosystem > Sand microcosm > Unclassified ...
GCCGCCGCCGAGCGCTGGAACGTCGAGGTCTTCCACGACATGCGCAAGGGCATCGCCGGCTGCGACGTGGTGATGATGCTGCGCCTGCAGCTGGAGCGGATGGACGGGGTCATGGCGCCGTCCCAGCGCGAGTATTTCCGCTTCTACGGCCTGGACCGCGAGAAGCTGGCCCTGGCCTCGCCCGGCGTGCGGGTGATGCACCCGGGGCCGATGAACCGCGGTGTCGAGATCGACTCCGAGGTGGCCGACGACCTTTCGGTGAGCCTGATCCAGGACCAGGTGGAGATGGGCGTGGCCGCGCGGATGGCCGTGCTGACCTCCCTGGCCGCCCGCCTGGAGAACGACCGATGACCCGCCCGGTCGCCTTCACCAACGCCCGCATCGTCGACCCGGCCTCGGGCTACGACGGCCCCGGCGCCGTCATCGTCACGGAAGGCGTCATCGCCGACGTGGCCAAGGGCTCGGGCCTGGGCGCGCTGTCGTCCGAGGTTGAGGTCGTGGACGCCGGCGGCGCCCTGCTGATCCCCGGCCTGATCGACATCCGGGTGAAGACCGGCGAACCCGGCTCGGAGCCCAAGGAGACGCTGAAGTCCGCCGCCCTGGCCGCCGCCGCCGGCGGGGTGACCACCATCGTCGTGCAGCCCGACACCCATCCGGTGATGGACGAGCCGTCGGTCGTGGACTTCATCCTGCGCCGGGCTCGCGACATCGAGCTGGTCAACGTCTACCCCGCCGGCGCCGCCACCAAGGGCTGCGAGGGCCAGCGGATGGCCGAGATCGGCCTGATGCACGAGGCGGGCTGCCTCTATGTGACCGACGCCGACCGGCCGATCGTGGATTCCAAGGTGCTGCGCCGGGTGCTGAGCTACGCCAAGGCGTTCGGCGTGCCCGTGGCGCACCGGCCGTCCGATCCGTGGCTGTCGGCTGGGACCGCGGCCAGCGAGGGCGAGTTCGCCGCGCGGATGGGCCTGCCCGCCGTCCCGGCCATCGCCGAGAAGATCATGCTGGAGCGCGACCTGGCGTTGGTCGAGCTGACCGGCGCCCAACTCATCGTCGACCAGGTGACCACCGCCGGCGCGCTGGAGAGCCTGAGGCGCGGGCGCGACCGCGGCCTGCCGGTGACGGCCACCACCTCGATCAACCACCTATCGTTCAACGAGATCGACATCGGCGACTATCGGACGTTCTGCAAGCTGGACCCGCCCTTGCGGTCCGAGGACGACCGCCAGGCGGTGATCGAGGCCGTGGCGTCGGGCCTGATCCAGGTGATCGTGTCCGCGCACGCCCCGGCCCCGGCCGAGGACAAGCGCCTGCCCTACGACGAGGCGGCGCCCGGCGCGGTGGGCCTGCAGACCCTGCTGGCCGCCCTGCTCGCCTTCCACCACGAGGGCCAGATCCCGCTGATGGACCTGATCCGCGCGGTCACCTGCGCGCCGGCCGACCTCCTGGGCCTGTCGGCCGGACGCATCGCCAAGGGCGCGCCGGCGGACCTGGTGCTGTGCGACCTGACCGCGCCGGTGGTCATCGACGCCGACAAGCTGATCTCGAAGTCCAAGAACTCGCCGTTCGACGGCCGCAGGCTGCAGGGCAAGGTGCTGCGGACGGTGGTGGACGGCCGGACGGTCTATTCCGCCTGACTTTCCTTTCCCGCGGCACGCGGGAGAGGAAGATCAGTTCCCCGTCGGCACCACGCTGGCCTTCTCGACCATCAGCACCACCACCCGGCCGCGGGCATGCGGCAAATGCATGACGCCGCGCGGGACCGTGAAGCCCTGCTGCGGGCCCAGGCTGACCGTGCGATCCTCCAGCTCGATGTCGAGGCGCCCCTCCAGGACGAAGAAGAATTCGTCCTCCTCGTCGTGCTTGTGCCAGTGGAAATCGCCGTCCAGCACGCCCAGACGGACCACCGCGTCGTTCACCTGGGTCAGGGTGCGGTTCCACCAGGGCTGGGTGGCGGCCGCGATGGCGCCCACGTCGATATGAGTCGCGCCGGGGAACATCACGTCGGTGTCGATGTCGTAGCGCGCTTCGGTCTTGTCCACGGTCGACTCCTCCGGCTAAGTCGACACAGCCTATCGTTACTTAGCCAATTGGCAATATGCCTATCGTCGACGCCCTGAAGGCCCTGAGCAACGACCGTCGCCTCCAGATCATGGACTGGCTCAAGGATCCGCGCGCCCACTTCCGCGAGCAGGTCTGGGGCGACCTGGTGGACGACGGCGTCTGCGGCCTGCTGATCGCCGAGAAGCTGGAGGTGAGCCAGCCCACCCTCTCGGAACACATGCGCATCCTGGTGGCCGCCGAGCTGGTGATCCCCAGGCGGATCAAGCAGTGGACCTTCTACCGCCGGAACGAGCCGGCCATCGCCGCGCTGAAGCAGGTGTTCTCCGCCGAGGTTTGAGCGTCCCTAGGCGGCCATGGCCAGGACTTCCAGCGGCAGGAGCGACGAGACGTTGAGGAGGCTGAGAATCCGGCCCTCGAGCGGGATCACGGCGTCCACGAAGACCTCGCCGCCTTCGGAATCAAAGCGCGGCGGCGCCTGCAGCTGTTCGGCCGACAGGATCATGGTCTCCTGCACGGCGTCCACGAGCAGGCCGGCGGGGCGGTCCCCGTGATGAACCACCACGATCACGTGCCGGCCCGAGACTTCGGTGGCGCCCAGGCCAAGCCGCGCGCGGAGGTCCAGCACCGGCATGACCGTCCCGCGAAGGTTGATCACGCCCAGCACGAACGCCGGGGCCTGCGGCAGCGGCGTCGAGGCGGTGAACCCGCGGATCTCGCGGACAGAACGGATGTCGATGCAGAAGGCGTTTCCGCCGACCTCCAGCACGATCAGCTCGACGGTTCCGTTACCCTGATTCACCTCGTGCATCAGTTTCGCTCCAGTCGCCGAACCGGGAGACACGGCTCACCTCCGCACACGGCGCTCAAAATTGATATCGTTGCACGATTAACTGGTGCTGAATTCTGACACCGAGGGCGGACGATCTGTCGAATACGCTCTCCGACATGCCCATCCAGACGACCCAATCACTCTACACATCATGGTTAAGGACAATTTCATCATGACAACTTGCAATGGAACCCCGGATGCTGAACACCAGCTCAGCGCGAGCTGAGCTGGCAAGGTCCAAAGGTTCCTCTTTCGTTCTTGCCAACCCGCATGCGACGGCGTACTCGGCGCCGGCGCGTTCCGGCCCGGCGACCGGTCACCCGCTGACGAAGCCGCCGGGCCGCGCTAGGACTGGCGCCTGAGAGGGAGCGTTCATGGCCGAGATTCTGAGTCCGATGATGATCGGCGCGGCGTTGGCCGGCGGCTATCTGCTGGGCTCGATCCCGTTCGGGGTGATCGCCACGCGGCTGGGCGGCGCCGGCGACCTGCGCTCCATCGGCTCGGGCAACATCGGGGCGACCAATGTGCTGCGCACGGGCCGCAAGGACCTGGCGCTGCTGACCCTGCTGGGTGACGGCGGCAAGGGCGCGGTGGCGGTGCTGCTGGCCTGGCTGGCCACGCGGGACGGCACGGCGGAGCAGCAGGCGGTGCTGACCTCCCTGGCGGGCGGGGCGGCGTTCCTGGGCCACCTGTTCCCCGTCTGGCTGGGCTTCAAGGGCGGCAAGGGCGTGGCCACCTTCTTCGGCACGTTGCTGGCGGCGGCCTGGCCGGTGGGTCTGGCGGCGGGCGCGACCTGGCTGATCGTGGCCTTCCTGTCCCGCATCTCCTCGCTCGCGGCGCTGGTCGCCGTCGCGCTCGCGCCCTTGGTGGCGCTGCTTTTGGGGCGGCCGAACGCCATCGCGCTGCTGGCGCTGTTCATGGCGTTGCTTGTGCTGGTGCGGCACGCCGAGAACATCCGGCGTCTGCTCAAGGGGCAAGAGCCCAGGATTGGCGCGAAGACGTCCGAGATGGCGGGCCACAACGGCGGGCCGCCGCTGCCGCCCGAGCTCTACAAGGACAAGGGAAACCCGCCGGGGTGATCCGACAGCTCTCCGACGCCCAGCGGCGGGACTGGCTCCGGCTGGCCCGCACGGAGAACGTGGGCGCCGTCACCTTCGACCATCTTATCGCGCGTTTTGGCGAGGCGGCCCTGGCGCTGGCCGCCCTGCCCGACCTGGCCCGGCGCGGCGGCCGCATGGGCGGGATCCGGATCGCCTCCGAGGCCCAGGCCGATAAGGAACTGGCGGACGGCGCGGCGCTGGGCGCGCGGCTGATCTGTTCGTGCGAGCCGGACTTCCCCCAGGCGCTGGCCGCCCTGGACCCGCCGCCGCCGCTGATCTGGGCGCGCGGCGACGCCGGGCTGCTGGACCGCCGGACCGTCGCCATCGTCGGCGCGCGGGTGGCCTCGGCCGCCGGCCAGCGCTTCGCCCGCGGCCTCGCGGCCGAGCTGGGCCAGGCGGGCCACATCATCGTCTCGGGCCTCGCCCGCGGCATCGACGCGGCAGCCCACGAGGGCTCGCTGCCCACGGGCACGGTGGCCGTGCTGGGCGGCGGGATCGACGACATCTATCCGCCCGAGCACCGCGACCTCTACGGCCGCATCGTCGAACGGGGCTGCGTGGTCTCGGAGAACGAGCCCGGCCGCACGGCGGTGGCCCGCGACTTCCCCCGCCGCAACCGGATCATCGCCGGCCTGTCGCGCGCCGTGGTGGTGGTCGAGGCCGAGTTCCGGTCGGGGTCCCTGATCACCGCGCGCCTGGCGAACGAACAGGGCCGCGAGGTGCTGGCGGTGCCCGGCTCTCCCCTGGACCCGCGCGCCAAGGGGACCAACGACCTGATCCGCCAGGGCGCAGCGATCTGCGAGGGGCCGGAGGATGTGCTGCGGGCCCTGGAGGGCATCGGCGGCTTCCGCGAACCCGACCGGACGCCGTTCCAGCCCGCGCCCGCCGAACCCGATGATCAATTGCGAGACCGCCTGGCCGATCTGCTGTCGCCGACCCCGGTCTCCCGGGACGAACTGGTCCGCGCCGCCCAGGCCCCCGCCCCCGCCGTTTTCGCCGCCCTGATGGAGCTGGCGGTGGCCGGACGGGCCGATTTGTTGCCCGGCGGCATGGTCGTGAAAGGAATAGCCCCTTAAGGGGCTGCCTCGGCTGTGCGAATCCGGCCCGTTGACATGCCGCAGGGACCGCCCCCACGTTCCGCGCTCTTTTTTGGATAGACGTAACCCTAGATGAAGCTCGTCATCGTCGAGAGCCCCGCCAAGGCCAAGACCATCAACAAGTACCTTGGCTCGGACTTCAAGGTGCTCGCCTCGTACGGCCACGTCCGCGACCTCCCCGCGAAGGACGGTTCGGTGCGCCCCGACGAGGACTTCGACATGTCGTGGGAAGTCGACGGCAAGGCGGCCAAGCGCTTGTCCGAGATCGCCGACGCCGCGAAGTCGGCCGACCGCCTGATCCTGGCCACCGACCCGGACCGCGAGGGCGAGGCCATCTCCTGGCACGTGCTGGAGATCCTCAACAAGAAGCGCGGCCTCAAGGACTTGGCCGTCGAGCGGGTGGTGTTCAACGCCATCACCAAGACCGCCGTGACCGAGGCCATGGCCAATCCGCGCCAGCTCGACATGGAACTGGTCGAGGCCTATCTGGCCCGCCGCGCCCTGGACTATCTGGTGGGCTTCACCCTCTCGCCGGTGCTGTGGCGCAAGCTGCCGGGCGCCCGCTCGGCCGGCCGCGTGCAGTCGGTCGCCCTGCGCATCGTCGTCGACCGCGAACTCGAGATCGAGCGGTTCAAGACCCAGGAATACTGGACGGTCGAGGCCGAGGTCAGCGCCAACAGCGACCCCTTCACCGCCCGCCTGGCCAAGCACGAGGGCAAGCGACTCACCAAGTTCGACCTGGGGAACGAGGCCGCCGCCTTCGCCGCCCGCGACGCGGTCAAGGCCGCGACGTTCAAGGTGGCGACCCTGGAGCGAAAGCCCGGCCGCCGCTCCCCGCCCCCGCCCTTCACCACCTCCAGCCTGCAGCAGGAAGCCTCGCGCAAGCTGGGCTTCAACGCCCAGCGGACCATGCAGGCCGCCCAGAAGCTGTACGAGGGCATCGACATCGGCGGCGAGACCGTGGGTCTCATCACCTATATGCGGACCGACGGCGTGCAGACCGCCCCCGAGGCGCTGGACGAGGCGCGTCAGGTGATCGGCGGGCTCTACGGCAAGGAATATGTGCCGGAGAAGGCGCGGATCTATTCCACCAAGGCCAAGAACGCCCAGGAGGCCCACGAAGCCATCCGGCCGACCAGCCTGGCCCGCAACCCCGGCAAGCTGCACCTCGAAGGCGACCTGGGCCGGCTCTACGAGCTGATCTGGAAGCGGATGATCGCCTCGCAGATGGAGAGCGCCCGCGTCGAGCGGACGACCATCGACCTGGAGAGCGCCGACGGCCAGACCGGCCTGCGCGCGTCCGGCGTGGTGGTGACCTTCGACGGCTACCTCGCGGTCTACGAGGAAGGCCGCGACGACCCGGACGACGAGGAAGGCGGCCGCCTGCCGCAGGTGGCCGAGGGCGCGCCCGCCCAGGTCCGCTCCGCCAAGGCCGACCAGCACTTCACCGAGCCGCCGCCGCGCTACTCCGAAGCCAGCCTGGTGAAGAAGCTGGAGGAGCTGGGCATCGGCCGGCCCTCGACCTACGCCTCGATCCTGACCGTGCTGCGCGACCGCGCCTATGTCCGCATGGAGAAGCAGCGGTTCGTGCCGGAGGACAAGGGCCGGCTGCTGATCGGCTTCCTGGAAGAGTATTTCGCCCGCTACGTGGAGTACGACTTCACCGCCGGCCTCGAAGAGCGCCTCGACCTGGTCTCGGCCGGTGAGCTGGACTGGAAGGTCCTGCTCCGCGAGTTCTGGAACGACTTCAACGCCAAGATCGGCGAGACCGCCGAGCTGCGGATGAGCGACGTGCTCACCGCGCTGGACAAGACGCTGGGCCCGCACCTGTTCCCGGACAAGCCGGACGGCAGCGACCCGCGCGCCTGCCCGGTCTGCAACACCGGCCGCATGGGCCTGAAGAGCAGCAAGTACGGCCCGTTCCTGGGCTGCTCGAACTATCCGGAATGCCGCCACACCCGGCCGCTGACCGTCGCCGAAGAGGGCGAGGACGGCCCCACGGGCGACCGCGAGCTGGGGATCGACCCGGTGACCGGCGAGACCGTGTTCCTGAAGACCGGCCGCTTCGGCGTCTACGTCCAGCTGGGTGAAGGGGAAAAGCCAAAGCGCTCAAGCCTGCCGAAAGGCTGGTCGGCGCCCGACATGGATCTGGAGAAGGGCCTGCGGCTGCTGCGCCTACCCCGCGAGGTGGGCAAGCACCCGGAGGACGGCAAGCCGATCCTGGCCGGCATCGGCCGCTTCGGACCGTTCGTGCTGCACGAGGGCACCTACGCCAACCTGCCCAACGCCGACGAGGTGTTCGACGTGGGCGTGAACCGCGCCGTCGACCTGATCGCCACCAAGCGGGCCGGCCGCCGCGGCGGGGCGGAAGCCGCGGCGCTCAAGGACCTGGGCGCCCACCCGGTGGACGGCCAGCCGATCCGCGTGCTCTCGGGCCGCTACGGCCCCTACATCAAGCACGGCTCCACCAACGCCAACGTGCCCCGCGGCGCCGACCCGCTGGAGGTGACCCTGGAGCAGGCGGTCGCCCTGATCGCCGAGCGCGAAGCCAAGGGCGGCGGCAAGAAGGCCAAGAAGCCGGCGCGCACGGCGAAGGCCAAGGTCGACGGCGAGGCCAAGACCACGGCGAAGAAGAAGCCGGCCGCGAAAAAGAAGGCCGCGGCGAAGAAGCCTGCCGCCAAGAAGGCTCCGGCGGCCGCCGCGATCAGCGACGATGAGACGCCGTTCTAACCCTCCTCTTGCTCGTCATCCCACGGTCAGCCGAAGGCTGATCCGGGGGACCCAAGCGGATTCCTGAGAACCACCGGATCCTGCTTGGGTCCCCCGGATCACGCTGCGCGCGACCGTGGGATGACGACTGAGGGGGAGGGTCGCTAAGTTGGCTCATGCCCAGCGCGATCCTCAACGGCCTCAACTTCCACTTCGAGCGCGCCGGCTCCGGTCCGCGGCTGCTGTTCATCTCCGGGACCGGAAGCGACCTGCGGGTGACGCCGAACGTGTTCGCCTCGCCGCTGGCCCGGGCCTTCGACCTGCTGGCCTATGATCAGCGCGGGCTGGGGCGGACGGACAAGCCGGACGTCCCCTATGCCATGGCCGACTACGCCGACGACGCGGCGGCGCTGCTGGACCACGTCGGCTGGGACGATGCGCTCGTGCTGGGCGTCTCGTTCGGCGGGATGGTGGCCCAGGAGCTGGTGCTACGGCATCCGGCGCGGGTGAAGCGACTGGTGCTGGCCTGCACCTCGCCGGGCGGCGAAGGCGGCGCCTCCTACCCCTTCCACCAGATCGAGCACCTGAAGGGCGAGGCCCGCGCCCGCTTCCTGCTGCCGATCAGCGACACCCGCCGCGACGCCGCCTGGGCCGCCGCGAACGCCGCCGAGTACGAGAAGCTGGTGGAAATGAGCAGCGCCGATCCGTTCGCCGGCGAGCCCGGACGCGCGGAAGGCGCGCACCGGCAGTTGGAAGCCCGCTCGGCCCACGACACCTGGGACCGGCTGCCCCGGATCGCCTGCCCGACGATGATCGCCGCCGGCCGCTACGACGGCATCGCCCTCCCCGCCACCCAGGAGAAGATGGCGGCCCGCATTCCGGGCGCGGAGCTGCGCTTCTTCGAGGGCGGCCACCTGTTCATGCTGCAGGATCGGGCGGCCTACCCGGCGATGATCGCGTTCCTGCAGGGCTAGGTATCTGGTCCCGGAGTGTGGGGGAAATCAGTCAAGCTGACCCCACATTCCGCGTCTCGTGGGCGGCGCTGGAGATGTTGCAAGGCCTCGAAGCCCCTCGCCCTCCTCCTCGATGGAGGAGGGTTGGGTGGTGGTGTGGCTGCTGAGTTGCGGCAGGAGTCTCAGGTCGGCGCCGACCTAGGCCTTCGGCCCATCGCCCTGCGACCACCACCATCCCTCCCCTTCCTCCATCGAGGAGGAAGGACGCGAAACCACCACCGCCCCTGACTTTCGATTGGCCCTACCCCGCCGCCAGCTCCAGGATCTCGACAATGTCCTCCGGCCCCCGGATCGGGCGGGGATTCGAGCGGACGCCGGCGTCGTGCAGGGTGTGCTCGGCGATGGCCTGGAAGTCCTTGGGCAGGACGCCCACGCTCCGGAGATCGGTCGGCAGGCCCAGGCCGGCTGCCAGCTCGCGCACGGCGCTGGCGGCCGGCCCAGGGTAGTCCAGCAGCTCGCTGATCTGCGCCTGGGGCGCGATGGCGTCCCGCGCGCTCCACTGCAGCACGGCCGGCAGGGTCACGCAGGAGGTGATCCCGTGCGGCACGCCATAGCTGCCGCCCAGGGTGTGACCGATGGCGTGGCTGACGCCCATGCCGCGGCCCGAGCCGACGCCGCTGATCGCCAGCCACATGCCGAACTGGCAACCTAGCCGCGCGTCGAGATCGTCGGGCCGTCCCATGGTGGCCGACAGCCCGCGCGCCAGCCGGCGCAACCCCTCGGCGGCCAGGGCGTCGGCATAGGGCGCGCGGATGGGGTGGCAAAGCTGCTCCACGGCGTGGTCCACGGCCTTCATGCCCGTGGAGGCCCACAGCTCCGGCGGCGTCGTCAGCGTCATCGCCGGATCCAGCACCACGGCCCGCGGCGCGAGCATCGGGTGGGTGTAGCCCTCCTTCACGTGGCGACCGGGGTCGCTGACCCCCGCAAAGGGCGTGAACTCCGCGGCCGAGAGCGTGGTGGGGACGGCGATGAAGCGCACACCCGCGGGGATTTTCGTCACGTCCACGCGATCGGCCCCGCGGCCGGCGCGATAGGCGTCGAGCTGGTCCGCGCGTTCGAGCCCCGCCCACAGGCAGAGCTGCATCACCTTGGTGGCGTCGATCACCGAGCCGCCGCCCAGGGCCACGATCAGGTCGGCGCCCGTCCGGCGGGCCTCGGCCGCGCCGGCGATCACGCCCTCGCGGGGCGAATGGGCGCCGATCTGACTGAACACGCCGACGCAGAGGCCGCCCAACGCCTGGGCGAGCTCGGCGGCCAGGCCGTCGGCGAGCGAGCGGGTGGTCGTGACCAGCAGACGGCTCGCGCCCCAGGCCTTCGCCAGCTCGGCGACCACCTCGACGGCGGGCCGGCCGTAGGTCACCTGGTCCTGTTTCGGGAACCTGTGAGCGCCGCTGAGCATCTTTTTCTCCTGGGCCCCGAGCCTATCCGCCGCCTTCAGTGGTAAGCACGACCGATGGCCAAGTCGAAGATGCCGAAGTCCACACGCTTTGCCAAAGGCGTGCCGGACCGCGAAACCCTCCTGAAGTTCATCCGCGAGAGCGGCGAGACCGACAAGGCCGCCATCGCCCGCGCCTTCGGCCTGAAGGGCGAGGACCGGCGCGTGCTGCGCAGCCTGCTGCAGACCCTCGAAGCCGACGGCGCGCTGGGCAAGCGGGGCCGCAAGGGCTTCGCCGAGGCCGGCGCCCTGCCCGAGGTGGGTGTGGCCGATGTCGTCGAGCGCTCGACGGACGGCGACCTGCTGGTGAAGCTGACCAAGGGCGACGACGCCCCGCTCGTGCCCCTGGCCCCCGGCGGCGACCCCAAGGGCGGCGCGCCCGGCATGGGCGACCGCCTGCTGGTGCGGTTCGTGAAGCTGGAGAACGGCGAGACCGAGGCCCGGCTGATCAAGCGCCTGGGCCAGAGCGCGCACCGCATCCTGGGCGTGGTCCGCAAGTCGAACCGCGAGGTGCGGGTCGAGCCCGTGGACCGCAAGACCAAGGACACCCTGCTGCTGCCGCAGGGCGAGAACGTCCGCGACGGCGACCTGGTGCTGGCCCAGATCGAGAGCCACGGCAGCCGCTACGGCCCCAAGCACGGCAAGCTGCTGGAGATCGTCGGCCGCGAGGACGAGCCGCGCGCCTATTCGCTCATCGCCATCCATACCCACGGCATTCCCATGGGCTTCCCGGAGGGCGCGGAAGCCGAGGCCGAAGCCGCCGAGCCGCCGACGCTGAGCGGGCGCGAGGACCTGCGCGACGTCCCGCTGATCACCATCGACCCCATGGACGCCCGCGACCACGACGACGCGGTCTATGCCCAGCCCGACACCGATCCGAAGAACCCCGGCGGCTGGATCTGCTGGGTCGCCATCGCCGACGTGGCCGCCTACGTCCGGCCGGGCTCGGAGCTGGACCGCACGGCCCGCGACAAGGGCAACAGCGTCTACTTCCCCGACCGGGTGGAGCCGATGCTGCCCGAGCGCCTGTCCAACGGCCTCTGCAGCCTGCGCGAAGGCGAGAACCGCGCGACCATGGCGGTCCGCATGGTGTTCGGCGCCGACGGCCGCAAGCGCGGCCACAAGTTCGTCCGCGGCCTGATGCGCTCGGCCGCCAAGCTGTCGTACGAGCAGGCCCAGGCGGCCATCGACGGGACGCCCGACGACAAGACCGGCCCGCTGCTGGAACCGGTGCTGAAGCCGCTCTGGGCCGCCTACGCCTGCATGAAGAAGGGCCGCGACGCCCGCTCGCCCCTGGCCATCGAGAGCCTGGAGCGGAAGATCGCCTTCAACACCGAGGGCGAGATCGCCCAGATCACGCCGCGCGCCAGCCTGGAGGCGCACAAGCTGATCGAGGAGTTCATGATCCAGGCGAACGTCAGCGCCGCCGAGACCCTGGAGCAGAAGAAGACCCCGCTGATCTACCGGATCCACGACCAGCCCAGCCAGGAGAAGATCGCCGCCCTGGTGGACTTCCTGGGCACCCTGGGCCTGCCGTGGACCAAGGGCGAGGCCCCGCGCACCGAGCGGTTCAACAAGCTGCTGGTGGAGACCCGCGAGGGGCCGCACGCCGACATCATCAACGAGGTCGTGCTGCGCACCCAGATGCAGGCGGTCTACTCCACCGAGAACATCGGCCACTACGGCCTGAACCTGGCCAAGTACGCCCATTTCACCTCGCCGATCCGCCGCTACGCCGACCTGATCGTCCACCGGGCGCTGGTGAGCGCGCTAGGCCTGGGCGGCGACGGGCTGTCGGACTGGGACATCTCGAAGATGAAGGACACCGCCGAGCTGATCACCCACGCCGAGCGCCGGGCCATGGCCGCCGAGCGCGACGCCACCGATCGCTATGTCGCCGCCTTCCTGGCCGACCGGGTCGGCGCGACCTTCGCGGGCCGGATCACCGGCGTCACCCGCTTCGGCCTGTTCGTGCGGCTGGCCGAGACCGGCGCGGACGGCCTGGTGCCGGTGTCGAAGCTGGGCGGCGAGTTCTTCATCCACGACGACCGCTCCCACGCCCTGGTGGGCGAGCGCTCCGGCGCGCGCTGGCCGCTGGGCATGACGGTGGAGGTGCGGCTGGAGGAGGCCACACCGATCACCGGGGGCCTGCTGTTCCACATGCTGAGCGAGCCCGCCCCCCCGGACCGGACGGCGCCCCGCCCCCGCCTGGGCATGCGCGCCCGCGGCGACCGACGACCGGGCGGGAAGTCGCCGAGCGGCCGTCCACCGGGCATCCGCACCGGCCGCAAGCAGAAGATGGGCGGCAAGCGGCGCTAGCGGCCTTCCGCCACGGCGCCCTTCCCTCGGCCGGTGGCGACGCCATACAGTTGTTCGCATGAGTGAAGCTGAACCCGTGTTCCACAAGCCGGAGGGCCCACCGCGCATCCCGGGGAAGCGCGCCGTGCGGCCCAAGAACGCCGCCACGGTGATGATCATCCGGCGCGACGCGAAGAAGCCCCGCGTCCTGATGGGCAAGCGGCACGGCGGCCACAGCTTCATGCCCGACCGCTGGGTGTTTCCGGGGGGCCGGATCGACCGCGCCGACTACCGCGCTCCCTTCGCCACCGACCTGCGCGCCGAGGTGGGCGGGCTGTTCGACCGCTACCTGCCCGCCGGGCGCGGCCGGGCTCTGGCCCTGGCCGCCATTCGGGAAACCTGGGAGGAAGCCGGCCTCTTGCTGGCCAAACCCGCCCAGGCGCGCGCCGCGGGCCCCTGGAAGACCTTCGCCGCCCAGGGCGTGCTGCCCGACCTGGAAGCCCTGGACGTGATCGCCCGCGCCATCACCCCGCCGGCGGTGGGCAAGCGCTTCGACACCTGGTTCCTGTTGGCCGACGCCGAGCGGCTGACCAGCCTGGAGCGCCAGCCCGACTGCGGCGAGCTGGAGGAGATCGACTGGATCGACTTCGACGACGCCATGGGCCTGCCCCTGCCCGCCGTGACGCGTATGATGATCAAGGAGGCGGTGGCCCGGATGGAGGACCCCGGCCGCCCGAAGCCCTTCCTGCGCTACAAGGACAAGGGCATGCGGCCCACGGCGCTCTAGCGGCCTCACCAGGCCTCCCGCCCGTTGACGTGCTTCACCGGCAGCGTCTCCCAGGACAGGTCCTCGAACAGCCGGGCGTTCACCGCGATCCGCATGTTGTCGAAATCGGGCACGCCGGTCTCGAAGCCGGGCATTTCCGAATGCGTCCCCATCCCGCAGACCGGACAATAGTGATGCTTCACGAGGTAGTCGCCCCACTGGTAGGTCCAGACGCGGCTGGGCGCGGTGGCGAGCTTGAACTGTTCGGGCCTGTAGTAGGCGACCAGCCCGCCGCGGCGAATGCAGAACGAGCAGTTGCACGCGGTGAGTTCGGCCGGCGTCTCGCTGACCTCGAACTGGATCGCGCCGCAATGGCAGCGGCCTTTGACGGGCATCTGAGGGTCTCCGGCTGTGGTAGAAGCGCCACCCTGGAACGCCCGTCCTGCCGCCGTGGTGTCAGCAGCCGGCCTTCGCCATTGACTTCCGGCCGCGGATTCGTATTTTCCGCGCCTCCTAACTCCCGCCGGCGGTGCGACCCCGTTTGGCCCCGCAAGGATTCGAGCCATGGCGAAGCCCGCCTCCATCAAGATCCGCCTGAATTCGTCGGCCGACACCGGCTTCTTCTACGTGGCCAAGAAGAACGCCCGCACCAAGACCGACAAGATGGTCCTGAAGAAGTACGACCCCGTCGTGCGCAAGCACGTCGAGTTCAAGGAAGGCAAGATCAAGTAGGCTGACGAAGCCTCTGATTTTGTTGGAAAGCGCCCGGCCTCACCGCCGGGCGTTTTGCGTTGCGGAGCCCCGGGATGCCCCTCGCCACCGAACAGACCCGTGCCTACGCCGACGACGGCGTCGTGCGCCTGTCCGGACTGATCCCCGCCCCGGACATCGAGGCGATGCGGAAGGCCGTCTGGCGCAAGCTGGACGCGCGGCCGAAGCGGACGGCGCGTCCGTCGAAGCTCACGGCGCGTGAGGGCGAGTTCGACGCGATCGCCAGCCCGGCCGTCCGCGCCCTGCTGGACCGCCTTCTAGGCAAGTGGGCCGAGCCCGTGCGGTGGGGCTTGCCGCTGGTGGCCTTCCATACCGGTGACGCGGCCTGGGATGTGCCGCACCAGAACTGGCACATCGATCTCGGCGGCCTGCCCGGCGAATACTCGCTCGCGCGGTTCTTCGTGGTCCTCGAGCCGTCGCGGCCGGGCGGCGGCGGCACCGGCTATGTGGCGGGCTCGCACCGGCTGTTCACGGCGCTGGCCGAGCGGGAGGGACGCTTCGGCTCCTCGGCCCAGGCCCGACGCAGCCTGATCGCGCATGCGCCCTGGTTCGGCGAGTTGTCGACCACGCGCCCCGGGGAGGATCGCATTCAGCGCTTCATGCACGACGGCGCCGAGGTGGACGGAGTCGAGGTCCGCGTGTGCGAGATGCTGGGCGAACCCGGCGACGTGATCCTGATGCACCCGCTGATGCTGCACGCACCGATGCCCAACGTCCTGGCGACGCCGCGCATGATGCTCACGCAGTTCGTATATGGGCGACCTTAGGCCGCCCGGGCGATGACCCGGTTGCGGCCGCGGGACTTGGCCTCGTAGACGGCCTCGTCGGCGCGCTTCAGGAGCGCGGTCGGAGTGTCCTCGGAGCCCGCGCTGCAGGCGACGCCGATGGAGATGGTCACCGACAGCAGTTCCTGGCCGCCCATGACCCGGAACGGCGCCCCGGCGGCGTGCAGGCGGATGCGCTCGGCGATGCGGCGCGCGTCCTCCAGATCGGTGTCGGGCATCACCACCACGAACTCCTCGCCGCCGTGGCGGACGGGCAGGTCGATGGCGCGGACGTTGGAGGCCAGGCGCACGGCGAACTCGGACAGGACCTCGTCGCCCACGTCGTGGCCGAAGCTGTCGTTGACCTTCTTGAAGTGGTCGATGTCGATGACCAGCAGCGAGACCGGCTCGCCGCCCTGGTTGGCCCGGCGCATCAGCGCTTCGAGCTGGCCGGCCATGTAGCGGCGGTTGTGCAGGCCGGTGAGCTGGTCGGTGACCGCCAGCTCCAGCGAGTGGTCCAGGTTGGAGCGTAGGTAGTCGGTGTAGCGCTTGCGGCGGATCTGGGTGCGCACGCGGGCGGCCAGCTCGCCCGGGTCGATCGGGCGGGCCAAGATGTCGTTGACCCCGATCTCCAGCGCCTTGACCGCCTTCTGACGCTCGTCGAAATCGGCGATGGCCAGGATCGGCAGGCTGCGGGTGGCCTCGTCCGAGCGGAGCTGGGCGGCGAACCGCAGGCCGTCGAAGGCCTTGGCGTTGGCGTTGACGATGACCAGGTCGACGGGCCCGCGGGCGGTCAGCACCGCCTTGTAGGCCTCGGTCTCGATCACCGGGCGGTGCTCGACGGCCAGTTCGGCGGCCACGCGCTCGGCCTGGCGGGCGTTGTCGTCCACGATCAGGATGCGGCCGCCCGAGCCGCCCAGGCGCGAGGCGGCGCCGGCGATCACGCCCATGCGGCGGCCGGAGGCCTCGCGGGCCCGCAGCTCGTCGATCACGGCCTTCAGGCGCACCAGGCTGCGCACGCGGGCGAACAGCATGACGTCGTCGATGGGCTTGGTCAGGAAGTCGTCGGCCCCGGCTTCGAGCCCGGCCACGCGGTCGGCGCGGCCGTCCAGGGCGGTGACCAGCACCACGGGCACGTGGCGGGTGGCGGGATCGTCCTTGAGGCGGCGGCAGACCTGGAAACCGTCCATGCCGGGCATCATCACGTCCAGGAGGACGATGTCGGGGAGCTCCGAGGCCGCGATGGCGAGCGCGGTCGGTCCGTCGCTGGCGGTCAGGACGTCGTAGTACTCCGCCGAGAGCTTGGCCTCGAGCAGTCGCACGTTCGATTCGATGTCATCGACGACCAGGATGCGGGCTGACATGGCTATTGCAGCAGACGCTTGATGGTTTCGAGGAAGTGGCTGACCGAGATCGGCTTGGAGATATAGGCCTCGCAGCCGCCCTCCCGGATCCGTTCCTCGTCGCCCTTCATGGCGAAGGCGGTGACGGCCACGACCGGGATGTGCGCCAGGTCGTCGTCTTCCTTCAGCCACTTGGTGACCTCCAGGCCCGAGATCTCCGGCAGCTGGATGTCCATGAGGATCAAGTCGGGGCGATGTTCGCGGGCAAGCGACAGCGCGGCCAGACCCTCGCGGGTCTCGAGGGTTTCGTACCCTTGGGCTTCGAGCAGATCATGAAACAGCTTCATGTTCAGCTCGTTATCCTCGACGATGAGGACCTTCTTGGCCATTGAGGACCCGACTGTTGGAGGCGCGGCCGATGTTCGGCCCTTCCCCACCCTCCGGAGCTTATCGGGCCGGATATCCTTAAACTTCGTTATCCCCACTGGAACGCCGTTGGCCGAGCCCTCGCATATCGTCGCACCAAGCCTCGCGTCCCTGGGCCTTTCCACCGAGAGGCCGCTGGTCCTGGTGGACGTGGACGAGGTGCTGGGCCTGTTCATGCAGGGTTTCGGCGATTTTCTCGTGGGCCGGGGCCTGGAGATGCGAATCGACCGGTTCGCCCTGTTCCAGAACATCTACCGGCCGGGCGCGACCGAGCACCTGGAGTTGGCCGAGGGCCGGAAGCTGTTCGACGCCTTCTTCGCCGACCACTGCCATGAGATCGAGCCGGCGCCGGGCGGGATCGAGGCCCTGAACCGGCTGGCCAGATCGGCGGAGATCCTCATCCTGTCGAACGCGCCGGCCGAGGCGGAGCGGCTGCGCACCGAATGGCTGCGCATGCACGGCCTGCCCCATCCGCTGATCCTGAATTCCGGGCCGAAGGGGCCGATCGCCGCCGGGCTGGTGGCCCAGACGGCCCAGAAGACCGCGTTCGTCGACGACCTGATCCCCAACCTGGACTCGGTCCAGGACCATTCGCCGGCGACGGCGACCTTCCAACACGTGGCCGACCTGCGCCTGCGGCCGTACGCGCCGCGCTCGGACCGGCACCCCCGCATCGACGACTGGGCCGAGCTGGCCGACGCGATCGAGGCGGCGGTTCGGGCCTAGGGCCAGGGACCGCCGTCCGTCAAAGCCCGGCCATGACGATCAAGAAGAGGGTGATTGAGTCACCTGCCTACCCCTGCCCCGCCAGCTTGCGGACGTTGGCGTCGTGGTCGGCGCGGGTGATCCGGTAGAGCGAGATCGCCAGGATGGCGCCGGAATAGAGCGCGGCCACCACGCAGATGTAGGCCAGCCCCAGGTTGTCGATCACCTCGGGCGGCACCTGCCCCGGCCGGGCGTCCCGCGGGAAGGCGATCAGGGCCAGGATGGCGCTGGAGATGAAGATCCCCACCCCCGACACCACCTTGGCCACGAAGGCGCTGACCGCGAAGAACAGCCCTTCGGACCGCCGCCCGGTGCGCAGTTCGGAATCCTCCACCACGTCGGCCATCATCGAGGAGATGAGGATCGAGGTGATGATGGTGGTGGCCGTCGCCAGCGTGCCCGCGACCAGCAGGATCGGCAGCAGCATCGGATCGCCGTTGGCCGGGAACACGCCCAGCAGCCGCAGGGCGATGGGGCTGACCACGAAGATCAGCGACAGGGCCTTCATCAGCCGCGCGGCGTCGCGCTTGCCGAACGCCTTGGACACGGGTGGCGCCAGGACCAGCGCCAGGATGGCCGAGAGGAAGTTGCTGGCCGCCAGCAGGGCGATCTGCCCGGAGCTGAGCTGCCAGAGGTAGGTGCCCATGTAGAGCGTCAGCGACAGCACCAGGCCCATGGCCATGGCGTTGAACAGGCCCGCCACGATCAGCATCAGGAACGAGCGGTGGGCCACGGTGCTGGCCATTTCGCGGAAGACCTGCCCGACGCTCACCTTCCGCACGGGCGGCGTCCTCAGGCGCGGGATGTGCCGGTGGGTGCCGACGGTGGAGACCAGGATCGCCCCCAACATCACCACCGCCGCGCAGAGCGCGTAGGCCTGATAGCCGTCGCGGTTGAGCTGGCCCACCGGGTGCTGGGCGTCCGGGGTCAGGAACACCTGCAGCGCCAGCACGGTCATCCCGACGCCGCCCACCCAGCCGAAGAACTGGCGGTAGGCGAAGACCTGGGTGCGCTCGTGGTAGTCCTGGGTCAGCTCGGGGGCGAGCGCCGAGGACGGGATCTCGTACATCGTGATGAAGCTGCGGATCACGATGGCGACGACGACCAGGTAGGCGAACATCAGGCCGGGCGACACGTCAGGCGGGTTCCACAGCAGGATGTAGGACAGCGCCACCGGCACGGCGGCGGCGTACATGAACGGGTGCCGCCGCCCCCACCGCGAACGCCAGTTGTCCGACACCTGGCCCATGATCGGGTCCAGCACCGAATCCACGATCAGGGCGATCATGATGGCGCCGCCGACCGTGGCGGCGGGCATGCCGATCACCTGGTTGTAGAAGATCAGCAGCAGCGACGAGAAGCCCTGGTCCTTCACCCCGAAGGCGATCGTGCCGGCGCCGTAGAAGAGCTTGGTGGAGAGCCCCAGCCTCGCGGGCTTGCCGTCGGCCACGGGCGTGTCGGTGGTTTCGGCGGGCGACGCCGTCGCGGTCATGGTCGAACTCCCCTGGCGCCGATCTTGAGCGGACGATATGCGAGATCGTTAGCGTACATTGTAAATCTCAACAACAATGTGGCGGCCCGGCCCCGCGCCCGACATGCGGAGGCAGGTCCCGTTGACGGGTGGGCGGCCAGCACGTCATCTCGGGGATCTTGTGACATCGGGGCATTCCATGCTGATCCGTGCGGGCCTTCGCGGCCTCCTCTCGACCGCCATCGCTCCCATCGCCCAGGTCATCGACGACGCCCCCACGCCGGCCGTGCAGCTCGACACCTACCTGAAGGCCGTGCCCGCCAGCGCGGACAAGTGAGCTCGCGGAACAGATCGGGTATTCAGGGCCGATGATCCGCATCGGCGTGGACTTCGGCGGAACCAAGATCGAGGCGGCGGCGCTCGACGCCGAGGGCCGCTTCCAGGCTCGCGTGCGCGTGCCCACGCCGCCGACCTACGACGATCGCCTGGAAGCCACCCGCGAGGTCGTGGCCGAGGCCGAGCGGCAGGCGGGCGTCCGCGTCACGCGGGTGGGCGTCGGCGGGCCAGGGTCGCCCTCGCCGGCCACCGGCCTGATGCGCAACTCGAACTCGACCGTCCTCAACGACAAGCCGTTCCCCACCGACCTGCAGCGGGTGCTGGGCCGCGACGTCCGCTACGCCAACGACGCCAACTGCCTGGCGCTGTCCGAGGCGCGCGACGGGGTCGCGGCCGGCGAAGGCGTGGTCTTCGCGGTGGTCGTCGGCACCGGCTGCGGCGGCGGGATCGCGGTGGACGGCCGGCTGGTGGCCGGCCGCAACCTGGTGGCCGGCGAGTGGGGCCACACGCCCCTGCCCTGGCCGCGGCCGGAGGAGCTGCCGGGCATCAAGTGCTGGTGCGGGCGCATCAACTGCCTGGAGCTCTGGCTGAGCGGCACGGGCTTCGCCCGCGACGCTGGTCGCCACGCCGAGGCGGTGGTCGCCGAACCGGACGCGGCAGGCGACGCGGCCCTGGCGCGCTACGTCGACCGCCTCGGCCGCGCGTTGGCCGTCGTCACCGATATCCTCGACCCGGACGTCGTCGTCCTGGGCGGCGGCATCTCGAACCTCGACGTGCTGTACGAGCGCCTGCCCGCCGCCATCGCCCCGCACGTCTTCTCCGACGTCTTCGAGACGCCGGTCCGCAAGGCGCTGCACGGCGACAGTTCCGGCGTGCGCGGCGCCGCCTGGTTGTGGCCGCCGGAATGACGCCCGGCGGCCAGGCCGGCGGTCACCAGAGGCGGGCCAGTTTGAAGCGGGGCATCCAGAAGGGGGCGAGGCGCGCCTCGTAGGCCGCGGTCACCTCGGGCGCGTTCAGATCCTTGACCGCGCGGCGCATGGCGCCGCCGTAGCAGTCGTCTTGGAAGTAGACTCCGGACATCTGCTTCGAGGCCCGACAGACCTGGACGGCGGCGTTGCGGATCCGATCCAGCATCAGATTGGCGTCGGCGGTGCTCCGCAGGTTCAGGTCCGCGTAGTTGATGACGGCCCGCGGCGGGGCGGGCTCTTTCCGCGGCGAGGCGTGGGCCATGCCCGGGCCGGCTGTGGCGAGAAGCGCGAAGGCGCTGAGGGTAGCGATGTTCATGTCGATCTTCCTGACGTTCAGGCCTCACAGCGAGGCGATGCGCCATTCCACCGCCGAGCCCCGATCGGTCGCCAGGACGCCCGCCCGACGTTCCTCCGATGAAGTTCCGACATTCTTCCGATGACCGCCGGCCTCCGACGACCTGTGCGACTTGCGCGCCGCGGCGAGCTGCGCCCATCATTCGCCGGGGAGCGAGGGCGATTGCGGTGACCGTCACTCAAGACGCGGGGAGGAACCCTCCCGTGGTCCTGGCCCGGGAGCAGCCGTTCAGGCTGGGCGGGGTCGAGGTCCGCCCCGCGACACGCGAACTGGTCGGTCCGGGCGGGCGCGAGGTGCTGGAGCCGCGGGTCATGCAAGTGCTGGTCGCCCTGGCGCGTGCGCCCGGCCAGATTCTGACCCGCGAAGACCTGACCGAGAGCTGCTGGGAGGGTCGGGTCGTCGGCGAGGACGCGCTATCGCGCGTCATCTCCCGCCTGCGGCGCGCCTCCGAAGGGGTCGGCCGCGACGGCTGGACCCTGGAGACGGTCACCAAGGTCGGCTACCGGTTGCTGCCTGCGGGCCACGATCCGATGGCGAGCCCGCTGGCCCCAGCCGCCGCCCCGCCCACCCGGCGTCGGGTCCTCGCGGCGACCGGCGCGGCCGGCGCCGCCGTCATGGGCGGCGTGGCCTGGTGGCTGTGGCGCCCGGGCCGGACCTCACCAAAGGCCCGCGACCTCTACGAGAAGGGCCGCGAGGCGATGCGGCCCGGCCTGCGCGAAGGCACCGCCCAGGCCGTCGGCTTCCTGCGCGAGGCCGTGGCCGAGGCGCCGAACTTCGCCGACGCCTGGGGCGCTCTGGCGCTCGCCTACCAGGCCAGCCTGCGCTTCACCGAGCCGGCGAAGCAGCCGGGAGTCCGATCCCAGGCCGAGGCGGCGGCCCGCCGAGCCCTCGACCTCGACCCGCGGGAACCGCAAGCCAGCGCAGCGCTGGCCCTGCTGGCGCCCATCTACCGCAACTGGGGTCCGGCGGAGCGACTGTACCTGCGCGCCCTCGCCCTGCATGCCCGCGAGGGCGAACTGGCGTTCGTCTACGCACGCCTGCTGAGCGACGTGGGCCGGATGCGCGACGCCGTCACCCACGCGCAGGCCGCAGTCGTCGAGGACGAGTTCGCGGTGTGGCGCCAGTACATGCTGGCTCTGGCCCTTTGGGGCGCCGGCCGGCTGGAGGAAGCCGACACCATCGTCGCCAAGGCGCTGGCGCGCTGGCCGGGCCACTACGCGCTCTGGTTCCAGCAGCTCAGCATGTTCATGTTCAGCGGTCGCGCCGACCGGGCGGCGGCCATGGGCGCCGACCCCGCCAATCGCCCGCTGAACATCCCCGCGGCCGACGTCGAGATCAGCCTGTCGGTCGCCCGGGCCCTGGCCAGCGGCGCGCCGGGCGACATCCGGGCCGCAGCCGACCTGAACCTTGAGCGCGCGCGCAAGGGGACTGGCTACGCCGAGAACGCCATCACCGCCCTTTCCGCGTTCGGTCGCCTGGACGAGGCCTTCGCAGTCGCGCGCGCGCTGTACTTCGGCGAAGGGTTCGTCATCCCCGGACAGCGGTTCTCCACGCCCATCTACGCGGTGGAGGGCACGCGCCACACGCACATCCTCTTCCTGCCGCCGACCCAGGCGATGCG
>Ga0255338_1002969_pt1 | contig 22118 bp, 18 predicted proteins | sample MeOH1_35cm_T4_19_FD_203715 | JGI IMG/M metagenome (GOLD analysis project Ga0255338, IMG submission 203715) | Sandy soil microbial communities from University of British Columbia, Vancouver, Canada - MeOH1_35cm_T4_195 | ecosystem: Engineered > Artificial ecosystem > Sand microcosm > Unclassified ...
CCGAGCAGCATGTCCGCCAGCGGCCGGATCCGCCCGGGTTCGCTGAGGTAGGCGCCGCGGGCGGCCACGAGGCGGGCGGAAGAGCGGCCCAGCACGGCGGTCTCCACCAGGCCGTGGGCCTTGAGGGTGCCGCCGGTCTGCACCAGATCCACGATGGCGTCCGCCAGGCCCAGCAGGGGCGCCAGTTCCGCGCTGCTGCTGAGGGGGACCAGCTCGGCAGTGAGCCCTTCGCGGGTGAGCCAGGCCTCGGTGGCCTTCGGGAACTTGGTGGCCAGGCGCAGGTGCGGCTTGGCGCGCAGGTCTTCCATGGTGACGCCGGTCTTGGCGCAGAGCGACAGGCGGCAGGCGCCGAAGCCCAGGTCCGCCAGTTCGAGCAGGTCCATATCCATCTCGTCGAGGGTGTCAGAGCCGACGATGCCCAGGGCGGCCACGCCGGCGGCCACATAGCGGGGCAGGTCCGCGCCCTTGAGGAGCAGCGCCGCCACGCCGGGTGTGGCCGTGGGAATGCGGAGCACCCGGGACTTCAGGGCTACGGCATCGAGAGCCAGGGGTGTGCCCGCCAGCTTCGGCACGAGTTCGTCACCGAGGCGGCCCTTGGGAAAGGCGATGAGAAGGGCAGAGGCGGGATTCATCAGGGCTCCTCGAAGAGGTCGGGCCGGGTGGCGGCCAGGTCGAGGAGGCGGGACAGGCGCACGCAGAAGCCCGCGGCCTGCCAGGGGCGGCCCAGACCTGGGAAGAGGCGGTCGTAGCGCCCGCCCGCGGCCAGTTCCTGCTGGGCGCCGGGAGCCCAGAGGCGCAGGGTGGGGCCCGTGTAGAAGTCCAGACCCGCCACATCGGCCAGGTCCACGCGCAGTTCGAGGTTGGGTGGCAGGATGGGCAGCAGGGCCTGGAGGGCGCGGTCCATGTGGCTCCGTTCCTCCTCGAGCAGGCTCGCGTACGGGCTGGAAGCGAGCGCTCCGAGGGTGCCTGGTCCATCCAGTTCGGAGAGCAGCGCCTCGGCGTGTGCTGACAGCCGTTTGGCGGAAGGATGGCCGTCGAGGGCCTCTTGCACGCGGTGGGGGGCGCGGCGGGAGAGGGCCGCCACCACGGCGTCCGCCAGCTCGCCGAATAGCCCTTCCGCCTCCAGGGGCCGGCGCACCAGGGCCGCGTTTCCCAGGTGGAGGATGGCGCTCTTCAGGCCCAGCAAGCCGGGGATGGCCATGAGCATCCGGGCCAGTTCCACATCCGCCTCCGCGGCGGGCTCGCCCTCGGGCTGGATGCGCTCGCAACCCACCTCGAAGCGCTCCACCGCCTCCCAGGGCTGCACGGGCCGCCGGAACACCGCGCCGGCGTAGGCCACGCGGTCCGGCGGTGTCGGGAAGCTCCGGGCCAGGAGGCCCGCCAGGGCTACGGTGAAGTCCCAGCGCAGAGCCACCAGCTCGTCGCCGTCGAAGAAGCGGAGAGCGCCCTCGGGCACGGTTTCGCGCAGGACGAGGGAAGGGTGCAGCTCGCGGTAGCCGTGGGCCGCCAGCAGGCCCATGAGGGCCCCCTCCCAGCGGCGGAGCCGGGCTGCCGAGCCAAAGAGCAGGTCGGGGAAGTGGGGCGTGCGGACGGGCATCAGGCGGGCCCTCCGGTGCGCTCAGCGTGGCGGTGATGAAGGACCTCCACCACCTCCAGCAGGCTGGCGCCCCGCTCCAGCAGCAGCAGGTCCAGGTGGAAGATCAGGTCGGCGGCCTCGCCCAGGAAGGCTTCGCGGTCGTCGTTCTTGGCGGCGATGACGACTTCCCCGGCCTCCTCCACCACCTTCTTGGCAATGCGGTCCACACCCTGGGCGAAGAGCTTCTGAGTGTAGCTGCCGTTCAGGTCCGCCAGGACCTTGCGGGACTTCAGCAGGGCCTCCAGGCGGCCCAGCCAGGGCAGGGTGGCGGGCCAGGGCGCCCCGTCATGGCCGCCTTCGGGGCTAGGGTCGAAGCAGCTCTCCGTGCCGCGGTGGCAGCTGGGGCCCTCGGGGTCGGCCACGATGAGCAGGGCGTCCGCATCGCAGTCGGGGCGGATCTGCACAAGGCGGAGCCGGTTCCCGCTGGTTTCGCCTTTCACCCACAACGCTCCGCGCGAGCGGCTCCAGAAGGTGACGAAGCCAGTGTCGAGGGTGCGCTGGAGGGCCTCGCGGTTGAGCCAGGCCACCATCCGTACCTCGCCGGCGCGGTCCTGCACGATGCCGGGGATGAGACCGGCGGAATCGAATGTCAACGTAGCGAGGTCCATGTCAGATCCGTATGGAGAGGTCGTTCTGGGCCAGGTAGGCCTTGAGGCGGGGGATGGGCAGGATGCCCTCGTGGAAGAGCGTGGCGGCCAGCACGGCGTCGGCGCCGTGCTCCAGGGCCTCCAGGAAGTGGATCTCGAGACCGGCGCCACCGGAGGCGATGAGGGGAATCGGCAGCTCTGAAGCCAGGTCCACCAGGGGCAGGTCGAAGCCGTCACCGGTGCCGTCCCGGTCCATGGAGGTGAGCAGGATCTCGCCCGCCCCGAGATCGTTGAGCTCCCAGAGCCAGTCCACGGCGGCCCGGTCCGTGGGTTCGGTGCCGCCCTTCAGATACACGCGCCAGCCCAGATCTGCATCGCGCTTCACGTCCACGGCCGCCACCACGCACTGGCGCCCGAAGGCGTCCGCGAGTTCGCAGACCAGGTCCGGCCGCAGGGCGGCGGCGGTGTTCACGGCGACTTTGTCGGCCCCGGACCGCAGCAGACTGCGGGCGTCCTCCACGCTGGAGACACCGCCGCCCACCGTGAAGGGGATGCTCAGCTCGCGGGCCACCTCGCGGACCCAGGCTTCCCGCGTGCCGCGGTTCTCCAGGGAGGCCGCGATATCGAGGAAGACCAGCTCGTCCGCGCCCTCCAGGTCGTAGCGCCGGGCCAGGTCCACAGGATGCCCCAGGTCGCGGAGCTCCTTGAACTGGACGCCCTTCACGACGCGGCCCCGCTTCACGTCCAGGCAGGGGATGATGCGCTTGGCGGGCATCAGGCGCCTCCTGCCAGGGCGGCCCGGGTGCGGGGATCGTCCAGGGGGATGAAACCCTCCATGAGGGCCTTGCCGCTGATGGCGCCCACCACGCCGGGCAGCCCCGCGAGTGGGACGAGGTCGGAGAGATCTTTCACGCCGCCGGAGGCCTGCACATGGAAGCCCTCCCGGGCCACCCAGGCCGTGGCTTCGAGGCCGGGGCCCTCCAGCGTGCCGTCCCGGCTCACGTCCGTGACGAGGGCACGGTTGAAGCCCAGGGTGAGCAGGGCCTCGAAGACATCCGTGGAAGCGCAGGCGCTGGGGGCCTGCCAGCCGCGGGTGACGATGCGCTGGCCCTTGAGGTCCAGGGCCGCGACGATGCGGTCGCCGGGGAGGCCCCGCAACGCCGAGGGCTGCTCCACGGCGAGGGTGCCCACCACGGCGTCAAAGCCCAAGGCCAGGACCTCCTCGATGGCCGCCCGGTCACGCAGGCCGCCGCCCAGCTGGAAGCGCACCTGAGGGAAGCGGGTGGGGAAGGTGGTGAAGGCCCCCTGGCGGGGCCCGCCGAAGGCGCCATCCAGGTCCACCAGGTGGATGCGGCGGGCGCCGGCGGCGATCAAATGCTCGACCCAGCCCTCGGGCGTGAAGTCGTAGAAGGTGGCCTGGGCCCGGTCGCCATGCCGAAGGCGGACCAGGCGGCCCTGCAGCAGGTCCATGCTGGGAATCAGTTGCACAACGCCTCCCGCGTCAATGGCATGGGGCCTCCGGTGTGGGCGCCGTGGCGCCCATCCAGGCCAGGGTCGCCTGCAGCAGCAGCAGGCCGGTGGCGCCCGACTTTTCGGGGTGGGGTTGGAAGCCCAGGACTTTCCCCCTGGCCGCGACGGCCGCGAAGGGACGGCCGTGGTCGGCCAGGTAGACCGTTTCAGACGCGGGCTCCAGGGCATAGCTGTGCACGAAGTAGAGCCACGCCCCCTCAGGATCCGGCAGGGCAGGGTGGGCAGAAGCCTGGCGCACCTGGCTCCAGCCCATGTGGGGAACCTTCACGCCGGGCCCCAGGCGCCGCACGATGCCCGGAATCAAGCCGAGGCCCGAGGCGCGGGGAGCTTCCTCGCTGCCTTCGGCCAGCAACTGGAGCCCCAGGCAGATGCCCAGCAGCGGTCGGCCTCCGGCCACCAGTTCCGGCAGAAGCTGCCACCAGCCCCGCTCGCGCAGAGAGTTCCGTGCGGCTTCGAAGTGGCCCACGCCTGGCAGCACGATGGGGCCTGAAACGGCCCCCTGATCCGGCGACGCGGCGCGGATGAAGGGCAGGTTCAGGCGCTCCAGCGCGCCTTCCAGCGAAGCCAGATTGCCGGCGTCATAGTCGATGAGGGTGATGGCGCTCATGCGGACAAGGTCCCCTTGGTGGAGGGCACATCGCTGCCTTCGGCCCGCGTGGCCTGGCGCAGGGCGCGGGCCAGGGCCTTGAAGAGGGCCTCGACCTTGTGGTGGGTGTTCACGCCCCGCACCAGATCCGCGTGAAGGGCCAGGCCGCCGCGCATGGCCAGGGCGACGAAGAACTCCCGGACCATCTCCACCTGGAAACCGTCGCCGAGGATGACCGGCGGCAGGTCCGCGTGGAATTCGCACCAGGGACGGCCGGACAGGTCCACCACCACCCGGGCCAGGGCTTCGTCCAGGGGCACGTAGGCGTGGGCGAAGCGGGCGATGCCAGCGCGGTCGCCCAAAGCCTCCTTCAGGGCGTCGCCCAGGCAGAGACCCACGTCCTCCACCAGGTGGTGGCTGTCCACGGGCAGGTCGCCCTCGGCCTCGACCTCGAGGCCGAAGCCGCCATGTCTGGCGAGCTGCATCAGCATGTGGTCGAAGTAGCCCAGGCCCGTGCGGATGCGGGCTTCGCCACCATCCAGGGAGAGGCTCAGTTTCACATCGGTCTCGGCGGTGACACGGTGCAGGGTGGCGGTTCTCATGGCAGCTCCTGGTTGAGCATCGGCAGAAGGTCACGCAGGGTCTCGGACTCGGCATCCCCGGCTGCGGTGAAGCGTGCACGGTCGGGCCCCAGGGCCGCGAAGCGCCAGGCTACCTCGGGTTTCAGTTCGGCGGCGGCCCGCAGGCAGCGGGCGTCGTCCACCGTGTCTCCCACGAAGATGACGTCCTCCGCCCGGAAGGCGTCCGCCAGCTGCAGCAGGCCCGCGGGCTCGGGCTTCCGCAGGTGGGGCGCGGCATCGCAGACCGCGGGCAGCGAGAAGCCCAGCACCTTCCAGGCCAGTTCCAATTCTTCTGGCGGTCGCCCAGTGAGCACTGCCAGGTCCCAGCCCGTGGCCTGTAGCTCAGCCAGATCCACCAGAGGGCGTTCCAGGCTGATGGTGTCGGCGTAGTGCTTCTGCACCACGACCTGCGCCGCAGGCTCCAGGGCCTCGGTCCGCGCGTCGAGTTCCGGGAAACCGCGGCCGTCCGCCGCTTCGATCACGGACCGGAGGTCCACGTCGCCGTGCACCTCGGCCAGGGCCAGGGCGCCTGCCGCAAGGCGGAAATCGTTGTTGAAGCCGCCCAGGCGCTTGAAGGCGCGGTAGGCACCGTCGGACCAGGGCAGGGCGGGGCGCAAGTCCGCCAAGGCCCGGGCCACGGCTTCCATGAAGCTGCGGTCGGCATCAATGAGGACGCCATCGATATCGAGGACCAGCAGGCGTCGGGCCGCGCGCGGCGCCGGGGCGGGCAGGGCGCCGCCCAGGGTCGCGGCCACGCGGGCGGTGTCCGGTTCCGTGCCGATGGTGAGCCGCGCGGCGCCGGTGCCGGGCAGGCGGCGGACCTTGATGCCCTCGGTTTCCAGCGCGTCTGAGGGATCCGGCGACACATGGATGAAGTTGGCGGCGCTGGGGGCGGCGCGGTGGGCGGGCAGGGCCGCGGCCAGTCGGTCGCGGCGCTCGGGCAGGGCCCGGACGGCGGCTTCGAAGGCCGGGGCGAAGTCCAGGGCCACATCCAGGGCCTCCAGACTGGCCGCCGGGATGGAGTAGGGCAGCTGCAGGGTGGCCAGCTTCGACACCAGGGCGGGATCGCCCAGGAGGTAGCCCAGGCGCCAGGAGGCGGACGCCAGCGCCTTGCTGAAAGTTCGCAGCAGCACCAGGTTCGGATAGCGGTCCACGGCCAGGCGGTGGGTGGCCGGGGCGAATTCCGCGTAGGCTTCGTCCATCACCACCAGGGGCGGCACGGGCCGGGCCGCGGCGGCGGCCAGCAGGGGTTCCAACGCCTCCGGCGACACCCAGGCGCCCGTGGGGTTGTTGGGCAGGGTCAGCCAGATCTGGCGGCAGTCCAGGGCCGCGAACCAGGGTTCCAGGGGGAAGCCGGTGCCCTGGGGCACTTTCCGCACCTGGCCGCCGTTCCGCCGCACGAGCATGGGATAGAGGCTGAAGCCGGGATCGGGGATGGCCACCGTGTCGCCGAAGCTCAGGCCCGCCATGGCCACCAGGTCCAAGAGGGCACCACTGGAAGGTCCCAGGAGCAGGCCACCCTCGGGGGCGCCCACGCGCTTCCGCAGGCGCTCGGTGAGCTCCTCCTGGCGCTCGGGGTAGACGTGGAAGGGCAAGTCGCGAAGCCGCGCCAGCAGCGCCTCTCGGGCCTCCGTGGGCCAGTCGGTGGCCGCCTCGTTCATGTGCAGGCGCAGGCCCGTGGGCGGCTCGGGAGGTCGCTGGTAGGCGGGCAGGTCGGCGAGGTCGGGTCGGAGGAAGGACATGGGCAACTCGGGATGAGGGTAAGAGGAAACCAGGCTTCTGGGAGAAAGAAGCGGAATGGAGCGCTCGGCGAGGAGGCACTCCCTAGGGGTGGTGATGGCCGCGCAGGGCGGCGCTGCGCCCGTGATGCGTGAGGCCCTCGGCCTCGGCGAGCTTCTCGACCCAGGGGGTCATGGTGGCCGCATCCGCGGGAGAGAGCCGCAACAGGCTCTGGCGCTTGAGGAAGGTGGCCACGCCCAGGGGGCTGGTGTAGCGGGCACTGCGATTCGTGGGCAGCACGTGGTTCGGCCCGGCGCCGTAGTCGCCGAAGGCTTCGGCGCTGGCGCTGCCGATGAAGACGGCTCCGGCGGTGGTGAGGGAGGGCAACCAGACTTCGGGATCGCGGACGCAGAGTTCCAGGTGTTCCGGCGCCCAGGCCTGGGCCAGGGCGATGGCGAGATCGTGGTCCGCGCAGACCAGCCGCCCGTGGGCGCCCAGGCTCTGCTCGAGGATGGCCCGGCGGGGTGAGGCAGCCACGCGGGTCTGGAGCTCCGCTTCCACGGCTTCCAACAGGGTGCGGTCGGCGCTCACCAGCACGGCGGCGGCATCGGGATCATGCTCGGCCTGGGCCAGCAGGTCCTCGGCGAGCCAGGCGGGGTCGGCGCTGCCATCGGCGATGACCAGCAGCTCTGTGGGGCCCGCCAGGGCATCGATGCCGCAGGTACCGATGAGCTGCCGCTTGGCCTCGGCCACGAAGCGGTTGCCGGGCCCGGCCACGAGGTCCACGGCGGGTTCCCCGAAGGCCAGCCAGGCCAGGGCCTGGGCGCCGCCGAAGGGGTAAAGCTCCGTGAGGCCGAGCTCCGCGGCACAGGCCAGCACCAGGGGATCCACGCCCCAGGCGCCGGGCAGGGTGGGCTGGGGCTTGGGAGGCGTGACACCCACGATGCGGCCCACGCCTGCCACCTGGGCGGGGATGACGGTCATGGCCAGGGTGGAGGGATAGAAGGCCCGCCCACCGGGGATGTAGACGCCCGCGGTCTTCAGGGGACACCAGCGCTCGCCCACGATGCCGCCGCCGGGCAGGGGCAGCTCCAGGTCGCGCAGGCAGCCGCGCTGCCCTTCGGCGAAGCGGCGCACGTTGGCGATCATCTCCCGCAGGGCGGCCATGAGCTCCGGTTGGCGGTTGTCCAGCCCCGCACGGGCCGCTTCGAGGATGGATCCGGGAATGCGCAAGGCGGCGGGATCAAGCGCCACGCCGTCCAGGCGCGCGGTCCAGTCCAGCACGGCCTTCAGCCCGTCCCGGCGTACGTCCGCCAGGATGGCCTTGACGGCCTTCCGCGTGTCCTCTTCCGTCTCCCCATTCCGCGCCAGCGCGGCCACCCACCCGGGCAGGTCCGCCCGGTCCGTCAGGTCATGGCTGGAGATGAAGTAACACCTATGCACCTCAAGGGTGAAGCGACAAGACTGACAGCTGGTGGATGAGGGCGCAAGCAGGAACGCTGTCTGGGCAGATTCTTTACTACGACAGTCCATTGTTTCCTGTCGCCTTCAGCGATTAGCATCGAGGTGTCCTGCCGCACCCATTGCAGCCGATCTTGAGGTCATTGAAGTCATGACGAACTTGGATGACCTGATCAAGGAGACCCTGGTCTTCATCGCCCAGAAGGGCTGGACCCAGTCTCATGAAGGGTTCTTTTCGGCGTTGGTGCTGTTCCTTGGCGAAAAGCTGGGTGTGGAATACGCCCTGGTGGACGAACTCCTTCCCGACCAGAAGCGTGCCCGGACCGTGGGGCTGTATGCCTCCGGGGAGATCGTCCCGGACGTGGAATACGATCTGCACGGGACACCCTGCGAGAACGTCATGGGGAAGGGCCTCTGCTGCTATCCCAAGGGCATCCAGCGCCTCTTCCCCGAGGATCTGATGCTCCAGCACATGGCTGCGGAGAGCTACCTTGGAATTCCGTTGTGGGATTCGCGGGGCAACCCCATTGGCCTGATCGCGGTGATGGGAAAGAAGCCCATCGTGGACCGGGAGCTGGCGGAATCCATCCTGCAGATGGTGGCAGTGCGCTGTGCCCACGAGCTGGAGCGCAAGCGGGCGGAGGAGGAGCGGCGGCGGATCCAGGTCGAACTCCTGCGGTACCAGAAGCTCGAATCCATCGGCAGCCTCGCCAGCGGCGTGGCCCACGACATGAACAACGTGCTGGCGGCGATCATGGGCGTGGCCACGGTCCTCAGGAACCGTTTCGAGGGCGATCCCTCGGTGGCGGCGAATCTCGATCTTCTCCTCAACACGGCCGTGCGGGGGCGGACGCTGGTCAAGGGGCTCACCGATTTCGCCCGCGACCGTCTGGAGGATGCCGCTCCACTGGACCTGAACCAGGTGCTCCGGCAGGAAGCGGAGCTCATTTCCCACACCACTTTCCAGAAGGTCGAGCTGGAGCTGGACTTGGAGGAACCCTTGCCCATGGTGATGGGGGAGGCGGTCTCGCTGGCCAATGCGCTGATGAACCTGTGCGTGAATGCGGTCGACGCCATGCCGGAGGGCGGCCGGCTGAGGTTCCAGTCCAGGGCGCTGAGCGGGGGCGCGGTGGAAGTGGTGGTCGAGGATACGGGCGAGGGGATGACTCCCGAAGTGCTGGCCAAGGCCCTCGATCCCTACTTCACCACCAAGCCCATCGGCAAGGGCACGGGGTTGGGGCTCTCCATCGTCTATGGGGTGATGAAGGCCCATGGGGGTAGCTGCAAGATCGAGAGCGAGCCGGGCCGAGGCACGCGGGTCGCGCTCCACTTCCCGGCCCTGGTGGTCCCGTCCCCCCGGCTCGATGCGAGCCCGGAAGGTCCCCAGGTGTCAGGTCCCAGGGCCCTGGGCATTCTCCTGGTGGATGACGAGGAGATGATCCGCGAATCCGCCTCCGCCCTGTTTCGCCATGTGGGGCACCGGGTCGAGGTGGCCGCCAGCGGCCGTGAAGGCTTGGACCGGCTGAGGGAGGGGCCGGCGGTGGACTTGGTGGTGCTCGACCAGAACATGCCGGGGATGACCGGGGTGGAGACCCTGCAGGAGATCCGGAGCTCGCATCCCGACCTTCCCGTCATCCTCTCCTCGGGAAGGGTGGACCGGGCGGTGGAAGGCGCCTTGTCTTCATACTCCCGCGTGTGGCTTCTCCAGAAACCCTTCGATTTCGCCGAACTGCGGGCAGCCATCCACAAGGCCTGTCCCTAGGCTTGGATGGCTTGGCTGGGCCGACTGCGTCGTCGGCTCAGGCCGGCTGCGCGGCGATGCTGAGGTCGGCGGGCCGGAAGAAGAACTGCGCGTTGACGGGCTCGGCGTCCTCGGTCCACTCCCAGCAGCCAGGATCCGCGAGGATGGCCTGGGCCAGGGCGACATGCAGGGCGTGGCCGGCGGCATGGGCTTCTACGAGGCCCAGCAGGGGCGCGCCGAGGAGGGCCAGGTCGCCCACCAGGTCGAGCATCTTGTGGCGGACGGCTTCGTCTTCGTAGCGCAGGGATTCGTTCAGGGGGCCGTCGGCGCCGAAGACCACGGCGTTGTCCAGGCTGCCGCCCAGGGCGAGGCCGCGGGACCGCATGAGGTCGATCTCCTGGGCCAGGCAGAAGGTGCGGGCCGCGCCCAGCTCCCGGCGGTACTTCTCGGGAGTGAGGGTCAACTCGCGGCTCTGGCGGCCCAGGGCGGGGGTGGGGAAATCAATGACATAGCGCAGGCGCAGGCCGTCATAGGGGAGCGCGCGGATCCAGCGGTCCCCATTCCGGACCTCGATGGGCCGCGTGATCTTCAGGAAACGGCGGCGGCCTTCGAGGGCCCGGGTGCCCGCCTGCAGGATGGCGTCGACCCAGGGGGCGGCGCTGCCATCCAGGATGGGCAGTTCCTCGGCGTCCACCTCGATGCGGAGGTGCTCGACCTCCAGGCCGGTGAGGGCCGACAGCAGGTGCTCGATGGTCTGGAGCCGCACGCCATCCTTCACCAGGGTGGTGGCCAGCACCAGGTCGCCAGCCAGGTCGGCCTTGGCGGGAATCTCGGTACCCGTGGGCGTGTGGACGAACACGATCCCCGAGGGCTCGGCCACCGGCACCAGCCGCACCGAGCAGGGGTGGTTGCCGTGCAGGCCGCGGCCCGAGATGGTGATCTCGCGGCTCAGGGTCTGGGGTGTGGTACTGCGGGGCATGGTTTGTCCTCACAGATTCATAAGCCAGATTTGTGCCACGACACAAATCAAATCATTCCATGATTTGATTTGTGTCCAGCGAAGGGCATATGTGGTGTCTCCACCACAACCCGTGGTCAGCGGGGCTGGGTGCGCTCCCAGTCCTCGGGGGTGGTGAGCTTCAGGTTGGAACTGGGGCTGGGGATGACCTTCACCGCCAACCCCAGGCGTTCCAGCAGGGCCACATCATCCGTGGCGGTGAAGCCGGCCTCGTCCGCGGCGCGGAAGGCGTGGAGCCAGGTGCCCAGGCGGGCGATCTGGGGAGTCTGGGCCCGGAAGAATGCCTCCCGGGGCACGGTTCCGAGCACGCATCCTTCTGCGTCCACCCGCTTGAGGGTGTCGGTGGAGGGTTCGCCGAGCAGGACGCCGTCGAAACGGTTCAAGGCTGCCAGGGCCTCCCAGAGGGGGGCGGCAGGAGGGAAGGGGCGAACGGCATCATGGATCATCACGGGAGCGAGGGGCTGGTCGGGCAGGGCCCGGAGGGCCGACCAGACGGAGGTCTGCCGAGTATCCCCCCCGGGCACCACCCAGCAGGGTGCGCTGAAGGACCAGGAGCGGGTTTCTTCCAGGTGGCTCTCCGGTACTGCCAAGGCGATGCCAGCCAGGGGTGGCATGCCGGGGTCGAAGAAGGCATCGACCGTGGCCTGGAGCAGGGGCCGTCCGCCCCAGTCCCGGAACTGCTTGGGCAGGCCGCCGCCCATGCGCAGGCCCCGCCCCCCGGCCGGGATGACCAGGAAGGGGCGCAGGGGCTCAGCGCTGGCGGGTGATGAAGGGTTCGACACCGCGATCCTTCAGGAGCTTGGCGAGCTGTTCGGCGGCCTGCTCGGCATCCTGGCGGGTGGTGTAGCTGCCCACCCGGATCCGCTTCACGGCCAGACCCCCCCGAGTGGTGGCGCCCTGAAGGGTCACTACGCCGAAGGTGTTTTCAAGTTCGCGCGTAAGTGACTCGATATTCTTGGGATCGGAAAGTGCGGCCACCTGTACCACGAAGGGGTCCGCGCGATCCACGGCCGGATCCAGAGCGGTGGGCAGGCCCATGGCGTCCACGGAGCGGAGGCGGATGCGCGTGGTGCCCCGGCCCGTGAAGCCCAGTTCCTCGGCGCCGCGCTTGGAAAGATCCAGCACGCGCCCCTTGATGAAGGGGCCTCGATCGTTCACCCGGAGAACAGTGCGCTTGCGGTTCTCCAGATTCTCCACCTCCACGAAGCTGCCGAGAGGAAGGGTCCGGTGGGCGCAGGTGAACTGCTCGGGATCGAAAATTTCCCCGCTGGCCGTGGGCCGACCTGAGAATCCATCATCATTGCCGCCGTACCAGCTGGCCACACCCTCTTCCACATAGGCCTGCCCATCCGTGGGCTGGGCGTCCCCGCGGGAGCTGGTGGCCGGGGAAATGTAGGTCGCCGGGGGCCTGGTGCAGTGGAGGGTGAAGCTGAGGGCCACCAGGGTGGCCACCCGGGGGGTGCTCCACCGCATGAGCCTGAGAAGCCCGCCCTTACCTGGATCCACTGGAGTTGGAGGGTCGAAGACGACATGGATCTCGTGGATCCAGAGCGCGCAGGTCTTGCTCCAATTGGTGGGATGGAAGGATGACAGCATCGGACTCCACAAAGATCATCAGGTCGCATTTAATGGACCAGCTCGTATACATATAAAGTATGGCTCGAGCTAGCCCTTTTGTAAAGGATCACAAATTGCAATGGGAATATGTACGATGAGGGCAGTACTTATGCCTATTGCCGACTGGGGATCTGGTCCACCCGGAAGGGCTTCGGACGGTTCCCGGCGGTCAGGAAAGGAGCCGGAAGGTGCCGAGCGGCCGCCTGGGCCCTGGCCTCCGACTCGTAGCTCCCGAGGAAGACCTGGTAGCAGGTACGCCCATTCCGCAAGGCCATGGGCAGGATGAAGAGGTCCGGGTCCCGGCCTTTCAGCAGGCTAGCCGCGTGTTGGACCGTGTCGCCCTGGCAGGCGATCTCCAGGCGCAGGGACCACTTTCCCTGGATCGCCGAGCGCTGAGCGGCTCCCTGGGTGAGCGCCAGCTTCCAGTTCCCGTCCCGGATGGCCTTCAGGCGTTCTGCCCTGGAAGGAACCGCGGGGGACTTGGCGGTCGGCTTCGGCTCTGCTGGGGGAGGGGCCTGGGTGACCGGAGGAGGTTCGGGAACGACTTTCGTCTCGGGCTTGGGGGCGGCCTCGGGGAGAGGTTGTTCCGGTTTCGGGGCGGGCGATTCCAGGTTCTGCAGAGTTGGCTGGGCCAGACGGGGCAGGATGATGGGGTTGCGTTTGTACCAGCGCAGACCACCCCATAACCCCAGGGAGGCCAGGAAGAGCAGAAACAGGACCCAGGGGCGTCGCGATGTACCTCTGGGCTCAAGATAAGTCGGTTCAGGGAATTCGGTGCTTCCGGCCGCCGCCTGCTGGATGGGCAAGGCAGGTTCCGGAAGGGGGGGCTGCTGGAAACCCGGGGCAAGGGGTTCATCCACCTCGTCCTCAGGGCCCAGCTGGTCCAGAGCCTCGGAAAGGTGCTCCAGATTGGTGGTGGGGAATTGGCTGGCCTGGATTTCCGCGATCAGGGAGGGGTAGGGCGGTGGTGGCGGCTGGACGGGGGGAGCCTTGATCGGAGGAACCAGGGCCGGTTCCAGGGACCCAAACTCCAGGGAGGGCGGACCCTCCAGCCGGGCCCAGCCCATCTCCCGCAGGAACAGCACAAAGGCGCCCAGACGGAAGGGCTCGACTCCGGATTCGCGACTTAACTCCAGCAGGGTCCGGGGGCCATCCAGGAGGCCGGGGATGCGGATCAGGTCGGAGGGCAGGTTGAGGTCGGGGGGCACTCGGCCCTCCAGGGTGACCACTTGGTCCAGGGGGCCCAACTCCGCCAGCAGGCGCTCCCGGTCCTGCAGGTTCAGCACGCCGGCCAGCAGCATGCCGGGGGTGTCGAAGGGCAGGCGGACCGTGGCGGCGTCCAGGCTCTTGGCCTGGAAGGCGGGTTCTTCCGCGCTCGCGGCCATGGCGGCCCAGACCACTCGTTCCACCTGAGCCCGGGCCACATCCAGCAGGTCGCGCTGGGTGATGAACCCCATTTCGATGAGGTTCCGGCCGATGGACATGGCTGGATTGAGGTTGGCCATGGTGTAGTCGAGCTGGACCTGGGTGAGCTTGCCGCGCTCCACGAGGAGGTGGGTGAGGCGGTCCAGGGGGTGGCTGCTGGACGCAAACAACACGTTCCCGTGCTCGAAGAAGATGGTCCGGCCAGGTTCCTGGCCCAGGCGCCAGAGGCCCGTGGCCCCCGCCCGGTGTCTCGCGAAGAGATCCTTCAGGGCGGGAAGGCTCATGTGACCACCCAGCGCTCGAGCTTCAGCTTGCCGACCTTCACCAGGATGGCCTGGCCGGAGCACAGGGAGAGCCGGAGGGCCGGATCCGCGGCCTTCTGGCCATCCAGGCTGACCGCGCCCTGGCCGATGAGGCGCTCGGCCTCCTTCCGGCTGGCGGCCAGACCGCGGTCCACCAGCAGGCGGCTGAGAGGGACTTCGCCATCCGTGGGGGCCACGGCGACCTCGGGAGCCTCCTCCTGGCTGCGCTCAGAGAAGCGGCGGATCCAGCGCTCCTCGGCCTCTCTTCCAGCGGCAAGGCCGTGGAAGTCGGCGACGATCAGCCGGGCCAGGGCCTTCTTGGCGTCCATGGGATGGCCCTGCTTGAGGGTCTCGATCTCGGCGGGCAGCTTATCCGTGAGCAGCAGGTACCAGTCCCACATGAGGGCATCGCTGGCGCTCATCGCCTTGCCGAACTGGGTGTCCGGGTCCTCCATGAAGCCGATGTAGTTGCCCAGGGACTTGGACATCTTCTCCACGCCGTCCAGGCCCAGCAGCAGCGGAACCGTCAGCACCACCTGGGGCTTCTGGCCCGACGCCTCCTGGAGGATGCGGCCCTGCATGAGGTTGAAGAGCTGGTCGTTGCCGCCCAGTTCGACATCCGCCTGGAGGGCCACGGAATCGTAGGCCTGGGTCAGGGGGTAGAGCAGCTCATGGAGGGCGATGGGCTCGCGGGCCTCCATGCGCTTGGCGAAATCGTTGCGCTCCAGCATCTGGGCCACGGTGAACCGAGAGGCCAGGCGGATCCACTGCTCGCCGTGGAGAGGCCCCAGCCATTCGCTGTTGAAGCGGACCTTGGTTTTTCCGGGGTCGAGGATCTTGAAGACCTGGGCCTTGTAAGTCTCCGCATTGGCCAGTACCTCTTCGCGGGTGAGGGGTGGCCGCGTGGCCTTCTTGCCCGTGGGATCGCCGATGAGGCCGGTGAAATCGCCGATGAGGAACGTCACCTCGTGGCCCAGCTTCTGGAACTGGGCCATCTTGCGGATGAGCACGCCATGGCCCAGATGGAGATCCGGCGCGGTGGGATCGAAACCCGCCTTGATCCTCAGCGGCCGCCCTTCCTTCAGCTTCGCTTCCAGCTGTTCCACCTTGTGGCAGGTCACGGTGCCCTTCGTGAGCAGGGCTAGAGCATCAGATATGGATCTGGAGGCGGCGGTCATGCTTGAATCTTGGCGGAAAACGTGCGGCGGCTCAATGCGGAACGGTCAACGGACGTCCACTTCGACCACCCGGCGGGGGCCCTTGTCCCCGGATTTCCGGGCGCCTTCGAAGGTGACATAGACAGCCCGGCCCGATTTCGGGCTCCAGCCCACCTCGACCTTGCCGCCAAGGGCTTTGTTGATGTGCAGGCCATGCTCGCTCATTAACTCAGGGCTCAGATCGGGGACAGGAACAAGGTCCCGGCGCCAGCCTTTGGCAGCGGTCAGGAATTGGATTTCAGTGGGCCATTGCCTCGAGAGGCCGGGGTTGGCGGCATACAAGGCCCTGGTTCCCTCGGGGGTCCTCAACTGGTCAACCACAGCCCTGAAATCCTCCCAGTCGGGGCGCAGGTTCATGGAATCCACGGCAAAGGACATGGCCTGCTTTTCAAAGGCCTTCGGATCCTTCTTGAACTTATGGACAAAGAAGGCGCCTACGCCAAAGCAGGTAACCGTGAGCAGAAGAACGGCGATGCCGCAGCCGAGGGCGACCTTGCCCCAGAGCGGCAGGCCTGGCTTGAGGGGAACGCCGTGGCCACCGTTGTCCCAGGATGAATCCGCCATGTGGACCTCTTACAGAAGGTTGCTCGCCAGCTCCGCCAGCTTGCTGCGCTCGCCCTTCATGAGCGTGACGTGGCCGGAGATGTCGAGATGCTTGAAGTGTTCCGCCAGGAAGCTCAGGCCATTGGTGCTGGCGTCCACATACGGGTTGTCGATCTGGTGAGGATCGCCCGTGAAGATCACCTTGGTGCCCTCCCCGGCGCGGGTAAGGATCGTCTTGACCTCGTGGGGGGTGAGGTTCTGGGCCTCATCCACGACCAGGTACTGCTTGGGGATGCTGCGGCCCCGGATGTAGGTGAGGGGTTCCACGCTGAGGTAGCCCGCCTCCTCCAGCTGGCCCGCGGTCATGGTGGTGCGCTTCCGGGCCTCGGAGTTCGCCCCCACGATGAACTCGAGGTTGTCGTAGATGGGCTGCATGTAGGGCCGCAGCTTCTCGCTGATGTCCCCGGGCAGGTAGCCCAGGTCGCGCCCCATGGGCATGACGGGCCGGCTCACGAGGATCTTGTCGTAGGCCTCGTCATCCACCACCTGCTGGAGGCCCGCGGCGATGGCCAGCAGGGTCTTGCCCGTGCCGGCCTTGCCGAGCAGCGTGACCACCTGGACCGTGGGATCGAGGAGCAGCTCCATGGCGAATTGCTGTTCCCGATTGCGGGGCTTGATCCCCCAGGGATACGATTCCATGCGCTTCACGGGGCGCAGGAGCCCCTCTCCGGACATGAAACGGGCCAGGGCCGTGTGGCTGGGATTGGTCTGGTCCACCAGAGTCAGGAACTGGTTGGGCTGGAGGCTCAGCTTGGGATCCGGCTGGAGGCCACCGTCATAAAGCAGGTCCACCTTGGCAGGATCCACCTCCCAGGATTTGTGGCCGGTGTAGAGCTCATCCATCTCCACCCGGTCCGTGGTGTAGTCCTCGGCCTGCAGACCAATGGCATCGGCCTTGATGCGCAGGTTCGTGTCCTTGCTGACGAGGACCACGCGCTCCTTGCAGGACTGCAGAAGTTCCAGGGCGCAGGCCAGGATCTGGTTGTCGGCCTTGTTCTTGTCGGCTGACAGGATGCCCAGATCCAGGCTGTGGGGAGCTACGTCCACCTTGAGGGAACCGCCGCTCTCCAGGGGCACGCCGCGGCTGAGGCTGCCGCTGGCCCGGAGCTTGTCCAGCATGCGCGAGACCGTGCGGGCGTTGCGGCCGACCTCGGTCTGGTCCTTCTTGAAGTGGTCCACCTCCTCGATGACCACGATGGGCAGCACCACATCGTGTTCCTGGAAGTGGAGAATGGAATTCGGATCGTGCAGGAGGACGTTCGTATCCAGGACGAAAACCTTCTTGCTGGATGGCGGGACCAAAGAGACCTCCAGGGATGTCCGCACCCTACCACCAAGCACCCGGCCTTGCACGGCTGGGAATGGGTCTTGGGTTGATGCGAGAATGGCTCCCCGTCTGGAGACCGTCGCATGAGGATTCTTTCCATGGCCCTCGCTATCACCACCGCCCTGTCCGCACAGACTCCCCTGGCCTATCCGCCGACGCGGAAAGCCGATGTGGTGGACGACTTCTTCGGCACCAAGGTGGCCGATCCCTACCGCTGGCTGGAGGATGACAACTCCGCCGAGACCAGGGCCTGGGTGGAGGCCCAGAACAAGGTGACTTTCGCCTACCTGGAGCAGATTCCCGAGCGGGCGAAGATCCGGGAGCGCATCACCCGCCTCTGGGACTTCGAGAAGTTCAGCGCCCCCTTCAAGCGGGGCAAGCGGTACTTCTACTCCTACAACACAGGCCTCCAGAACCAGGCCGTGCTGTTCGTGACGGAGGATCCCAAGGCCACAGGCCGGGTGCTCCTCGATCCCAACACCCTGAGCAAGGACGGCACCGTGGCCCTCAGCGGCGCGAGCTTCACGGAGGACGGGCGGCTCATGGCCTATTCCGTCTCCGTGGCGGGATCGGACTGGCAGACCTGGAAGGTCCGGGATGTGGCCACCGGCAAGGACCTGTCCGACGAGATCCGCTGGTCCAAGGCCAGCGGCGCCTCCTGGCTCAAGGATGGCAGCGGCTTCTTCTACAGCCGCTACGAGGCCCCGAAGGAGGGCGGGGCGCTCACAGGTGTGAACAACAACCACCTGCTCTACTTCCACAAGCTGGGCACCCCCCAGTCCGAAGACGCCCTCATCTACCAGCGCCCCGACCAGCCGGAGTGGTACATCGGCGGCAGCGTGACCGACGATGGCCGGTGGCTGGTCATCACCTGTGGCAAGGGTACCAACCCCGAGTCCAGCCTGTTCCTGAAGGACCTCGGCAAGCCTGGAAGCCTGGTGGAACCTTTCCTGGATCGCATGGACGCTGCCTATGGCATCGTGGATAACGAGGGCGACCGGTTCTTCGTGACCACCAATCAGGGCGCCCCCCGCAACCGCCTGGTGGCCATCCGCAAGGGCCACACCGGTCCGGCGTCCTGGACCGAGATCATCCCCCAGGCCAAAGGCAAGGACGTGCTGGAAGCCGTGTCCCTGGTGGGCGGGCGCTTCATCGCCACGTGGATGCGGGACGCCCACTCCGCTGTGGAGTTCTACGATCTCAAAGGCAAGCCGACGGGCGATCTGGCCCTGCCTGCGCTGGGCACGGCAGGTGGTTTCGGCGGGCGGCGCGAGGATGCGGAGACCTTCTACACCTTCGGGAGCTTCGTCTACCCGGGGACCATCTACCGGCTGGATCTGAAGACGGGCAAGAGCGCCATCTTCCGCACGCCGAAGGTGGCGTTCAAGCCCGCGGACTACGAGGTGGAGCAGGTCTTCTACCCCAGCAAGGACGGCACGAAGGTCCCCATGTTCCTGGTGCACAAGAAGGGGATCAGGCTCGACGGCCAGAACCCGACGCTGCTCTACGGCTACGGCGGTTTCAATGTGTCGCTCACGCCGGCGTTCTCTGTGTCCCGCATGGTCTGGCTGGAGATGGGCGGTGTCTACGCCATGCCGAACCTCCGCGGCGGCGGGGAGTACGGCCTCGAGTGGTACGACGCGGGCCGCAAAGAGAAGAAGCAGAACGTCTTCGATGACTTCATCGCGGCGGCCGAGTGGCTCATCGCCCATAAAGTCACTTCTACGCCGAAGCTGGCCATCAACGGCGGCAGCAACGGCGGCCTGCTGGTGGGCGCCTGCCTCACCCAGCGGCCGGACCTCTTTGGCGCCGCAGTGCCCGAAGTCGGCGTCATGGACATGCTGCGCTTCCACAAGTTCACCCTGGGCTGGGGCTGGAAGAGCGACTACGGCAGCAGCGAGACGAAGGAGGGCTTCGACACCCTCATGAAGTACTCGCCCCTGCACACCATCAAGCCCGGCGTGAAGTATCCGCCCACCCTGGTGACCACTGGCGATCACGACGATCGCGTGGTGCCCGCCCACAGCCACAAGTTCACGGCCACCCTCCAGGTCGCCCAGGCGGGTCCGGCGCCCATCCTCACGCGCATCGAGACCAGCGCGGGCCATGGCGCGGGGAAGCCCACGACCAAGCAGATCGACGAGCGGGCGGATGTCCTGGCCTTCCTGGTGAAGAACCTCGGCATGAAGCTGCGCTAGGGATTGTTCCAACCTTTTGTTACGAGGTATCCTGGAGGGCACCCCCCAAATGCCCTTCTGGAGGCCCGTTCATGCCCCTCGCCCCGTCCCGATCCTGCCTTCTGGTCCTCGCCGCCTCGGCGCTGGTGGCCCAGGCGCCGCTGACCTACCCGGCCACCCGCAAGGTGGATGTGGTGGACAACTACTTCGGCACCAAGGTGGCCGATCCCTACCGCTGGCTGGAGGATGACCATTCCGCCGACACGGCTGCCTGGGTGGCCGCCCAGAACCAGGTGACCCAGGCCTACCTCGGCCAGATTCCCGAGCGGAAGGCCATCGAGGCGCGGATGACCCGCCTCTGGAACTACGAGAAGTACGGGGCGCCCAGCAAGCACGGGAAGTACTACGTCTATTCCTACAATTCCGGCCTCCAGAACCAGTCCGTCATCTATCTCACAGAACACCTGGAGGACAAGGGCCGCGTGCTCTTCGATCCCAACGCCCTCAGCCAGGACGGTACCGTCGCGCTGGGGGGCATGCGTTTCAGTGAGGACGGCACCTTCGTAGCCTACAGCCTGTCCAAGGGTGGCTCCGACGTGAGCACCTGGAAGGTCCGCAACGTGGCCACGGGCGTGGATCTGCCGGACACGTTCCCCGCGGGCCGCATGGGTGTCAACGGCTGGGCCAAGGACGGCAGCGGCTTCTACTACACCGACTATCCCAAGGTGGAGGCCGGCAAGGCCCTCACCGCCGTCTACAAGAACCAGAAGCTGTTCTTCCACAAGCTGGGCGATCCCGTCGAGAAGGACGTGGTGGTCTACGAGCGCCCCGACCAGCCCGACTGGGGTTTCGGCGCCCAGGTCACCGACGATGGCCACTGGCTGGTCATCTCCCAGCGCCAGGGCACCGAGCGGAAGAACCGCATCTTCCTGAAGGACCTCCGCCAAGCCGGCAGCCTGGTGGTGCCCTTATTCGACAAGTACGACGGTTCCTATTCCATCCTCGGCAATGACGGCGACACCTTCTACGTGCACACGGATGCCGGCGCGCCGCGCCACCGCATCGTGGCCGTGGGCCTCAAGGATCCGAGCCCGAAGGCCTGGAAGGACCTCATTCCCGAAGGGAAGGGACGCGATGTCCTGGCCGGGGCGGACCTCTTCGGCGATACCTTCGCGGTCACCTGGAAGGTGGATGCCCTCAACGTCGTGAAGCTCTACGACCTGAAGGGCCGGCTCCTCAAGGAGATCAAGCCCGAGGGCCTGGGCAACCTCAGCGGCTTCAGCGGCCGCCGCCAGGACACCGAGACCTTCTACACCTTCACTTCGTACAACCAGCCGCCCACGCTCTATCGCTACGACCTGAAGACGGGGACCAGCACCGTATTCCGCCAGCCCAAGGTGGACATCAAGCCCACTGAGTTCGAGGTCAAGGAGGTCTTCTACCCCAGCAAGGACGGCACGAAGGTCCCCATGTTCCTCGCCTACCGCAAGGGACTGAAGCTGGACGGCACCAATCCCACGCTGCTCTACGCCTACGGCGGCTTCAACATCGCCCTGTCTCCCGCCTACTCGCCCGTGTCCCAGGTCTGGATGGAGATGGGCGGCGTCTACGCCGTGGCCTGCCTGCGGGGCGGCAGCGAATACGGCAAGGACTGGTGGGAAGCCGGCAAGCGCGAGAAGAAGCAGAACGTCTTCGATGATTTCATCTCGGCCGCCGAGTGGCTCATCAAGGAGAAGTACACCAGCACTCCCAGGCTCGCCATCCACGGCGGGTCCAACGGCGGCCTGCTGGTGGGCGCCTGCATGGCCCAGCGCCCGGACCTCTTCGGCGCGGCGCTGCCCGCCGTGGGGGTCATGGACATGCTGCGCTACCACACCTTCACCATCGGCTGGATGTGGAAGAGTGACTACATGTCCAGCGACACGCCGGATGGCTTCGCCAACCTCATCAAGTACTCCCCGCTCCACAACCTGAAGCCCGGCGTGAAATACCCGCCCACCCTCGTGACCACCGGCGATCACGACGATCGCGTGGTGCCCGCCCACAGCCACAAGTTCATCGCTACCCTGCAGGCCGACCAGGCCGGCCCGGCTCCTGTGCTCACTCGCATCGAGACCAATGCTGGCCACGGCGCTGGCAAGCCCACCGCCAAGCAGATCGCCGAGCGTGCCGACCTGTGGGCCTTCCTGGTCAAGAACCTCCACATGAAGCTGCCCACCGGCTTCCTCCAGTAGTTGATTCCAGAGGCCTCCCAGGGCAAACTGGGGGGCCAGCGCCAACTTAGCTCAGCTGGTAGAGCAGCTGATTCGTAATCAGCAGGTCGCAGGTTCGAATCCTGTAGTTGGCTCCAGTGAAAAGGCCCCGCTCGCGGGGCCTTTTCACTGGAGTGAATCCCTTCGGGATTCGAACCTGCGAGTGGACTTCGAGGCGCGACTAGATGTCGCGCCACAGAAGGCCGGCACCCGGCGAAGCCGGGTGCGGTTCGAAGCCCGCTCGAGTGGATCGTCGCCCCATCTCAAACCCGAAGCGGGACCGGCGGCTGGCGAAGCCAG